>Ga0209166_10002774_pt1 | contig 12957 bp, 13 predicted proteins | sample Coa_R1_3_FD_187151 | JGI IMG/M metagenome (GOLD analysis project Ga0209166, IMG submission 187151) | Surface soil microbial communities from Centralia Pennsylvania, which are recovering from an underground coalmine fire - Coalmine... | ecosystem: Environmental > Terrestrial > Soil >... | reverse complement strand
CAGCTTGCGCTGATGTGGCGGCTCAACGACGAGCCGATCCTCTGCTTTGATGGCGATGATGCCGGCCGCCGCGCGGCTTATCGCGCCGCCGACTTGGCGCTGCCGCTGCTCAAGCCCGGCAAAAGCCTGCGCTTCGCCACCTTGCCCGACGGCCAGGATCCCGACGATCTCGCCCGCTCCGGCGGCCGCGATGCCATCGCCGACGTGCTCGCCGCGGCGCGGCCGCTCGCCCAGATTCTATGGAGCCGCGAAAGCGAAGCCGGCACCTTTGACACGCCGGAGCGGCGCGCCGCGTTCGAGGCGCGGCTGTCGGCGGTTGCCGCCACGATCGCCGACGAGACGGTGCGGCGTTACTACCGCCAGGATTTCGGCGGCCGGCTCCGGCAGATGTTCGCGCCGCCTGAGGCGCGCCGGCGCGGCGCCTTCGAGCCGCGGTCGCGTCGGGGCAACGGTCCGGGACGGTACGCAACGCCGGTGCAATTGTTCGGCCGCGAGCCCTACGTGGCGGCGAGCGCGCAGCTTGCCGCAGGCCCGCTGCATCGCGGCCATCGCGCGGCGATCCCGCTTCGCGAAGCGCTGATCCTCCAAGCCACGCTCAATCATCCCTGGCTCCTCCACGATCACCTGGAGGAACTCGCCGTCGCCGAGTTCCGTCACGCCGACAGCCAGAAACTAAAAGGCGCGCTGATCGATGCGTTCGCCCATCTGGCCGAGGAATTCGGCCAAATGGGCGAAAAAGATCGCGAGCAGGATCGCGACGCCGAGCGGGCGGAGCTACATGCCGAATTAAGCCGCCGCGGTTTTGCCAATGTGTTGAGCCGTATCGAGCGCGCCATCACCACGCCGTCGGTGTGGGGCGCGCGGCCCGGCGCCGCGGCCGATGATGTTTTACTGACCTGGAAGCAGCTCGTTGCCTTGCATACCCAATGGCATTCCCTAACTAGGGAACTTAAGGACGCGGAAGCGGCGCTCGGCCAGGACAATACCGAGGCGAACTACGCTCGGTTGTGCGACGTCAAGGCGAGGCTGTCCACGCTCGATGGAACCGAGGCGCTGGTCGAAGGCTTCGGCGCGTCGTCGGGCCGATCCCCGCGGTCGCTTTAAGTGGCGCAGCAGGCGTGATGGCGGAATCCGCCGGCAGACCCTTGCGGGCCCGGTGCGGAATAGGAGACAACGCTCGCGGTTTGTCACGGTTAGCGGGCGCTTAACGCGGTCCGTGCGAGCTTCCCCGAGCAGCGATTCGCTCGCCATAGGGTAGGGGGGCAGTTTCGGGCCGTGGTTGGGTCCGACCGGCCCCCAATGAGCGGATCAAGAGGGCGGCCGCCCCGGTTTCGGCGGGCGCCCAGGGGCCGGAGGGGTCCGGGGCGCGTGAAAGCGTGACCGAGGCGTAAGGGTAGAGGCACTTTTCGGCCCTCGCGTGCTGCCTCGCATTGTCGTCGCCGACCGCACGGCGCGCCGAGGCGGGGCGCAGGCGAGGCGAGATTCGGGAAGGCAGAGGCCGCGCCGAGCGGCCGGAGTAGGTGGAGACAGAGACGATGGCGACGAAAAGCGCGGCTGTGGAAAGCAAGACTGCTGCGGGCAAGGCGAAAAGCGTCTTGGAAAAGACCATCCTGCAGAAGGCCGCGCTGCAAAAAGCCGCCCCAAAACCCGCTCCGGCCAATGCCGAGCCGTCCGACAAGGACGGCGCCGAAACCCCCGACGTGGCGCTGCCGCTGCTCGATCTGTCCGACGCCGCCGTCAAGAAGATGATCAAGCAGGCGAAAAAGCGCGGTTACGTCACCTACGAGCAGCTCAACGCCGTGATGCCGTCCGAGGAGGTCACCTCCGAGAAGATCGAGGACGTGCTCGCCATGATGAGCGAGATGGGCATCAACGTCGTCGAGACCGAGGAAGCCGATTCCGAGGATGACGAAGAGGCGCGCGAGGAGCCGGCCGAGGACGATGAGGCCGAGGGCGGCGAGCTGGTCGAGACCGGCACCAAGGCGGTCACAAAATCCGAGGCGCGCGAGCCGGCTGAACGCACCGACGATCCGGTGCGCATGTATCTGCGCGAGATGGGCTCGGTCGAGTTGCTCTCCCGCGAAGGCGAGATCGCCATCGCCAAGCGCATCGAGGCCGGCCGCGAGGCCATGATCGCCGGCCTGTGCGAGAGCCCGCTGACCTTCCAGGCCGTCATCATCTGGCGCGACGAGCTCAACGAGGGCAAGCGCTTCCTGCGCGACATCATCGATCTCGAAGCCACCTATGCGGGACCCGACGCCAAAACCATGCCGGCAACGGCCGCGCCTGCCGGCGGTGAGGCGGGCGCGCCGGGCGCCGCCGCGCCGTTTGCCGGCGGCCCGCCGCAGACCGTGGCGCCGCCTTCGGCGCCGCCTGCCGCCACGCCGTTCAAGCCCGCCAATGGCGGCGGTGACGGCGAGGCCATCGATCCCGGCGAGGAAGCCGCCATCGCCGATGCCGAGGTCGACGAGGACGATCTGGAAAACTCGATGTCGCTGGCCGCCATCGAGGCCGAGCTCAAGCCGAAGGTGCTGGAGACCTTCGACAACATCGCCGACTCGTTCAAGCGCCTGCGCCGCCTGCAGGAGCAGGATATCGCCGGCAAGCTGCACAACGAGTCGCTCACCCCCAGCCAGGAGCGCAAGTACCGCAAGCTCAAGGAAGAGATCATCCAGGAGGTGAAATCGCTGCGGCTCAATCAGGCCTGCATCGATACCCTGGTCGAGCACCTCTACGACATCAACAAGCGGCTGGTCAGCCACGAGGGCCGGCTGATGCGGCTTGCCGAAAGCCACGGCGTGGCGCGCGACGGATTCTTGCGCCAATATCAGGGCGACGAGCTCGATCCGCGCTGGCTCAACCGCATCTCGAGACTGACCGAAAAAGGCTGGAAGTCGTTCGTCGCCCGCGACAAGGACCGCATCAGGGAGCTGCGCGGCGCCATCCACACGCTCGCCACCGAGACCGGACTCGAGATCGGTGAATTCCGCAAGATCGTGCAGATGGTGCAGAAGGGCGAGCGCGAGGCGCGCCAGGCCAAGAAGGAAATGGTCGAAGCCAACCTGCGCCTCGTCATCTCGATCGCCAAGAAATACACCAACCGCGGCCTGCAGTTCCTCGACCTCATTCAGGAAGGCAATATCGGCCTGATGAAAGCGGTCGACAAATTCGAGTACCGCCGCGGCTACAAGTTCTCGACCTACGCCACCTGGTGGATTCGCCAGGCCATCACCCGCTCGATCGCCGATCAGGCGCGCACCATCCGCATCCCGGTGCACATGATCGAGACCATCAACAAGATCGTGCGCACGAGCCGCCAGATGCTCAACGAGATCGGCCGCGAGCCGACCCCCGAAGAGCTCGCCGAAAAGCTCGGCATGCCGCTCGAGAAGGTGCGCAAGGTTTTGAAGATCGCCAAGGAGCCGCTGTCGCTCGAGACCCCGATCGGCGACGAGGAGGATTCGCATCTCGGCGATTTCATCGAGGACAAGAACGCCATCCTGCCCGACCAGGCGGCGATCGCCGCCAACCTGCGCGAGACCACGACGCGGGTGCTCGCTTCGCTGACCCCGCGCGAGGAGCGCGTGCTGCGCATGCGCTTCGGCATCGGCATGAACACCGACCACACCCTCGAAGAGGTCGGCCAGCAGTTCTCGGTGACCCGCGAGCGCATCCGCCAGATCGAAGCCAAGGCGCTGCGCAAGCTCAAGCACCCGAGCCGCAGCCGCAAGCTGCGGAGCTTTTTGGATAACTAGGAGCGTTTCGATGGCGACGGTGCGCCGGACATTCGACCTCGATCCGGAAACTGACGCGCGGCTGAATGCACTTGTGGCCGAAAAGGGCAAGGACGCTGCGGCCGTGGTCGCCGACGCCGGAGGCTATTCTCGACGTCGAGCGCGTTCGCGCCTTTCTTGAAATCGGAAACCCTCCAGCCGCTGTTCGCGCCATGCGCGCGATCCCGTTGGCGCTGGGTCGGGTCGAGACAATGCGCCCGCCCTGCCGTCGCCCACGTCAAACGCATCGGCGAGCTGAGCCATCTGCCGGGCGCTGCGTAATCCGCGGCGGGACACTGCTATAGTCCCAACATGCAGAAGCGCGTATCAGCCAGGTGCCGAGAGCGCCCCGCAAAGCCGGCGGCGGCCCGGGCGTAGCCGAGCCGCGAGGCGGCTTTCTGCCCATCCACCGACGCAAGATCAGTGCTCCTGCCGAGCTCTGAACCCCAGCGGGGATGGCAGTAAATGAGCCCCTTTTAGAAGCCGTCGCAGAATTCAGCTAGTGTCGATTGCCGTGTCTGCCCTTGCGGCGTCCCTCGCGGCGCGAATTCGGTCTGCTGACACGACGAAAGGTTGCAGGCACGTCGACACTCCGTTATCTTCAGCTTCTACGAGGGTTGTCTGTATCCAGAGGTGGGCGAAGGGCTGCGGCGACTGACGCATCCCGAGGGGGAATGGAATGCGCGATTTTTCCTTACAGACAACTTATTGCCGCCGGGAGCTGCGGATTGCTGCTTAGACCGTCGTCTCCAAAGCGCGGCAGCACGCGTCGCGACACAGACCTGTACTATTACTATGCAGGCTTCTCGCAGTCTTTCGTGGAGCAGAAAATCCGCGAGCTAAACCTTCCTCCGGAATCTCTGATCCTCGATCCTTGGTGTGGCTCAGGAACGACTTTAGCGGCGGCACAAAAGTTCGGATACAACTCGTTTGGCTCCGATATTAACCCGGTCTCCCTCATCCTAACTAAATCTCGCTTTGCTTCGAGCGCCGACGTCGCTGCAGCTTGCACAATCCTACAAGACGCAATCCGCCGTGTCTCAAACGGGAAAAAGACGGAGCTGAGTCCCGATGTGCTTCTATGGAGGCTCAGGGTTCAATTAGCAAAGAGCACTAGAGGTCTAACATGGTCTATTGACAAACTCTCATCGCTTGCTCCTCGCTATGCTCTCATTCTAGCTGGTCTATTCTTTATAGCGCGCTATGCGGCCCGCGGAACTATATCGAGAAATCCCAGTTGGCATTGGCGAAATGCAAGACCCCGCTTATCCGTGTCGCAGCTAAGGGCCTGTTGGGAAAGACTCGAGCAGATATTTCGCGAACTACAATACGCTTTGCTCAATACGGCACCCGGTCAAAAGCGTGTTAAACTCGCATTGACCAACCTTGAATGCGATAGTATTTCCGCGTCTCCAATAGCTGATGCAGTAATTACTTCCCCTCCCTACCTGACAAGAGTGGATTACGGCATTTCGACTGCACTTGAATGGCGTTTGCTGAAGGGAGATCCGTTGGCCGACCTGACAGATTGGCGTTCTACCTTTACCGGCTCCGTTCTTACTTTTAGAACGCGACATAGCCTCTATCCGCTTCCGCGCTCCGTTTCCGATTTCTTGTTGGCGGTCCACCGGCATAAATCGAAGGCTGCTCAAACCTATTACTTCTATTTCTTTAGAAATTATTTTGTTGGCATGCAAAATTCAATCTGCAATCTTTCATCCGCTTGCAAAATCGGAGCGACAGGTCTGTTCGTTATACAAGATTCGCACTTCAAAGACTTAAGCGTACCGCTGACTGACTTCGTCTCCGATATGCTGCACGAACGAGGTTGGAGCGTCGATCGAATTGAGCCGTTTTCCATTTCCCCAACTTTTTATAAGATCAATTCCAGGCGGTGGATACCGGAGCAATACGTGTGCTCTGAAAATGTTATTTGGGCTAGACGGGTGCGCTAGAAGCGCGAATGTTGGCGTAGGTTGAGGCGTTTGGGGTAATATGGCGCAACGCAGAACACCTCCAAAGAAAGTTGTCTACCTGTGGGGTGCTGGCGCTACACATGGGGAGGCTCAGCATCTTGGAGCATCTACAAGCCTTTTGATGCGGGATACTGACGAATTCGGGGAAGGTATAACTACCCGTATTTTGAGGAGGACCGGAAAGAAGGCTGAATCTTCATATGGCTCGGGCCTCGGAGTTGATATCGAAAAGCTGATCAGCTTACTGGCGGCCAGCGGAGACGACGATCATTCCAGGCTCGCTGAAACGATTCGCCGCAACTATTTTCTCGAGTTAAAGGCCAGTTTGGCGAAAGCCAAAGTAATAAATGATCCTCGTCTGGCAATAGATCTTCTCTTGCTGCATAACGATGTTCAGTTCAGAACTGAGACGGAAACTTTATCCGGTATTATCACGACGAATCATGATGGCCTTCTTCAGATCGCTTCGCAGCGCGTCTTCGGCGCTTTGAATCCGGGATTCGAGTTCGAATCGACCAGTTTTACTCAGACCTATGCCGGGACCCCACCGATCTTGCAAATGCACGGCTCGTTCACGTGGCATTTTGATTTGCCCATCAGGATCGAGAGATTAAGCCAACAATCCCGCTACGCTGGGACCGTTTGGATTCCCCCCACGATTCTAAAGGAATCAAAGAATTATCCATTTAACAAACTGTCCGGATTCGCCTATGAGCTGTTGGCTCGGCAATGCGATGTCTTGAGGATCGTCGGCGCCGCTCTCACGCAGAATGATTGGAATATACTGTCGCTAATTTTTAACGCTCAACGTCATCGGGAAGCCACCAAGGGACAAGCCTTTCTTATAGAATTGATTATTCCCCAAAGAGCGGGTGAGAGCATTAAGAGAGAATGTGCGTATCTCAAGAATCTGATATCCATCGGCTATGTAACCGAGGGCCGTTTTGCGGATTACAAAGACGAACAATTCCCCATTCCTCCAGAATCGGACATGGCAAATCCTTTCTTTTATTGGCTTAAAGAAAAGACAGAATTTCACCGGAGAAATGGTGAGCTCGGAAACCTAAGAACAGCGCCGACAGTGACCGCAAAGCGAGTGGCGTTGCCATGAAAATCATACGAAAGGTGGAAAACTGGTCAGTCGAAAAGCTCGAGAAAGAGCGCAACCGAATTACATTTCCAGAGTATCAGCGCGAGAAAAGCATTTGGCCTCCTGAGAAAAAGAGTACATTGATTGACTCTATTCTTAAGGAAATTGATATCCCTAAGCTCTATTTTAATCGACTAAAAAATAATGACATCGAAGTCGTTGATGGGCAGCAACGCCTCTGGTCAATTTGGGAATTTTTAGACGGACAAATAAAATATATATCTGACGGACAAAGGCGAGTATTTTCGGAACTTACGCCCAGTCAGCAGCGAAATATACGGGAGTATGAACTGCAAGTGACGGTGTTTGATGATGCTGATGAGGATTATTTACGTGAGTTATTCAAGCGCTTGCAATTGGGCTTATTGCTGAATACGGGCGAAAAGCTGCATGCCGAGACTGGCAAAATGAAGAATTTTGTGTTCGGGCCTCTTGCCGAGCACAAGTTTGTTAAGGCGCTAGGTATTCCTCCCAGGCGGTTCTCGAAGGAGACATTATGCGCTCAGATCTGTATAAATTCGTTCACCAAGGCAAAGTTGAACACGTTTGCGCGGACGCGGTACGAAGATCTGAATAGCTTTTTTAAAGAATATGCCGATCCACGAGCAAAGGACCTTGAGCTTTTCAATAAAGAAACTAAACGGATTCCGGATGTTCTGGATAGACTGTGGCGGTGTTTTGGAGAGAAAACTAAGGAGCTGAAAAATCGCTCGTACATTTTATCTGTGTACCTTTTCGTGGAGGACGGCGATTTAAAGCGAGACGAGGAGAAGCAGTTCGCGAGCTTCATATTCCTTCTATGGCGAAGGCTAAAAGACGAGGCGAAGCTGGGAATGGATAGAACGAATCGCGAGCTTTACTCGTTTCAGTCGTATTTGAGCAGCGCGCCCGGAGAGGAATATCAAATACAACGTCGGCATGAGAAGCTGCAGGAGTATTATGACTTTTTCAAAAACCGAGGAAAGATCAAGGGCGATAGATGACTGACGGCACGCTGTTCCCGCGGGCGTGGCGCGCCTCCAATATCTCTATTGGTGACTACAGTATTGACAATCGTCTCTTAGCATGATCCATATTCCCCATCCCGCCCATGAGGGGTGTCACCGGTGACAGCCGACTGATGGGGTGGGAGCGGTTCCTGCGGGCGGGGCTTGTAACCCCGTTCTCGGGCGGTCCGGGTATCGACCCCCTCGACACTAGGGTCGGGGTGCCAGGTGCTTGGCTTAGGCGCGGATGATGGTTGGGTAACGCCCAACCCGCTTATCCGCGTGACGCGCGGCCTGGACCGAATCGCGTGCAGCCTAAAGCCGCGCGAGAAAAGCCGCGGTGGAGCGCCGAGAGGCGAGCGCGCCCGAAGCGGGCGGTCCGGGCGACCGGGTCGGTCCGTGGCGCGCGCCGCGCCCGAAGCGCGTTGCGGCGGTAACGCCGCGGCGTGTGGCGCGGTTGTAATGCGTATGCGCCTGTCGGCGCTCCGCCCCCCTCGCCGGGAGGCGGGTTGTCACAGTTCTTGGCCAAACCTCGGATGCCCCGCATCGCGAGAACGGGGATGCTTTTCACCTCCCCCGCGTGCGGGGAGAGGGAAGGAGCGCACGCCCAAAGCAAACGCCACCGTCCGCCAGCGAATCAAACAAAGGAGAACCCCGTCATGCCGTCGCCACGCTTCAGAGATCGCGGCCGCCGCCGCGTGCTCAAGGAGCCGCCCAATGAGTTCGAGGAGGCGCGGCAGCGCAATCGCGCGTTTGCGACGATCAAGAAGCTCTATTGCGAATCATTGCCGCTGTGGCGCGTTTGCGCGCGCGGGGTCTGCCGGCGCAACAAATGCTGCCGCGGCGATCCGGTAAGATGCCTCACCCGCGGCTGGAAGCTGTTTTCAGCTGCCGAGCAAGACCGCGCCTGGGCCGCGGTGCAGCACGGCGGCCCGCGCCATTTGCCGCCCGCCACCGCGATGGAAAAAGGTCTGCGCCATTATCCTTCGTCGAACTTCACGCACGACTGAGCTTTATCCTCCCCTCCGAGCGCGGCGGAGGATGATTCTCTTGTTACAGCGCCGCGACCGCGCTCACCTCGATCAAAAATTCCTCGCGGACCAGGCGGTCGATCATGAGCAGCGTGTTGGGCGGATAGGCGCCGCCGGCGAACAGCTTTGGAAATTCGCGGCTGCGGTAGGCCATGAAGCGCGCAATGTCCTGCGAGTGCACCAGATAGGTGGTGAACTCCACCACGTTGGCGAAACCGGCACCCTGCGAGGCGAGCGCGGCGCCGATATTGGCGAACGTTTGGGCGCATTGCGCGTCGAAGCCGTCGGCGGTTTTGCCGTCCCGGTCGGCGCCGACCTGGCCGGCGATGAACAGAAACTCCGAGGCCTTGACGCGGGTGATTTGCGAGTACTGCCCGAGCGGCTTGCCGAGGACGTCGGGGTTGAGAATTTGAATCTGCAGCATGGATCAGCTCCTTTCTTAGAAGGTTCCGGTGTCGGATGATCAAGTTTTATTACATCGGTAGGAGAGTCGCATAGCGAACTTGTTTGTTCCAAAATCACGACATCACCGCATCGCGCACCACAAATGGTCAGACCCTCGCCTGATTGGGCCGTGACAAGGATCAGGCCGGTGAGAGGGCATTTCCACCAGTGGAGCACAACGATGTTTGTTGCGGTATGGCGTTATTTGTCTGCCCTCTCGCTCACGCTCGGCGCCGGCGTTTTGGCGCAGCCGGCGCTGGCGCACGGTCATCATCACCATCATTCCGCCGCTTCGCATGCGACCCATCATTACGCGCGCACTTATGGTCACCGGCATTCCGCTTTCATGGTCGCTGCGGCGCCGCAGGCGTGGGGCGAACAGAACGCCGCTTGGCAGTCGCCGCAAACTTATTGGCAGCACGGCTGGCGCGGCCACATGGCGCGGCAAGCGTCATCGCAACATGATTGGCAACAGAACAGCTGGCAACAGAACAGCTGGCAACAGACCGCCTGGCAGCAGGACAATTGGCAACGCCAGAGTGCGCGGCAGCAGCGTTTTGCGCAACGTCAGCAGGCTGCTTTGTTCGACGGCGCGGCGACGGGTGACACGTCGACGTCTTACGATTTCTCGCCGCGATCGTCGTGGTCGTCATCGCGGCGCGGCTTCGGCGGCCACTCCGAACTGTCCGGCATGATCGCGCAGGCGGCGAGCACTGCCGGCGTGCCGTTGTCGCTCGCCGAGCGTGTGGTTCGGCGCGAGAGCGGCGGCAACCCGCGCGCCGTGCACGCCGGCAATTACGGCCTGATGCAGATCCGGCTCGGCACCGCGCGCGCCATGGGTTATGGTGGCTCGGCTTCGGGCCTGCTCGATCCGTCCGTCAACATGAGCTACGCGATGCGCTATCTGGCCGGCGCCTACCGCGCCGCCGGCGGCAGCGAGAGCCGCGCCGTCGCGCTCTACGCCCGCGGCTACCACGCCGCGCCGGCGCGGCGGGTGCAGACCTATACGTTCTGATTGTCCGTCATTGCGAGCGAAGCAAAGCGAAGCGAAGCGAAGCGAAGCAAAGCAAAGCAATCCAGTTCTGCAACGTCGCCTGGATTGCTTCGTCGCTTTGCTCCTCGCAATGACGCAGGGCCGTTACTCCAAGCCCTCGACGATACGGATGTCGCGCACCGCGCCGTCGCCGAGCGCTTTGAGCGCGTCCTGATAGGCCGGGCTGTTGTAGGCGGCGGTGGCCTTGTCGACGCTCGGAAACTCGGAGATGACGATGCGCTCCTTGAGCCCGGCCTCGAAGGTCGAGGCCGGATTGCCGCGCACCAGATAACGGCCGCCGAACGGCGCGGTCGCGAGCGGCGCCAGCTTGGCATAGGCGGCGAGCTTTTGCGGATCGGAAATCGAGCGGTAGCAGGTCACCCAGTAGCCCTTGGGCATCGCGTCCTCCTCAATCGGCCTGTCTTGTGGCGGGCAGTGTAGTAACATTGCCGCCGCAGGTCACGAGCGCAGCGAGAGGAGCCCGCGATGTCGTTCTGGAGCGCGCTGTTCGGCCGGCGTTCCGGCGCCGCCGCCGCCAAGGTCGCCGATCCGGTCGAGTACAACGGCTACGTCATCCGCGCCGCGCCGTACAAGAACGACGGCGGCTCCTATCAGACCGCCGGCACCATCGAGCGCGAGATCGGCGGCGTGCGCAAGGAGCACCGCTTCATCCGCGCCGACGCCTACGCCTCGTACGACGACGCGCTGAGCTTCACGCTCAACAAGGCGCGCCAGATCATCGACCTGCAGGGCGACCGGATTTTTGATTGAGGCCCGCTGTCGCGGGGACGAGCGAAAGATCGTTTGAAGCGATCACGCGGCCTCGACGTCGTCGCCGGGCGTCATCTCGGCGCGCAGCTTCTTGACCAGCTTGCGCAGGCCGGCGATCTCGCTCTCGAGCTGCGCCACGCGCAGCGCCAGCTCGTCGCCGCCGTCGGCGGCGCGCACCGCGTCCGGAAAGGCGAGCCCGATCTCGTCGCCATGGCGCCACTGCACCCGCGCGCGCAAGGTCTTTTGCTTCTGCGGGATGTGCAGCTCGACCAGGTCGGGCACGCTGACGTTTTCGGAGAAGATGATGCGGGCGCCATGCTCGGAAAAGTCGCGGACCAGGCAATCGAGGGCCCTGCTGCGCTTGTCGAAATAGACGCAGCCGCGCAGAAAGCTTTTCTGCCGCTGCCCTCGGCGTCGTTCCGCCATCGTGCTTGCCTTTCTCGGGCGTAATCCCGACGGCAAGCTTAAGCGGTCGCGATTAATGCCTTCTTAACCTGGGGCGTTGGCTCGCGCCGCCGCTTTCGGCTACATTAAAACGCCATCGGCAACGCGAGCGCGGAGGAAACCGGCATGCAGGTATTCGACCTTAAGGGCGAGGCCGCGTTCGATCCGAAAAAGCATGTCGAAAAAATCCTCGGCAAGATCGCCGACGGCGACGTCACCGTCGCCTGCTGGGAGCCTGGCCAGATCAGCCCGTACCATTGTCATCCGCACGCCACCGAAATTTATTTCTGCTTTTCGGGCGGCGGCATCATGCGCACGCCGAGCGAGACGGTGGCGGTAGCGCCCGGCGGCTTCGTGGTGCATCCGCCGGGCGAATTGCACGAATACGAAAACGGCGGAGAGCGCACGCTGTTGTTTCGCGTGCGTTACGGCGCCGACATGGCGGCGCGCCATCTCGACTGGCGCGGCCGCGCCGGTTTTGCCCAAAGCGCCGAGGACGTCGACTATTTCCGCCGTCATCCGCCCGGCGCGCAACGTGCCGCGGCGGAGTGACGACGCCTCGTCTGTTCACCCGTCATTGCGAGCAACGCGAAGCAATCCACGGGCCGGTGCACCGACTCGGGATTGCTTCGTCGCCCCTTCGGGCGCCTCGCAATGGCGAGGTAAGGAACGTCCTAGTGGTTCTGCGGCGCGCTGTTCGGCTCGCAGGTGTCCTTGTTGCCCTTCTTGGCCTGCAGGCACTGCGCCATCGTATCGTAGGCGCATTCCTTGCTCGATCCGCTCTGCAGGCAGAAGCCGTGGTGGGTATAGCTGCCCTGCGCAAAGGCGCTCGAACCGGTAACCATCGCCAAAACGCCGGCAATCGCGAGTAACCGCATGGTGGTCTCCATCGTACTCACCCGGCAAAACCAACTCGTTCCGACATGCCATGGTTCCGGTTCCGACATGGCGGGCATGACAGGCCCGCAACAGACTTGCTAGGAACCGCGGGTATGCACAGGGAAGGGGAGACGTGATGTTTTCCAAACCGCATTGTCCGGTCATCGCCATCGAAGAGCATTACTGGGATGAGGAGCTGGAAAAGACCTATACGGGGGGCGAAGCCGGCCGACCCGGCGAACAGTACAATCGCCTGCACGATTTCACCGGCATTCGCCTGACGGAAATGGACCAGGCCGGCATCGACGTGCAGGTGCTCTCGCACGGCGCGCCGTCGACGCAGAAACTGCCGGCCGACAAGGCCACGGCGCTCGCCCGCCGCGTCAACGACCGGCTGCACAAAGCAATCGCCGCCAATCCAAAGCGTTTCGCCGCCTTCGCGGCGCTGCCGACCGCGGCGCCCGAGGCCG
>Ga0209166_10002770_pt1 | contig 12962 bp, 13 predicted proteins | sample Coa_R1_3_FD_187151 | JGI IMG/M metagenome (GOLD analysis project Ga0209166, IMG submission 187151) | Surface soil microbial communities from Centralia Pennsylvania, which are recovering from an underground coalmine fire - Coalmine... | ecosystem: Environmental > Terrestrial > Soil >... | reverse complement strand
GCTGATCTCGCTCTTGGCCTTGCGCAGGTTGAAGAACAGCTTCTTCTGGGCGGCCGTGGTGCCCATCTTCACCAGCGACCAGGAGCGCAGGATGTATTCCTGGATCGAGGCGCGGATCCACCACATGGCGTAGGTCGCCAGGCGGAAGCCCTTGTCGGGCTCGAACTTCTTCACCGCCTGCATCAGGCCGACGTTGCCCTCGGAGATCACCTCGCCGATCGGCAGGCCGTAGCCGCGGTAGCCCATGGCGATCTTGGCCACTAGGCGCAGGTGGGAGGTGACGAGGCGATGGGCGGCGGCGGGATCCTCATGCTCGCGCCAGCGCTTGGCGAGCATGAATTCCTCGTCCTTGCCGAGCATGGGGAACTTGCGGATTTCGGTCAGATAGCGAGACAGCCCGCCATCGGGGGACATCACTGAGAGGGCGTTGACTGCGGCCATTTGGGATTCCCCTTTCCGAGCCACTCCCGCCGACTGCGGTTTCGCCCGTCTTTGAACGTGCAAGATAGGTCTTTGTTGCGGCGCCGTTAAGGGCGCCGCGGCTTAAGCTTTCTTAACCTGCCGCCAAGGGTTTCTGATAACGGTTCCCGGCGGCCTGCGGTGGAGGAAAACGCTTGGGCGCTTCAGCGTCTTGTATTTCCTGGCGATCTTTTGAACGATCGGGCGCCGTTCGGCGACATTTGACTTTTAGAGCCCGCGTAGCGCGGCCTCCAGCCGGGCCATGTCCGCGGGCGGCTCGGTGGCGAAGCTGAGGGCCTCGCCGGTCACGGGGTGTCGAAAGCCGAGGACCGCGGCGTGCAGGGCCTGGCGGGCCAGTCCCGCCGCCGCGATCGCGGCGCGGACGGCCGGGGCGGGCGGGCCGGAGCCGTAGGCGGGATCGCCCAGGCACGGCGCGCCCTGGTGAGCGAGATGCACCCGGATCTGGTGCGTGCGGCCGGTCTCCAGGCGGCAGGCGATGCGGGCCGCCAGGGGCTTTTCGGCGGGTCCGAATGCGGCCTCGACGTCGTAGTGGGTGATCGCCTCCCGCCCCCCGGTGCGCAGCACGGCCATCTTCTTGCGGTCGCGCTCCGAGCGGCCGAGGCGGGTGGTGATGGTTCCCCGGCGCGGGGAGGGCGCGCCGCGGGTCAGGGCGATGTACAGCCGCTCGATGTCGTGGGCGGCGAACAGGGCCGAGAGGCCGCGGTGGGCGGCGTCGGTCTTGGCCGCCACCATCACCCCGGAGGTCGACTTGTCGAGGCGGTGGACGATGCCCGGCCGCGCGACGCCGCCGATGCCGGAGAGGCTCGCGCCGCAGTGATGGATGAGGGCGTTGACCAGGGTGCCGGAGTGCGAGCCGGGCGCGGGGTGGGCCGACATGCCGGCCGGCTTGTCGATGACGATCAGGTGCGCGTCCTCGAAGAGCACGGCAAGGCCGAGGTCCTCGGCCGCCGGCTCGGGGGGCAGGGCGGGGGGGACGACGAGGCGGTAGAGCCCAGGGACCGCCCTGGCCGAAGGATCGGTGACCGGCGCGCCGTCGCGGCTGATCGCCCCCTCGCCCATCAGCGCCTGCAGCCTGGCCCGCGAGAACGCCGGCAGGGCGTCGGCCAGGGCGCGGTCGAGCCGGCCGACCGGCTCGCTGAGGACGACCTCGATTTCCTCGCTCATCATGCCAATTCAGGGCCGCTCCACCAGGGCGCCGTTCTCGACGACGCGGTAGAAGCAGGAGCGGAAGCCGACGTGGCAGGCGCCGCCGTCGCCGCCGGGGATGACCTTGAGCCAGACGGCGTCCTGGTCGCAGTCGACGCGGATCTCCTGCACGGCCTGGACCTGGCCGCTGGTCTCGCCCTTCTTCCACAGCACCCCGCGCGAACGGCTGAAGTAGTGGGCCTCGCCGGTCTCCAGGGTGCGCGCCAGGGCCTCGGCGTCCATCCACGCCAGCATCAGCACCTCGCCGGAGCGCGCGTCGGTGGCCACCGCGGCGATCAGGCCCTCGGCGTTGAAGCGCGGAGCGAGGACGGCGCCCCGCTCGAGGGCGGCTGTGTCGGCGGCGACAGGAAAGGCGCGATGCTGCATCGGTGGGATATGGCGCCGCTCACCCGCCCAGCGCCAGAGGAAGGTTGGAACAAACTTGGAACCGACGAGTTCTCCGGTTTTCCAAGGAGGAGGAGCCCCAAATGGTCAAAAGCTCCCTGGGATGCGCGATGGCGGCGGCGATTCTGGCGCTCTCGGCGGGGTCCGCGTTGGCCCAATCCGTCACGCAGCCATCTCACCTGCAAGCCGACATGGCCGGTTTCAACGGCGCGCCGGACAGCCTGACCACGATGATCGGCAAGATCGAGACCACCACCGGCGGCCGCGTGATCGAGATCCGCTTCACCAACGCCGACGGCATGCCGGGATACCGGGCCGTGGTGGACCACGGCGGACAACTCGAGTTCATCCGCATCGCGGCCAGCGAGGGCGTCGCGGTCGAACTCTCGCGCACGGGCGTTTCGGATTGGATGCTGCACTGGCGCGACCGCAAGGCCGCCGAGCAAGCGCGGCAGGCCAAGGTGCCGCTGGCGGACGCCATCCGCACCGCCGAAAAGTCGGCTGAGGGGTCGCCGGCGCTCGCCGCCGGCATCGCCTCCAGCGCCACCAATCCCTCCACCGACGTCAAGGCCTACAATGTGCTGGTCTACCACGACGGCGACGTCGTGCGCGTGGCGGTCGACGGCGATACTGGCCAGGTGATCCGCAATCCGCGAGCGCTCGCCTCCTGGCCGTAAACGGTTGCTCGTGAGCGGGGGCTGGGTGGTTTAGGGCGGCGCGTTTCTATATAGGCCCGCCATGACCCTCGTCCTCCACGACACCATGGCCCGCGCCAAGCGGCCCTTCGTCCCCGTGAACGCCGAGCGGGTGACGATGTATGTCTGTGGACCGACGGTCTACAACTTCGCCCACATCGGCAACGCCCGGCCGGTGGTGGTGTTCGACGTGCTGTTCCGCCTGCTGCGCCACCTCTATGGCGCCGACCATGTGGTCTACGCCGCCAACGTCACCGACGTCGACGACCGCATCAACCAGAAGGCCATCGACGAAGGCGTGCCGATCGGCGTCGTCACCGACCGCTACCTCGAGGCCTACAACGCCGACATGGCGGTGCTGGGCGCCTTGCGGCCGACGTTCCAGCCGCGCGCCACCCAGACCATGGAGACCATCGCCGCGATGATCGCGCGGCTGGTCCAGGCGGGCGCCGCCTACGCCGCCGAGGGTCACGTGCTGTTCGACACCCAGGCCTACGGCGACTACGGCAAGCTCTCCGGCCGTAGCCTCGACGACATGATCGCCGGCGCGCGGGTGGAGGTGGCCCCCTACAAGCGCCACCCCGCCGACTTCGTGCTGTGGAAACCCTCCAAGCCCGGCGAGCCGGTCTGGGAGAGCCCGTTCGGGCCGGGCCGGCCCGGCTGGCATATCGAATGCTCGGCGATGATCGAGGAGGTCCTCGGCCTTCCCATCGACATCCATGGCGGCGGCAACGACCTGATCTTCCCCCATCACGAGAACGAGCTCGCCCAAGGCGTGTGCGCGAATGGGGGCGTGTGCGACGACTCCCACCCGGAGGCCGGCGGCTACGCCAACTACTGGCTGCACAACGGCATGCTGAACATGGACGCCGAGAAGATGTCCAAGAGCCTCGGCAACGTCGAGCTGGTTCACGATCTGGTGCAGCGGTTCCCGGGCGAGGCTTTGCGCTGGGCTTTGCTCGCCTCGCACTATCGCCAGCCGTCGGCGTGGACCGATGAGGCGATCGCCCAGGCGCGAGCGGCGCTGGACAACCTCTACGGCGCGCTTCGCCGGGCGGCCGACGTGCCGGCGGAGGGCGACGCGCCTTCGGAGGCGTTCATGGAGGCGCTCCTCGACGATCTCAATACGCCGCGCGCCAACGCCGAGCTGTTCGCCCTGGCGCGACGGCTGGAGGCGGGGGCGCCGGCGGAGCGGGCGAGGGCCAAGGGCGAGCTGCTGGCCAGCGGCGCCCTGATCGGCTTCCTGCAGGCCGATCCGGAGGCCTGGTTCCACGGCGGGGCAGACGCGGCCCTGACCGCGCGCATCGACGCCCTGATCGCCCGGCGCGTCGCCGCCCGGGCGGCCAAGGACTGGGCCAGCGCCGACGCCATCCGCGCCGAGTTGACCGCCCTCAATGTCGAGGTGATGGACAACCCCACCGGCGCCACCTGGCGGCTCAAGGAAAGCGCCTGATGCGGGGGATCAAGATCGAGCACCGCATCGGCGTCAGGGCGCCCGCCGAGACGATCTGGGAGGTGCTCGCCGACATCGGGGCCTGGACGGGCTGGAACCCGCTCTACCCCAGGGCCGAGGGCCGGCTGAAGATCGGCGAAGCCCTCACCCTCGAACTGGCGCTGCCCGAGCGCAAGCCGCAGCTGATCCGCCCGGTGATCCTCGACTGGATCCCCAACGAGCAGATCCACTGGCGCCTGACCATGTTCGGCGGGCTGGTGCGGACCGTCCGCTTCCTGGAGATCGAGAAGCTGACGGAGACCGGCTGCATCTTCTCCAACGGCGAGGTGTTCGCCGGCCCCCTCGGCTCCATGGCGGTGCGCTCCCAGGGCCGCATCATCCGCCGCGGCTTCGCCGCCATGGGCGAGGCGGTCAAGGCGCGGGCGGAGGCGGCGTGGAGTCCGTAGGAAGGGTTCAGGCAGGGGGTCGGCTCATGCGGCGACCAGTTTGAGCGGCGTGGCGCTGTCGGCGAGCTTGGCCCGGTCGAGCGGCGGCGGCCCGCCGATCAGCGCCCGGCCCTGAACGAAGTCCCGGGTGGCGTTGACGCAGTCGAGCGCAATGACGCGCCCGTTCCTGAAGTAGACGACGGAGAAGGACCGCGCCGCCGGCGCGCCGCGCGTCAGGGCTTCGTCATAGCCGATTGAAAGACCGATGGTCTGAAGCTTCAGATCGTATTGGTTGGACCAGAACCACGGCAGGGCATGGTACGGCTCGGGTTTGCCGACGATGACTTTGGCGACCGTCAACGCCTGATCGTGGGCGTTCTGGACCGATTCGAGCCGAATTCGCGCGCCCGCGCCGAATGGGTTCAGGTGCGCGGCGCAGTCACCGACCGCGAATACGTCCGACAGCGAGGTCGCGCCGAAGGCATCGACATCGACGCCATTGTGGCCGGCCGCGCCCGCGGCCACGAGCGGCTCCACGGCGGGAACGATGCCGATGCCGACGATCACGATCTGCGCGGCGATGACCTCGCCGTCAGCCATCCGGACGCCGCGCACCTGGCCCGCCTCGCCGACAAATTCGGCCGGTGAGACCCCCAGGCGCACCTCGACCCCGTGCGCCCGATGCTCAGCCTCGAAGAACCGCGACAAGGTCTCACCCGCAACGCGCGCGAGCACGCGATCGAGCACCTCCAGCACGGTCACCCGCTTGCCCAGCTTGGTCAGAACCGCCGCCGCCTCGAGACCGATATAGCCGCCGCCGACAACGACGACCTCGCTCGCCGTGTCCAACTCGGACCTGAGCAGATCCACATCGGCCCGGGTGCGCACCATATGCACGCCCCTCAGGGCGGCTCCCGCCCAGGACGGCTTGCGCGGCCGTCCGCCGGTCGCCCAGATGAGCTGTCCGTAGCGGACCCGGTCTCCGGACGAGAGCGCCACGGTATGGGCGGCGGCGTCCACGCCGACGACGAGCCGGCCGGTCAGCATCTCGATATCGCGCTCGGCCCAGTAGCTTTCCGGGCGGATCAGGATCCGCGCGAACGTTTTCTCGCCGGCAAGATAGTCTTTGGACAGCGTCGGTCGCTCATAGGGAAACTCCGGTTCATCGCCGATCACGCCGATGCGCCCTTCGAAGCCCTGCTGGCGAAGCGCCGTCGCGGCCTGCGCGCCCCCATGACCGGCGCCGACGATGAGAACATCGAAGGAGCGGGGGCGCATCCGTCAATCCTCCGGCGCGATCTGGCATGTCAGCCCGGCGAGACGGTCGTCGAACGGGATCTGACAGGACAAACGGGACTCGGGGCGGCGATGGGCGGAGCCGGACAGAAGATCGTCTTCGTCCTCGCCTATCGGCGCCAGCAGACCGCCGAAAGCGGGGTCGATGTAGACATGGCAGGTGGCGCAGGCGCACACGCCGCCGCAGAGCGCGAGCAGTTCGTCGAGCCCCGCCTCCTTGATGTTCTCCATCACCGACTGGCCGCCCACGGCGTCGATGACCGTCTGGCGTCCGCCCCGTGAAATGACGACCAACTGGCTCATCCTGCGCTTCGCGTCCCGATCCCTCCGGCGTCAGAGGCCGTCTTCAAAGAGGCCATCGATGAGAACGAAGGCTATCCGGCAGTTGGCGTCGCTGCGATTTGCCCAGGCATGGTTGGTGCCTCGCTGAACCACGACGTCGCCCGCCCGCACCACCGTTTCGCCCTCATCGACAATGAGCGTGATCTCGCCCTCGAGCACGATCCCGTAGTCGATCGTCTCGGTCCGGTGCATCATGGCGTGCCGGCCCCCGGTAAAGGCGTCGGCGCCGCCGATCTTCGCGAAGTGTTCCAGCGCCGTCTTCGCGTCGAGCGCGGAGTCTTCGGCGGTTTCCGGAGCGAAATCGACGACCCGGATACGGGTTCCGCGCGGGGGCGGGGCCAATATGAGGCCAGGTTCGGGAGGCTCGCCGCTCAGGCGGTCGATCGGCGCGGGCGTCTCCAGAGTGCTCCAGATCTCGTGCAGCCAGGGTCCGTTGGGTCCCATGGATTCGACCCGCTGCGGCGGGCCGTCGCTGGCGATGATCGCACGTCCCTGGACGTCGTGGCCGGTGATGATGCGACGGAAGGACTTGGACATGGTTGCAACCTTGTCGTCGGCGATTCAGGCGTCGATCGGCCTGCGATCTGCGGCCGGCCGCTCGGCCTTGCGGTATGCGTCGAGAGACCGTCCGTCGGGATCGAGGCGCATCTCCCAGTTGCTGGCCATGTCGCCGAACGCCGCCGGCCTGTGGTGGGCCCACAGGATGGCGCCGAACTTCCAATTCCAGACGCGCGGTATCCAGTTGTCGTCCAGATAATCGCTGTCACAGGTGTATTCGGCTTCCCCGCCGTTCGGGTTGTCCATGTAGTAGTAGATGGCCGAGGAGATGCGATGCCGGGCCAGCCCGGCGGCGGTGTTCGAGCTCTTGTTGACCCAGCCGCGCTCCGCCATGAGGTTCGCGCCGAGCATCAGCTCATCGACATCCTCGAGGCCGAAGGCCGCGTGCATGAAGGCCGCCTTGCCGGGCGATATCGGCGAATCGGCGTCGAGCCAGAATACGCTGTGATGTTCGTTGGTGCCGTCGGCGCGGCAGAAGACGCCGATGCCTTCGGAGTGATCGGTGAGGCGAAAGCCCAGCCTGTCGCGGTAGAACTCGAACGACCCGACGTAGTCCTTCGTGTAGAAGACGATATGATTCAATGTCTTCGGTCTCGCCCGGAGTCGCCACTTGCGGTGCTGGTTCAGTCGCTGGATGTATCCAGGGGCGTTGACGGGGTCGGGTTGCGAGACGACGGGCCGCTTAGCCCACACGCGGAGCGCGAAAGGAATGCCGTCATCGCCCACCGCGTAGGCGGCGCCGTCGCTGTCCCGGCGCACGTCCCGGTCGCGCTCCAGACCGGCGACCAGAGCCTCGAGATTGGCTTGAGTATCGACACCCCACACGACCAGCTTGACGCCGTTCCCTTCGAACCAATCGGGGACTCCACAATCGTCGCGGCCGCGGACGACCACGCGGGAGCCGCTGGCGACTTCGAACACGCTCTCCCGCTCTGAACGCGACACCGGCGCGAGCCCGAAGTCGTCCCAGAAGCGTGTGCACGTTGCGATGTCATCGACACCATAGACCATGCTCTCGATGCCCAGTATGGCCACGATATCAATCCTCCATTTGTTGTATCAGATGAGCAGCAGAGGCATCACGCGCTCTCGAAGGTCTCGGCGATCCAGTCTGCAATATAGTCGCAGCCGACCGTGCCGTTGTCCGCTTCGCAGTGCTCAATGGCGTAGTCGTCGGGGGTGAAAATACGCAGCTCGCGCTTGGGGCTGTTGACCGCCTGATCGTAGGTGCGGTGAGCGTAGGCGACCGGGATCTGGCGATCGCCGGCCCCGTGGGTGACGAGGAACGGCACCGTGATCTTCTCGACCACGCCGTCGAGACACATGGACGGAGCCCAGGCCATGAAGCTGTCGAGATCGGGTTTGCCGAACACCCACATCACGTGGTCCCAGTAGTGCGGAACCGGGTTCTCCCCTTCGTTGTCACGCCGGCGTTTTTGCAGTTCGCCCCAGTCGTGGTTGGCCCCGAGAATCGCGCAGAGCGCGAAGCGTTTCTCGAAGGCGGCCGCCCGCGGCGCGAAATAGCCTCCCAGGGACAGGCCGAACATGCCGATCCGCGATGGATCCACATCGTCACGCGTCTCGAGCCAGTCCACGGCGGGCGAGGCCCAGCGCTCGCTGTCGTGGACGCCGGGAAGCTGGTTCAGGCGCAGCGCCTCGCCCGTGCCCGGCTGGTCGACGCACAGGACCGATACCCCCCGGTCCGTCAGGGCCCGGCCGATCCCCGTCCACAGGACGAGTTCCTTGGTGCTGTCGAGGCCGTTGCAGCACACCACGGCCGGCGCCGGCCGCCCGTCTCGCGATTCGGCCTTCCAGAACAGGGCCGGGAAGGTGGAGCCCTCGTAGGCGATGTCGACGCGCTCGATCGGCAGCCGGGCCAGCTCGAACGACTTCAGGGCGCTGTCCAGCGCCTTGCGGAAGGCTTCCTTGCGCGGCGGATAGTCCCGCGACTGCATCCGCTCCGCCGTCTGATAGTAGATCGCGCAGCGCTTCAGCTTGGCGGCGGCGCTCAGGGCGCGACCGTTCTTCAGGTCCTCCTCGGCGTGACCGGCGACACGATCGGCGACCGCCACCCAGCTGTCGAAGAACAGCGCCGTGCCGGCGTCCTCTCCGCGCGCCGCGGCCTCCCGCAGCGGGCGGCACGCGGCGTCGATCTCCCCATGATTCCCGCCTGTATACAGGGCGAGGTTGACGGACAGGTTCCAGACGTAGTTCCCGGGAAACGGCTCGAACATGACGATGACTCCGAAGGGCGTCAGGCGGTGCGCAAGGTCTTTTCAGCGCCGCCGCCGGCGCGCTCCGCCTGCACCATGTTCGCCATGTAGCGGCGGAAGTTGAGGGCCGCCGCGTCGGCCTTGACGCTGACCTCCGGCAGGTCCCACCCCTGTTCGTCGTATCGTTTCTGGACCGCCTCCAGCACCACGCGATCCTGGTCGAGCAGCTTCTGCAGGTGCGGGACGACGTCGTCCGGCTGGTCGTCCTGGTAGGAGGACGAGACGACCATGAAGTTGAAGACGCGGTTCCTGCCCGTGGGGGTGATCGCCTGCGGATTGAGAAGGATGTGCGGCGGCGCGTCCGGGTTCTCGGGGTCGGTGAAGACGTTGGAGATCAGGCTCATCTGCGGGGGAATGGCGTCGGTGGTCAGGATCCGCCGGACGGGCTTGCCCGGGGTCAGGTGAAAGGTCCGCGCCATGACCGGGTTCGGCGATTCGATGAGATCCCGGGAGATGCGCACCCGCCCACCGCCGAAGCTCGTCTTGAACGAAGTGTCGGCCATCGAGCCGCTGTCGATCAGGCCCGGATGCAGGAAGGTGATGTGCGAGGTGTCGAGGAGATTCTCGTGGAGCAGCTGGAAGTTGCAGCGCATCTCCATCACGAAGAGCGGCGTGATCTTGAACCCCGGCCGGGCCAGGCCGAGCTCGAACTGATCCGGCAACAGGGTTTCGTCGGCGCGCGCCGGATCGCCCATCCAGATCCACACGTAGGGACCGATCTCGATCAGCGGATAGGATCGCACCCTCAGTTGGGGCACGATCGTCGACTGCGACGGAATATGGCGACACGCCCCGGTCTGGCCGAACTCAAAGCCGTGATAAGCGCAGCGAATGGAGTCGCCCTGCACCGTGCCCATCGACAGCGGCACGCCGCGATGGGGGCACCTGTCGGCGAGGGCGACAGGCGTCCCGTCTTCAGTCCGGTAGAACAGGATGTGGTCGTCGAGGATCTGACGCGGCAGCACCCCGCGCGTGATCTCGTTCGCCAGGGCGGCGACGTACCATTGCTCACGCGGCGCGACCATCACGGCCGGGCAGGTCAGCATCTGCTCCTTCGTATAGAGCGTCTCGGCCTTGTCGGTCACGAATACTCCTCCCTTGCCGCGTCGCGCGTCCGCTCTTAGATGTAGCGGGGCCGGAGGGATTGCCAAAAGCGTTTGTCAAGATAGTTGGCATCGGCCGGGGCGATGGGAGCGAGGCGCTAGGCTCAGGGCGTGGGCGGTTCCCCCAGGTCTCGTCCGGCTTCGAGCATCAGATCCTTCAGCCAGACTGTCGCGGGATGCCGGTCGTTGTAGCGATGCCACTGCATGGCCTCGACGATGCGGGGGTTGTCGAACGGCAAGGGCACGACCTTTATCGGAAGATAGTCCGCGTACATTTTCGCCATTCGCGCGTGGATGGTCGCTATTCGGTTGGTGCCGATGACATAGTGCGGCAGCAGCGTAAAGTTCATCGCCGCGACATCGACTTTTCTACCGCGGTCAAAGCGCTGGAAGATCCAATTGTCATAGGTCGGCATCCGCGTCTTGCCAAACCGCGTGACGACATGCCCCGCTGACATATAATGTTCAAACGAAATGTGATCGTCAAATTCCTGGTTTTCCGCCCAGCCGATGCAGACATATTCATCGGCGAACAAGGTCGCCGAGGGATGGTTTGGCGACAGCGCCTGTTCAGGAAGAATGAGAATATCCACTTCGCCGCGATCCAACGGGCCGTGCAGCAGGTCCTCTTGCGACACGATGTCGACGGCGATTCCCGGCGCGGCCAGCTGCAGTCGCCTCAGCAGCGCCGGCAGGAAGACCGTGGCGACGTAGTCGGAGGCCATGATGGTGACCTGGCGTTCCGCCGTGAGGGGGTCGAACCCTGGCGTGTGATCGATCAGGGTCTGCACCTGCAGGAGCACATCGTGCACGGGATCGATGAGGGACTCCGCGAGCGGCGTGAGCACCATCTGTCGCCCGATCGGAACGAGCAGTTGATCGCCGAAGAAGTCGCGCAGCCGCCCCAGGGCCGTGCTCATGCCCGACTGGCTCAGCCGGAGCTGCTCGCCCGCCCGCGTTATGCTTCGCTCCTTCAGCAACGCGTCCAGCGCCACGAGAAGGTTCATGTCGAGACCGCGCAGGTGCATGGCGACAGCCTACAGGCTCGGGCCGATCGGACAAGTTGTCCGATGGGGCGGCACGGCAGCGGCGACCTACTTCCGAAACAGCAGGCTCAGAACAAATAGAACCTTCCTCAGTGTGAGAAGTTTCAGTCCTGACCGGGCTTCCGTCGGCCGCAGGTGGGTGTTGATGGGCATCGAGCCGAACAGGTTGCCTTTGATCACGAGATTTCGGCCGACCGGCTCGATAGCGGTGATGGTCAGCAACTCGGTGCCGTCCGGATTGTAGAGTTTCATGCCGCGATCACGGTCGCGAAATCGAGCCCCATGTCGTCCATCATGCGCATGGCCGTCGCCCGGCCGGCTCCGGTCAGGCCCGCGCCGGGATGCATGAAGGGACCCACCAGATAGAAGCCTTCGATTCCCGGGACCTTGTACTGGGCCAGGTCGGGGGTCGGCCTGTGGCCGTTCATCTGATGGAAGAAAGGCGCGGCGCCGTGAATATCGCCGCGCACAAAACTGGAAGAGGACCGCTCCAGGTCGAGCGGAGAGTAGCTGCGGCTGGCGATGATGTTGTCGGCGTCGAAGTTCTCCACCCACTTCTGGACGTCGCGGAACATCTGTTTGGGCCAGGTGTCCTTGAGGGTGTCCCAATGCTGCCCGCCCTTGCCCTCGATGTCGTAGGGGGCGAAGCTGAGAACGGAGAACATCGCGTTGCCGGGCGGGGCGCGGGACGGGTCGTGGTCGGTGTGCTGGGCGACGCCGAAATGGACGATCGGGTCCGGCAGGCGGCCATAGCGATACTCATCGAACGAGCGTCTCAGGGTGACCAGATCCGACGGCAGCAGCTCGACTAGATAGGCGCCGCCCGCCGAACCGGTGGGGTCGCGAAATCTGACCGGCGCCGCCAGCGCATAGTGGGTGGCGATGCTCGAATAGGTGGCCATCTGAACCCGTTCCGCCCGGGCCAGCACACCCTGGTCGATATCGGCGAAGTAGTTGCGCAGATGATGCGGATGAATGGCGCCCACGACTCCGTTCCGGGCGGTGAACTGCTCGCCATCGCCGGTCTCGACACCGGTCACGCGGGCGCCGGAGCGGATGAAGCGCGTCACGGCCTTGCCGGTCATCACCTTGCCGCCGTGGTGCTCGACGCACCGGACGAGCGCCTCGGTCAGCTTGCCCGATCCACCCTTGGGCAGCGCCAGTCCGGTCATGTGCGCCGCCCCGACCATGGCCAGGGCTCCGATCCCGGTCCCCTTCTCCTCGGGCGTCTGCAGGTTTTCGGTCATCAGCTTGACGAAATGCATGCGAACCTTTTCGTGGCTGAACCATTCGCTGACGATGTCGAGGCCGCTCTTCAGTGACATGAGCAACAATTCATTGCCCTCGGGGCTCTGACTCATCATCGAGATCATCGCGCCCATCGGCACGGCCGGTGAGAAGAGGGCGCCGGTCAGCATCGGATAGAGGCGCACGGCCATGTCCGAAAACCGCCTGTAGGCCTCCGCGTCGGCGACGGAGAACTGCGCGATCGACTCCGCCGTCCGCTCGATGCTCCTGTAGGACACCAGCAGCGAGCCATCGTCGAACAGTGATGCGTACGGGGCGTCCGGGAATATGTATTCAAGACCGAATTTCGACTTCAGTCCGAGCTCGTCATTCTTCAGCAGCGGGTTGGAGAGGATGACCTGGTGAACCGTGGCGTGCTCATCGTAATAGTAGCCCGGCGCCAGTTCCTTGGTG
>Ga0209166_10002769_pt1 | contig 12967 bp, 8 predicted proteins | sample Coa_R1_3_FD_187151 | JGI IMG/M metagenome (GOLD analysis project Ga0209166, IMG submission 187151) | Surface soil microbial communities from Centralia Pennsylvania, which are recovering from an underground coalmine fire - Coalmine... | ecosystem: Environmental > Terrestrial > Soil > Unclassified... | reverse complement strand
TCGAAGCCGGCGCGCCCGGTGCCGGGCAACCCGCCATGGCGCCACATGACCGGCTGCTCGCCACGCACAGCGTGGCGCTGCTGAACCGGGGCACACCGAGCAGCCTGGTCACCCCGGACGGGACGCTGCACATCGCGCTGATGCGGGCGTCCAGCGCCTGGCCCGCCGGGGTGTGGATCGACGGCACCCGGCGCACGGTCCGTGACGGGAGCAGTTTCGCCTGGCAGCACTGGAGCCATGAGTTCCGCTACGCGCTGGCCGCCGCGGCCGGCGACTGGCGGGACGCCGGTTTCGTGCTGGCGGGACAGGAGTACAACCACGACCTGCTCGCCTGCGAAACCGGCGAGCACGACGGCCCGCTGCCCGTCTCGGCCAGCCTCGGCGAGGTGAACACGCCGGGCCGGGCGCGCCCGGCCGCCCTGCTGTCCGCGCTCAAGCCCCGGGGCAACCCGCTGGCCAGCGGGCAGCCCGGCCTGCCTGCCCGGGACGCGGGTGTGACCATCCGGTTGCGTGACTCCGGTGACCTGCCCGGCGCGGCGGCGGAGGTGCGGCTGCAGCCCGGGATCGCCGCCGCCCGGGTGACCGATCTCACCGAGGCCGGCGACGGCCCCGGGGCCGAGGTGGCAGCCGGGGCCGCGCTGGTCCCGGTCCCCCAGGCCGGCCTGGTCACCCTGGCGGCCACGACGCTCGGGGCCCCCGTCCAGTCAGAACCGGTGATATCACCCGTTGCGGCCGGGCAAACCGGTGACAATCTGGCACCTGAGCGGCCATTTCATATGAAAAGTGGGGACCAGCGCCCTGACCCGGGCGCGGAGCCGGCCCAGCCGGTGTTCACCCGGTACTGGCTGCACGGCAAGGGGCCGGCTCCCGCCGGGAATCTCCCGGTCACCGTGCACCTGTCCCCCGGCCGCGTCACCCTGGCCGACCCGCGGCCCGGCGGCGTCCCGCCCGGGCCGGGGCGGCTGAGCCTGTCGGTCGCGTCCGGGCCGGGCGGCGGGGCGGGTGAGGTGACCCTCGACGTCCCGCCCGGCCTGACGGTGACCGGGCCGGACGGCGGCCCCGCCGGGCCGCTGCGGTACACGCTCGGCCCGGGTGGCTGTGCACGCTGGGAGCTGGTGTTGGCAGAGCTGCCCGGCACCGGGCCGGGGCGGTACTTCGTCTCGGCGCGGATCCCGGGCGACCTCGGCCAGGTGCTGGAAGACACGGTGCTGGTCACCATCGGCGAGCCGCCCGGGCCCGCGCGGGACATGCCGCGTGCCGAACGCGACGCCCTGCTCATAGCCGACCTGGAGGCGCGGGAAGCCGAGATGGAGGTGGCCCTGGAGCCCGCCGTCCTGGAGATCGCCCCCGGCGGGTGCGTGACGCTGGCCGTGCGGCTGGCCAACCGGACGGCCAGCGGGATCCGTGGCGAGTGCCAGCTCATCTCGCCATACGGCACCTGGCAGCAGGCCGGGCCGTGGGCCCGCGGCTTCACCGCCGGCCCCGGCGAGACGGTCACGGTCGGCTACACGGTGGCGGTGCCGGCCTGGGCGCGGCCAGGATCGCACTGGTGGGCGCTGGCCAAGGTGATGTACTTCGGCCGGATCCGCTACACCGAATGCGCCCAGATCCAGGTACCCGGCTGACCGCGCCCCGCGCCCGTCCCGGCGTGCCATCAGTTCGCGATGAGCACCGGCGCGGCTAGCAAACCGCTGGGCTGAGGCTGGGCGCGGAATGGGGTCCCGCTGTAGTACTTGTTGGCCGCGGTGCTGAACACGGTGATCGTCAGTTCGTTGTCCCGCTCGCGCAGCCCTGTCAATTCGAATTCATAGGGTGCCCAGCCGCGGCGGCCGACTCGGCACCCGTTGAGGCTCACGTCGGCGGCCGCGCTGACAGCGGGCAGACGCAGCCGCCAGGTCCGGCTATCTGGGCGGTCAAACGAGCAGGTATAAACGCCAAGACCTGAGTGCGTCGGGAATCCTTGCTGTTCCCATCCGCGGTCCACGCAAATCGGCACGGGGGTGTCGATCCGGCCTGGGACCAGCAGACTCCACCCGTGTGCCAGCGGCCTCTGGCTGGCTTCGGTGCTGGCGCGGACGATGTGGCGCGCACGGGCAACAGACTGACGGGTGGCGGCTGGTCGGAGCCGCAGCAAGGTGAGATCTAGAGGCGGGAGCTGGATCTTCAGGGTTCCGGGTTCACCGCAGTCGGCAGGTGCCCATGGCTGGATCCTGCCAGTTCGCGCATCCCAGAGCTGATGTTCGGGGTCCCCGGCCAGCGCGGAGATTATGACGGGTGCCAGTTCAGAGCTGTCATTGAAGAGGGCCAGCCGCCATCCCGACGCGTCCTGCCCGGCCCATTGCCAGACCTGGTCACGACCGGCGGGCGTCTGGGCGTGCGGATGGCCACCGAGCAAGGAACCGAGGAGATCTAGGGCCTCCTGGCGGTGCGGCACCAGGCCCAGGTAGTGCGCGGTCGGTGATAGCTCGACGAAATTGCTCCAGGTTTCCCTGAAGGCAGTGTCCCCGGTCTGCAGATGTGCGGGGGTATCGCCTGAGTAAACGAGCAGACCTCCGCCCTCGGCGAAGTGACGGATCGCGTCCATTGTCTCCTGGGATTGCAGGGTTGTGACGGACGGCAGGACAAGGCACCGGTACTCCCGCTCCCTGATGCGTAGCCGCCCACCGTGCACGTCAGCCGCGCGCAGGTCGCGTTCGTCGATGAGGTGGTAGCCGAAGCCCTCTTCGGCTAGGAATGAGGTCCAGAACTCCACATGGTCGGCATAGCTGTGCCGGGGCCCTTCGGCCCAGCAGGTGCGCAGTGGGTAGAACAGGGCCACATCACAGGCGGGCTGGGCGTCATCAAGAAAGACGGACAGTCGTGCCATCTCATCCGCGAAGGACCGGTGGAACGGCCACCATGGCTCGAAGTTTATGCCAGGCGGAAAGTCGAACCGAGGGTTGGTGAACAGTGACGTGTCGCCGTCCCACCCATCGGTCTGGTAGAAACCATGGAAAAGAAATTGCCGGGCGCCGAGCATCTGCAGTCGGATGGCCTGGCTGCGCAGGTCCGACAAGGACAGACCCCAGTCCCCGGTATATGGGGTTCCGCCGACGTACCGCCCGGCCATGTACTGCTCGACGATGCAACCGCTGCGCCCGTTCGACCGGGCAACCGAGTCGCCGAGCTTGGTACTCAGTTGCGGAACGCAGTCCTCGGCGTCAACGCCTGTGATGCCGCGATAGGAGTCGACACCGAAGTAGTCCATGCCAAAGTTGACTCGCAGGTCCCAGCCGGAGAACGCGCGGCCCGGATTCCAGGAGCCCACGTGGCCAAGCACCTCATGGCCCGAAAGGGCGATGTCGTGCCGATGGCACCAGTCCGCGAGGGTACCCAGGTAGTTCTCACACATGAGTTGACTGAAGCACTGGTAGAAGTCGCACCGGGCGGGCACGGTGTCCGGCCCGATATCGCAAAGCAGCGCTAGCAGGGTGTGCCCGAAGTTGCGCCCGGTCCGGCGGCTGAACTCCATGACGAGCGACGATGCGAACGGCAGGGCACTGCCGAGGTTGCCGTGCCGTTGCGGCCAGTCGTAGTAGCTCGAGTGTGGCTGGTCAAAGAAGAAATAGCGCACGGTGCTGCCGAAATACTCTCCAAAAGAGCCGTAATAGGGCTGGTAGCCGACCTCGAGGAACCGTCGCGCGGACTCGGCAAGCAGGTAATTCGGGAGCCGGGACGTCGCGCACCTAGCCGCCACGAAGAGAGTGACGGCGTGGTCGGCCAAGCTGCGGTCCAAATGCAGGTCGACGGCACATCCGGACTCAGACGCCGCCACAATGCGCGCGGACGCTGCGACGTCGACTATCTGGCCAGCCGCACGGACTCCCCCGCTGGGATACGCCAGGGCCGACACGATCTGCCAATCCGACCACGCCACGCGGCCGGCCTCGTACTGCCAGGCCAGCCCGGCCTGGCCCAGATCTGTTGCGGAGGATGTGATCTGGTCGACGGCGCAGTGCGCGATCCCGTCCTCACCGGGCTGAGTCGTAGCCCAGAACACCATGCTCTCCCGCAGATGATCGGCACCGCGGACAGTACGGCCACCGGCCTGGCCGCTCTGCCAGTTGTACTCGTCATAGACTCCGACGGTCATGCCCAGTCGGGCAGCCTCCTGGACAGCGGTTCGGCAGGCTGCGAGGTACTCGGGGCCGAGGTACTCCGAGATGGGGTAGGCAAGCCGTGGCTGGATCTGGAACGAGCGGTAACCGCCGGCCAGCATCTCAGAGATCTGCTTTCGGATCTCATCGTCCCCGGGAAGGTGATGCCAAAACCAGTAGGCCGCCGGGCTGTAATCCGCGTCGGGATGCTCAAACCGCGCTACCTCCGTGGCGACGGCAGTCTCGGTCACTAGAGTGCTCCTTCACATCTCGGCGGTCACGGGTTCGCGCCTCGTGCGGTCCATGGGGCGAAGCTGGTCACAGCTAGCCGACTTCGCGGATATTAAGTCCGGCGGCCAGCGCGGAGGCTTCGCCGCGACTCGGCAGCTTGCCGCGGGCACCCGAGGCGGTAGCAGAAAGGGTTGCTGCCGCGACAGCTACGTGGGCGGCGTTGGCCAACTCCGCGCCCTCGGCGAGCAGGACGGCCAGAGTTCCGCAGAAACAATCGCCAGCGCCGGTGGCGTCCCGTATTTCCACGGTCGGCGCCGGGATGTGTACGGGACGGGCGGGGCGCCGCGGAACGACCAGCGCGCCGTCTTCTCCGAGCGTCACGACAACGTCGCGGTGCAGTCTCCTAGCCAGCGGAAGGGCTGCCTCTGGTGTGGCGGGCGGGCGAGTGCCGGCCAGCATGGCTAGTTCGGTTGCGTTCACCACCAGCACGGAAACCCGGTCGAGCAAGGACGACGCAAGCGGCATCGCCGGTGCGGCGTTGAGCACGACGGGGACGCCCGCCGCTACGACAGCGGCGACCGTGTCCAGCGGAATCTCCAGTTGGGCGAGCACGATAGCCGCCCCGTTGAGCACTCCCTCGGCGACATCCGCTGGGCGGAGTTCACTGTTCGCCCCCGGATCAACGACAATCAGGTTTTCTCCGCGCTGATCCACCGCGACCACCGCACTGCCGGTCCGCGCCTCGGGAACACTAATGACGCGCGTGACGTCGATTCCACGGCCGCTCAGATCGGCGCGGATCTGACCGCCGAAGTCATCCGCGCCTACCCGGCCAACCATGGCGACGTCCCCACCGAAGGCCGCCGCCGCAGCCGCCTGGTTCCCACCCTTGCCCCCAAAACTCAGCTGGCTGGGACCCACACTGAGCACAGTCTCGCCGGGCTCCGGAAGGTGGTCCACGGGTATGGTCAGGTCAGCATTCAAGCTGCCGACCACAGTCGTCCGTGGGCCCGTCATCGTTGGGCCTCCCGTGTGGACTGCCGGATCATCAGCGTGGGCGCCACCTGACTGCGCCGGGCCGGGCCGTGGTCTCCACCCATCCGTGTCTGCAGCAGCCGCACCGCTTCATCCGCGATCGTCTGTATTGGCTGGCGCACCGTTGTCAGTGGCGGATCACAGAACTCGGCGAACAGGATCCCGTCGAAGCCGGTCACCTTCACGTCAGCAGGAATCGCGACTCCGGCCGCGCGGAACTCGCGGACTAGGCCCAGCGCGATGAGATCCGACCCGCACAACACTGCGTCGGCAAGGGACTCCCTGCGCAGCAAAGTCCGGGCCGCGGCGGCGCCGAAGCCAACGGAGAAGGTGCCGCGCAGCGTCACGTCGAGCTCAAGCTCGGCCATCCGCGCCACCGTCAACTGCACCGCTTCGCTCCGGCTCCGGCCGGTGGAACTGGTGGCGTCATCGGAGACGAAGCTAACGGTGCGACAGCCCAGTTCCGCCAGGTGCTCAAGCACAAGGCGGATGCCCAGACGGTTGTCGACGCCGACGAAGTCAGCGGGAAACCCATCGACTTGGCGGTCGATCTGGACGATCGGGACCGAGAGATGGGCCCGCCGCATCGCCGGAGCGCTTGAATGATGCCCGGTCGGGATTAGGATCAGCCCATCGACCTGCCGGTCCACGAGTGTCTGCAGCCGCTGAGCCTCCTCGCTGGGCGTGCCGCCAGAGTCGCCCAGCAGCATGTCCAGGCCCACGTCACGCAGGGCCGACTCCAGCGCCTCAACCAACTCAGCGAAGAAAGGGTTGCCGATTCCAGGCACGACAATCCCAGCCAGGCCCGTGACACGTGCCCGAAGCCCCCTCGCCATGAGGTTGGGCCTGTAGCTGAGCCGCTCGGACGCGGCCAGCACAGCAGCCACGGCTCTCGGCGATGTGCCGGGTGCGCCGGAGAGCACGCGTGACGCCGTGGACACCGACACGCCAGCCGCGGCCGCTACATCTCGGAGCCTTACCTGTTCTGGGATCGATTCCAAGTCCATACCCTCGGAATGATGGCACATCTACACGTCAGGGGCTAGAAGCGGTCTTATATAAGATCAGCTACCTTGACAGCCGTTCCATGGATGTGGAATCGTTCCCAAATCCCGTCCGATCTTGGATACCCGCCGGACTGGTTGATCGCAGGTCTTGCCAGCCACCGGCTGATGTGAGGAGGCCTCGATGTCCCGATCCGCGCGCGCGGGCCTAGCGGCAGTCGCCGCTGCCACCGCTCTTGCCGCCGCAGCCTGCAGCGGTGGGAGCACCCTGGGATCAACAACAGGCCAGGCCGCACACGCGGGCGCTGGCTGCCATCTGCATGTGCTTGGCGAGACACGGAGCTCGGCGGCCGAGACTGCGGCCTGGCAGCAGGTCTTCTCTGACTTCAAGGCGAGATATCACTGCACAGTGAGCGCGACGTGGCAGGGTCAGTTCACCGGCGTCCCGCAACTGCTTAATGAGGCGCGCCTCGCGAACCAGCCGGTCGATTTCGTGACCGACAGCACCTACAACTACAACCTGGTCTCAGCTAGCGACTTGATGGATCTCAGTAGGCTCATCAAGCCTTACCAGACCCGCTTCCCCGCAGCGGCGCTGCAGCCCTTCACTATCGACGGTAAGGTCTGGGCAATCCCGGTCCAGCCTGAGACCTCCTCGATGTTCTTCTACAACGCCACCCTCTTCAAGCGGCTCGGGCTCACCCCGCCCCAGACGTTTACTCAACTGGTGCACGATGCGCAGGTCATTAAGAGCAAGACGAACGTGCAGCCGGTCATCGAGGGAGGCAAGGACACCTGGGAATGGCCGATGTGGTACATGGCCACCTTCGCCCAGACCTCCGGCAACAAGTCGGTCGCCGACACCGTCAGCTTCCTAGAGGGGAAGCAGCAGTTCACAGCCCCAGCGTCGGTCGCGGCGCTGACGGATATCGCGAATTTCAGCAAGGACGGGCTGTTGCCGCAAAGTTCGCTGGCAACCGATGAGAACGGCGCTATCGCGGCGTTCGTGCAGGACAAGGCGGCCATGTTCTTCGACGGAAGCTGGGTGCTGCCGACACTGCGCTCAAGCCATTCCCGGTTCAACATCGGCGCTTTCACATTCCCACTGGTAACCAGCGCCTCCGGAGTGGTGTCGCAGCCGAACGGCTCGCCGACCGAGGGCCTCGCGATCCCGTCGTTCATCCCCAAGGCCGACTTGCCGATGGCGGACCAGTTCCTAGAGTTCCTCACCTCACCGACCGAGGCGAACAAGATCTACGCAACTCTGGACCCGGTGGTGCCGACCATCACCGGGGTCAAGGCAGCGAACGATCCCCTGTCGGCGCAGCTTCGCGGGTACCTGCCCCGGACAAATGGATGGCTGGACTGGATCTGGCCGACTGACGTGGTCAACTACGTGGAGACGGCGATCCAGGGCGTTCTGTTCAACGGCACCTCACCGGTAAACGCTGCGCAGTCTGTCCAGGGCGAGCTGAACACCCTCCGCAAGCAGCAGAACTACGACTACGCATTCTGGACCAAGTGGACCCACTCCCAGCAGACCGCCGTCGAGCCCTCATCAATTCCCAAGATCCAGGTCACCGGATAAGCGGCGTGCTGGCAGGCGACGGTGCCCGGCACCGTCCGGGTGCCATCAGACAGGAGTGCGCATGACAGCCGTCAGGGACAACATCCTTGCCGGCATGGCCCGGGCACCCGCCAGGGCGTGGCGGCGGAGGCCCGGGCCCAGTCAGCGGCATCGCACCTACTTGTTCGGGCTGGCGATGATCGCCCCCGCGCTGACGATCTACGTGGTGTTCGTCATCTATCCGCTGATCCGCGGCGCCATCGTGAGCCTGTATCAGTGGAATGGGCTGACGCCCACGACGACATGGATGGGATTGCGGAACTACACCAACGCACTGCAGGACCCGATCTTCCTGCTGGCGCTGCGCAACACCTTCCAGTACGCGATCGGTGTCACGATCGCCAAGAACGTGCTGGGCCTCGGCCTTGCACTCCTGCTGAATCAGAAGCTGCGATTCCGGGCCTTCTTCCGCACGGCGGCATTCCTGCCCGTGATGTTCGCCTTCGTGGTCGTCGGCGTGCTGTGGTCATGGATATACAACCCGCTCTTCGGACTCGCCGACCACGTGCTGGCATTCGTCGGCATCCACAACCCACCAGGCTGGCTGAGCGACCCGAAGCTCGCGCTGTGGTCGGTCATGTGGGTGGACGTCTGGAAATGGACCGGGTTTCACATGGTCCTGTTCCTGGCGGCGCTCCAGGCCGTGCCGCAGGAACTGTACGACGCAGCGGATATCGACGGAGCGCGCACCTGGGCGCGGCTGCGGCATGTCACGATTCCAACGATCCGCCCGGTCATCGCACTGAGCGTGCTCCTCTCCCTGACCGGGGCCTTCGTCGCCAACTATGACGTCGTCTATGTCATGACCGGCGGTGGGCCGCTCAACTCGACACAAGTGGCGCTGACCTACATCGTGCAGACAACCTTCACCGGTGACCAGGTCGGCTACGCGAACGCGATGAGCATGATCCTTCTTGTTCTCGTGGCCATCGTTGGAGCCGTCCAGTTGCGGTTCATGGTCGGCAGGCAGGAACCCGCCCGTGTCTGATTCCCTTGCCACCGTACGGTCGGTCGCCAATCGCCGTAGCCGGCGCAACAGCAGCGCAGGCAGGCAGCCCGGACGGGACGGGGCCGCCGGCACCAGAAAACGGACCTTCACCGCAGCGGCGTATACGGTCATGGCGCTCGTCGTCGTCCTCACCATCTATCCGATGATCTGGATGGTGTTCGGGGCGTTCAAATCCACTGGCGAGTTCTACACCAACATCTGGGGCTGGCCCCACGACTTCTCCTGGTCGAACCTGTCCCAGGCGTGGGACCAGGCAGGACTTGGGCGGAAGTTTCTGAACAGCATCATCGTGACCGGCGGGACGCTGCTCCTGGTCATCCCGTTCTGCTCGATGGCCGGATACTCATTCGCGAAGATTTGGTACCCAGGCCGTCGCTGGCTGTACTACTTCGTCCTCCTGGGGATCATGATCCCATTTGGTGTCACCGCGATCCCAACCCTGACCGTCACGCTTCAGTTCCACGTCTTCGATACCCTCCAGGGCCTGATCCTCGTCTACACCGCGCAGAACATATCGTTCGGCACCTTCCTCATGTACGCGTTCTTCAGCTCCATTCCGGACGAGCTCATCGAGGCCGCTCAGGCAGACGGCTGCTCAAGATTTAGCGCTTTCTGGAAGATCGTTATGCCACTCGCCCGGCCTGGCCTGGCGACACTGCTGATCTTTATCGGTACCAGCATCTGGAACGAGTACTTCATGGCCAGCGTGCTGATTCACCAGAACAGCCTCGAAACCTTGCCGCTGGGACTGGTCGTCTTCACCACGCAGCACTCCACCGACTATCCCGAACTTTTCGCCGCCCTCACGATCGTAACTGCACCGATGGTCGCCGTTTACCTGGTCGCCCAGCGCCAGTTCATCAGCGGCCTCACAGCAGGTGCGCTGAAAGGCTGAAAGGACGAGGACGTGCTGAAGGGCATCCACCCACTGCTAAACGCCGACCTGCTGTACGTGCTGGCGGCGATGGGCCACGGCGACGAGATAGCGATCGTCGACCGCAACTACCCAGCGGCCTCGACAGCACGCCGCCTCGTCCGGCTGGATGGCGTCGGCGTGATCGAGGCAGCTGACGTCATCCTGAGCGTGTTGCCAGTGGACACCTTTACCGAAACCCCAGTCCTGCGCATGGAGGTGGTCGGAGCACCCAGTGATCTGCCCGCCGTACAGAAAGCATTCCTGGCGGCCTGCGAAGCCAGCGAACAGCGGCAGATCACTATGGGATCACTGCCTCGCGACCAGTTCTACGCACGCGCCCGAGAGGCCTTCTCTATAGTCGCCACCACCGAACCTAGGCCATATGGGTGCTTCCTTCTCACCAAAGGCGTCATAAACGACTAGCGGTAACCGTGCCGGGCCGCGAGCCGGTCCAGTTCCCTCACCAGGACATGGCTGGCACCAGCCCTGTCGCAAGTGATCATCAGCTTCCGCCGTGCCGGCGGGAGCATCGCCGCGGAGCCGCAGGTGATCAGATGCCGTGTTCGATCCGGCCGATCCGGGGCGCAACATTCAGCCCAGCGGCTCGCGCACGTTATCGCACTCCGCGATCAGCGGGTGAGGTCGAAGCCCTCGAAATTCGGCTCTGCCAGTTCCTCGTCCGAGCGCGCGGGCACGACGGTGGCGTCCAGCCGGATGCAGGTCACGCCGCCCAGCGTCCAGCCTAACGACGCCGCAGGCTTGGCGTTATGCTACGGACCGCATCGTCGCTCCTCCTTGCAGGGCTTTCGATGCTGGGCTCCGACGCCGGGCATTTCTCCCGACGCCGCCAGCTTGCTACCGGGCCTCCTGGCAGCTACCCGGACCGGACTTTCACCGGCAGGCGACGACGAGCTTACGAACACGAAGATCCACCATGGCGTTACGTCACCGTGTCACCTCCCGCTCTGCTGGGCGCACGAAAAGACAGGGTTAGGCACGGCCACCGCGAAGGCGCTGGTACTGGACGCCCCGCTCCGGCCTCGGCAGACTCGGCATGACCATCGGAGAGGGGAAGGCTCATGCTGAGTTACGCACTTGTGCGCCCGGCGGTGCGGCAGTCCGATCTGGCGGCATTACCGCCGTACCTGCTGACCCTGATGCTGCGGAACATGTCCAGCGACGGGTTCGCGTTCACTGACCCGGGGGACCCGCAGCAGTTCTCCGCACCCGGGTGCATCATCGCCTCACCCTCGTTCGCCGGCGACCAGGCCGCGGTGACCCAGGACTACGTCTACAACTGGACCCGGGACGCCGCGGTCACCGCGACCGAGATCGCGTACGCCGCCCTGCCAGCCGGGTACACCGACGGCACGGGGCCACTGGACAACTACGTGAGCTTCGCCAGCATCTGCCAGCAATCCGCGCCGGGCCTGGACACCGCGTGCTACACCATCGAGGGCCAGCCGCGGCACGGCTGGCCGCTGCAGAACGACGGGCCGGCGCTACAAGCGCTGACCATCTTCGAAGCCTTCGCCCAGCTCAGCCCAACCGCCCAGGACACCGCCCGGGCGGTCGCCGAGCGCGATCTGCAGTTCATCTTGGACCGGTACCAGACCCCGAACACCAACCTGTGGGAGGAGGTCGCGGGCCAGTCGTTCTTCACCCGCGCCGTCCAGCTCAGATGCCTCACCGCGGCGCAGGGCAACACCCTCGGGATCACCGTGCCCGCTGGCGCCGGCGAGGCCGTCGGCTGGCTGCAGGCCGCGCTGGCGCAGCACTGGAACGGCGAGTACTACAGCTCGATCCTCGACGCACAGAACCCGCGCCCGGGCTATGACCCCAACTTCGACATCGTGATGGCCAGCGTGTATGGCGCCGTCGATTGCACCGATCCGCAGCTGCTGGCCACCGCCGCTCTGCTGCGCCAGCAGTGGGCCGACCCCGGATCACCGATCAAGTACCCGGTCAACCTGGCGGATGCCGCCCAGGGCCTCGGCCCGGTGCTGGGCCGCTACCCGGGTGACACATACGACGGCGACCAGGACACCCCCGGCGAGGGCCACCCGTGGGCGCTCGCCACAGCGAACTTCGCCGAGCTGTACTACCGCGTGGCGGCCCGGATAAAGCAGACCGGCCAGGTCCCCGGCAGCCCGCTCGCCGCCGAATACCTCGGCCAGGCCGGCGTCGGCGCTGGTACCGCGGCGGCGGACGCGGCCACCCTCTTGCTGGCCGCCGGGGACCAGATGCTGCAGGCCGTCGTCTACCACAGCGATCACCTCGAACTGAGCGAGCAGTTCGACGCCAGCACCGGATACGAGAAGAGCGTCCGGAACCTGACCTGGAGCTACGCCGCCTTCCTCTCGGCGATGCGGGCCCGCGCCGCCGCGGCCTGACCCGCAGCAAGCACGCCGGCCACCGGACAGTGCGGCGCCCATTGCGGCCCGGCTGGGCGGCCGTCCACGGCCCCGGCCGGGTCAGGCAGGGAACCGCTGCGGCCGGGGATGCGTCCAAGCAGCCGTGACGACCCCCGCAGCGCGCACACGCAGGTTCGCTGGCAGGTCTCATGACGGTCGGTCTCGGAAAGTACGAACTCGTAGCAACTGGTCCCGGGGAGGCACCGTGCCTGGCAGGCCGGGCATTACCCGGCACGCGAGGCGCGGGTTCGCCGCCGCGGCCGCGGTCTGCGCCGGGATGCTGCTCGCGGCACCCGGTGCCACCGCCGCGGCGGCCAGTCCCGTCCACACTGGGTCCCCACGGTCACCGTCACCGTCGCCGAGCAACTCCTCCGGCCCGTCACCGAGCATGTCCCCCTCGCCCAGTCCCTCCCCATCGCCGAGCAGGTCGCCCTCCCCCAGCCCGTCACCCTCCCCCAGCCCGTCACCGTCGCCCAGCAGGCCGCCGCCACCCAGTCCCTCACCGTCGCCGAGCAGGTCCCCTTCGCCCAGCCCTTCGCCGAGCAGGCCGCCCTCCCCCAGCCCGTCACCCTCCCCCAGCCCGTCACCCTCGCCC
>Ga0209166_10002767_pt1 | contig 12969 bp, 9 predicted proteins | sample Coa_R1_3_FD_187151 | JGI IMG/M metagenome (GOLD analysis project Ga0209166, IMG submission 187151) | Surface soil microbial communities from Centralia Pennsylvania, which are recovering from an underground coalmine fire - Coalmine... | ecosystem: Environmental > Terrestrial > Soil > Unclassified... | reverse complement strand
CGCCCGAGGCCAAGATGTGTCTGGTTCATCCATGTGAAAGGGAGCCTCAAAGTCAGATTGCCCTCCCTCCATGAAGCAGCTCCTCCCAGCGCCCCTCGGACACGTCGGCTTATTCTGATCCGCCAGCCTAGGCCTCGGCATACTGGGCAGTTTGCTAGCTTCATCTTCCCGGCGTGCTTGCTCCTCAGGCGGAACCTGCCCAACGGTGGCCGCCTTCTGTGGTTCACGAGGCTCCGCGAACAGCCGACTCAGATGGACAGCCTGCTGCTGCGGCACGACGGCATGCTCGGCGATGATATCTGTCTGTCCGCAGGCGACACACCCCGAAAGCAAGAGAAAGCAACTCACGACGTGAATTCTCATTATGTTCTTCTCCGCGAAGGCCCGGGAACGTGTCGGGAGTCAGCCAGAATTAATGAAGACACCCCGACGGTTCGAAGGATTTACCTTCGGAGCCATACGGAAGGAGTGAGCTTGCAGGACTTATCCCTGTTCAAATTCCGGTGGCCCTTCACGCTGCATTAGGCACGCAGATGGCCACTTAAAAACGGGACTTCAAAAAGTGTCAAAGCCCTTTTTCCCGCAGCATACTTCGGAGGGATCAAACTTCTCAATATCCAGCCGGCCGCACTTTGTTCCCAATTCCGGATACACTATCGGGAACGTGTTCCAATTTGGTTCTAATCTTATACCACATAATTATTAAATTTTAGAGTAAACTTTCACTGCGGACCCTGCCGCTCTAGTCAGCCTGGTCTGCCTGAAAGGAAAATAAGAGAGATATGTCCCACACGGGCCCACTCATTTCGTTCGCGGTTTCAAAGAGTTCGTTTGGAGGCAAATGTGCTAGGTCTTGCCAAGGCGTGTTCCGTTGCTTCAATCCATTCTCTGGTATACGCCCAAAAAGACTTGCGCTCAACCTCCGCAAGTGGCTCTCAGTTGAGGGCGAAGGAAGCACACGTGAAATCTTTAGAACGTGTAGTCATATCTCTATTGATTCTAACACTTACATGTAGTATATCGCAGGCCAATGGCCGTCAAAGACATTGGTACCGGGATTGGAAGTGGTGGGTAGGTGAAGCCATTATAGCCGGATTTTCATTTGCGGACGCCCATAGTACAGCGCGCGGACTGACGCGATGTCCCGCATGCTTCGAAACGAATCCATTGCTTGGGAAGCACCCTGGGACAGCTAGGATTGTCGCCTTCAGTACTGCGGGGTTCGGGGTCGAGTCGGCCCTACATATCTTGAGCTGGAAGTACTGTCCCTATGAGGAATCTTCTAAGCGGAGCCTGATCTGTTACGCCCTCGTCCCTGGGGCAAAAACCGCGGTCACGATTCCTACGATCATCCACAATTACAGTCTCGGCTCCAAGCCCCTCCCCTCCTCGTCCTTGACCTCTGCTCAACAGACTAGGCTCGAAGCCTTTCCAAACATTTCAGCCCTACCTCCTCCAAGAAATTTTAACACTGGGGACAGGGATGCCTTCTTGCTTTCCAGCCAGTTTTCACGTCGCGGTATGGGCCCAAGGCTTCTTGGACTCTCGCCACCCAAGCCGACTTTCGAGACCGCTAGACGTCTCGGAGGTTTTCCCGGTCTCAGGTGAGCTAGGCAAATTCCGGAATTAGCTAATCGTTCTTTCATATGGCGTCAGCATTTGGTCTCCACGATCCGCAATTTATTGAGACTAACCCTTGCCAAGAGTTTGAATACTTAGCGTATTTACGGGATTTTCCGCCGGCTCAGAGTTCAGAAGTGAAACACGAAGCCGCCCGATAGGTGAAAATTGTTCTGCGTTTGGCTGAAAAAACCCGTGTGCACGAAATTGCCTTCTAGCCGAAAGGACAGACGGGGATTCCAGCGATAGTCCGCGCCGCCTCCCAACTCGACCGCGAAGGAGTTTCTTCCGTTGCCGGTCGTCTGCGGCTGTTCGTGCGCCCCGCCCACGATGGCGTGTATCCATGGCTCCCACCTCTTCTGCCGCAAAGCGAGCTTGGGTCCGGCGCCGTAGATGAGGAGCTTCACGTGTTCGCGCTCAAGGATTTCGGGTGCGAAACCTGTTATGACGCTTCCCTCGATCCCGAACCACTCGTTCGTGAAGTAGGTTACCGAACTATCGACCCCGACCGCGCTGGCATTGAAGATTGAAGATCTGAACCTCAGCCAATCGACGCCAATTCCCAATTGCCAGCGGTAGTCGTCCCGCCCGCCGTATACAAATCTCGGATCGGGCGCCGGTGTCGGCGCGGGATCGGGCGCCGTGCTCCCCAGCCCAAACGCTGAAGCCGGTGCTTCAGTGCAGGGCACCCCAGCAGATATCGTGAAAGTATCGCAAGCCCCAAGCACGGTTGCGCTTGCAGCGGGCGCGCCAGAAAAGTTTGCCGCCACGTTTCGGTCCGTACCCTTGGGGTCCGGGACTACTACCTGCGCGCGAGCTACACACGCTGTCCCAAGCATCAACAACACAACAACGAGTTGCTTTTTCATAATCTTCCCCTCAGAGGGTCGACCCCACGCCTGGAATCAGCCCACTTGCTACGGTAAACAACACTCCGGGCTTTGTCTACGCTCTTTCGCAGGGTTGCTATAAAGAAAAACGGGGCAGAGAGGGTTGCCCACGTACGACAAGTAGTTAACCTTGGGTATGCGACGGCCCTTTAGCGACCGTGCCTCAGGTAACCGTCGGTCTTGTTTAGCCAATCTTCCCGCGGCGGATTAAAGACGTCAAGATCAACCGTGTCCTCCACTGCCCAAGCTTCGTGGGGCATGTGCGGAGGAATGCACAGCACTTCACCCGCTCGCACCACGATCTCTTTGCCGTCAATGGCGAATTTCAGCGCGCCTTCCAAAATGTACGTGACCTGCTCGTTGTGATGATGGTGCAGGGGCACGTGGGCGCCCTTCTTCAGGAGCACGCGCGCCAGCATAATCTTGTCGCCGACGACCATCTCTCTGTCAATCTGAGGATTCAACTGCTCGCGCTCGACGTTTTTCCAGGCAATGTATTTCAGTGGTGTAGCCACGCTCATCGTTTGTCTCCGTACAGTTTTGCCGCGTTATCGTGCAGGTACATCCGCGCCAGTTCCAGGGCCTTTTCTTCGTTGAACGCGCCTTCCGACACAAGTTCCGCCAACGCCGCAGCGACGGCCGTGCGCGCTGAACGCGACGCCAGCCAGAAAGTCTCTTCCGCGCCAACCGCCTCGTTGAACGGAAAAGCATCCGAGCCGAACATGATCTTCTCCGGAAAAAGCGAAATCCATTGTTTCAAAATGCTCTTCAGCTCCGAGGGATAGACGTAATATCCCATCAGCGAGGAATCGGTGTAGACGTTTTTGGCTGCCGTCATCCAGATCATATCGAGCGTGTAGGGATATCCTCCGTGGATCAGCACGAACTTCACCTTGCTGTACCGCGGGTCGCGGACCACGTTCTCGAGATTTAATGGGTTACCGTTGCGCAAGCTGAAATAATCTCCGATCCCTACGGCACTGTGAAAATGCACCGGAAGATTTAGTTTCCCCGCCTGATCGATCAGCACGCGAAAAACATAGTCCTGAAAAACTCGATAGTCTTCAGCGGAGGGAACGCCACGCGCATGGTATTTCGCGTAAATTGCTTCGGCTTTTTCTCGCGGAGGGTCGCTGAAATAGAGCGAACGGAAGTAAGCGGCTTCAAACTTGATGGCCACGCCGCCCTTCTTCTGATTATCCGCAAGAGTTTGCCGCACAAACCTCTCGTAGCCGGCGAGATCGGCGGGCAGCGCGTCCACACTCTCTTGTTTCATGTAACGCTGCAGGACCTTCTCCTGCAAGGGAACATACACCGCCATATCGCCGTTCTTTGCAATCTGATTGTGGTTGTCGAAAGGAAACAAGAAGGAATCGACAAAGAAGACCCAATGAAAGCGCTTCGGATCGAGATAAGGCGCCAGCGCCACGCGATTCGCGAGACATGTCTCGATATTTAGTTTGTCGAGGATGCTGTCCCAGTAGGCCGTGCCGCCTGCCGCTTCCGCGGCCTTTTTCTTGTCGATCAGCCACTTGGCATGTTCAGGTTTGAAATCATCGTACGGATAACCGAAGAGCGATTTGGCCGCGGCAACAAATTCAGGGTTCGTATCGCTCAACCGCAGGACGGTGCTCTCATCGGGTGGCGCGGCCATGGCATCCATGTCGGAATCGTCAGGAAAAGTGGCGTGCGAATGATTGTCGTAGATCGGGATCTGATCGATCTGCTTCAAAAGCCTTTCATAAATCTTCGGCACGTCGGCGCCCGCCAGCGGTTTCGCCTGTGCTGCGGCAGTTGCCGCGCATGCCAATGGAACCAACACGCCAAGAAGCAGCGCCTTCGTCAAACGTATCGAACGTCTCCTCATCCCACGCTCTCCGCGGTATCTCCGCTCTACCGCGCAACCGCTGCGCGCCAACGGGAAGACACCCTCAGCATGCGTTCCAGCGCTTCCTCAAGCAGGTTGCGTGCACTCACCAAAGAAAACCGCAAATAATTCTTCCCGCCCGCGCCAAACGCCGCTCCCGCGATTCCGGCCACGCCTGCATCCTCAAGCAGCAGCTTCGCCACCTCTTCCGCGGCCAAACCCGTTTCTTCGATGTTCACCCACGCGTAAAAAGCTCCGCCCGGCGGCTGGCACCGGAAGCCGGGAATGTCATTCAATCCAGCCACGAAAAGATCGCGGCGCTTGCGGTACTCCTCGACCATGGCATCCACGGCATCAGTGGTATCGAGCAGCGCCTCGATCGCCGCCACTTGCGTGAATTCCGCGGCGCAAGTAAAGGTATTCAGCACCAGCAAGTCCATAGCGTCCACGACGTGCTTCGGCGCCACCGCATACCCCAGCCGCCAGCCCGTCATCGCAAAACTTTTCGAAAATCCGTCGATGATGATGGTCCGCTCTGCCATGCCTGGCAACGACCATATCGATTCGTATTCTCCATTGAATAAAATCCGCGCGTAGATTTCGTCCGAAAGAATCCACAGATCGTGCTTTTCGGCCAGCTCCGCGATTTTCCGAATCGCCTTCGCGTTAAACACCGTCCCCGTCGGATTGTTGGGAGAGTTAAAAATCAGCGCCGTCGTTCGCGGTGTGATTTTCGCGGCAATCTCGTCGAGATCAGGTTGAAATCCATTTCTTTCTTCCAGCCCGAACGCAACCGCTGCGGCTCCCAGCCCGCGCGTGAATGACGGATAAATCGGAAAGCCAGGATCGGGATAAAGCACCTCGTCTCCCGGCTCGATCAGCGCCATCATCGCCAGCGAAAGCGCCATCTTGCAGCCTGGCGCCACCAAGACCTGCTCGGCTGTCGCTTGCAGCCGCCGCGTCCGCTTCAAATACTCCGCAATCGCTTCGCGCAGTGCAGGAATGCCACGAGTGGATACATAGCGATCCCGCCCCGCCGCAACAGCAGCCCGCACGGCATCCACCACCGGCGCCGCCGGATGGAAATCAGGTTCGCCAAGCTCCAGATGAATGATCGACCGCCCCGCGCGCTCGAGTTCTTTCGCCCGCGAATAGACGGCCAGCGCCCCTTCGCCGTTCAGTTGTGAAACACGCGATGCAATTCGTGGCATAAAGATCTGCAGAATCCTACCATTTTGACGCGGCAATTGGGGCACGGCTACGCGTGCCACCTCGCAATGCGAGTCCTCGCTCAAGAATGCACGGGCGCGAGGCTTCGCGCTCCTGTGATAATTTGTTCGCCCTCCCTGGATCAGAAGGCGTACCGCAGCGAGAACTGGATGAGCCGCGGCGTTCCCACCGTACTCGTAATCTTGCCAAACGGAGATGTCGTTAAAACCCCGTTCACGCAATTCGCCGTCCCAGGCGTGCACTGAAAACTCTCAACATCGGTGAAAGCTGGGTTGCTGAAGTTCGCATGGTTCCAGATGTTAAAAAAATCGGCAGTAAACCGCAGCTCCTGCCGCTCGGTGAGTTTGAAGTCCTTGATCAACGAGAAGTCCCAATTCTGCTGGCCTGGTCCGCGGAACGTGTTGCGTCCAAGGTTACCGAAGCCGGTAGTGCAGAAATTGGGGTCGCTGACGCACTGCGCCGGGTACAGAGAAGGCGCAGGTGTAAAAGCGCTGGGATTCAAGTAGCCATCGATTCGTGTTCCTATGCTTCCGCTGCTCAGCGCGCTCGTGAGCGTGGCCCCTGAGGCCAAACTGCCGGTGAGCACGCCCGGCGCTGATCCCAGCCCAAGAAACGCGCTGCCTGCGCCGGAATCGATCACCGAGAACGGCGAACCGGACTGGAAAATGGTGATGCCGCTGACGGCCCATCCCGCCAGCAACTTGTGCGTCAATCCCTCCGCCGAATTGAAAAATGGCAAGTCGTAACGGTAACTCACGGCCAGCCGGTGCGTACGGTCGAAATCGGAGAGCCCGCGCGAAGCATCCAAGGTCGATTCGTCGTTGAACGCGGTATTGAACGCCGTATTGCCCGTTGAAGTTGCGTCGGTGGACTTGGAGAACGTGTAGGCCGCCTGAAAATACCCGGCTCCCCACCGCCGCGAGAGCGTGGTTTGTAACGAATTGTAGTGCGAGTAAGCATCATTGGCGAATAGCTGAAACCCGTTATAGCCGTTGATGCCTTGGGCGCGCGAACGCGCCACGGCATTGGCAAACGTGTTCGTCGTAATGACGCAAGGACTGGGGCTGCAAAACGGGCTGCTGATGCTCACGGGATTTGCCGCGGTCGCGTCCTGTGATTGCAGAGCATCGCGCGTTTCACGCAGGTGAACGGAATGTGTGCCCACGTAACCGACCTCGAGCACCCACTGCTTCCCCAGGGAGCGCTGAACGGTCAGGTTCCATTGCTGCGTACTGGGCACGACAAAGTGCCGCGGCACCGCCAGTCCGAAGATGCCCAGGGAATTAAGTGGTCCCGGGCAGCCGCTTCCGCTGGCCTGTCCATAATTCGCGGCTTGCGTTGTGTCACCTCCGGGAAAGCCTTGGAAAACGTTCAAGCACGGAACGAAATTCGGGTCCAGTGTCCCGGCTTGCGGTAATGCGTTCGGGTTGGGATTCGGGCAGCCGGCAAGCGGCGTTGCGGAGAAATAAGATCCCAGGCAGCCCGGGGCTCCTCCACCGAATGCCACCGGAAGAAATGGCGTCTCAAACGACAATTGGTCCGCGGTGCCAACGTCCTCGCGAACGTAGTAGATGCCGTACCCGGCGCGGATCGTCGTGTTGTGATGTCCGAAGAGATCGTAAGCGAGTCCGACGCGCGGTCCGATATTCGTCGCGTAGTTGTTGTCGAATGTCGTGCCAGTTGCATTTCCCGTCAATCCCGCCAGGTTTAGCTTGTTCACGCAGGATGGGTAGATGAACGGGAACTTTCCTGCGTTGGCCAGGGCCGGATCGAGATTTCCGATATGGCAGAGATCGTCATGAAACGCCCCAAAAACTTCGGCCCGTAATCCCAGGTTTATCGTCAGATTGGGCCGGATCTTCCAGTCATCTTGCGCGAATACCGCGTAGTTGTTGGACCGGTATTCGTGATTGGAAAGCCCGCCTCCGCCGAAGCTGAATTCAGGCGTGCCCAGAAGAAAATTCTGGAAGTCGGTGTTGCCGTCCGGCGTGTTGGTGAAAAACAATTCGCCGTTGAACACCTGCGGAAAGTTTTTGTTCAAATTCACGCGAGTAAACTCGCCTCCGAAGCGGAACACATGCTGGCCCTTTACCCAGCTCACCGTGTCCACGAAATTGAGGTTGTTCTGGTCCTGCGACTGGTTGCCGAAAGGCGCCGGTCCGATCTCGAATCCCGACGTCGCAAAAATAAACTTGTAGATGGAGTTCGTGACGCTGTTCGTTGGCCGGTCGATTCCCAGATCCGTGGTCGTGACCGGCGGGATATTGCTCAGCACGTCGTTGATGTGCACGAAGCCGAACCTGAATTCATTCACCAGTGTCGCCGAAAAGAGATGCGTTTCCGTAATATTCAAGAAACGCGCGTGCACCGGCGTATCGAACGGAAAGTTCAGGGACGAAGAGCTGACGCTGCTGGCCAGCGTGCTGCCCAGGGATTCCTGCAGGTCGCCGGCGCCGAAGGGAAGAAAGCTCTCGGAATCGGAGAAGAAAAATCGCGCGGAAATTTTGTCCTGGCCGCTGCGGAATTCGCGGTCCCAATTGGTGGTGAATTGGTCATCCGTGTACTTCCCCGGACGGCTGATGGCGAACGCCCCCGTTGCAGGATCGCTGCTCGGAATCAGCAGCCCGTTGGTTGTCCCGCCGAACTGGTTGCTCTGAAAATTCAGCAATTTCAGCACCACGGGATCGATCGGCGTCGTGGTGTTCCCGAAAAAGGCCTGCGATATCGATGCCTGCGTTCGGACCGCTGGAAGCGTCGGAATCGTCGTGCTGATAAACGTGCCCGGCGAATCGCCGCTGCGCTGCCTCGTGCCCTGGTAGTTCAAGAAAAAGTAGCCAAATTTTTCCTTCACCACCGGTCCGCCAAGGCTTGCGCCGAAAATATTTTGTTTAACAACCGGACGGGCCAGTCCCTCGCGATTTAAAAAGAAATCGTTGGCGTTCAAAACATCGTTGCGGAAAAATTCGTAGGCGTCGCCGTGAAACTGTCTCGTCCCGGATTTTAGAATCGCGTTGACGTTCCCGCCTCCGTTGCGCCCTTGGCTGGCGTCATACAGCGACGTCTGGACCTTGAACTCCTGAATGACATCTGGGTTGGGAAGCGGCACATAGGTGGCTTGCGCAACGTTGTAGTCGGTCGCGCTGATTCCTTCGATCAGAAAATTGTTGTTATCCTCGCGCTGCCCGTTCACGAAGAGTTTCACGCTCCCTCTGCCGAGCTGCGCCGCGGCGTTTAGCTCGCTTTGTGCGCCGCTCGAAAGCGTCAGCAGTTGCTGGTAATTCTGCGTGGCCAGCGGAAGTTCCCGGATGGTAGCCGTGCCTAAAGATTGGCCGGTGGTCGCGTTGCTGGTTTCGACCGTCGCCACCTGCGCCGAAATCTCCACCTTTTCTGAGACCGCGCCCGGCTTCAGCGTGATCGTTACGCGCGTTGTTTCCGTCACGCGCACTTCAATGCCCGTCGCTCTCGCTTCCGCAAAGCCCTGCTTATTCACGGCAACGATGTAGTTCCCTGGCGGTAACAACGTTCCCACGAAAATGCCGTCGGTATTCGTGGCCAGCTTGCGCACGATCGATTCCGTGCGGGCATCGATTATCTGTACATCCGCGGCGCTGATGGACCCGCCGGTGGTATCAACCACTACGCCGCTAATTGCGCCCGTCGCGCCTCCTTGGCCGTAAGCGTTCGCCCCCATCAGCATTCCTGCCAGCAACAACACCCCTGCAAATACCCTATAAATACCGCGCATCATTGCACCCCCAACGTGATCAGACTTTTGAACTGCGCTACGGTAAGCAACAACGATCCCCGCGAGCATTTCCTGGAATCGCACCAGTGCCTCTCGGACACGGCGCGAAAGCCGGAGGATTTTCCCCGGTCTTGAAACTAACGATTCACTCTCAGTGTGTCAATAAGCGAATGTACAAATATTCTTGGTGAATCAAACCGTCTGGCGATACGCTTCTGCTGCATCTCGATGCTGGTTTTGGACGCTTGCCATTCAGCACTTGACGCCGGCCATACCTGGCGAGACCATTACCGCAGCGTTACACTGACGCAACCTGTTCCGGCTGCCCTTCGTCTAACGATATAGCAGATCGGCCAGCGTCCCCAATGGGGGTGACACATGACTTCCGGCAGCGTCTTTCGCTCGCTCCTTTCTTTCTCGTTCTTCGCACTCTTGGCTGGCATCCATCCGGCTGTCGCCGACTCTAGCCACGCGCGCGTCATTCGCCTCAGTCTCGTCCAGGGGGATGTGCGCTTTACTCGAGAGTTTCATAAGGATCCGCTCGCGGATCAAAAAGCGGTCTGGGAAACAGCCCAGGCGAACCTTCCCGTCCGCCAGGGTTACGTTCTTGCCACGGATAATGGCCGCGCCGAAGTCGAATTTGAGAATGGCGCGATGGCTTTTCTCAACGAGAACACGGTTCTCGAGTTTTACGATCTTTCTCTTGAGGATGGCGCGCGCACCACACGTCTGGTTCTCCGCCAGGGCTCCGCTTCCTTTTACGTGAATCCCTCGGGCGAGGATTATTTCAGCGTGACGGGCGGCGATTTCACCGTGGAAGCCAGCGGCAAAGGCTCCTTCCGCATCAACAATTTTGATGATGGCAGCAACGTGGAAGTTCTCACGGGCCACGCTTCCGTCTTGCATAAGAAGGAAACGACGCCGCTCAGCAAGGGCATGTCGCTCTCCATGAAGGCAGGAGAGGATTCCGTGAGCCTCGGCCGGCTTTCCGCCAATGATGAGTTTGACCGCTGGGTTTCTGGCCGCATTGATACTGTTTCCGCCGCAACGAACGCTTCGCTGCAGTACACCAACTCTCCCTACTATCTGCCCGGTTACGCTGATCTTTACACCTACGGCTCGTGGTTTTCCTGCGGCGGGTTCGGATACGGCTGGCGGCCCTTCGGCGTTGGTCTCGGCTGGTCGCCGTTCACCATGGGCCAGTGGCTGTGGGATCCTGGTTTCGGCTGGACTTTTGCCAGCTACCAGCCCTGGGGCTGGGCTCCCTATCACTATGGCGGCTGGCTCTTTGATGATTCTTGCGGCGGCTGGTTTTATTCGCCGCCAGCCTATTACGGATTCGGAGGTTACGGCGCCTATGGAATCTACGGAGGTTACGGCGGCTATGGAGGTTACCCGAGAAAGCGGGTTCCGCCCATAGTGCATCCGCCTCGGCCGCTTTATAGGGCGTCCACTGCTGTGTTCGTCCGCCAGAACGGCAAGCTTGGCATAGTCCCCATGAACCCGCTCGACAAGCCGGGCAAGACTCCGCTGAACATGGAGCATGGTGTTTTTTCCGCCGAGCCAACTCGGAGTGCAACGGCACCGGTCCTGTCCGCAGCCGGCAATCAAAAATGGCAAACTCTGAAGTCGCCGCCTCGGGATGCTCTGAACAGCGGCCTCGTGGCCACGACCGCGCCCGTGCGTACATCGCGCTCGATTCTTGATGCAAGCAGCGGAGCCCGCATCGTTTCGCACAGCGCCAACTCATCCATCGTCTACGATCCCCGCGAGCATCGCTTTGTGAACACAAATTCTGCCCCACCAGCGGTCGGCAGAAGCACGGCAGTGCTCACGCAAAGAAATACGCCGGGTGCGCTGAACAACGATCGCGTTGCGGAACGTGGAAATATCCCCCCGCGCGGGACAAGCATGCGCGTCCCCGTTGCGTCGTCCTCGGCGCGCGTTACAGTCCCTCGTTCGCGCTCTATCGCTCCTCCGCCGGCGCCACGCTCCTCGATCGGGGGCGGTGGTGGCGGCTATCGTGGCGGCGGCTCAGTATTTACCGGAGGAGGAGGTGGTGGCGGCTATTCTCGCGGATCGTCCGCCCCTTCCGCCCCTGCACCGCATGTCTCGGCTCCTTCGGCCAGGGCCGGCGGCGGTGGCCGTCCGCACTGAAGCAATCTTTATCACTAATGGAAAAAACGGCCCCGCGACTTGGGGCCGTTTTTCGCTTATGCCGAAATCATCAAGCAATCTCCTATTTCGGCGTGCTTAGTGAAAAAGTATTCCGGCGTATCCCACGACCGCGCTGAAATCTCCGGAAACATCCCCTGACGTCGCGTAGCGCACCAATTCTGCCTGCGTTCTCCCCAATTCTTTTAGCGCGCTGAGCATCGCGACGGCCGGCCCCAGCCCACACATGGAAATCTCCTCATTCCGGCAGGTGTCATACAGTCCGCGCGCGTCCAGCGCCAGGATCTTGTCGATCGCTTTGCAATCTTTCACACGCGTTATTGCGTCATCTTCGTAATGATTCAAGTCGGAAGTCGTCAGCAGCAGGATCTTCTCGCTGGAAGCCGCAAGCACCCGTCCGATCCCTTCCCCCACGGTCATGAGCTCCTCGATTCGCACGGTTCCAAGCGCTATGGGCACGAAGGTAAAGTCCGGTCGCAGCACTTGAAGGAATGGAATCTGCACTTCGAGCGAATGCTCCGCGCTATGCGCCACGCTGTCTTCACGCAGCAACGGGCACGCCGCGCGCAACGTCTCCGCCAGCGGCTCGTCGATCGGCGCATCGCCGAGCGGCGTCCGCCACGCCCCGGCCGAGAGAATCGCGGCTTTCTCCCCGTGCGGATAGTGCCGCACGCCCAAAATTATAATTTTCTTCGGGAAGGCAATTCGCGCATAAACCGCTCCGGCGACGCGCCCTGAAAACATGTAACCCGCGTGAGGAACCAGACATCCCTTTACCTGCGCTGGCGCAACGGGTTCGCCGTCAACTTTGGCGCATTCCCGAACGACGGCGGTCAGTTCGGTTGGAATGGAGGGATAAAAGCGGCCGGAAACGGCAGGCAGGCGTAGCATCGCGCCGCTACACAAATCAGATGGGTTTCGAGGGCTTGCCTTTTATTTTAAGCGCCTTCTTGCTTGTCGGATCGTAATAAACCGTCACTTTATCCCCGTACTGGTAGCCGCCCTTGTCCACGATCTTCTGCATTTTCGCCGCCACTTGTTCGGAAAGCGAGAACGTTTGCAAGGACATGTCGTTCCCCTTCGCGCGGACCGTGATCTGCGCGATGTTCGCGTGCATCACAAAACCTTCAAATTTGCCAAGCCCCGCCGTTTTCGATTTTGGCTTGATCGCATTCACGATGATCGGCACTGCCGTATCCACAACGATCGGAGCGACTACCGCCGGTGACTGCGCCTGCGCGGGCGCGCCGGACAAGCCCGCCATCACCAGCGCCGGGAGACCCCATCCCGCGATTTTTGCAAACGTCTTCATTCGATATCGTCCGTGGCTATCCGCAGCGACTTCAAAAATCGCACATCCTGCGGCGTCATCGTGAGCCGTGCCGCCGGCTTCTTGTCCGGAATCTGGTCAAATGATTCCTGATCAACCTGAATCCGCAAGG
>Ga0209166_10002765_pt1 | contig 12977 bp, 15 predicted proteins | sample Coa_R1_3_FD_187151 | JGI IMG/M metagenome (GOLD analysis project Ga0209166, IMG submission 187151) | Surface soil microbial communities from Centralia Pennsylvania, which are recovering from an underground coalmine fire - Coalmine... | ecosystem: Environmental > Terrestrial > Soil >... | reverse complement strand
GTATTTCATCAGCTCCCAGAGGATGCCGAAGATGATAGCTGCGGGCAGAGCGCGCCGCACTTCGACCTTGCCGCTGGGCACCAGCCAGTAAATCAGGAAAAACATGATAATGCTGGCGGCGGTGGTAACCAGCTTCATGAGCAGGAAGGCGCCCAGGTGAAATGTCGGATTATGCCGTCCGCCGCCTCCCACGAACTCGGTCAAGACGTAGCGGTTGCCGAAGGCGGTCACGGCGATGGAGATCAGCGCCAGCACCGCGCACCCCAGGGCCAGCAATGCACCCATCACCTGGTTGTGAACCCAGGAGCGGCTTTTGTCGAATCCCCAAATGCGGTTGAGCGCCACTTCCAGCGGCATGAATACCCCGCGCGTCGCCAGCAAGAGCAGAATGGTCGAGCCCACCTGCACCTGCTTGCGGGCATTGACCAGATCGTTCAGCGCCTTGATCACCATGTCCTGGCCGATGGGCAGATGGTCACGCAAGATCTGCAGCAACACGTAATTCATGGCCTTGGATTCGAACACCCGCCGGATCAGCATGATGAGCACGATCATGAAAGGGAAGAATGCCAGCACCGCAAAGGTAGCTACCGCCAGGGCAAAGGTCTGCGCCTCCGGAGTCAGGAGGTACTGGCCGAGCGAAAGCCAGGGGCCGGCGTAAGGGATTTTAGATTTAGGTGGGCTGTCTTTTTCCCGGGCCACGATGCGATGTTAACAGAATACAAAACCCGGAAGAATGGACCGACCACTAATTACTGGAATGTTACAGTGAATCTCCGCTCAGGTTTGCTGAAAAGCTATTGCCAAAATTCAGGGTTCCTGTATCATCGGCTTTCGTTTTGCGCTTCCTGAAAGCGCAAGACCTGGCCGCCGGCCAGTTGGTTGTGGTTGACGTTTCGGTTTTCTTCTCCAGCTTTATCGCAAGGACTGGCCACGCTGCCCGCACGCAGAGGGGCGCGAGCGCGCAATCCTCCACTCACGGGCAGTCTTTCCTTGGGATGATGAAGAGCGGGGCAGGGCGTCAGTCATAGGCTCTTCGTCTCCGTAGGTGCGGACCAACCGCCCACGGTAGAAGAGAAATTCATTCAGATAGAGGCGAAAGGAGTTTTCTGTGAAAGAGAAGGGTACAGTAAAGTGGTTTAACGGGGCCAAGGGGTATGGCTTCATTCAACGGTCAACCGGCGAGGATGTGTTTGTGCACTTCTCCGCCATCCAGGGGAACGGCTATCGCACACTCAATGAAGGCGAGACGGTGGAGTTCGAATGCATCAAGGGGCCAAAAGGCTTCCAGGCGGCCAACGTCGGCCGCGCCATGTAAGTCTCGCAAAATTCTCAAAACCACTGAATTGCTCACCCTCTCCGGCTGGGGAGGGTTTTTTATTGGCAGCTATTAGCCTTTAGCTTTTAGCCTTTAGCTCTTAGCTTGATTGCTCTCAGCCTTTGCATTGATGTGTTTCAGCAAGCTTTCAAAGACGCTGGGCAGCCATTTCTCCCACTGGTTCCAGTTATGATCGCCAGGAGTAGTGTGGAACTCGTACTGAAACTGGCGCCTGGCCAATAGCGCGGCGAAGGCGCGGTTCGAGGGCAGCAGGCCTTCCTGTTCGCCGCAGGTGAGAAACAGGTACGGTGTTTTTGCCGGATCGGCGGAGCGGGCGAGCACAAAAGGATCGTTATCGCGCCGGGTCTGGCTTCCCCATGGCCCAAAGATCGAGCTATGAAAGCGCCACTGCTCGATTCGCCTGATGGAGAATGGCCGGCTGGGAACATCGACTGCGGGACTGATCCCGGCGGCGAAGGCAAACAGCTCAGGATAGCGGAGAGCCAGTTTGACCGCTCCAAACCCTCCCATGGAAACGCCTGCGATAGCGCGGTTGCTTCGGCCTGCAGCCGCAGGGAACTTGCTTTCAACGTCGGAGATGAGATTGGTCACGATGTAGTCTTCGTAGCGATCCTGTGGCTGCTCGGCCGAGTTTGTGTAGTACGAGGAGTTGCCCTCAGGCATAACCAGGATCAGGTTGTGCTCGGCGTAGCGCGCGACATCGGAGTAGTTCGACCAGTCGTGAAAACCGCCTCCGCCCCCGTGGAGCAGATACACTACCGGCAGCTTTTGTCCTCGAAGGATGCTTGCCGGGAGGATGACGCGATATTGCATGTCGCGATTGAGCGCGACGCTGTGAAAGCTGACATCACGCATGACCACCTTGGGAGTGAGCCGGGGACGATCAAGCGGCGTTTCTTCTTTTTTCCTGTTGCAGGCGGCGAGCAACAGAAGAGCAGCACAGAAGGTCACTATGACCCAGCGCGAGGGCTCGGTGATTTTCATAAAAAGCGTACTGAGATTTTACGCCAGCGGGGTTCCGCTTATTTTTTCCAGCACATTGATCGGCGCCAGCTCGGGCGCGACCAGGGCCTCACGCGGCACGATGTAGGTATGTTCCAGGGCGTACTGTCCGCTGAGCGCAGCGTGGGGGACGCCGTCGGTGTAAACCATCCAGGTGCAGCCGGGAGGAAACTCCGAACGCGTGTGTTCTTGCTTCTGATAATCCGCGTTTTCCTTCAGCCAGTCGTGGAAGTGCAGCATGAAAAGGTCGTAGGCCGAGCGGTCGGCCAGGGGAAGTCCCAGGCCGCGAAAGGCGCGAGCTGCGCCCCGGCGCAAGCGGAAAAATGCCGAGCGGCCCTGCGCGGCGTAGTAATTTACGCCGGCGTCTTTGGCAAAACGCGGCGCAAGTTCGTGGAAGGGCTCGCCGGTGCGCCAGATGCGCGGCACGGTTGGATTCAGATTGTTAAAGACGCGCAGGATGCGCGCGCCGCGGGTTGGGCGCGTGGGGAATGCGTCCACGTGCAGAAGATCGTTGCGCTTGTGCAGAGGCAGGTCGCGTCCCTGCTCTTCGAGCGGCCGAAAGCTGGCGAAATCGAGTGCCAGCTTGCCCGCGTAGGGCGCCAGAAACGCAGCTACGAACTGCGTGATTTGCCGGGAGTATTCCCGCATGATGCTGTGCAGGCGCTGCTGGTCGGCGGAGTTTTCTGCGGAAGCGCCGCGCAAGACATCTTGCCGGGGGCGATACGAAATATTTTTATGGAAGCGCGAGCCGGTTTGTTTCTGCGAAATGAGGAAAGCGCAATCCTCGGCCGGCAAAGCAAAGGGCACGCCGGAAAAAAAGAGGATGCGGCCGGCCTCGAGTTCGCGGCAGTAATCCGATGAGCGCTGCACGGGCTGGGCAACACTCCAGCCGCCGGGATAACCGTAGTCCTCAACCTGCAACCAGGAATGAGTGCTCGAAGTTTGTGAGAGGGAAGTCATGGCGTAATAGTGCAGTTTACTGCATTTAAAGATGGTTTGGCTCTGTTGCCAAAATCCGGGGGGCGGGTCCGATCGAAGCCGTGGATAATTCCTATCTCCATCGGAGATTCCTTCGGCAAGTTCAGGGCAGGCTCTTCGCTTGCGCCTCAGGAATGAACAAAACGAATCTGGGAGGAACCGGGGGAAACCTAGATCCCTCCGCTCCGCCGCAAAGTGCGCGGCTCCGGTCGGGATGACAAAGCTGTAGAACCAATACGTATTTGTTCATTTCAGTCCTAACTCGCATCTGCGAGTCAAATGCTCAGGAGGACAACTCTCTAAGAGTGAATATTTTTTGAAGATGCAAAAAGGTTAGACACGACACAATACGGATTCCTCATTCGTGTGAGAAATGGCGAAAGTCATTGTATTTCCAAAGAAACCAGGTCGCCCCGGTTCTCAGAGGCGGCACGATAATTTACCGCGACCCTTTGATTGCTCCAGTCGCAGGAAAAAGTATCCGCGCCCACCAGCACCAGTTTGTCGCGATCGGGCGTAGTCATGTTCCAGACCTTCTGGCCGCTGGCGCCCCGGACGGCCACGCGCAGCAGTGCGGCGGAGGAATCCTGCTTGCAATCAACGCTCACCAGCGTGCCCTTCAGGAACCTGATGGGGCGTTTATCCGGCTTTGCCGGAGGTGGTTCGCGAGCGGCGGTTGTGGCGGCCGGTGTGGGCGCTTCACTGTTCCCGGCTTTCGTTTCCGCCGGATTGTCACTACTCAAATCGGCGGCGGTTAAGCTGGTCCGCGCGCTTACGGCGCTGCTTTTCCCCCACTCCTTTTCGGGAAAAGAAGGCCGGACGTTCACCATGTGAGTGGGGACTCCGTGCACCTTATATTGCTCAATCAACTGCAGGTTCTTGCTGGCGGTCGCGCTGATCTTAGCATCATCACTTTCTTTGAGCCGCTGGAAGACGGCCTCGGCCTCATCCAGTTTGCCGGCGGCGATGAGGTATTGGCCGAAATTTGCCTGGAACTGCTGGTTGCGCGGACTGAGCCGAACCGCCGTCTTGCTGTTTTCCAGGGCTGCATCGGCCGCGCCCTGTTCCATCTGCACGTAGGCCAGCAAGTCGTAGGCGTCGGGGAACTGTGGATCGAGCACAATCGCCTCATGCAGTTGGGCCTGTATCCCTGGCCAATTGGCCTCGGCGCCTGAGGCTGCCGCCTCGCGGTGCATCAGGTACGCAGAGTAATAGTGGACGCGCGGGTTTTTGGAATCGAGCGCTGCCGCCCGCTCCAGGTGTTGTGCAGCCTTGCGGAAGTCGTTTTGCAGCAGGTAAACATAGCCCAGGCCGCGATGCGCGGCAGCATTATCCGGATCGGCGCTGAGGATTTGCTGGAACTCACTAACTGCTTTTTCAGTGTAGCCGGGAGAGTGCAGGTGAGCATCGGCCAGGATCGCCTGCGAATCAAGCGAATGCAGCCGCTCAGATACATAGACCATGGTTTCCATCGAGGGAAGCTCAACGTTGTACGTGAGCATGCGGTTGCCCTTGAAATAGTCCTGGAGGACCTGGTCGAAGTGCGGCGCATCCATGCCAAAAGCCTGCTGCACGGCCTGGGCGATAGGAACGTGCTGGTTCTGCGTCAGGTCGAAGTAGGCGCCGGCCTGTTCCAGTTTCTTCGTGTCGAGCAGATAGTGAACGTAGAGCCACGATTGCTGATAGAACAACGAACGATGGTCGCCGTCTTCGTTGTACACCGGGGAATCGTGGCGCACGCCGAACAGGTCAACCGTGCGAAACAACGCGTTGCCCCGCAAAGTTTCAGCAGCACCCTCGGGGGGCAACCCAATCTGCATTCCGGTTTTGCCCACCTTGACCGTCGAAAAATACTGGGCAAACCCTTCGTCGAACCACACCGGCGTTGGCGGATAGTTTCCATTCAACAGCAAGTGCGCGTATTCGTGGAACACAACCTGATAGGGATCTTCCACGGAAAGATCGAGCAGGATGAAGTTGCGGTCCTCCCCGCCCTGGTAGAGCCCGTCCGCCTGGACAGGCTTGCCCTTCCAGAGAGGAACAAAGTTGCGCAGCTCGCTGGTGTTGCGGAAGGCGATAATTTCCAGCGGCACCGGCATGCTGACCGTCTGCACCGAAAACAGAGTGCCAAAGACAAAGCGCATCTGTTCGAAGCGCAAGGCAACGTCGCGGGCGCGCCGGTCGCCGGCGTCAGAGATCACGGAAAAGTGTTCCGAACTCACTTTAATCCAATCGCTCTGTTTGTCTTTGGCGCGGCAGGGCAGTGCAAGCAGAACAAGTGCGAAAACGACGGCTGAAAGTCGCTTGTTTCCAAGCATGGCGTGCTCCTCTCCATGAGGAGATAGAGATAAAAGCTTACAACAACCAGATGCCCCCGCGCCTACGTGGAGACAAAAAATTTACAAAGGTTGGCCTGATTTCTTGAATGTGCATTGAGCTCTCGTTGGGGACGCGCAGGGCAAAATAAAAAGCCTCTCTTGCGAGAGGCTTTTTACCGTCCGACCGGGGGGATTACTGATGGTTGGCGGTCATGCGGTCATAGATGAAACCGCCCAGCCCCCCGGCTATCGCCCCAATGCCTGCGCCCTTCTTGCCGCCTGCCAGCGCGCCGATTCCGGCCCCGGCAGCCGATGATCCGGCAACGATCATCACCGATTTGCCCAGTGACCGATGTTGCTGAACCACCGGCTGCGGCGCCGGCTGGCCGTAAGACTCCGAATATGCGGGCGGTGAATACGATGACGGCCGGTACGATGCCCGGCGCAACCGCGCGTGCGGCGGCGGGGTGACGTAAGAGTCATCCTGCGCCGGGGCGCTATTGACGGCCGGCTGCATCGCAGCCTGCGGATCGTTCGCATTGTTGTTCATGATCCGTGGGAAGGCATACAACGTCAGCGCGCTGACAACCACTGCCGTGATCAGCGAGGTAACGATTGCCGTACGAACCAATGAGCTTTTCATGTCAACCTCCCTGGGAATCAATCCCCATTCGAGAACCACTGCTGTTGAGTGCAGATTGCTTGCCAAATTCCTGCGCTGGTAAGCCCATGATTGCAGGAGAGTTATTCCGGCAGAGAGAACCCTGTTCTATGTAAGTTTTGCTTCTTAAGTAAGTAAACACTTACATATTGTATGAAGGAATTATGAAAAGAGGCTTCCGGGAGTGTACCCGGCATGACCAAGCTCTCAGGCCAAATGAAGCTCAACAGCAGAGACGTAGCAAGCTACGTCTCTACGCCGCATAGCGCGCAGGAAATGAAAAAGCCTCTCTTGCGAGAGGCTTTTCCTTCTCCTCCGATTGGGGAGGAGTTATGGGCGGTTCACCGGATAACGACGACCCCCCGGAAGCCCTGATCATCGTCCCCTCTGTAGTGGTGAGAATACGAGCGATGCCAGTCATCGCGCCGGCGCCAATCGTCATCACGCTCGCGGCGGTCCCGGTCACGGGACTGGCGATAAAAGTCGTCCCGATCACCGGAGCGGTGCTCGTCAAACCGGGAATAGCGTGAGTCATTCCGGTCCCGGCCGTCCCTGCCTCTTTCTTCTGCTGCGGCACTCAGTGGCATTGCACAAGCCATGGCCGCCGCCAGTAAAGATGTCACAATCGTGTTACGAAACAATGAGCTTTTCATATCACCCTCCTGTGGTGAATCCCATTCAAGAACTACTTCTACTAGTGCAGATGGCGGGCCAAAGTCGGGCACGGCCAAGCCGCTGATGGCGCGCAGGTTAGCGGAGAGCCGAAATCCGGCCTGGGTAAGTTCTACTTCACAAGTAAGTGAACACTTACATTGCTTCTGAAAAATTCATGAAGAGAAGCTCTTGGGGAGTGTGCATGGCATGACGAAGCCCTTAGTCTAAACGAAGGCCAACAGCAGAGACGTAGCGAACTGCTTGTCTACACCACATAGCGTGCAAATAAGAAGAGCCTCTCTTGCGAGAGGCTCTTCTTCTCCTCCGATCCAGGGGATTAGTGGTGATTGGCGGTCAACCTGTCATAGATAAAACCGCCGAGTCCCCCGGCTATCGCCCCAATGCCTGCACCTTTCCCGCCGCCTGCCAGCGCGCCGATTCCGGCCCCGGCCGCCGCCGAACCGCCAACGATCAACGCCGATTTGCCCACCGACCGATGCTGAAAGTCTCTCTGGTCGTAAGGCTGGCTATATACGGGCTGCGGCTCTGGCTGCCGATAGTACACCTGGCGCTGCCTCGGGTTCCGGAAGCGATCAGAATCATCCCGGCCACGATAAGAATCGTCGCGGGTGCGATAAGAATCATCCTGGCCGCGATAAGAATCGTTATCCCGGCGATAAGAATTATCGTTATCGTCACGATAAGAATTGTTGTTTCGACGATCAGAATTATCCCGCGACTGCGAATAGTAAGGCGAGTCATCCCGGTTGCGGTCTCCCTCCCGCGACTGGGCCTGCAATGGCAACGTACCAAGAACCATCGCCATCATGAGCGATGCGACAATTGCGATACGGACGAATAGGCTTTTCATATTAACCTCCCTAAAGTAAATCCCATTCAACAACCACCATTGCTAGTGCAGGCGGGGTGCCAAAACCGGGTACTGGGCAAGCTGCTCATTGCCGATAAGTTAGCGGGAGGGGGGTAATTTCTGCCTGTATAGGTTTTACTGAGAAAGTAAGTAATCACTTACTTACTTTCTGAAAGAGCCATGAAAACTATGGGGAACCGAGTTTTTGGATTGCCCAGCGGGCTTGTTCGGCCACATCCGGATCGGGGTCTTGGGCCAGTTCTTGAAGCTGAGGCAGGAACGAGCGCTCTCCGCTATTGCCCATGGCAATGACGGCGTTGCGGCGCAGCCCGGCATATTTGGCGCGCTTGACGGGAGAGGCGCGGAAGGTCTGCTGAAAATATTCCCGCGTCATGGAAGCGATCTGCCCGAGGGGCGGGTTCACCAATCCGGGCCGCGGCTGAAATTCCGCGGCTTCGGTTGCGGGGGCCTTGGGGGAACGTGCTGTGGGAGAGTGCAGCGTCGAGCCGCCGTTCCACGGACAAACATCCTGGCAGATGTCGCAGCCGAAGATGTGGTTTCCCATGCCGGAACGTATTTCTTCGGGGATGCCGCCGCGTTTTTCAATGGTCAGGTAAGAAATGCAGCGCGTGGCGTCGAGCTTGTAGGGTTCCACCAGCGCGCTCGTGGGACAGGCTTCGATGCAGCGCGTGCAGCTTCCGCAGCGGTCGGCTGCCGGCAGGTCAGGCTCAAGGTCAAGCGAGGTCAGAATCACGCCCAGGAAAATCCACGAGCCCAGTTGCTGGTTGAGAATGCAGGTATTCTTGCCGATCCAGCCGATGCCGGCGTATTTGGCGTAGACGCGCTCGACCAGTGGACCGGTATCAACGTAGCAGCGAGTTGTGATTTCGCCCGCGCCGTCCCTTTCAGCCTCAGACCGGATGCGGGCCTCCACCTGCCGCAGCCTGCGTATGACGGAATCGTGGTAATCTTCCGCGCTCCAGGCATAACGGGCGATCCAGCCGCGGGTCTTGTTGTGCGCTACCTCGGTGGAATAGGGCTGCGCGGTGTTGTAGTTAATGCCGCAAACAACGACAGACCGCGCCCAGGGAACTGCCGAGCGCAGGGAAGCACGTTTCAATTGCCCGTGCTCGTCCCGCGTCTTCAAATATTCCATCTCGCCGGCATAGCCGGCTTCGATCCAGGAAGGGAAGTACTCCAACTCGGGGAATCCTGCCCCACGGAGCGAAGCCACGCCGCAAAGCTCAAAGCCGGCCTCGCGGGCAGCGTGCCGGGCGACCTCGGAGATGTGTTTCATGGAAGCTGAGAAGTAAAGATTCCTAAATGGTATTGTAGGTGGCGGCGTTGCGGTTGAATCGCAAAATTTCCGTCTGGAAAAGTATCTTGTATCGTAGCGTACGCGGGCGCTCGGGCCGCTTAAATCCCCAACTTCTTCACTTCTTCGTTGTAGTACTTCCTATAGAGGATTTCCCACTCCGGAGTGCCTTCCATGATGGTGCGCTTCTGGTTTTCAATCTTCTGGCGCGCGGCGGCGTCGATCTTTGCTTCTTTGCCCAGCAGCTCTTCCAGAATTTTGCGCACTTCCATGCGGATGGTATTGCGGTCTTCAATAAATTCCACGCCGTCAATTTCGGCCAGCTTGTCGGCCACGGTGTGGGCCAGCTTATTCATCTTGTCGCGCGAGAGCCTCACAGCACCGCCTTGTATTTACGCACCAGCTCGTTCTTGACCTTTTTGAACATCTCCTGGTAGCTGGCGCCCGATTTGCGCATCTCGTCGGAATACTGCTCCAGGATGGCCCGCACCTCGTCGTGGATGCGGTCTTCGAGGCCCAGCTCATCCTGCATGGCGGCGTTGACTTTTTCGGTCACGCCGGCCGCGTCGGAGGTCTCAATCATCTCCGTGGCTATTAATTTTTTTACGGTTTCACGGGCCAGGTAGCCCACGTATTCCTTGGAAAAGAGCATGTGCGTTTTGCGATGTGGTGCCGAATTAAAAATTTTAACATACGCAGGGCTTCGGCATTGAAACGCCACCCCTCTGCCAAAAACAGAGATCCTGGAACTACAATGGATGCTTGGTTATAAGCTTAAGAAATCCTAAAGATGAAGGGAGAAGGTCATGTTGAACAAAACCCGGCGGTCATTGAAAAAAGGTTGGCAGAGCGCCGTCATTTTGCTGATGTGTTCCCTGGTCTTGCAGGCAGCAGTGCCGGCAGGATGGATCATGGCCGGGAGTAAGCCGGCAGACTACGAGTCGGGGGTTGACGCACAGGCGGTCTACAACAATCATGCCAGCGCCTACCTGAAATCGAAGAGCCCTGTTATCGATGGATTCGGCACGCTGATGCAGGATTTCAGCGCAGAAAAGTATCTGGGCAAAAGGGTCCGATTCAGCGCCTTTGTAAAAGCGGAAGGCGTACAAGATTGGGCAGGTTTGTGGATGCGCGTGGACAAGGATTCCACAGATCCGGTCGCCAGAACCGTTGCGTTCGACAATATGCAGAACCGGGCGATCAAGGGCACCTCCGACTGGCAAAAGTACGAAGTAGTTTTGGACGTGCCGCAAAACGCGGCGGGCATCTACTTTGGCATTTTGTTGACCGGCACAGGCGCGGTTTGGCTCAACGGCGTCAAAATCGAGGTCGTGGGACCTGACATCCCTACAACCGGCAAAGATCTGGCTCCGAAACCGCTTCCAGATGCGCCTACGAATCTGGATTTTGAGAAATAACATCTTTAAGCTGCGCATGGTTGATCCAGATGATTCGTTGGCCATGGAAACGTCCTGTCTTAAGATCCTGATAGGATCGATCCATGGATAAAGACGTTTCCGCGGTTGCAGCTCTCATCGGCGATCCCACGCGCGCCAATATGCTGCTGGCTTTGATGGGCGGTCTGGCGCTGCCGGCGGGGCAGTTGGCCATCTCCGCCAATGTGGCCCCGCAAACCGCCAGCGCTCATCTATCGAAACTCGTGCAAGGCAAGCTGCTCAGCGCCGAGGTCCAGGGCAGGCACCGCTATTACCGTCTGGCCAATCCTGAAATTGCGGCGGCCATCGAAGCCTTGGCGACGGTTGCTCCCCGGCGAAGAACGGATGACCGGCGCGAATCCGGGCCGGCCAACCCGCTGCGATTCGCCCGCACCTGCTACAGCCATTTTGCCGGCACGCTCGCGGTTGAAATCAACGATGCATTGCAGAAGCGCAGCTTCCTGGTGCCGGGGCAAGACAGGCAATATCGAATTACCGCGGATGGGCGGCTCTGGTTTGAGAAGTTGGGAATCGACATGGCAGAAATGAAATCCGGCCGCAGCGGCCTGGCCCGCCAGTGCCTGGATTGGACGGAACGACGGCACCACCTGGCGGGCGCTCTGGGAACGGCGCTGCTCGAGCGATTGTTTGAACTGAAGTGGCTGGCGCGTATTGGTAAGACGCGGGCGGTACGGGTCACGCACAAGGGGCAGGAGCAGCTCAGCAGGTTGTTGGGAATCAGGTTCGGGCGGTAAAAATATTTCGATCAACAGCGAAACGTCAGCGCTGAAATCCTTGTTAGGTTACGGCAGGAGAAAAATCTGAATGATCACTCTCTGCATTCGCTATACCCTTAATCCAACCAAGCTTGCTGATTTCGAGACTTATGCTCGCGCCCTGCCGCCTCAGATCGAACGCTGCGGTGGCAAGTTACGCGGGTACTACTTGCCGACGAAGTTCGCCGGGCCAACCAACGCCGCCCTGGCGTTGATAGATTTCCCGAGCCTGGCGGCCTATGAGCAATACCGTGCAAAGCTTGCCGCCGATCCGGACGCGGTCGAGAGCGTGCGCCGCGTGGACCAATCCGGCTGCGTCCTGAACGAGGACCGGTCGATCTTGCAGCGCGTTCCCGAATCGGAAAACTGATTATCTTTGATTTCCAGCGACTGCAGGAATGCTGATGGTGCGGCAAGCGCCCAAGTCTCGCAGCTTCGGCGAGACTTGGGCAACTTGTCTCTTTCATGTCTCGATGGTTGGCAAAGCCTTGGGGCGGCCCGTGGCTCAGGCTACTTCGCGCTTTGCGCTGACCTTCTGCTCCAGAAAGCTCAACAGCTCAGGGTTGACTTTCTCCGCGTGGGTCCAGGTTATTCCATGCGGCCCGCCCTCTACTACGATCAGCTTGCTTCCTTTCACCAGCTCGGCTGTGCGCTTTCCGGTGGCGGTGATGGGAAGAATGCGGTCGGAGTCACCATGAATCACCAGTGTTGGCACATCAACGTGTTTGAGATCGTTGCGAAAATCAGTCACCCACGCGGAGACACAATCGAGGGTGCCCTTGGGAGAGGCGCCAGACGCAATGTTCCAGCTGAACTGGACCACCTCGTTGCTGACGCGTTTGCCGCCCAGGATGTCAAGGTTGTAGAAGTCTGAGAGAAATTTGGAGAGGAAGGCCAGACGGTCGGCGGCGATTGCTTTCTTGATGCCGTCGAAAATGCCGCCGTCTACCCCGCCGGGGTTATCAGGGGTCTTCAGCAGGAATGGCGGAACCGCAGAGATGAATACGGCTTTGTTCACGCGCTCGCTTCCGTAGGCGCCCAGGTAGCGGGCCACCTCGCCGCCGCCCATGGAAAAGCCAACCAGCGCGATATCACGAAGGTCGAGCTTGGTAATCAGATTGTGCAGGTCTTCGGCGAAGGTATCGTAGTTGTAGCCGGAGGTTGGTTTGCTGGAGTCGCCGAATCCTCGGCGATCATAGGTGATGACGCGATGGCCTGCATCGAGCAGAACAGGCACCTGCTTCTCCCATGAGCGGCCGCTCAGCGGCCAGCCGTGGATTAGCACCACCGGCTTGCCGCTGCCGTGGTCTTCGTAATAAAGATCGATGTTGCCTGAATTTTCTTTACCGACTGTAACGTATGGCATTGAGATTCTCCTTTCAGGTAGGCAATTGACGTTGAGGATGAAGTTGATGGTTGAGCGTTTACGCTTTCAAGCCTGAGACGTCATGGCCTTTAGAGTTGGTTTTCTATCTCAGATAAAAACCAGGTACGGCGCTCAGTCTGGTCAATCCAAACCTCAATCAGGCTGGCAGTGGCGACATCATTGTGCCGTTCGCATACCTCATGAGTGGACCGCAAAGAGCGCGTCAGTTGCTGGTTATCGGCACGCAGCTCGGTCAGCATG
>Ga0209166_10002764_pt1 | contig 12980 bp, 15 predicted proteins | sample Coa_R1_3_FD_187151 | JGI IMG/M metagenome (GOLD analysis project Ga0209166, IMG submission 187151) | Surface soil microbial communities from Centralia Pennsylvania, which are recovering from an underground coalmine fire - Coalmine... | ecosystem: Environmental > Terrestrial > Soil >... | reverse complement strand
TAATCCTTATTTCGAGACCCAGAAGCGCTTGGACGGGCGCACCATCTGGCTCTCCGGAGATCTCGCGCGCTCTTTGAAACACACGAATTACCTGGTCACCGAAACCAACGCGCAGACCATCGGGTGGGATTCCCGCACGCAGTATCCGCAATATCCGGGGCAGCTGCGGCAGGTGGTGTATACGCACCTGGCGGCCGGAGCCAATATGGTTGAGTACTGGCACTGGCACTCCCTGCATTATGGGCAGGAGACGTATTGGAAGGGAGTCCTGTCGCACGATCTTGAGCCCAATCGCACGTACGCCGAAGTATCGCAGGTCGCGGCTGAACTGAAAAAACTGGGGCCGCAACTGGTGGCTCTCAAGAAAGACAACAAGGTTGCGATCCTGGTCAGCACAGATTCCGCCAACGCGCTCAGCTACATGCCGGTCTCCGACCATGTGAACTACATGACCGTGCTGCGGCAGATGTACGATGCGCTCTACGACATGAATATGGAAACGGACTTCGTGCAAGCAGGCGACGCAAATCTGTCACGCTATAAAGTTCTGCTGATTCCCCCGCTCTACAGCGCTTCGGACGAGGTGCTGCAGCAGGTTTCTGATTACGTAAAGAATGGCGGCCAGGCAGTCGTGTCGTTCAAAAGTGGCTTCACCAACGAGTATTCGACAGTTCGCGACGTGATGGCGCCGGGGCCGCTGCGGGCGGCGGCCGGATTTCACTATCAGGAATTCACGAATCTTGCCGGACCGGAGCGGCTTACCCCCGATCCATTCGGTGTCGGCGAGCAAAATAAAGGATCGGTGTGGGAGGAATTTCTCCTGCCCGATACAGCCGAAGTGATTGCATCATTCGACGATCCCTACTGGCATTTTCCGGCCATCACCCGCAACCGGTATGGCTCCGGCACACTAACCTACGAAGGCACATTTCTTACCGACAGCTTGCAGCTCGCGGTCATTCGCGATGTTTTGAAGCGAGCTGGATTGACGGGCCCGGATCAGAATTTGCCGGGCACCGTCAAAGTCCGGCATGGGCGCAACGCCCAGGGGAAATTGCTGCATTATTATTTGAATTTCTCGGGCGAAGAACAATCTGCTCCCTACAGTTACGGCAACGGTTCCGATCTCCTCACGGGCGCTTCCCTGAAATCAGGGCAGACACTTAAGCTGAAGCCCTGGGACTTGGCAATAGTGGCGGAGCAATGAACACTCCACGCTCGATTCGAAAACTATTTTTACTCTCTTGCGTATTGCTGTTTGTTTCCGTATTGGTTGAGACATCGTCAGCTCAGCAGAATCGCCCTGCAGCTTCTCCCCATGAGGTCTGGCAAGTTCCCGGCAGCAATAATTTCCTGCCGCACTTCGAGCGAGTGAACCGGCGGCAACTTCTCTATGTCGATGGAAGTCCGTTTACCGTTCTGGCGGCCGAAATCCCGTGGTGGGATCTCATCTACGGACGATATAAGGAAACGGAAACCGCGTACGACAATCTGTACCCGGCTGCAGAAAAGATCGGGCTGAATGCCCTGAAAGTTCCCGTGAAGTGGTCGATCGTCGAGCCCGAAAAAGGTGCATACGATTTTTCTTATGTAGATCACGCCAAAGCAATGGCAGAAAAATATCATTTAAAGCTTGTGCTGAACTGGTTTGGGCACTACGCGAGCGGAGATGGCACCATCTACGCGAATCTGACCGGAGATTTGTATGCTCCCATGTACATCGTTCAGGATGAGAATACCTACCCTCGCGCGGTGGATGGGGATGGCGTTGCGCACCACAACGTTGTCTCCTACGATTACGAGCCCATTCTCGAGCGCGAGATTGCCGCGTTTCGCGCGTTCTTGCAGCACATCAAGCAAGTGGATTCGCAGAGCCATACCATTCTCATGATTCAGGTGGAGAATGAAATTGCCACTTTCGGCGTGGATCGCAAGAATCCCAAGATGTGGCGGGATCATTCTGCGGCCGCGAACAAAAGATTTGCCGACCACGGCTTCACCGACGATCTGAAATTCAGTGCCTGGGATCTGAGCTACAACTGGATCCGGCGCATCACCGATGCCGGTGCAGAAGTTTATCCGATTCCCTTGTTTCATAACTATGTTGGCGGCCAGATCGCTGACTGGATGGTGGGCGGCGCGCCCGGCGAGGACGTGCAGACTTATCTCGAAAATTGCCCGCACATCTCGTTCATCGGCGTGAACTCTTATTTCTGTGCGGAATGGCGTCCCGACTACAGTTGCGGCAGGGAGTCGGATGCCACCGTCAGCGAATTGCGCGAACCGCTGGCCCGCTACCGCGTGGGCCGAAACTTGCCCGCGATCACCGAGATCAATAGCGGGGTTACACCCATCACGTCACGCTTGGCGTTTATCGCGGTTGGGGAATTTGGAGTTCCCATCTATGCGCCGTGGGCATTGACGGTCTCGTATCCAGAATCCAACCAGCCCTATGTTCTGAGCGACGGCACATTGGCGAACGGAGCCTTTGCGCTGCGCGACACGTACTCTTCTCTTCGCAAGGCGCTGCCGCAGATTGCGTTCTACTCGACCACCGACAAGCTGAAGGTATTTATGTCCCCATCGCCGGGGCAGCGGTTTTCTGCTAAAGAAGATGTGAACGGATTTCCGGTGACGGTTGCAGGCGGGGAGAATGGGCAGGCAATTGTTATCCACCCGTCGGGTCATGAGTTCTTGGTCGTAGGATACCGGGCGGGGGTCTCATTCAGCGGTCCAACTTTCGAATGGCCGGGTATGCAGCAGATCCGCGTCGAAAAAGTCTCGTGGGCAGGAGATCATTGGAATGAAGACGGCGCACCGGAATATTACGTAAACCAGAGCAGCAAGACGCTCGAGGTCGTCCTCAGCACACCGCAGGCAGTGCGGATCTCGTGGTAGCCATATATCATCGGGAAGGGTCGCCTTAAGTTCTTTCCCGGACCTCGCAGAACACGTCTCGTAGTCAGAAATGGCTTGCAGTTCCGCATGTCCGCCGGCGCTCCCGACCAACGCTTGCGACCGCAGAAAAAGCGCTGCTTCTGCGGCATCCACTTGCGGATCGCCTTCGCGCAGTGCAGCTTCAAACTGGCGCTGCCAGTGTGGGTATCGATCTTGCAGAGGAACTGGACTAGTTGTTGCGATATCGCCATTCCATGCATTGACCGGTTCTGTGATACTGGTCACATCGCGTCGGACAGGTCGCGACTACCATCGCAGCCCACATGAAAGCCGCCGTCTACACCAAAGGCAAATCGGGAAAGATCCTCGAAATCAAGGATCTCGAACAACCCGTTCCGAAGGAGAACGAAGTCGTCATACGAGTCTGTGCCGCTTCCGTCAATCCGCTGGACTGGCGCATGAAGAGGCAACGGCCTGGAGTCGATGTCGCTGGCCAGGTAGTAGCGGTCGGGGGAACGGTGACGCAGTTCAAGCCGGGCGACAATGTGTTCGGCGCTTGTAAAGGCGCCTTTGCCGAATACGCGTGTGTTCCTGAAGTTGCGCTCGTCCCGAAACCAGAAAGCATGAACTTCGAGCAAGCCGCTGCTGTGCCGATTGCAGGGCTTACTGCCTTACAGGGGCTTCGCGATAAAGGGCACATCCAAGCAGGACAGAAGGTCCTGATTAACGGCGCGGCGGGAGGGATTGGGACCTTTGCCGTGCAGATCGCGAAGTCATTTGGCGCTGACGTAACCGGGGTTTGCAGCACGAAGAATGTTGAACTGGTACGCTCGCTTGGCGCCGACCGGGTCATCGACTATACGCGCGACGACTTCACTCAGGGCAGCGAGCGTTACGATCTGCTGCTCGATAACGCGGGAAACCGCACCGTGTCGGCGATGCGGCGCGTGCTGAGGCCGCTTGGCAAGTGCGTCATGGCGGGAGCGCCTAAGCATCTTTGGACGGTGCTGAGCCGGCTGTTCAAAGCATTCGCATGGTCCCTGTTCTCGAAACAGAAGTTCATATTCTTCATTGCGAAGATGAATCGAGACGACCTGATGACGCTCTGCGGACTGATCGAAGCGGGAAAAGTCACCCCAGTGATCGACCGACGATATCCCCTGACTGAAACTGCCGACGCCATTGCGTACGTCGAAGAAGGGCATGCCCGGGCGAAAGTCGTCATCACCGTGTGATTCCCAGGCGCACGGCAGCCGGTCCCTGACCCCGGATATACCCCTTTTGAAGAAGGCCAAGCCTCAGTACGCGAAGTTGTAAGCCACCGGAATCTTACTTCCTACTTGTGGCTCCCGGAACAACTGGCTGAAAGTGGAGGCACGCTCTAGTGACGAGCAGGGGGAAACGTGCAACCAATTACGTGTCTGCGGTGCAGGCGTGAGATTCAGGCGGGCGGCAAATCGGTCGCGGTTTACATGTTTGCTCAGACGGTGGGCGTCAGGCCGCGGCAGAAATCGGCGGCGAACCGGATTTGCTTTTGTCCGCAGTGTGCCGTGTCGCTCGCAATGGGACTTCCACCCGAAGGCGCGTTGAATATGGCGGCCTGGGACATGATTCGCGACCTTGTCAGCGCGGAACCGTCATTGAACGAGGCTGCGTGGGAAGGGCTGCGCGGGATCGTGGGACTTTTATCGGACGGCAAAGACGAGAGCTCTAACGGGCGATTCCGGCGAGCGGGGTAAACTGAGCGTATGCCTCCGACACTTGGCAACGGAAAGATCTGCTACGTCCAGATTCCAGCCACCGATATTGCGCGGTCCGCCGATTTCTACAAGAGAGTTTTCGGATGGAATGTGCGCGATCGTGGCGACGGCCACATCGCGTTTGACGACGGCGTGGGTGAAGTCAGCGGGGAATGGGTGAAGAACCGCGCCCCGGCGGCGCCTGGGTTGTTCGTTCACATTATGGTGGATAGCGTTGCGGCGACGCTGAAGCTGGTCGAGGCCAATGGCGGCCAGGTGGTTCAGCCAATCGGCGGGGACGCTCCGGAGATTACGGCACATTTCCGCGATCCGGCGGGGAATGTGTTGGGACTTTATCAGGAGCCAGGGTAATCGGAGAAAGTCAAATACCCCGCCCTTCGAAGGTTCAGGGGCAGGCCCTCGGATGTCGCCGGTGCAGTGAAGGGGACACTTGAACTACTCGGACAAAATCTACAAAACCCGAAAGTGGTACATCTCTCACGAGCTGTTGTTCTTCCAACCGCAAAGCGCAAAGGGCTACCGTGGAAAACGAAAATTTGTGGTTTGGGAAAACCTCATTCTAATAAAGGCAAGGAGTCCTGAGGAAGCCCTTCGCAAGGCTATAAAACACGGACGCTTGAACGAGGAGAAGGTCAAAATCGACGGAGAAGAGGGCCGCTGCACATTCAAGGGACTTAGAGATCTCGTTTTGATCTACGACGACCTGGTTGACGGAGCGGAACTCGAATGGCACGACTTAAGAAAAGATACCTCGGAATTGGCCATTATGGTAAAGCCGAAGAGGCAGATGCAGGCCTTTAACCTCAGGCCAACGAAACCATGATCTAATTTCCCTGTTCGTGACACTAACCGCATTCCCGGCGGCGGTTCGTCATTCCACGTTACTGCGACTTTGCCTCAGCATCTTTCTTCTTCGCGAGCGAGCGGATGTAGTTCACCAGATCCCAGTTCTCTTCGGTCTTAATGCGCGGGCCTTCGGCGGGCATGTCGTTGTGGCCGTTCTTGATGATGTAGAACAGCTCACCGTCGGTACGCTCTTTGAGTGTCGTGGGATCGGTGAAATCGGCCAGTTTTAGCTTCATGTCGGTCGCGGTCTCGCCTTTGCCATCACCGCTTTTTCCATGGCACATTTCGCAATCGAGTGTCCACCATCTCTTGGCGCGGTTGAGCGATTCCGGCGATGCTTTTACCGGATTCGGCATCTTGGCCGCTTCGACCGGGATCGCCGAGTACGAAGACGAATTTTGCGCCGTGGAAGAAGTGGAAGAAGCGGGCTGCTGGCTAACTCCGGAAATCGTTAAAAGTAAGAGTGCTGGAAGAACCAGTGTGAATCTGTACACGGGAGCCTCCTGTTCAGATGAAATGGCTTCCATCCAAATGCTAGCAACAGGGGAAGGGCGAAGATGTGAGCCTGCTCACACCTTCATGAAATTACTGGCACGAGGGTGGCTTGATTTCGGGGGGCTGCCACCCTCGTCCCAGGCACGTTCCACAACCAAACGAATTACACGCCGGACGCCTGAAACCCAGCTGAAACCGTAGGGAACACGACAAAACCGCGGAAAAATAGATTTTGACACACGGCCCGAATTGCCCTATTCTCGCCCCAAGATCGTCCCCCTTAGCCACTTTGGGAGGCGCGTATGGTGGGGTTCGTTATCTGTCAGATCTGCAAGAAACCGGTCATTCTGGAAACCGCTCGCATCAACGAGTACGGCAAGGCCGTGCATGAGGATTGCTACCTGAAGTCCCTGAAGGGCCTGACACCGCCCTCGAATGCCGAGAGGCCACCCGAGGCTGGCGCCTAGGCAGTTCGCCGCGTGCGAGTACGGCCGAAGAGACTGTCTTCCGGACACTCCGACTACGTGTGCAGCGTTGCGGAAACGCTTTCGAGAGCCGCTTCCAAACCATCCGCCCCGGCCGCGCCGCCTTGCGCCATGTCCTTGCTGCCTCCGCCGCGACCGCCGAGGGTCGCCATCACTTTTTTCAAGACAGCCGACATGTCGAACGGTTGTCCGGGAGACTGGGCAAAAACCAGCGATGCCTGCGGCGATTTCGTGGCGAGCAGGGCGACGACATGGGGAGAAATGCGAGTCAGTTTCTGCGCGAGAAGCTTCAGGAAACCCATTTCGCGGTCGGAGTAGATGCGGACAACGATCTTGCGGCCATTTGATTCGGGAATTTCCGCCAGCAGCGCGGCCGCTTGGGCTTCCGCCAGGTCTTCCAGCGATTGCTCACGTTGTTTGCGAAGCGACCGGATTTCATCCAGCGATTTGCGGACCTGCTGCGGAACGTCGTAGATGTGGGCCGAGAATAATGACGCGGCCTCGGTGAGCGCGCTGTAGTCGCGACGCGCGGTAGCGGTGGCGCGCTGTCCGGCGACGAATTCGATACGCCATCCCTGCCGAACTTTTTCCGCTTTGCGCAAAAGGATGCAGCCGATCTGGCCAGTCTGCCGGACGTGCGTGCCGCCGCAAGCCGTCAGATCGAAGTCCTGGATGTCAATGAGGCGGAGTTCGTCCCGCTCGGTCGGAGGGATCTTGCGCAGCCCAAGCTTCCCTGCTTCGTCGCGCGTGACGAACCGGATGTCAACGGCACGATTCTCGAGAATAATTTCGTTGGCGAGGCGCTCGGCGGATTCGATCTGGTCTTTGCTGAGGTTGGGAGTGTCGAGATCGATGGAGCAATATTCGTCGCCCATGTGGAATGAGACCGTCGGCATGTCGAAGAGGCGAACGAAGGCGGCGGAGAGGACATGCTGGCCGGAGTGTTGCTGCATGTGATCGCGGCGCCGAGTGGGGTCGATCTGGCCGCGGATGCGGGTGCCAGGCTTGAGATCTTTGACGGGCGCTTCAAGGTAGTGGATGATGCGGCCGTCTTCGGCGTCCGCTACCTCAGTAACGCGGAATTTCTGGTCGGCGGCGAGGATCCATCCGGTGTCGTGGACCTGTCCGCCGCTGGTGGGATAAAAAGCGGTCCGGTCGAGAACGAGCGCGGGGCGCGGAGTCCCGGCCTGCTCGCGGACTTCGGCTTCGAAGTCGTAAAGGGAGGGGTCGTGGTAGTAGAGGCGGTCGGTCATGGAAGTTTTATTTAACCACAGGGCGCGGGATCTGGTCGGCACGCCCATTAACGCTAACTTAAAAGTTCGGCACGCAGGTTGGTTCTGTTGATCAACACTTCAGCCTCAACATTCGACTTCCAAAAAAAGGGCGGCCCGACCAGGGCCGCCGCATTTCGATCTTCAATTCCCTGTTAGAAGCGGAACTGTGGACCAATCGTTGCACGCAGGTTGTTGTGCGCGCCACCGTGGAAGAAGACATCGTCGCCAGCTTCCAGACGAATGCCGATGGGACCCGCAAAGGCCTCAAAGCCGCCTGCCGGATATAGCGCAAAATACGTGGCGCCGTTGGCCAGACCCACGCTATTAGTGAATCCGCTGGGCACGTTCTGGTTGGTCACGCCGAAATTGTCGAATCCAACTTTGGTCGTAATGAACGCCCGAAACGGTCCCGAACCGGTCTGAAACTTCGGCCCGAAGAACCCGTGCAGGGTCCGAAGCTGTGAAGTAACCGTCGCGCTGGTCACGCCGTTCTCGAATGTGCTGGTGTAGTTACGCTTGAAGTCGTACGCCATTTCCGCTTCCAGCTGAATGCTGGGACGAATCCCGAAAGCGACACGGCCTCCCAGCCCAAGGAAATCTCTCGTCGGCGCCGGATCCGTCAGCCGGTAATAGTTCACGAATGCACCGATATTGACGTGATCCATTTGACCTGACTCTTGCGCCACGAGCATGGGCACCGCAAAAAACAATGAAGCTACCAGAAAACCAAAACACCGTTTCATCGTGGTCAACTCCTTATCCCCAACTTGCGTTTTTGCCCGAGGCACAGCCTTTGGGCGAGCGGAGAGACAGGGCAGAACTTATTGCTTTGGATGCCTTTTGGGTGACGAGGGTTTGGACTGATAATCCCCTTTAAATGCCGCTAAATGCAGCTTTCTGTAGGGTTCTCTGGAAAAAAGCACGGCGCGGAAGGCTTCCGCGCCGTCGCCATCTCAGATTGCAGTTCCTGGCTATTGCAGGTGGTTTATGTGCGCCGAACTACCATCGGCGGTGCTGCTGTCGGAACGCGGCGTCATCGAAACCACGATGTATTCGCGCTCCTTGCTGTCGAGGTCTTCCACCCGCAGCAGCATTTTGTCCTTCTGCATGCGGAACTGCGCCTGCTCGCCGATCGGCAGCAGCACCGGATGCTTCTCGTCCCGCGGACGGATGCGATAAATTACGCGCTCGGTCTGCAGCACATATTCCTGGCACAACACTTCCTGCGTCTTCTTGTTGCCTGAATCGGTGCCCAGCATCTCTCCCGCAAAGCTCTTGGCGTCTTTCTCCGCCATGCCGCAGGAAACTGAATCCATTTGCAACAGCTTGCCGGTCTGGTAGGGCTTGGGATCTTTGGCAAACGCCGCCGATGCCACGCCCAGCGCAACACACAAAATCACCTTGGAACGCATGCTCATTCTCCCCAGAAAAAAGATTTGTGCGAACCCCATGAACCAGGGCGGAGAGCCCCGGGCTGAGGTTCATTTTTTTCCAAGGCGAGGCAACATGACAGGTCACTGAGGTAATAGCCCGGAGGTTACCGAAGCAAAGGTTTCCCTCTGTGTTCCCCTGTGTCCTCTGTGGTGAAGATTTTGTGGCTAGCGTTCGGTAAGCCGTTCCAGAGTTTCAAAAAAAGCAGGGTAGGAAATAGCAGCCGCCTCGGCGCCACGGATGAGAGTCTCTCCGTCTGCCCTTAGCGCCGCCACGGCAAATGCCATCGCGATGCGGTGATCGATGAAAGAATCGAGCTCGGCCCCATGCAGCGCCTGGCCGCCCGGGATTTTCAGCCCGTCCTCAAATTCCTCGACCTGCGCCCCCATGCGGCGCAGATTCTGGGCCACGGCGCTGATGCGGTCCGACTCTTTCACCCGCAACTCTTTCGCGTCGCGCACTTCGATTCCCTTCTCCGTGAATGGGGCGATGGCGGCCAGCACCGGGATCTCATCAATGAGCGCTGCGGAATCCGCGCCGGCAATGGTCGTCCCCTTGAGCCCGGCGCCTTCGATCTGCAACGAACCGACCAGCTCACCGTGGATCTCGTCGAGTTGCGTGATCGAGATGCGCAGCCCCATCTGCATAAGTATGTCGAGCAAACGCGCGCGCGTCGGATTCATCAGCAGATGAGGAATGGTCAGTTGCGAGCCCGGGAACAATCCTGCCGCACACAGGAAAAACGCAGCACTCGACAGATCCCCGGGAATCCGCGCCTCCACTCCGCGCAGCCGCTGCCCGCCGCGAATGCGGACCTCGCTTCCCGGCCCCGTACTCCTTCGATCCAGATGCACTCCGAACGTGCGCAGCGCCACCTCGCCGTGATCGCGCGTGCGGAGCGGTTCTTCGATCCGGCTTTCTCCCTCGGCGAACAGTGCCGCGAATAGCAAGCACGACTTTACCTGCGCGCTGGCCACCGGCATCTTGTAGTCGATCGGTTTGAGCGCTCCGCCGGTGATTCGCAGCGGCGGCTTGCCCTGCTGCGAATCGATCTGCGCCCCCATGGCAGTCAGCGGCTTGATGATGCGTTCCATGGGCCGACGGGAAAGCGATTCGTCTCCCATCATTTCGCTGGTGAAGCGCTGACCGGCAACAATTCCACTTAACATGCGCATGGTCGAACCGGAATTTCCGCAATCGAGCGCGCTGGCGGGAGCCGCTAGCGCGAGGCCGCGGCCCTGTACTTCGATCACGTTATCTTTGCGTTCCCATGGCACACCGAGCGCGCGCATGCATCCCAGGGTGCTGGCGCAGTCGGCCCCGGTCGAATAATTCTCCAGGCGCGACGCGCCTTCGGCGATTCCCGCCAGCATCGCGTAACGATGCGAGATGGATTTGTCGCCCGGCAGTTCTACACTGCCGCGCACATTGCGCGCCGGGCGCACGGTCCGCTGCGTTTCTGCTTTCATTCTGAGATCAATATAGCCGGAAAGACGAGTTGTTGAAGGTAGCACGCCACTATCCCTTTGTCTTTTCCTGCTATCCGAACAGATAGTCCGCCCGAGCACAAAGCCTGTAGGTTGACCATAGTTTCTTGCCATAAAGAGTGACAAGTTCTTTGCCACCGCTGTTTCCATCTAGAAACCAAAAACCACCGTCGGAATTGGCTGAAGAAATGCTTGTGTTTTCGCAACGAGTAGCAACTCCCCCAAAAGCAAAATCCCGTTAGGGGCCACAGTAAAAATTCAAGATCTCGATTCCTTTGAAGGAGGATCACTATGAATACTGTTACGACTCGGGCTCTTTTGTTCGGAATGGCGCTCGCTGTAATCGTCGCGCTGGCGCCACCGACCGCCTCGGCGGCCTCGCCGAACTTGTTCGCCTCGGTGGCGCTGAACGGCACACTGGTGAACGGCAACGGCGTCTCCTCCGTGACCCACATTGGCACCGGTCAGTACGAGGTGACCTTCACCTCAGACGTGAGCAGCTGCGCCTACGTCTCGACTACCCAAAACGCCTACTCGCAGGCGCTTCAGAGCTTCACCGCCGGCGGTCACCTGAGCACCAGCGGCGTGTACCTGGAGACAAAGAACCAAGGCGGCGGCTTGACCGATGGGCCCTTCGACCTCGCCGTCGCGTGTGGCCTGACGGGTTGGGAATACGCCGTCGTCGGCTACACCGCCAACCTGGTCCGCTCATCGTCTGGCGCGACCCTGACCCACCTGAGCACTGGCCGATACGACGTCACTTTTACCACCTCAGTCGCGGGTTGTGCTTACCTCGCCACGGTCGGTGACCCCGGCAACGCCCTGGTCTTCAACCCGAACGGCGTCTACACGGGCAGTGCCTCTACCACCAACGCCGTCTACATCGAGACCAAGAACACGGGCGGCGGCCTCTCCGATGGGATCCCGTTCCACCTGGCTGTCGTCTGCCCCACTGCTGTCAGCACGAAGGTCCTGGTCGGGATGGCCAGCGGCTTAGCTAAGCGCGGCTCTCCCTTAACCAGCTTGTACAACAGCTCGACCGGCAACTATGTCTTCGTCACGAGCCTGACCCTGACCGGCTGCACGGTGATCGGCACTCGCGGTTCGTCCAACCAGAGCGTTCCCTACACCCCGGCCACGGTCGAGATCACGCCCGGCCCGGCAAGCAACACCAGCGGAATCCAGGTCCGGCAACTGCTATTCTTCGGCGGCGGTCTGACCAACCAGGATTTCCACGCCGCGGGGATCTGCTAGCGCTTGCTCCACCTCGCGCGGTGCTCGGGGCCCTGCCCCGGGCACCGCCGTTTCTTACCTTGGACGCGAGTAACGGACTAGAACCAGCAATGTGGGATTTTCATTCAATAATCAACATTCAACAATTCTCACGCTCGTGCCTTGGCTTCAGCGGTGGCTTCCTTGAGGATCTCGGCCGGGACCTCTCGCAGGCTCACGCCGAATTCGAACCTGGGGGTTTCCGTGCCGCGTCCCCAGCGCGCGACTTCCCAATGGGCGCGCACGAACTTCACATGCGGATGCCCCGTCAGATCGAGCAGCAGCGGAGATTCCTCGCAATAAAACTTCTGCGGAAACGCGGCGATCGATTTCGCGTCCCACGCCGCGCCATCCGCCGACCCGAAGATGCTCAGGTCGAGCGACTCCTGCTCGATAATCTTCGTGATCGACAGAGTCACGAGAAAGACGCGGTTGGCGGCGCCACTGACGTCGACAGCGGCTCCATCCCCTTTCGCGCTGACGGTAGTGCCCGCCGGAACCAGAATGATTTCGTGGATAGAAGTTGTCATCGCCGGAGATTCTAACAAATCAGGAGAGAGGCGGAAGAAATTTGGAAGAGCCCCGCATCGCTCCTGGAGGCGATTCGCCATCTGATGGTGCATCCCCCACAGACGCACCACCTTTTCGTGGCAGGGCGATTTTGCGGCCACGCTGGCTGACTGCGAAATCAGCGACGGCGCTCAGAATTCCTGATCCCGCATTTGAGTGATATCGCGATTCGCCAACTGACTGGTACCTGAGCGGCCATGGGCGAACTGGACTACAAACCGCGCAACGCGAATGAGAAGTGGCTGCTGCGAATCGTCTATTGGGGAACCATCGTTCTCGTCGCATTCCTCTTGTGGGAATACGTGAAGGCGAGACGATGATGAGTGCAATGGCGATTTTTCGCCATCAATACATATCGAGACCTATAATTCCAGACGACGAAAGAGATTTACGTCAGGAACTCCGTGTGGGTAACTCTGAATCCAGTCTGCGTTCAGCTGCCCTCGCGTTGATAGTGGCGTT
>Ga0209166_10002760_pt1 | contig 12990 bp, 11 predicted proteins | sample Coa_R1_3_FD_187151 | JGI IMG/M metagenome (GOLD analysis project Ga0209166, IMG submission 187151) | Surface soil microbial communities from Centralia Pennsylvania, which are recovering from an underground coalmine fire - Coalmine... | ecosystem: Environmental > Terrestrial > Soil >... | reverse complement strand
GCAGCGTTCCGATGTATTGCGACACGACCAGCAGAATCACTTGCTCGCGCGTCGAAAGGCTCTCCGCTTTGCTCCCATTCGCCGTTGCGCGCGCCGCCTGGTACCGCCGGAAAAGTGTTAAATCGAATACCGGAGCGCTGAATCCCGGCCCTGCCGCGAATACTTGAAACGGACCTCCATGCTGGGGAAATCCCGGTATCTTCTTCCCCAGAAACGCGGCGACGTTGATGCGCTGCACGCTGTCTGAGACGTTTAGATTGACCTGCGGAAGCAGCGCAGCCCGCGCCACGTCCCGGTCCTGCACGCTCTCCGCTGCATTGATAATCGCGATTTGGGCCGTCGGATTTTGCTTTAGCGCCAGGCTTACTGCCTGATCCAGCGTCAGTCGCATGACCCCGCTTGGCGCAGTTCCCGGCAGCGCGCTCTGCTTCGGCGCTCCTTGCGCGTGCGCAATCGCCGGCGTCACCAGCAAGCTGAAAAACGCCACATAAAAAATGATGTGCGACCCTTTTTTCTTGCTCCAGCAGCCTGGCTTCTCCGCGCTGCCCTCAATTTCCTGCACAATCGCCTGGTTGAGGCATCCTTCCGCAATCAGCCTCCCACCCTGATGGTGGATCTCCTTGAGTAGCACCTTGCCCGCGGCGTCAATAAAACTCACGCCGCACAAATCCACGCTGAATTTCTCTTCCGGCACCCGCGTGCGCCAGCACTGTTCCAATGCCGCCACCCAGGGCCCCGCCAAGCGCCCTTCCACGCTGAGGATCGTCTTGCCACGTTTTTTTTCTGTTGTAATTCTTAACATTGTTCCGTCCTTGCCGCCGTCAAGTAGATGCACAACGCCCGCCATTGGACGTTAATTTTCTGAAATATTTAAGTTGTTTATTATAAATATTTTACAGTGAATGGTCGCCGACCAATCGAAATAGAAATGACTGTATATGGGCACTTGACGTTTTATTGGCCAAGGATTCTAGACGAAATAAGGGCATTTCTCAAATAACTTCAACTCTCTCTAGGCGATTCTTGCTGCTCTTCTATCCTGCGTACCCTCGCCTTCTCGATAGAATCCATCCTCAGCCCGACCACAGTCTCTCGCCCTTAACTGGCTATCTGGAAATGCCAGGCAAACCATACGATCTGAACAGTCTCTTAGAGAGGTGTCGAGGTCCGAAGGAGCGCGAAGCGCGGAACCAGCCGAAGGAAGAAGTCTACGTCACCGTTCCCACCGTGACGCTGATTGGCCCGGTGGTCGCGCCTGCCGGAACCGTTGTGGTCAGGCTGTTGGCGGTGGCTGCGGTTACCGTGGCTGTGGTGCCGTTGAATTTCACGGTGTTGGCGGTGGGAGTGGCGCTGAAGTTTTGCCCTTGAATTGTTACGGTTGTTCCCGCGCCGCCCTGCGTGGGGCTGAAACCAAGAATCGCCAGCGCGCTTGGAGAGGTCGTGGACCTTGTGATCGAAAGGGGATTTCCCACCGCGTCGTAGTTGTAGGTGGCCGCGTTCCCGCTGGGATCGACGACGGTCGTCAATCTTCCCAAAGCGTCATACACATATTGGACCGAAGCGCCGCTCAGCGCCCACAGCGGAGACGCAAAACCGAGAATGAACAAGAAGATCAGGCCTGTCAGCGTTCTCTTCCGCATCATCGAACTCCCCATCGGCCCCTACTCAATCGCTGATTCAGATTGCGCGCGTTCCTCTTTGCTTTCAGTCGTGAACCCATTCCCTCATGCGTCGCCATGCCTTGCTTCCTGCCGCAGGGTGAACTTCGCAAACCGAAGGTCTCGAATAGAATTGTGGCCTCGAGGCCGCGTCGATTCACGGGAACGAAATTACCAACCAGTCTGACACTCATCGTCAACTTTCCTCTAAACCCGCACCCTTTGATGAACCAACCTCCAAAAAGTGCGCCACCCAAAATCGCTCTAGCTCACTTGTCTCGGCACCACCCGCCAGCTCTCAAAGGGAGAGCCATCAAAAGCATTCTGGGGTTCTTATCTCGACGCGGTCCGGCACATAGCTCTTCGCCTCTCCAGACTACTTTCTAATCATGGGCTTGTTCCGATATTTCAGGAGGAGTCCAAGGACGAGGAGAGTTGCTGGCACGGCAATCCACCAACCTCGATGGTCGCCGGAAAACAAAACAGCGAACCAGCTCTGAACGGCAAGGATTCCCACGACCGTTCCGAACAACATCAGCCGATTGGGGGTAAGTGCCCAGCACAGAATCGCGATCGCACCTGACCCTATTGCCAGCCGAAAGTTAAACGAAGATTCTGGCCCCATCAGAGCGATGACCACCCACAAGGTCATGACCGCGGCTATAGTGGTCAGCGCGAGATCGCGGTACCACCATACCTTCTGCTTGTCGAAACCGAAAATCTGCGCTAATCGGTTCACTCTCACTGCTCCGCACAAACATACAAGGCGCCGATGTATACTCCAGCGTCAAAGACGAGCTTACCCGCCTCGAAAAGCTCAATGCCTCCGAGCAATCCTTCTCCGAACGCTGTGTCCCCTATCGTCACGGCAGCAGGGGAAGTGTCGAGGGCGGGGCCCCACGGCCCCAAAACAACATTCCCATTGGCAACATAAACGGTCCCACCGGTCGGGAGCGCAGCTACGCCTGCCTGAGTTAGGCTGTTCAGGCTTGCTTTTGGTATTGGATTGTCAACAGCCAACTGACCTAATGCATCACCTCTGTCCGGGCCTAGCGCTGCTTGGGCGATAGTTCCAAACTGGTTTCCCAGAAGCGCATCTGGGAGAAAGTTGCCCGGTGCTGGATTGAGTGAAAAGCTTTGGGACAATTGTCCCGCGCACTTATTTAGGTTTTTTTCCTTACGGCCGCTTAACGAAAAACCCGTGAAGAAGCTCTTGGTAGCGTTCCAGGACCAAGACAGGTTCTCACTTACGGAGTTCCTTCCGCTCGGGTCGCGAAGGTTCGTCGGGCTATCGCCGGAGTAACCGTAAAGATTGGTTCCCCCGCCATTAAAGCCGATGGGATCCTCTGATGCGAATCTTTGAAGGTTCGGCGAATAATATCTGGCGCGGTAAAAGTAGAGGCCGGTGGCATCGAGTTCGCGCCCCGTGTAAGCAAAGCTGTTGGTGGTGGCTGCGCCGGTTATGGAGGTGTTGCCGAAGGGCTCGAAGGTGTACTGGGTTTGGAGCGTGCCGGTGGAATCCGCCAAAGCCAGCGTGCTGCCGAGCGCATCCGTCAGGAAATTTCTTGCGCCCGCCGAATCCGTGCGCTGGAAATATTCGTCCACGCCGCCCGCGAGCAGATTGGCCGAAGCCGAGGAGCCGGTGATTTCCTGGACGGGATTGGCGCCGTCGTAGAGATATTGCGTCGTTCCGCCAATGGTCTTGCTGACGCGGCGGCCGAAGGGATCGTACTGAAAACTCGCGGACGCTGCGCCGTTGATGGACACCAATTGATTCCGCGCGTTCCAGGTGTCGCTGCCTTCCAGCAAGAATATCCAAAACGCAAAAGACCCGTCGCTGGTCAGGTTGCCGTTGGCGTCGTCCGTGAGGCTCGCGCCTTTCCATTGCGTGAGCTGATTGTTGACATTGTAGGTGGCTGGCGAAGCCGCCTGCGGCGTGCGCGTCCGGGCAAAGCTCCCGCTGACGACCGTGCGCCGCCCCGCCAGGTCGTAGGCGTACGCGGTTCCAGTGCCGCACACCGAACTTTCAATCTCCGAGTTGCCAACCTGTCTGACGCCCATCGTTAACTTTCCGCTAGAGCCGGACCCTTTGCGGAATCCACCCCAAAGGGTGCGCCACCAAATCATCGTAGCGCATTATCGCCGTGCCACCATCCAGGGACGAGATTTCCCTCTCGCTCTAAGCGGCGCCCCGCGTTTTAGCGTCGAACTGCGATGGCCTGCAGCTCGAAGTGCCCCCCGCGCAGCAGCGCTGCGGCTCCAATGAATTCCCGCGCCGGAAAATCCTTCGTTTTGAAATAGCTCTTATAAATCGTGTTGAATTTGTCGAAGAGGCTCAAGTCCGTGCACGCGATCTGCACATACACCAGGTCGTCCATCGTCATTCCAGCCTGTGTCAACGTCCCCTTCAAGCTGTCGAGCATGAGCTTGATTTCTTCCTCGATTTCCGCTGGCGGCTTTCCCGTCTTCGGATCCAGCCCGATTCTTCCGGCCAGGTACAAAGTATTTCCAGCCAGAATCCCATCGCTGTACGGCGCCTCGACCGTCTTCTCCGGCGCGTTGAGCACCTTACGGATGGTTTGCGGAGCGGGCTGCGAAAATGCTCCGTTCACGGCGAGTATCCCTGCAACAACAAGTGCGACGACTAGAAAACTGACGCGACGATTCACGGTTTCCTCCATTCAAATCTCTCTGGAAAATGAACTCCCCGGATTTGCGGCGCGAGTGTAGCCCTCAATTCGTTTCCTCGCAACCAGCGAGTGGCACAGACTTCAGTCTGTGCTTCCATTCGCAGCCGCAGCGAAACTAGTCCGCATCGCCCCCTGTGACCAGTGCTAGAATGCCGCTTCTTTCCCGAGGTGACCCGATGCGCTCCACCATTCGAACCTGCATTTTTTCGCTCGCCGCCGCACTCTGCATCTCCGCACCGCTCTTCGCCCAAAGCGATCTGGATCAGCGCATCAACAAGGAAGCCAGCTCGCTCCTGGCAACTTACAAACATCTTCACGAAAATCCCGAACTCTCCACGCAGGAAAAAGAAACTTCCGCGCTCATCTCCGCGGAACTAAAGAAACTCGGCTACGAAGTCACCGATCATTTCGGCCAGTACGATGACCCCAAGTTAATTGCCTACGGCGTCGTCGCTGTCCTGAAAAATGGGCCCGGCCCGGTGGTTTACGTTCGAACGGACATGGACGCGCTTCCCATCGTCGAAAACACCGGCCTGCCTTATGCGAGCCATGTGAAAGCAAAGCGCGCGGACGGCGTCGAAGTCGGCGTGATGCACGCCTGCGGACACGACCTGCACATGACCGTTTTTCTCGGCACTGCGCGCATGCTCGCGCAACTCAAGGATCGCTGGAGCGGCACCGTGGTCTTGATCGGCCAGCCCGCCGAGGAAACCGTCGGCGGCGCGCAAGCCATGCTTCGCGCCGGGCTCTACAAGAAATTTCCCAAGCCCGACTACGTGCTTGCGCTCCATGACTCTGCGGGCATTCCTGCGGGGAAAGTCTCCTGGCACGCGGGACCGCTTCTCGCTGGGGCTGATTCCGTCGATATCACCGTGCGCGGCTATGGCGGGCATGGAGCCGCGCCGCAAGCGACAAAAGATCCGATCGTCATCGCCTCGGAAATCGTCGTGATGCTGCAAACCATCGTCAGCCGCGAAATGGATCCGCAGCAACCCACCGTCGTCACGGTCGGCTCGTTTCATGCCGGAACGAAGCACAACATTATCCCCGATGATGCACACTTGCAGCTCACCGTTCGAACCATGAATCCCCGGCAGCGCGAAAAAGTCCTCGCCGCCATCGCCAGAATCACGAACGGCGTCGCTGCCGCCGCTGGCGTCCCCGCCGATCGCGCGCCCATTATCGAGGTCGCGCAAGACCGCGTGCCCGCCACGATCAACGATCCCGCCCTCGCGAACCGCGTCGGCGCGGCGCTCCAGCGCGCGCTCGGAAAAGAAAACGTGCTGCCCGGCGAGCCCGTCATGGCCAGCGAAGATTTCAGCCTTTTCGCGCTCGAAGATCCCAAGCCGCCCATCTGCATGTTCTGGCTCGGCGCGGCCGATCCGGCGAAGCTAACGGACGCGATGGAAAAAGGCACGCGACTGCCCGGGCCGCACTCCAGCGAATTCGCTCCCGTTCCCGTTCCTGCTATTCGAACGGGCGTCAAAGCCATGACCTCCGCCGTGATGGATCTCCTCCAGAAATAACCGGCGCGGAGTCACAGCAAAATCACATCACGCTGAGTTGTTCCTACAGTCCAATCCAGCCGATCCGGATGAAGTAGAGCGACGTAACTCCGACGGCGAGCCAGAGAAGTACGCCTTGCAGCAGCGGACGCCAGCCGACTTCTTGCAGTGTGGAGCGGGAGATTCCTGTGCCAATGAGGAAGAGGGTTGCTACAAGGCCGACTCGGCCGAGCGCGAACAAGGAATTTGAGAGATGAGAGATTGCAGGAAAGTAAGTATTGAAAACAGCGGCGAGGCAAAAGAACAAGATGAACCACGGGAATTGAATATTCGGTTTGCTGCGAAGCTTCAATTCACGGCGAACAGCGGAATTGCCGCGAACTTCAAATTCCTTGCGAGCAAGAGATTCATTGAGAACTTCGGATTCGCCGCTAGCGTTGGATTTATTTTTTAGGATTGCGGCGGTCGCGAGCGCGAGTGGCACAATCCATAGCGCTCGCGCCAGCTTCACCGTAGTGCCGATGACCAGAGCTTGCTGGCCGTATTTTGCGGCCGCGCCGACTACGGAACTGGTGTCATGAATGGCCAGCGCGGCCCACAAGCCGAACTGCGTTTGCGATAGATGAAGCGCGCCGCCAATCGACGGAAAAAGAAGCAGGGCGACGGAATTTAAGATAAAGACCGTGCCCAGCGACACCGCCATCTCTTCGTCGTCGGCACGAAGAATCGGACCAATTGCCGCAATGGCGCTGCCGCCGCAAATCGCCGTCCCCGCCGTAATTAGGTACGAGGAATTTCCGCGAACGCACAACATTTTCCCGAGAGTGAGGCCCGCCAGAAGAGCAAACGAAATGCCGACAGCCGTGTAGAGGAATCCTGTACGACCAGCCTTCAACACTTCGTGCAAGTTCATTCCAAAGCCGAGCGCCACAACGCACACCTGGAGAAGGATTCTTGCGGACAGCCGCGTCGCTGCGGGGTACGGATGCGCAAAGCTCAAGCCAAAAATAATTCCAATGGTGAGAGCCACGGGAGGAGAGATAAGTCCGGTGAAAGAGAGAACGAACGCGGATAGAAAAATAATTTTTGAGATGAGCGGCATCGGCCGTCGAAAGAGTATCAGGCCAGGCACCGCGAGAGCCAGTGCGCGAACCCTTATCGTGGAAAGGTGTGCGCAAAAACACGGGAGTGCGTGCCTCCCGAAAGAAATTCGGGCGGCAGGCGCTCTCTTTACGGAGAAGGCCGCGGTTCATTTGGTTTTTCCGGAGGATTCGCGGCTGGTTTCGGAACGGGATCAGGCTTGGCGGGAGCGATTGCCGGCGCCGGCGGAGCAGCGGGACCTATGGGAGTGTGAGGCGCGGCGGAAAGAGCCGCGATGATTTTTTCTGTTGCGGCTTTGCTGACGGCGCAGGCGGAATCCCAAACGCGGCATTGCGCCAGAGTGTACTTACAGCCGCAGGTGCAAGAGTCCGCATTGAAGCGGTGAAGAGCAATCTTTTTTTGCTCGGGCGAGAGTTTCGAGAGGTCCACGCCGGGCAGCTCCGTGGCGCGATCGGCGTGCTTGAGAAAAACTTCGCCTTTGTCCTCAAAGGTTTCGACTTTGGCCAGGATGGGGAGACCGAGCAGGGCGCGAATTTCCGTCTCATAAAGCTCTGGATCCAAAAGTCCGACGTGCTTTTGAACGACACGGCCCTCGGTGTCCAAAAGGAAAGACGTCGGCAGGGCGGGGATACCGCCGTATTGGATGCGCAGGTCATCGGGGGTCATGGCGACGGGGTAGTCGATTCCTGTTTCCTTCACATATTTTTGAATCTCGGCGGTGTCATCATCATCGACATTCAGGCCGATGATTTGGAGATGGTCTTTGTATTTTTCTTGCAGAGCGACCAAGTCGGGAACCTCGGCGCGGCACGGTCCGCACCAGGTGGCCCAGAAATTCAGAAAGACAACTTTGCCTTGGAAGGCAGCGAGGGTGAGCGGGTTGCCATCGAGCGAAGTGAGCTTGAAATCGGGCGCGGGATCAGGATTGCGGACAAAGCGGATGACGGGTTCGTTGTCTTGTTGCGCGGCGCCGAGGCCGGGCAGGATGAAAAGAAGCAGAGCAGGAACGAGCGCGCAAAATGCGCGCTGATGGGGAGAGCTTGGTCGCGTTAGTCGCATGGCGTCCCTAATAGGAGAGCACATTGAACGGAGAACGCCAAGTGGCGGGTGAGGCGTGATTCGTCTTCGGTGTTCCGGAGGCCGTGGGCGAGGGCCGTAAGATAACAGCAGAGAATTGGAAGGCGTTTGCCTTGAAAGATGTGCCCTCCCCCGGGGGGGTTTTTTGGAAGTGTTCATTCTAAAGGGTTTTAAGTCCTGTGTTTTGGAAGTGCGGATTCTAAAGGGGTTACGGGTGGATTTTTCGTAAGTGCGGATTCTAAAGGGGATAGTGGCGAGTGGGGAGTGTTGAGTGGCTAGAAGGAATGACCGGAAATTCGTCGCTCCGACCGGACCGGTGCGTGCGCTTGGCACAGATTTATGCGGGGGCATACGCAGGGGCGAGGAATGCTGACAACAATCGGGTGAAAAGGAGGACGATGGCGTGGTTGGCGAACAGAACATGAACCATGGTAGCAGGGTTAGTTACCATTTGTCAATAGTTTTGTGGATTACTGAGTAGGTGATTCGAACGGGGAGGCGCGGATTCGAATAGGACTGGCGGAAGCCGAGGGGATTGAGGGAGTTGGCGGGATTGAGACGGTTTGGTGAGACTGTGGAAATGTGTGGAAAAGTGTGATGAGAGCGTGGGCAGTGAATGGCTGGAGGTGAATTAAGAAACAGAAGGAAGGCCCATACTTGCAAAACCAAACGCGCAAGAAGGACCAGCCAGGACTAATTGAGCCTCGCCAAATGTAGAGTCGTGGGAGCTATTGGGAAGAGCGGCAGCGAGGCTGCCGCACTCCAAATCGCGCCTTTGCAATATTATGCGGGACTTGGCAAGGCCAAGCCGAACGGGCGAGACGGAGTTATTCGTCAGAAATATCAAAGATTGATATTCTTAATTTGCGGCGATAAATTTGGAACGTCAAGGATGCGGAGCGACGAGGCTAGCCATGGACCAAATGAAGTCTCTGGCAGCCCATCCGCCTGGACAAGTTGCGGCAGTCCTGGCTGCCGGATCTTAGTCGCCGATTCGGCAAATTTGGTTCCGTTAAACTTTCGACGGGAGCTGTTTTCAGATTCTTGAATGCGGAATAGTGTTAAACGGGGCGAGCGGCCCGCTGACGCGCGCAAGGAGCGAATCAGGTAAGGGCGCGCTCCGAGGGTTCTTCGCGAAGCTGCCGCCGCTGTTCCACTTCTTCGTTCGTAAGGCGCGCGTCGTAGATGGAACGAGGCTCGATGGAACGAGCCACAAGCGTGGCGATTCCTGCAACGACTAACATGGGCAGGATGAAAGAGCGATCCCGGCGCGTTAGTTCCATCATAAGAACCATTGCGGAGATCGGACCTTGCGTGGTGGCGGCCAAGAGGGCTCCGGCACCGAGCAGCGCGAAAAATCCCGGGGGCACGCCGGGCCAGAGCCAAGACCATGCGTAGCCCAGCGTAGCGCCAAGCAATGCGCCGAAAGTAAGCGAAGGGGTGAATAGGCCGCCGGGTGCGCCACTGCGCATGCATAAAATTGTGGCGGCGGGTTTCAAGAAAAGCAGGGACAACACCAAGAGAGGCGCCAAACCGCCCGTGAAGAGCAATTGCGAAACGTCTTTGCCATTTCCCAGAATTTGCGGGAACCAAACGGAAACGACGCCCACAATTCCAAGCACGATGACAGGCGCAATGATTCGTTGCCAACCATGCGGTTTATTTTGGTCGGCCCAGCGGACCAGGCGAACATAAACGACAGAAGCGACGCCCACGATGGGAGCAACGAGCAGCGACCAGACGAGAACGGATGCAGAGTTCGAAAACGCGGGGATGGTGTAAGTCGGCGCGTCGGGGAGCGCAAGCCAAGAGACGGCGGTAGCCACCAACGAGGTAAAGAGAGCGGGGAGCACGAAGCGAAGCGCGAGCTTGCCGCGCATGACCTCCAACGCAAAAAGCGCGCCGCCTAATGGAACTCCATAAGCCGCGCTCATTCCGGCGCCGGCGCCACAGGCCACTAAAAGCCGGCGTTGCTCGTCGGATAGCGACCCGCGGTCCGAGAAAAAATTGGCGAATACCGCACCGGCTTGTTTTGGCGCCCCTTCGCGGCCGAGCGACGCGCCCATGCCCACGACGAAAATAGAAAGCACGGCGCTTCCGAGCGTCCGAAGAGGAGGCATACGGCCCGCGTGGAACCAGATGGCAGCCGTGGTGTCGATGCCATTACCGCTCGAAAGTTGTTTCAGGAGAATTTGTCCCGCGCCGGTCAAAATTCCGGCACCGAGAAGAACCAGAAGATGCCGCGCTACGCCCGCATGCTGGGCGGCGTCCAGAATATTGGTTGAGGAACCATGCCAGGCGACGTGCTGAGTAAACTCCAAGAGACGAGTTAGAACGGCAGCGCCCAGCCCCGTGCCAATCCCAGTAAACAAGACAGCGAGCCAGAAGTAGGTTGCTCCTGGGCTGCGGAGGGTGGAGGGTATGGCGTCTCCACCGGAGGGCTGGGACATTTTTGACATCGTCAAATACTATCCCGAATCCGGCCCCAGAACGGTTTACGATTTTTGAGAAACCAGGAGACCAGTAAGCTGTGAAACCAGTTTCCGGGGAATTCTCGTTGTCACGCGACGCCAATCAGGAGATTGGCGTTAGGAGATTGGCGTTCCCGGACGGTGCGAATCGTGAGCGATGGGAGGTTAGTGGGGCCAGAACCAGGCGAAGGTGCCGGCGGTTAGGACGAGGTAGACGGCGCCGTCGAAGACTTCCTTGAGGGTCATGCTCCACGTTTGACCCTTCCAGATGGCGTTGATGAAGGAGCCGAGGCCATAGACGATAATTTATTGCTCGACAGGGCGCGAACTAAGTAATGCGATCCTCGGGTTCGGGCGGAGTATCGGGTGCGTTGCGAAGGAACTTCAGCAAGCCGTCTCCTTTGGCATTGCCGGCGCGCTTTTGGAAAAATGCGGCAGCGGTTTCGACGACACCAATCTTTTCGGCAACGGCTGCGGCAATCCATTGGTTCAAGGAGACGCCATCTTCCTTCGCGAGGCGCTGGGCGGCCTTTTTGACGGAATAAGGCAACTTCAAAGGATAAGTAGCCCTGCTCATGGTTTCATCCTCTTCAAGAAATCCGCGGGCGTTAGCACGGGTAGTCCAAAGCGCGCGGCCTGGGAACATTTTGGCGTTCCGGTTTTCGCATTGACCTACGGCATCCTTGAATAAAGATACCATGGCCGTAGATGGAGGCGGCGTTAAGGAGCTGAGAGACCGCGCGTTGAGAAGAGAGATTGTGACTTAGTGGGGCCAGAACCAGGCGAAGGTGCCGGCGGTTAGGACGGCGTAGACGGCGCCGTCGAAGACTTCCTTGAGGGTCATGCTCCAGGTTTGGCCCTTCCAGATGGCGTTGATGAAGGAACCGAGGCCGTAGCCGAGAAACGCGGCGGTACCGACGGCGCGAAGCACATGGCGAAAGGGAGCGGCGGGTGCGACGGTGTAAGCGGCCAGATAAGCGACTACGAAGTTGATCAGCAGGCAATAGATAAACCACTGAACGAGAAACTTGGGCATATTGACGGGGCCGCTGGGGAAAATGGTCACGAAGCCGACGGGGCCTTGCTTGAATTTTTCCTGCATGGCGGGCGTCTTCATATCCTTGTGGTCGCAATGCGGGAAGTGGTAGGGGCCGCGCGTGACGCCGGCGGAACGGAGAGCAGAGAGAACGGCGTCCTCCTCGGGAAGCTTGCGGTAGTCGCTATTATGGTAGGGCAGCACGGTATGCATGATGGAGCTGGCGATAAAGACGATGACGGCGGAGAGCAGGATAGGGAGCCAAAGAGCGGCGAGAAGAGCCATGCGCAACCTCCTGAGAAGCGAGTAAAAGTGCGAGGGTTATTGGGCGCGAGACTATCTTTGAATTACGCAGGGGTCAAGAGGTTCGTGGTGAAAGGAGCTACACCGAGGTGAAGAATGAGCCGTCGGCGGCGACGTAGCCGTAGGCCATGCGGGGCGTGTTGAAGGCGAAGCCGGGGTGGCCTTCGCGGTCGAGAAGGATGAGGCCGCCGGTGGCGCGGGTGCGGCGGGCGAGCAGGTGAACGGCTTCACGCGCGGCCATCATGGCGTGGAAATTTTCGCCACAGGCCGAACCCTCCGCATTCTCGAAAGCGCTTTCGGCAGCGAGGCGGATGGCTACGCGGGAAGGCTTCTCCGGAAGCGGACAATCGTGCTGCGACGCGGGTACGGCGCGCAAAAGGTCCACGGCGGTCTTGGCCATGACGATTTTCATGATGGCTTCGCCGTAGCCGGTGCAGGAGACGCCGCCTGCGGTGGAATCGGCGTAGCAGCCGCAGCCGATGAGCGGCGAATCGCCCACGCGGCCGGGGAGTTTGCAGCAAGTGCCGCCGGTGGAAGTGGCTGCGAAGAGCTGGCCGCGAGAATCGAGCGCGACGGCGCCGACGGTGCCCTGCTCGTGGCCGCGATGATGGGCTGCGGCGTGTTTGTCCTGGCTGCAAAGGAGCCAAGCTTCGCGCTCGGCGTCAGTAACGAGATCCGCTGGATCGCACAGAGCGATGCCATAGTCTTTGGCGAAACGTTCGGCGCCCTCGCCGACGAGCATCATATGGGGGCAGTGCTCAAGGACGGCGCGCGCGAGGCGGATGGGATTGCGAACGCGTTGCAAGACGGCGACAGCGCCAGAACGCAGGGTCGCGCCATTCAAGACGATGGCGTCGCATTCGACGCGGCCGTCGAGATTCAAATGCGAGCCGAAGCCGGCGTCGAAAACGGGGTCGTCTTCGAGGACGACGATAGCCGCTTCGACGGCGTCGAGCGCGGAGCCGCCGCGGGAGAGGATGGACCACCCAGCAGCAAGCGCGCGGCGGCAGCCGGAAGCGCACGCGTCGATGGCTTCGTCGGGAATGTCCCAAGCGCCGCCATGGACAATCAGAGCGGGGTTCATCGCGAGGAGAATGGCAAAGCGCGGAGAGAATGTCCAGAACGCGGAAGGGCGGCTGTGTTCATCCG
>Ga0209166_10002757_pt1 | contig 13014 bp, 11 predicted proteins | sample Coa_R1_3_FD_187151 | JGI IMG/M metagenome (GOLD analysis project Ga0209166, IMG submission 187151) | Surface soil microbial communities from Centralia Pennsylvania, which are recovering from an underground coalmine fire - Coalmine... | ecosystem: Environmental > Terrestrial > Soil >... | reverse complement strand
CCGCTCCTTCGATCCCGACAGGATGGGTAGCCTGTTCAGCCGCGTTGCTCGCACCGTTGGCCCGCTGCTCCGCGAGCAGAAGATCGGGCGCGCGAATCTCGCGGCCGCGTTCCCAGAAAAATCGCCCGAGGAAATCGAGACGATCCTTGCCGGCGTCTGGGACAATCTGGGCCGGGTCGGCGCCGAGTTCGCGCATATCGATCATGTCTGGGACTACAACGAGGCCAATCCCGATCCCAACGGCCGCATCGAGATTGCGCGCGAGATGCACGACCGCTTTCACTCCCTGAGACTCGACGGCAAGCCGGCGCTGATCTTCGCCAGTCACCTCGCCAATTGGGAACTGCCGGCGCTCGCCGCGGTCGCCCACGGCCTTGACGCCGCCATTCTCTATCGCCGGCCCAACAGCGCTTCCGCCGATCGTGCCATCCAGAAGGTGCGCCAGGTCAACATGGGAACACTGATCCCGGCCGGCCGCGACGCGCCGCTGCGCCTGGCGCAAGCCCTGCAAAGGGGACAACACGTTGCCATGCTGGTCGATCAATATCTGACCAGCGGCGTCGAGGTCACCTTCTTCGGCCGCAAGACGAAGGCCAATCCGATGCTGGCGCGCCTGCTGCGGCAGATCGAATGCCCGGTGCACGGCGTGCGCATCGTCCGCCTCCCCGGCAACCGCTTTCGTGCCGAACTCACTGACGAAGTCCCCCCCGTGCGCGACGCCGCGGGCAAGATCGACATTCAGGGCATGACGCAGGCGATCACCAGCGTGGTCGAAGGCTGGATCCGCGAACATCCGGAACAGTGGCTATGGCTGCACCGGAGATGGCGGTAGCCGCTGATCGTCATTGCGAGCCAACGGGTCCGCGCAGAGCGCGGCCCGATGACAGGCTCCACGAAGCAATCCACGTCTCGGCCGCACGATGGATTGCTTTGTCGCTTATGCTCCTCGCAATGACGAAGTCGTCGCGCTACCTTCCCGTCTTCACCCGGGTCCAGAGCCGGTTGATGATGCGCTGGGTGGCGGGATCGCGCGCGGTGATCACGAACAGTTTTGAAAGCGTCGCCTCGTCCGGATAGATGTTCTTGTCATTGAAAATCTTCGGATCGATCAGCTTCTGGCTCGCGAGATTGCCGTTGGCATAGGACAGGAAGTCGGAATTTTTCGCCGCGACCTCCGGCCGGTAGAGATAGTTGATCAGCTCATAGGCCTCCGCGACATGCTCCGCGTCGGCGGGGATCGCGAGATTGTCGAAGAACATCTGCGCGCCCTCTTTGGGAATGGCGTAGCCGATCTCGACACCATTCTTGGCTTCGGCCGCGCGGCTGCGGGCCTGCATGACGTCGCCCGACCAGCCGACGACCAGACAAATCTCGCCCGTTGCGAGCGCGCTCAGATATTCGGACGAGTGGAATTTCCGCACATAGGGACGGATCTTGCTGACGAGATCGGCGGCTTTTTCCAGATCGGCCGGCTTGGTCGAATTAGGATCGAGGCCGAGATAGCCGAGCGCCGCCGGGAAAATATCGTCGGCGGAATCCAGCATATGGACGCCGCAATCCTTGAACTTGGCGAGGTTCTCGGGCTTGAAGATCATGTCCCAGCTATCGATTCTGGCATCGGGGCCAAGAATCTTTTGTACCGTCTTCACGTTGTAACCGATGCCGGTCGTGCCCCACATGTAATTGACGGCGTAGAGATTGCCGGGATCGTAGGTCGCCAGATGCTGTGTCACCATCGGCCACGCGTTGGCGAGGTTCGGCAGCTTCGACTTGTCGAGCTTCTGGAAAACATGCGCAGTGATCTGACGCTGCAGGAAGTAGGCCGTGGGAACGACAACGTCGTAGCCGGACTTGCCTGCGAGCAGCCGTGTCTCCAGCGTCTCGTTGGCGTCGAAAGTGTCGTAGACCACCTTGATACCGGTCTCCTTGGTGAAATTGTCCAGGACATCCGGCGCCATATAGTTCGACCAGTTGTAGAAATTGACGACGCGCTCCTCGGCCCTCGCCGCGGCCGACATCAGCAGCACAACCGCGGCGAGCGCCGCAAGGAAACGAAATCGCCGCCAACCTGGCATCCCTATCCCACCTTTCTCCGGCGATTCACCGCGTCCGACAGACGCTCCAGCGCGGTGTCCAGAGTCGCATCCTTCTTTGCGAAACAAAACCGCACCACCGAGGTGACGGCATCCTGCTCGTAGAAGGCCGATAGCGGAATGGCGGCAACCTTGTAGTCGTTGACGATGCGCCGGCAGAACGCCTCGTCGGTCTCGTTGAGGCCGAGCGGCGACAGGTCGACGGTGAGAAAATAGGTGCCCTGCGAGCGCAATACCGGAAAGCCGAGGCTTTCAAGGCCCGCCGTCAAGCGGTCACGGCTTTTTGCGAGCTGCGTGCGCATGTCGAAGAAATAATCGTCGGGCTTGCCGAGACCGTAGGCGACCGCCGCCTGCAGATTGGGCGCGGTAGTGAAGGTCAGGAACTGATGCACCTTGGCAGCGACACGAAGCAGCGCGGGCGCCGCGCAGACAAATCCGATCTTCCATCCGGTCAGCGAAAAAATCTTGCCGGCCGAACCCACCTTGATGGTGCGGTCGCGCATGCCTGGAATTGATATCAGCGGGATGTGCTCGCGCCCGTCGAAGATCACGTGCTCCCAGACCTCGTCGCAGATCGCGACGCTGTCGAACTCCTGGCAGAACCGCGCCAGAAGCTCGAGGTCCTCACGCGGATAGACCACGGCCGCCGGATTCAGCGGATTGTTGAACAGCACCGCCTTGGTTTTGGGATTGAAGGCGCTCTTCAGCATCTCTTCCGAGAGCCGCCAATGCGGCGGCTCGAGCCGCAGCAGGCGCGGGATGCCGCCGGCCTGGCGAATGATCGGCAGGTAGGAATCATAGACCGGTTGGAACACGATGACTTCATCGCCGGGCTCGACGACGGACAGAATCGCGCTGGTCAGCGCTTCGGTACCGCCGGAGGTGACCATCACTTCCGTCATCGGATCGAGCTTCAAGCGATGCCAATGCCCGTAATGGCTTGCAATCGCCTGGCGCAGCTCCGGAATGCCCATCATCGACGGGTATTGGTTGTAGCCGTTCAGAACAGCGTCGGCCGCGGCGCGACGGATGTCCTCGGGTCCTGGATCATCAGGAAAACCCTGACCGAGATTGATGGCGTTGTTGTCGCGCGCAAGCTGCGACATCGCCTCGAAGATGGTGACTGGGAGGTCCGCAAAGACCTTGTTGTGAGATACCATCGGAAGGTCAGCCGCCGCCGGCCTTGGTCGGATGGCCCGCCGCTTTCCAGCCCAGCATGCCGCCGGCAAGATGCTTGTCATAGGGCAGCCCCGCAGCCTGGGCGGCAAGCGAGGCCGTCACCGAGCGCTTGCCCGAGCGGCAGGCGAACACGACCTGCTTTCCTTGCGGGTCGGGAATGGCCTTGGGATCGAAGGTCGAGAGCGGTACGACCACGCCGGCCGGATAAGCCTCGACAGCAACCTCGTTGGGCTCTCGGACGTCGACGAGCAGATAGCGGCCGTCCGCAATTCCCTTCGACACCTCTTCCGGCGTCAAATCGTGCACCCTGTGATCCGCCACGCTCTTTCTCCCGACTATCCCTTGAGGAACGCGAAATTCGCGCCAGTCGGCGCAAAAATCAAGCGCCCCAACGGGTTATATCGATGACTGTATCTAAACGGTGATCTGCGTCCCGACCTCGACCACCCGTCCGCTCGGGATCTGGAAGTAGTCGGTCGCGTCATTGGCGGTGCGCGACAGCGCAATGAACATGTGGTCCTGCCAACGCGGCATGCCGGAATGCGCCGCGGGCTTGAGCGCCCTGCGCGACAGGAAGAACGACGTCGACATGATGTCAAACTGCCAGCCGAGCTTGCGCGCGATCGCGAGTGCCTTGGGGACGTTGGGCGTTTCCATGAAGCCGAATTTCAGCCTCACTTTGGTGAAGGTCGGGCTGACCTGCTCCAGCCTGACCCGCTCGGACGGATCGACGCGCGGCGTCGGCGCATTTTCGATGGTGAGGATGACGTTCTTCTCGTGCAGCACCTTGTAGTGCTTCAGGCTGTGCATCAGCGCGGTCGGCGCGCTCATGGGATCGCTGGTGAGGAAGACGGCGGTACCGGGAACGCGCTGCGGCGGACGCTTCTCCAGCATGGATATGAGATCGGCCAGCGGAAATTCCAGCTTGCGCGACTTCTCGTACAGAAACCTGCTGCCGCGTCGCCACGTGTACATCAACAGCATCACGAAGCCGCCGAGCGCGAGGGGTACCCATCCGCCTTCCAAGACCTTCAACAGGTTCGCTGCAAGGAAAGTGAGATCAAGCAAGAGGAACGGCGCGATCAGCGCAGCGGCCGCAACCGGCGACCACCTCCAGACCTTCCAGATGACCACAAAGCCCATCATCGCCGTAACCACCATGGTTCCAGTCACCGCGATTCCGTACGCGGACGCCAGCGCACTCGATGATTTGAACATCAGGACCAGCAGCAGCACGAACACGAGTAGTAGCCGGTTGATGCGCGGCATGAAGATCTGGCCGGAATGGGCTTCCGAGGTGTGGCGGATCTCAAAGCGCGGCAGCAGGCCCAGCTGAATCGCCTGGCGCGTCAGCGAATAAGCCCCGGTGATCACCGCCTGGCTCGCAATCACGGTTGCCGCGGTGGCCAGAACCACCATCGGTATCAGCGCCCAGTCCGGGAACATTATGAAAAACGGGTTTTCCAGCGCCTTCGGATTGGAGATGAGCAGTGCGGCCTGTCCGGTATAGTTGATCGCAAGCGAAGGCAGCACCACGAAAAGCCAGGCGGTCTGAATCGGCCGTTTGCCGAAATGCCCAAGATCGGCATAGAGCGCCTCCGCGCCGGTGACGGCGAGAAATACCGCACCCAGCGTCACGAAACCGATGATGCCGTGATGGAGCATGAACGAGACGGCGTAGAGCGGATTGAACGCCAGCAGCACCTCCGGGTGCCGCATGATCGGGCTGATCGCCGCGGCCGCAATGACGATGAACCAGACCAATGTGATCGGCCCGAAGAACGCCGCAACCCGCGCCGTCCCACGCGCCTGGACGGCAAACAGCGCCAGCAGAATCAACACGGTCAAAGGCACGATGTAGGGTTCGAACGCAGCGGTGGCAACCTTTAGACCTTCGATCGCCGACAGCACCGAGAGCGCCGGGGTGATCACCGCGTCGCCGTAAAACAGCGCACCCGAGATGATGCCGAGCAGGACGATGGCGCCGGCAGCCTTGGTGACGGCGCGTTGCGCCAGAGCCATCAGCGCAAGCGTGCCGCCCTCGCCGTGATTGTCGGCGCGCAGCAGGATCATCACATATTTGAGCGTCACGACAATGATGAGCGCCCAGATGATCAGGGAGAGCACGCCGAAAATGGCCTGCGAGGTCACCTCGCCTCCGGCGCTTGCGGCGACCACGGCTTCGCGCAACGCGTACAAGGGGCTGGTTCCGATATCGCCGTAGACGACACCAATGCTGCCCAGCGTGAGCGCGGCGAAACCTACTGTGGAGTGGGCGTCGCCATGCCCGTTGGCCGCCGTTGTTTCCACAGGCGGAGCTACAGCATCAGTCGTCATGGAATTTATGGCCCGTAAAGGCTCCTCAGCACCCATCGCAAAGCGAGGCGGCTTATAGTCCCGCGCCGGAGGCCAAAACTAGCCTGAATCTGGGGGCGCGGCATGCGAAAACGCATATATTTTAACCCTGTGATTTTTCAACACGTTCTTTTTGCGGCTGGTTTTTCGGGGCGCCTTATTTCGGTGCGCTGACGAACGGTTGGTCCGCGCCAATGAGGATGATCAGGATGAAATAGGTTGCCGATCGATGCGTTTGTGCGCCCTTCGATTGGGCAAGCCTTGCTGCACTGTTTCGCCGTTCCAACCTTGGTTGTCGACGGTACTATAGTAGCAAGGCAGGCTTACGGCTTCAGGTCAGGTGGAACCGGAGGATCCTCGCGCATCAGCGTGATGGTTACGCGGCGGTTGGCCGACAGCGAAGGGTCGTCGGGGAACAACGGCTGGTTATCGGCCTCGCCGGACACCGCGTAGATGTGGGACGCCGGCAGGCCCTCTTGCTCCAGGATCCGCCGAACAGCGTTGGCGCGGTCCGCGGAGAGCTCGTAGGCGCCATAGTCGCTCCGCTCGGGAACGAAGCCGGCTGCGGTATGGCCGGTGATGGAGACGCGCAGCGGCGTCTGCTTTAGCGGGATCGCGAGCCTTTCGATCAGCCGACGCGTGCGCTCATAGGGCTCCTTGGAGCCGTCGGGGAACATCGAGCGGCCGTCCTGATCGACGATTTCCAGATTGAGCCCCTGCTTGGTCTCCTCGAACATGATGTGCTTGGAGATCTCGGTCAGCTCCGGCATGTCCTGCAACGCCTGCCGAAGTGAGGCGGAGGCAAGTGCGAATTCGCGATCGATCTTCAGCTTGGCGCCGGCGGTGCGATGGTTGTCCTGCTGATCCGGGCTCGGCGTGTTCGAGGCCTCCTCCGGATTGATGTGGGCGACGTTCTTCAGCTTGGGCCGGGTCGGAACGCCATCGGTCTCGATGATGCCGGAGAAGCGGGACTGCGTCTGCACGCCGAAAGCTTCGCGCATCGAGCCCGCGACGATTTTCAGCTTCTGGGCGTCCTGTGTGGAGAAGGCGACGAGCATCACGAAGAAGCTCATCATCAGCCCCATGAGGTCGGCAAAGGACACGTACCAACCGTGTCCGCCGCTATGCGCCTCGCCGCGTTTCTTCTTGGCCATGATTTAAGCCCCGCCTTGCCCTGGCCGTCAGGCCGGAACGGGCTCGCCCTCTTCATGGCGGTGCTTCTCGGGCAGATAGGCGAGCAGCATCTCGCGGACGAGCGTTGGGCTCTTGGAATCGCGGATCATCAGGATGCCGTCGATGATCAGCGTGCGGTTGGTTTCCTCATCCAGGAGCTTGCCATGCAGCTTGTCAGCGATCGGCAGGCAAAGCAGGTTGGCGAGCACCGCGCCGTAGAGCGTCGCGAGCAGCGCGGTGGCCATAAAGGGGCCGAGCTTGGAGGGATCGGTCATGTTGGCGAACATCTGCACCATGCCGATCAGCGTGCCGACCATGCCGAACGCCGGCGCGCAGTCGCCGACGGCGCGATAGATCTTGCTGCCTTCATCGAGATGCATCAGGAAATTGTCGCGGTCGCGCTCGAGATTGTCGCGGATGAATTCCAGATCGTAACCGTCGGCGACGAAGCGAATGCCTTTGGCGAGGAAGGAGTCCTCGGCTTCCACCTTTTCGAGGCCCACCGGACCCTGCTTGCGCGCGATTTCGGCGATGCGGGCGAGCTCGTCGACGAGGTCGCGGGCCGACAGCCGGCTCATCGTGAATGCATATTTTGCTCCCAGCGGCAAGCCGTGCAGCATGACGCCGAGCGGGAAGCGGATCATCGTCGCCGCGATCGAGCCGCCGAACACGATGATGCCCGCATGGTCGCTGAGGAAGATACTCAGATCTCCGCCCAGGAGCATTATCGTCGCGATGACGATTATGCCGAAGACAAGCCCTACGCCCGTCGTAATATCCATGGGAGACTCCAACGCATACGCGACTGGCCGGCCATCCTGGACGGCACGCGGCTCATCCTGAACCGCGTTTGAGGACCCTAAGGCGGCGCCATTAAAGACGCGTAAAGGTTAAGCGCATTCCGAACCCCGCGGACACCGCGCAGATCACTATATGGCGGACGATCTCGCCACCCGCCGAGGCGACGTCCGGCGTCCTGACATAGCCTCAACCTTCTGCTAACCATACGTACCGCGGGGAGGCATCGAGGCACCAATGGCGGCAAACGATCCCATCAACTGGATGCTGTCGGAAGCCATCGGCTCGTTCGCGCGCGCCGAGCGGATGCGTCAGCAATTCTTCAATCTTCGGCCTGCGGCCCAACCGTCCTGGGAACCTCCGATCGACGTCCTGGAAACCGATCAGGAACTTCTGATTCTCGTCGCATTGCCGGGCGTGGACCCCGATCAGGTTGAGGCGGTCGTCGAGAACGGCGTGCTCATTATCAGCGGCAACCGGACACTTCCGGCGGAACTACAGAATGCGCTCATCCATCGGCTCGAGCTTCCGCAAGGCCGCTTCGAGCGCCGCATCGCGTTACCGGCTGGACGTTTCGAGGTCAGCCACATTGCCGTGAATGGGTGCATTGTCTTCCGCTTGGCAAAATTGGGATGAGCTCGCCATGGCCATGGACAACGAATCACAACAGATGTCCGCCGGCGCATCCGCTCCAAATCCGGTCCAGATTCCCCAGGATGCCCTGATCATCATTCCGGTTCGCAACATGGTGTTGTTTCCCAGTGTGGTCACCCCTATCGCCATCGCCCGTTCGAAGTCCGTCGCCGCTGCACAGCAGGCGCTGCGCGAGCAGCGGCCAGTCGGAATCCTGCTTCAGCGCAACGCCGACGCGAACGACCCGACGCCGGATGACCTCTACCGCGTCTGCACGGTTGCCAACATCGTGCGCTATATCACTGCGCCCGATGACAGCCATCACATCGTCTGCCAGGGGGTGCAGCGCGCCCGCATTCAGGACTTTCTTCCCGCCACGCCGTTTCCGGTCGCGCGCGTGCTCCAGATCCCGGAGCCCACGACAAGCTCGCCGGAGATCGAGGCAAGATTTCTCAACCTGCAACGGCAGGCGATCGAGGCGATCGAGCTCTTGCCGCAGGCGCCGCCGGAGCTCGTCGCCCTTTTTCAGTCCACCTCGTCTCCCGGGACGCTTGCCGACCTTGCCGCCGCCTACATGGATCTCAAGCCGCAGGAGAAGCAGGAAATCCTGGAGACCGTCGATCTCCCCAGGCGAGTGGAGCGGGTTTCGACGTTCCTGGCCGAGCGTCTCGAGGTCCTGCGCCTCAGCAATGAAATCGGGCAGAAGACCAAGGCGGCCTTCGACGAGCGTCAGCGCGAAGCCATCCTGCGCGAGCAGATGGCGACGATCCAGCGCCAATTGGGCGAAGGTGATGGAAAGGCCCAGGAGGTCGCGGAGCTGACCGAGGCCATCGCCAAAGCCAAGATGCCGCCCGAAGCCGATAGCCAGGCGCGCAAGGAGTTGCGGCGCTATGAACGGATGCCGGAGGCGGCGGCGGAATCCGGGATGGTACGCAGTTATCTCGACTGGCTGATCGAGCTGCCCTGGGCGCTGCCGGACGAAAAGCCGATCGATATCGCGCAGGCCCGCCGCATCCTCGACGAGGACCATTTTGGGCTGGAGAAGATCAAGAGCCGGATCATCGAATATCTGGCCGTGCGAAAATTGGCGCCGCAGGGCAAGGCGCCGATCCTCTGTTTCGTCGGGCCTCCCGGCGTCGGCAAGACCTCGCTCGGGCAATCGATTGCGCGCGCCATGAGCCGGCCATTCGTCAGGGTGAGCCTCGGCGGCGTCCATGACGAGGCGGAGATCCGTGGTCACCGCCGGACCTACATCGGTGCGCTGCCCGGCAACATCATTCAGGGGATCAAGAAGGCCGGCGCGCGCAACTGCATCATGATGCTCGACGAGATCGACAAGATGGGACGCGGCATCCAGGGCGACCCATCGGCGGCGATGCTCGAGGTTCTCGATCCCGAGCAGAACGCGACGTTCCGCGACAACTATCTCGGCGTGCCCTTCGATCTCTCGCGGGTCGTCTTCATCACCACCGCCAACATGCTCGACACGATTCCGGGGCCGCTGCAGGACCGCATGGAGATCATCAGCCTGCCCGGCTACACCGAAGAGGAGAAGCTCGAGATCGCGCGCCGTTATCTGGTGCGCCGGCAACTTAAGGCCAATGGCCTCTCGGGCGAGCAGGCGGAGATCGAAGACGAGGCCTTGCGGCAGATCATCAAGGGCTACACGCGAGAGGCAGGCGTTCGCTCGCTGGAGCGCGAGATCGGACGCGCGCTGCGGCACGCCGCCGTGCAGATTGCGGAAGGGACCGCCACGAAGGTGACGATCGCAGCCAAGGACCTGATCCCCATTCTCGGGGCGCCGAGGTTCGAAGGCGAGATCGCGTTGCGCACGAGCGTACCCGGCGTGGCGACGGGATTGGCCTGGACGCCGGTCGGCGGCGATATCCTCTTCATCGAGGCCACACGCGTTCCTGGAAGAGGTGCGCTGATCCTGACGGGCCAGCTCGGCGACGTCATGCGCGAGAGCGCGCAGGCCGCGCTGACGCTGGTCAAAAGCCGCGCCTCGCAGCTTGGCGTCGACCCGGCGATCTTCGAAAAGAGCGATATCCACGTCCACGTTCCCGCAGGCGCCACACCCAAGGACGGACCGAGCGCCGGCGTTGCAATGTTCACCGCGCTGGCTTCGCTCTTGACCGAGCGTACGGTGCGGTATGATACGGCTATGACCGGCGAAATCTCGCTCAGAGGGCTGGTGCTGCCGGTCGGCGGCATCAAGGAGAAGGTCGTCGCCGCGGCGGCGGCCGGCCTCGCCCGGGTGATGTTGCCGGCGCGCAATCGCCGTGACTTTGATGACATTCCCAAGAGCGCACGGGAGAAGCTCAGTTTCATCTGGCTCGAGCAGGTTGATGACGCCATCGCCAACGCGTTGGCCGCAACCAAGCAGTCGGCCGCCGCCGAGTGATCGTTCCGGACATGGGGCCCTGCCACTCGTCACGCTAGGCCGGTAAGCCTCAGGCTGAGCTGGCGCAGCCGCTTTCGCGCCGCCGCATCATAGGCCTGTGCATTGGCCTTCATCTCGTTCGTGCCGTTGAAGAACAGTCCCGTCTTGCCGGCGACGTCGTCGCCAGACACGAGATGGAGGATCGCTGCTCCGCCCTGCTCCACCGTGGACATCGGCGTGATGCCGCCGGCACGCACCATGGTGGTGTTCATGTAGGTCGCCGGATGCAGCGAGTTGACGGTGACGCCGCTTCCCTTCAGCTCGTCGGCGAGGTCGATCGTGAACATGATCTGCGACAGCTTGCTCTGGGAATAGGCACGCGATCCTGAATAATTTTTGGTGATCATCACGTCGTCGAAATCGATCGGGTGCTGACCGAGCGAAGCAACATTGACGATACGCGATGGTGCGGCCGCCTTGATCAGCGGCAGCAAGAGATAGGCGAGCAGGAACCCCGAGAGATAGTTCACTGCAAAGCGCAGCTCATGACCATCGGCGCTCTCCTGCCGCTGCGGCCCATTGCTCTGCGAGCCGATGCCGGCATTGCTGACGAAGACGTCGAGCTTGTTGTGATCGGCCTTGACGGCCTCCGCAAGCTGCCGCGCGCCGGCAAGCGAGGACAGGTCAGCCTGATAGAAGGTCGGCGCGGCGTGACCGCGCCCCTTGATCTCGTCGACCAGCGCTTTCGCGCGCGCCGCGTCGCGGCCGTGAAGCAGGACATGCGCCCCCTGCTTCGCCAGCTCGCCCGCGACATAGCGGCCGACGCCATCGGTCGAGCCGGTGATCAGAACCGTCTTGCCGTTCATGTTCATGGCGCGGCCTCCTGCCAGGTTCAGTGGATCTCCGCCGAGCGCTTCAGCGCGTCCTTCAGCTTCTCCAGCGAGAAGTCCTTGGATCGCGCGATCTCCAGGATCGGCGTCTCGCGCCGGGCGCAGAGCTCGCAGGCGTCCGGCAGCTTGGCGGCGAGATCATAGGGGATCACGATGGCGCCATGGCGGTCGGCATGGATGAGGTCGTCCGATTTCACGGTCATGCCGGCGACGCGCACCTCCCCGCCGAAGCTTTCGGCATGCACCCAGGCATGCGACGGGCCGATCGAGCCGGCCAGCGCCTGGAAGCCCGGAGCCCATTGCGGGATGTCGCGGATCGAGCCGTCGGTGACGACGCCGAGGCAGCCGAGCGCCTTGTGCACATTGCTCTGCACCTCGCCCCAGAACGCGCCATAGCCGGCATCGGCGCCGTCGATATCCTGGATCACGGCGATGCGCGGACCAAGACCGGTGCCGACATATTCGTAGTAATCGATACGGCGCTTGGCCTGCTCGGCGGCGGCAAGCCCCGACTTGAGCACGGAGCGGATCGCCACCGTGCGGGCGTAGCCCACAATCGGCGGCAGGTCGGGAAACGGGCAGACCAGCGGTTTCGTCGTGTAGCCGATCAGCCGCCGTTCCGGCGCCACCACCTCCATCGCATTGCAGATCGTCGGCGTGTCATAGCGCGCCAGCGCTTCGAGGACGGGCGCAGGCACGGGCGCGGCAGGTTGGGTCACAGGCGTTTCTCCGGATCTTTTGAGACTTAATTCGATAGGAAAGCCCCTATAGCCGAGTTTGGGGGCGAACCCAACGCATGGCTGATATTTGCTACGGACGAAGCGAGACCGGTTCGGGCCGCACCTCGTATGCAGGATCGCGAAGGAAGCACAGGTCTGCGTCCCCCGCGGCACGACATGCCCGAGTGATGCATCGTTTCGCCGCCCTCGAAAAAGCAAGAGAGCGCAGGGAATGCCGGGTGCCGTTGCACCCGCGCGCCTCGTGTGCAGCAAATGCGCTAAGAACGCACACGAGCAGTCCACAGGTACAACCGAACACACTCCGGCATTCCCTGCGCGATGGTTTACGGCTTATACGTGGTCTCCCCGGAGTGCCGGGCTTGTTAGCCTCCGTCGCCTGCCGATCATCAACCGGCAAGCTTGACCCCAGCGTCGGGGGGCCAGGACAACACGATTTCGCTCGTCCGCATGCCGCGCCGTTCGTCAGTCGGCTCGTACGCGTCCATCGCATCCCCGCCTCGCGTTCGTGACGATCGCGATACGCCCCTCTTGCGTGAGACGGGATGCGGTCAGCCAATCATACATTTACGAAAAACGGAAGCAAAATATTTTAACCAGAGACCCTTGACGTTTCTGATAAAGAGAAGCAAGATGATTTGCCCGTCGAGGCTGGGCAAGAACTCGGCATTTCCGGCAATTGATGTACGATTCGGTTTATGACGAATCACACATTCAAGAGCGGCGAGAGCCGGGACCAGGTCTGCCTGCTTCCTGCGCGGATAGAAGACTAT
>Ga0209166_10002756_pt1 | contig 13015 bp, 8 predicted proteins | sample Coa_R1_3_FD_187151 | JGI IMG/M metagenome (GOLD analysis project Ga0209166, IMG submission 187151) | Surface soil microbial communities from Centralia Pennsylvania, which are recovering from an underground coalmine fire - Coalmine... | ecosystem: Environmental > Terrestrial > Soil > Unclassified... | reverse complement strand
AGGAGTAAGTGGATTGCGCGAGGCCTCCGGCTCGATTGGATTGATTGGGGAAATTTCCGAAGGGCGGGAAGCCGCTGATGCTGTAGTAGCGGGACTCCGCGCCGGAGAAGTGGTGGCTCCAGTGTTTGCCGGTTTGGAAGTTCCAGGTGAGGTTTGAGGAAAGCTGCTGGAGATCGTAGAAAGCCGAGGGATCGGCGGGAAAGAGGAGCGTCTGGCCGGGGGCTCCGGCAAAGCTGGCGTTGCTGCGGATGGTCAAGCGAACCTGGTTTGTGTCGGAAAAGCTGTAGCCGATATTTCCGGCAAAGCCGCGGTTGAGGTCGGCGTCGTTGACGCCCTGACCGTCCGTGTGAAAGTAGGAGCCCGCGGCGGAATAATCGAAGCGTCCTAGGAGACCGCTGACTTGCGCGCCGCCGCGAGCGGAGGAAAAACTGCCGCCTTCGGTGAAGAGATTCATTTCAGGAACGCGGGTCGTGCCGCGGTGACTGACGATTTGAACTACTCCAGACATAGCGTCAGTGCCGTAAAGGGCGCTTTCCGCGCCATGAACGACCTCGACTTTGTCGACGTTGTCCAGCGTGAAATTAGAGAAGTCCAAATCACCGCCGGGGATGTTTACGGGAGCGCCGTCGATGAGCACTTTGGTGAAAGAGGAGTTGCCACCGTCAATGAAGATGGTGGTGAGGCCGCCAATCGGGCCGGTGCGAGCGAGGCTAATGCCGGTTTGCGTTGAGAGAAGATCCGGAAGCAGGACAGACTGGCGCTGGTCGACTTCGTTTCGCCCCACGATGTCAACGGGAGCGGGAGTTTGGGCAAGCTCCGTTGGCTGCGAGTTGGCGGTGACGACGACGTTGGAAGAAAGAGGCTCGAGGTCGAGGCGAAGATTCAAGGTATGGGATTCGCCGGGGGCGAGGTTGACAACTAGCTCGCGGCGCGCGAATGATGTGCGAGTAAATTGGACGCGGTAGTGGCCCGGCGGCAAATCCAGCGCGTATTCTCCAGTGCGAGAGGACTTGGCCGACCACGTTTGAGAATTCGGCGAGCCCGCGGCTTTGGCTTGTATCTGAACGTCGCCGACCGCGGCGCCGCTCGAATCGGTGAGCGCGCCGGAAAAATGGGCGAGTTGTGAGTCGTTTTGGGCCTGCAAGGAAATGGCAAGAACGAGAACTGCCAAGGGGAGAAAAGTAGTACGAAAAAGAGTTTTCATCTTGTCCTCCACTCCCTCACGCGCGGGAGTTTGAAGGTTGTCCTGCGCTTAAGAAGAACGCGCAGGCTGCAGACTTCGCCGGTCTCCTGGCTTGGCGGTGTTGATAGCTTGCAGCCTTCCCGCTAAAAGCAGTGGCTAGCGAGCCTTTTTCAAGGTGATCCTGTCGAGTCGACCTTCCGCCTTACAGTCGCGCGGCGGCGACGGCTTGTTCTTCGTAGTTCCGACTGCGTCGGAAGCAACGAACCGTCTTCCCGAGCACGAAGTCTGCGGTGAATGTGGTCTGCGGAACAGCGCCGCAGGGTTGGGGTGGACGAGAAAACTGCAAATTACTAAGAGTCAGTCAAAATCGTGACGCGAGGCCGGCCGTGGCCGCGCATCTCCACGCGCAGCGGGATCTGAAAAACCTGTTCGAGAAGCTCGCGCTGGTAGATAGCGGCGGGAGGGCCAACGCGCAAGCAGCGGCCGCTCTGCATCAGGAGAATCTGGTCGGCATATTCGGCGGCGAGGTTCAGCTCGTGAGTCACGACAATCACGGTGTAGCGGTAGCGCGCGGAGAGACGGCGGAGCGCGTCGAGAAGGCCAACCTGCGCGGCGATGTCGAGATGCAGAGTAGGCTCGTCGAGCAACAAGAGCAGGGGCTGCTGGGCGAGGGCGCGAGCGAGAATGACCCGCTGTTTTTCTCCACCCGAGATCTGATCCATCAAACGGTCGCTGAGATCGGCGGCACCCACATGCATGAGAGCGTCCTGAACAATTTGCACGTCCGTGTGAGACTCGAAGCGGAGTGAGCGGCCGTGGGCGTGGCGGCCCTGCATCACAAATTCCCAGACGCGGGCGGGAAAAAGTAAGCGGCTTTCCTGCTGAACCATAGCGATGCGCTGAGCGCGCGTGCGCGGGTGCAGCGAATGGATGACAAAGCCGTTGAGAAGAATGCGGCCGGAAAGCGGGCTGAGAACACCGGCAATCAATTGGAGGAGCGTGGATTTCCCGCTGGCGTTAGGCCCAAGAATAGCGACGATTTCGCCGGGGCGCGCCTGAAAGCTGGTGGCTTCGAGAGTGAAGAGTGGCGCTTGCGTTGGATTTGCAGAGTAGGCGTAGCTGACCTGCTCGACGGCGAGACGAACCTCAGTACCCAAGCGCGTGGATTCCGGAGGAGTGCGCGGAGCGGCAGAGCTGCGGCCGGGGCTCATGTAAACCTCCGGCGGAGGAGATAGATGAAAAGCGGCGCGCCTACGACGGCGGTGACAGCGCCGACAGGTAGCTCGTTAGGCGCAACGACAATACGCGCGAGTGTGTCGGCAATGACCATAGCAATCGCGCCGCCGAGAGCGGAGGTTGGGAGCAGGGTGCGATGGTCGGAACCGAAAATGAAGCGCGTGATGTGAGGAACAATGAGACCGACGAAGCCGACCGCGCCGCTGACAGAAACCGCAACTCCAGTGAGAAGAGAAGCGGCAACGTAGACGGCCAAGCGCACCCGGCGAACGTCTACGCCTAAATGCATGGCCTCTTTTTCGCCGCTAAGAAGGATATTCAAATCATTGGCTGCGGCATAGATGACGCCCGCGGCCAGGAAAAAACCAGCGGCCAAAAACCAAAAGACGCTCTTTTGGAAAGAAGTGGAGAGATCGCCCATCAGCCAGAAGACCATGCCGCGCGTATTGCTGGTGTTCACGATGCGCATCAGAAAAACGATGACGGAAGAAAGAAAAGAAGTTGTGATGACCCCACCAAGGAGCAGCGTGTTGCTCTCTATCTGGCCCTGGCGGCGGCCGAGAAAATACACCGCGGTAATTGTGGCAGAGGCTCCCACGAACGCACACAAGGGCGTGAGCAGCGCGCCTAGAGCGGGAGGAAGTGTCAAGTGAGGTTCGGCGATTAAGCCGAGGATGGCGCCAACGGCCGCGCCGCTGGAAACGCCAAGCACGTAAGGGTCGGCGAGAGGATTGCGGAGTAGCGCCTGAAAGCTGGTACCGGCAACAGAAAGGGATGCTCCGACAATGATGGCGAGAATGATACGCGGGAAGCGAATGTTCTGAATGATCAGGCCGTAGTCGCTGGAGATTTGACTGGTCTGACCGAGCAGGACGCGCAAGAAATCCCGCCCAAGCGCATACAGGGAAACGGGCACAGCGCCAAACTTCAACGCTGCGATTACGACGAAAAACAGAATCACCGCAAGGATGAGGCACTGGAGAAAGAGCTTGCGGAACGTCAGCGGCCGCATAAGCAGCCTCCGGTGGAGCTAGGATGACCGAGCGGCCAAGAAGGCGGATTCCAAGAGAATGGTGCGAAGGCCAGCGGGTGAGAGGAAGGACTTTCCTTCTCCATTTCTTTCTTTGCGACGGCAAGCTTTTCTGCAAAGGCCTCAGGGTGCAACTGTCGCGCGAGCTCTTCGATAGCAGAAACGATGCGCGGCGCGGGGCGATTCACGGCGTCGCTGATCACCGCGTAATGACGATCGCGGACGGCGTGAACAATCTTCCAACCCGGGAGCGTGGCGAGCTTTTCCACTTCGCGGGAAGCGTCCCCGGTCTGCGACTCCGCGAACACAAGAAAATCCGGTTGTAGCTTGGCGACTTCTTCCAGGTTCACCTGCGGCCAGTCTTGCGAGGAGTTGACTATGGAAACGGCGCCGGCGTGCCGCAAGGCGTCGGCGAGGAAAGTGTGCTGGCCGGTGGAGATGAGCGGCTGAGTCCAGACGACGAAGAGAACGTGTTTCGGAGGCAAATCGCCAATACGATGCTGGAGGTCGTCGAGCCGTTGTTGCATTTTGTCTGCGACAGAAGCACCAGCTTCGGGGACACCGAGCACATCTGCCAAGGTTTTTATGGACGAGAGAATGTCCGCAACGGTGTGAGGATCCGTGGCGTAAGAAGGGATTCCCAACTCGGCGAGAGACTGCGTTGTCTCGAGGCGGTTGAAGGATTTGGTGGCGAGAACAAGATCTGGACGGAGAGAAGCAATCACCTCCAGGCTGGGATTGATTCCGCCGCCCACTTTGGTTTTCTTTTGCGCGTCGGGAGGATAGTCGCAGTAGTCGGTGTCGCCTACGAGGCGATCCTGGAGGCCAAGGGCGTAGATGGTTTCGGTCAAGCTGGGCGCCAAGGAGACGATGCGCTGAACTGGCTGGGGAATACGAATTGTCCGGCCAAGTTCATCGACGACTTCGCGGAAAGTGGGAGGTTCGGTTGAAGAGTGAGTAGCACTTTGCGCGTACGATGGCGCCGCGGCGCACGTAAAGACGGCCAGAGCAGCGAAAGCTACAGGATGAAAGCGCGGCGGCAGCAACTTTTTCAAAAATCCCCCCATGATTGAGGCGAGAATTCTTTCTAAAACAAAAAAGCCCCGCGAGACGACAGGGCTTCCGGCCTCGCCCTTTCTCGCGAAGGGCGCGGGCCTCTGCGCCAAAGGAGGGTGGCCTGGCTTACGGCTGCTCGAGCCGATCACAGTGGCGGGACCGCGGCCGATTCGCACGGCCTTCCCCGCTTCCCCGGCTGCCAATTGAAAACTCAGTGTAAGCCGGGCACTCAGGAGTGTCAATGCGGGTATTGGATGCCTTGCTGAACTGAAGCAGCTAAGAAAAAAAACGTTTAGCGGTTTTTCCAATTGGGTTTGCGCTTTTCGACGAGGGCGCGCAAGCCTTCCTGCGAATCTTCGAGGCGGTAGAGTTCGTTGAGGAAAATGTTCATGGAGTGCTTGAGACCATCGCGCAGCGAAAGTCCCATACCACCGAGAATGGCTCTCTTTGCCATGGTGAGCACGGGGCCGGAGTGTCCGTTGATGCGGTTTACGAGGTCTTCGACGGTTTTTTCGAGTTGCGCTTCAGGTACGAGGCGATTGACCATGCCAAGATCCAGGGCGCGCTCGGCGGTCACGGGTTCGCCGGTCAGCACAAGCTCGAGCGCGATTTTGGGACCGACGAGAAACGGAAGAATGGTGGACGCAAGCGGCGGAAAAACACCAATGCTGATTTCGGGCTGGGCGAAGCGCGCTTTGGGCGTGGCGATGACGAGGTCGCCGAACGCCGCGAGCTCCGCGCCGCCGCCAATGGCCGGACCATTCACAACGCAAACGACGGGCTTGCCGAGCTCGAGCATGCCGGCAAAAGTGGCGTGAAAAGCGTCGAGCATCTGGAAGACGCGCTGAGAAGTGTATTCGCCAACGTCAATGCCGCCGCAGAAAACTTTGCACGCGGAATCGAGGACGATCAATTTGACATCGTCGCGCTCGCCGGCATAGCTGATGCCGTCCGCCATTTCGCGGAGCATGGCCTCGTTAAGAAGATTATGTTCGGGGCGGCTCATGGTCATGCGAGCTACGCCGCCGTCGCAACGGAGCTTGACGAACTTGAACTCATCGGGCGAGCGCTTTACCGGCGTTGAAAACTCTTCGTTGACAGGCTCAATCATTTCACGCACTCCTTGGGATGATTACCCCAGCGACAAAGAACTCGGCTCAGTGGCTCAAATTCGATGCTAGCACGGCATAATGCAAGGGCCGGCGCGAATGAAAAGGAATAGTGCGCAAAGAGTTGGCCTGAGACTCGGAAGAACAAGGAACGGAAGCTGACGGCATGAACAAAGTGGATGAACCCTTGAAGCAGGGAAAAGCGGTGGCGGTCCGTTTGATGGCGCCTTGCGATGCGCAGGGGTTCCCGAGGGCGGCTTCCTGGGGGCGCGCTGGGCTGCTGCGATTTAATGCGGACTGGCAGGGGAAGAACGCAGATCCGGAGCGCGAAACCGAAGTGCGATTATTGTGGACGGCAGAGATTCTGTTCCTGCGATTTCAGGCTCGGTACCGGACGATCACAGTCTTTGCGGATGCGGAAGCAAATGGACGAAGGGACCAATTGTGGGACCGCGATGTGGCGGAGGCATTTTTGCAGCCGGACCATTCAAATGTTCGGCGATACAAAGAGTTCGAAGTGAGCCCGAATGGTTTTTGGATTGATTTGGACATTGCGCCGGGTGAGAAGAACGATTTGAAGAGCGGATTGCAGCGGCGAGTGGTTTTGAATGAAGCACAGAAGGCTTGGATTGCGGAGCTGGCCATACCGATGAAGTGCCTCGTGGCGAAATTCGATCCAAGGTTGGCGTGGCGAGTAAATTTTTACCGTGTGGAAGGGGCGCGGGAGCCGCGATTCTACTCCGCCTGGAAACCGACCGGCACCGAAGTGCCGAATTTCCATGTGCCGGAGGCATTTGGAGAACTGATTTTCGCTGGCGTTTAAGGAACTGGCGAAAGCATCAACGCTTCTGTACTTCGGGGATGTGCACGTAGAACACTGGTGCGTTGCATCGTTTTTTCCTATGCTCTTTCCGTGAAGAATATCTTCCCTCGTCTTCAAGACAATTTGCGTGGAAGGCATTTGTATCGAAGCATTCTTCTCGGCCTTGTGTGTCTGTTGAATGTAAGCGGCGTGGCGCGGGGGGCAGCGCCACAGCAGAGTTCCGCTACTTCGCCGGTGAAAATCACCAAAGTCGAGCCGCCAAACTGGTGGGTGGGATTCACGCCGGAAGTGATGCTACTGCTTTCCGGGCAGGACCTGGAGGCCACAAAGGTTTCCTGCAATCTGCCGACGCTGCGCGTCTCGCGCACGCAGGCGACGGCCGGAGGCAACTACCTCTTTGTCTGGCTGAAAATCGGAACCGACACAAGGCCGGGAACGGCCGTGTGCCGCATCACGGCGCTGAAAGGCACGACGTCTTTCGAATTGCCGCTGGCTGCGCGCGCGCCAACACTCGGCAAGTTTCAGGGACTCTCACCCGACAATGTGATTTACCTGATCATGCCCGATCGCTTCGCAAATGGCGATCCCACGAATGACGAACCCGCGGAAGCGCCCGGCTCGCACGATCGTTCGAAACCACGCGCGTACCATGGCGGGGACCTGCGCGGGATCGAAAACCATTTGGCGTATTTGAAAGAGCTTGGGGTAACTGCGCTTTGGCTCACACCAATCGTGAAGAACGGCGCCGCGCAGGATTACCACGGGTATGGCGCTGTGGATTTGTACGCTGTGGATCCGCATTTGGGCGCGCTGAAGGATTACCAAAATCTTGTAGCCGCGGCACATCGGGAGAGGATGAAGGTTCTTTTCGATGCAGTGCCAAATCACGTCGGGCCACTGCATCCATGGGTTGCGAATCCGCCACTCCCGGACTGGTTTCACGGAACAAAGCAGCATCACCTGGATTCGTTTTGGCCTTTGAAAGGAACGTTTTACGGCAAGCCGAACGGACAGGACGCGATGAACGACCCGTTCGAGGTATTGATCGATCCGCATGCGTCTGAATGGATGAAACAGAACTTGATGGAAGGGTGGTTCTTCGGGATTTTGCCGGATATGAACACGGAAGACCCGATTGTTGAGGAGTATCTCCTGCAAAACAGTCTGTGGTGGGCGGAGCTCTCTGGACTGGACGGATATCGAGTAGACACTTTTCCTTATGTGAGCCGAAAGTTTTGGGCGCATTGGCATGCAGGACTGAGGCGAATTTATCCGAATTTTACGACGATTGGTGAAGTGTTTCATCCGGACCCGAGCGTGACTGCGTTTTTTGTAGGTGGCGTGCGCCGCTACGATGGTATTGATAGCGGGCTTTCGACGGTCTTCGATTTTCCGATGTTTTTCACTTTGCGGGACGTGCTGCTGCGAAACGCGCCAGTGGGGCGAATCGCGGACGTGCTGAGGCATGATGCGCTCTATCCGCAGCCCGAATTGCTGGTCCCGTTCTTTGCCAACCACGACGTGCCTCGGTTCGCGAGCGCCGAAGGCAGCTCTCCCGCAAAGTTAAAGCTGGCGTTCGGGCTGACACTTACGTTGCGCGGCATTCCGGAGCTTTACTACGGCGATGAGATTGGGATCCAAGGAGGCGGCGATCCGGACAACCGACGAGATTTTTCCGGCGGATGGATTGGCGATGCGAACGACGCATTCAGAGAAGCTGGGCGGACACACGAGCAGCAGGAGATTTTTTCGTACGTCAAAGAATTGCTGCGGATTCGCCGCGCGCACGGGGCCCTGCGCGGCGGGCGGCTTTGGAATCTCGCATCAGATGAAAGCTCTTACGTATTTCTGCGTGAATCCGAAGAAGAGCGCGTTGTTGTGGGATTCAACAATTCCGACAAGACGAGAGAACTGCAAATCCCGCTCAAAGGAACGCCGCTGGAAAATGCGGAGTCGATGTCGCTGCTCTTTGGCGGAGCGGAAGCGGAATTGACAGGAAAGGGGCTTCACATTTCCATGCCAGCTCAGTCGGTGTCAGTTCTTGCGGTAAATTAGCACCTAGTGTGCTTCCTCACTTTCGACGCGGCCGTGCGGCAGTTGGGATCCTTCGCTCAGGATGACGGCAAGAACCTAATACTGAATGCGGACGGTCCAGTTCTTCACTGCATCAGGAACAGTAAGCATCAGAGTGTGGGCCTGCGCGTCAAAATGCCAGTCCTGCATGGCGCGGTCCCCGACCCTAACTTCCTTAGGTGCCGCAGTGGCGCTGTAGATAATCAATGCCGTGCTATTCCACCAGGGTTTGTAGGTATCTGCTTTGATGCTGCTGGTTATCGAGATGGAAGAAGATGAAGCTGAACACGAATAATTGACGCGAAAAATCTCCCCTTTCTGGTAAGCAAGTGTGTGGCCATCGTCCTGATAGAGCCAGCCGCGACAATCATCGCCGGGATAAACACGTAACTGAAGAGGGCCGTCGGGAATCTCGCCGGTATTCTGAACCACGGCTTGCATGGGCAAGATCGCTCCAGCGCGAACGTAAAGAGGCATCTCATCGAGGCGTGGGCGCAATTGGATTTTTTCGTCGTGCGCATGCCGAACGCCAGTCCAAAAATCGTACCAATCGCCTGGTGGAAGAGAAATATCCTCGGCGTCGACCATCTCGGTTGTCACTGGGGCTACAAAAAGATCGGGGCCGAAAAGAAAATCGCGATCGTCGCCGTAAAGTTCCTCAGCTTGCGGATACTCGAGGAAGAGAGGACGCATCAAGGGAATCCCGGTGCGTGAAGCTTCCTCCGTTGCAGTGTACAAATAAGGAAGCAAGCGGTAGCGGAGTTCAATGTATTTACGGCGAATGGCTTCGTGCTCCGGGCCGTGAACCCAGGGTTCCTGATCGGCTGTGCCTTTAGCAGTGTGGTCGCGGTAAATGGGATTGAGCGCGCCGACTTCAAACCAACGCGTCAGCAAATCCGCCGTTGGAGAGCCGGCGAAGCCTCCGATGTCGTCTCCCACCAGGAGCATTCCAGAAATGCCCATGCTCAAGAGCATGGGGGTGCTCATTTTCAGATGGTTCCAAGTGCTGCTGTTGTCGCCGGTCCACGTTGCGGCGTAGCGCTGCGCGCCCGAATAAGCCGCACGAGTGAGCACGAAGGGGCGCTCTCCCGCTTGCAGCTTCAGCAATCCTTGGTAAGTGGCTCGGGCGTTTTCCATGCCAAAAATGTTGTGAGCGGCGCGATGGTCGACGGTTGTGCCGTCATCGAGACGATGGACCGTGTCGAGCGGCATGGTCTTGTCGGCACGCAAAAAAACGGAGGGCTCATTCATGTCGTTCCAGAAGCCAGCGGCGCCCATGGCGACGAAGTCCTTATAGAGGCTGCCCCACCAGTTGCGCACGCGGGTCAAAGTGAAATCGGGGAACACGCTATCCTCGGGCCATACTTTGCCGACATAAACGGAACCATCTGGATTCTTGACGAACACATCGTTCTTGATGCCGGAATCGTACGGGGCGTAGTCATGGTTCGGATCTTTCTTGATGTGCAGGTCAGTGATGAGAATACTGTGGAACCCTTGGGCGCGAAAATCCGAAAGCATTTTTTCGAAAGTTGGAAAATACTCTCGGTTGATCGTGAAGGGCGCGTAGCCCTGCTGATAATCAATGTCGAAGTAGATGACGTCGGCGGGAATTTTCTTTTCGCGAAAGGTTTTCACAATTTCGCGCGCGCGCGACTCGGGATAATAGCTGTAGCGACATTGTTGATAACCGAGAGACCAGAGCGGGGGCAGAGGCGAGCGTCCGGTCATGGCCGTGTATTGCTCGACCACTGTTTTCGGTTCGGGACCGGCGATGAAGTAGTAGTTCAGTTCGCCGCCCTCGGCGCCAAACGAAGAGTAGTCTCGCGCCTCCTTGCCGAAGTCGAAATCGCTGCGATAGGGATTGTCGAAGAAAACGCCGTACGCGATGCCCTTCCGCAGGCCAATAAAGAATGGGATGGTTTTGTAAAGCGGGTCGGAAGATTCCTGCCAACCAAATTCGTCGGTGTTCCAATTGGTGAAGGCGCGGTTGCGGCGGTTCATGGGGCCGGCCTTGTCGCCCAGGCCATAGTAGTTTTCATCGGAGGGCATTTTCTTCCAGACGTGCACGCGCGGGCCATCCCAGGCCATAGGGAGGCTGGGCTCGTCAGCGAGCAAGATGTTATCCGAGGCGTCTGAAAACGTGATGAGCAATGGGGATTTCGCAATTGACACATGAACAGAGGCAGTGACCATCTTTACTTCATTCTTCCCGTCATGAATTTGAACCGGGCCACTGATGTAATTCATAGGTGTTTCAGTCAGTGCCCATGACAAATCCTTTGGAAAATGCCCCTTGGGAGCGACGCGCACCCGAATCACGCCGTTGTAAAACTGCGTAACGCGAACTCTCGCTGGGCCGGCTGTCAGCTCCACCCCGTTTTGCAGCCCCTCCTTGAAGGTTTCGACACGTTCCACTTTGCCGATATGCTGCCAGCCTTGGGCAAGACACGGGACACTCCCCAGAGCGCAAATTAGCAGCGCCATCCCTATGCATCGAACCAGCGGTCTCATTGGCGTTCTCCCAGTTTTCGGAAAGGGGAGGAAAAGGATTTGAATGCGCTTGAATTGTACCCGAACGAGTCGGGCCTCACATCCTCGTCAAGCGGCAAGCCAGTGTTCAAAGAACGCGGATGCTTTTGCTCCTTCGATCCGCCGCCTCACGGCATCCATTACACGGCAGCGGACTGAGTTCTCGCGTCCGTAGAATCCGAGCCAGTAGGGCAGATGCAGTTCGCAGGGAACAAAGGAGATTTCCAGATTGGCTTTGCGAAGCCGGAAGAACCCTTGCTGGAAAATGATGCGCAAGGCTTTCTCGCGCAAAATACCGGCGGCTTGCTCTTCGCTGAGTGCGGGCTTGAGGCGATTGCGATCGCGAGCGGCCTGGAACTCGCCCTCTTCCGGGATTCGCGGAAACTCGAACAAATCTAGTGAGCCATCCAGGGCGTCGATTGCAAAGAGCCGCGGCCGCTCGTTTCCACATTTCACTCGAAACAGAAAATACGGCACATAGACGTCGGCAATGCGCCGCAGAGGCCCGCTGCGGATGCGCCAATAGAGACCCGATAATCCTCTCGCGGAAAAAGCACGCAAAGCATCTTGCTGTGTGACGTTCGGTTTCAAGATCCGGATGAGGCCTGTGCTCATTAGACGGTACTCTCCGAGTCCTCTAGCGGAAATAGATCCACAAACCGATGACGGTGCCGAGCAACAGCAGGCTGAAGGCGATATTGATGGCGCGCTCCGTTGAAGTTTCCTTGGCCGGTTTGCGCATGGGCGGGCCGCCAACAGCGACGGTTTCAATCTTGTCGTCCACAGTCGCGAACGTTAGGCCCGCGAGCCTCTTGCGGTCGGGAGCCGGAGTCATCAGGCTGACGCCAACCAGCACAATTGAGCAAACGACAAACATGAAAATGGCGTAGTGGAGGAAGTTCATGTCAATGAACCAGCGCGCCACAGGAGAAGTAAATTGGCCGCCTGCACGGTCAGCGAGTTCCAGGATGAATCGTGTAGAGCCCAAAACAAATCCGGTAAGCAATGAGGTGATCGCGCCGGAGCCGTTCAACCGCGGCCATAGGATTCCCAGGACAAAACATGCTGCGATCGGAGGGCTGATATAGGCCTGGACGCTTTGGAGATAAATGTAGAGCTGGCTTGAGATGTAGTGAATGAACGGAACCCAGAGCAAGCCGAGCAAGACCATAATGCCCGTGGCGACGCGGCCGAAATTAACAAGTTGGTCCTCGGAGGCCTGCGGACGAATTTTCTTGTAGAAGTCGAGCGTGACGAGCGTCGAAGCAGAGTTAAACACCGAACTCATAGCACCCATGACAGCGGCGAGCAAGGCAGCCATGACCAAGCCGACCAAGCCAACCGGAAGAAGATTCAGCACGAGGGTGGGATAGGCAAAATCGGGAGTCTTTAACTGATCGCGAAACAATGCATAGGCGATGATCCCGGGAAGAACTAGCATAAATACGGGAAGAATCTTGAGAAAGCCGGCAAAGATTGTTCCAGCCTTTGCGTGACCTTCATCGCGTGCGGAAAGCACGCGTTGCACGATGACCTGGTCGGTGCACCAATACCAGATTCCAAGAATCGGAGCGCCTAAGAAAATCCCAGTCCAAGGAAAATTGGGATCCGACGTGGGCTTGATCATGTGGAAATAATCGGGGGGGACCATCGTGCGAAGCTGAGCGAACCCGCCAACTTTCGCTAGGCCGATCACAGTCAGAGCGACAGCACCGGTAATAAGGATGAGCGTCTGGACCGTGTCGGTGTAAATGACCGCTGCCAAACCGCCCGCAATCGTGTAAATGCCCGTGGCGACGACGAGAACTACAGCCGTCTCCCACAGCTTCCAGCCTGCGACGCGCTCAAGGACCACGCTGGCGGCGTAGAGTTGCACTGAAATCTTGGTAAAAATATAGGCGATGATGGAGATGCCAGCCAGATAGACGGCGGATTGCCGGTTGAAACGGCGCTCCAGGAATTCCGGCATGGTG
>Ga0209166_10002754_pt1 | contig 13016 bp, 5 predicted proteins | sample Coa_R1_3_FD_187151 | JGI IMG/M metagenome (GOLD analysis project Ga0209166, IMG submission 187151) | Surface soil microbial communities from Centralia Pennsylvania, which are recovering from an underground coalmine fire - Coalmine... | ecosystem: Environmental > Terrestrial > Soil > Unclassified... | reverse complement strand
TGTGCCGGAGACAAAGAGCGAGGTTGTGCGCAAGTCCGGAAGATGCTGCGTGCGTTGCTGCTCGGGGCGGCGCGGGGGATGCAGCGGGTAGGAGAGCAGCAGCAGGCCCGCGGCGAGATCTGGCTGCTCGGCGCAAAGCATGCTCGCCTGACGTCCGCCATAGGAGTGGCCTCCGAGGTAGATGCGGCCTGACAACATCGTTCTCATCTTTGCGATTGCGTTCTTCAAGCCGGCGCGGTCGCGGACGGCGTCGCCGGGTCCGGGCGGGCCAAAAGGACGCGTCTGGCGAAATGGCAGATCGCAGCGGAGGACGGTGAAGCCCGCGCCGACAAAGGTCTCGGCGAGGGCGCGGAGCAGCGGGGCTTGCGCGTTGGCTCCGGCGCCATGAGTGAGGATCAGGCCATCCTGATTGGGAGTTTCAGGAACGTGCAGGAATCCACGAATGCTTGGATCGACGGTGGTGTCGGTGAATTCGAGGATGGAGGTCAGAGGCAAGGAATGATTGTAAATGCGGGAAACTTCGCGCGGCAGGATGCTGGGCAGGCCGGCCAGGGCAAACGCGATTTCGCGGGCGGAAAAAGCGCGGACCGCTATGGATTTAGAAGCCCGTAAATGTCCAGCTCGGTCGCGGTGGGAACGAAAACTCTTCCGTTGGCAATGGTGGGGACGGTGAACTTCAGCGCCAGTCCAGCCTGATCGCGGCTGCCCGAATCGGCGCTGTTGTAAAGCTCGTTGGCGATGTTGCCGGCGTCATAGGCATGCAGCACGGCGGCTCCGCTGGCGGTGGGATCGGTGTGGTTGTAACTGGAGTTGTCAATATCCCAGATGATGCCATTGTTGTTGCCGTTGGCCGACAGTGAGGGGGTTGCGCCGTGCTGCCCGAAGTACGCTTTGCCCGTGGCGACGGGACTGGACGAAAGCTGCTGTCCGCCAGTTGTGCCGGCATTCCAACTGAAAGCGCGCAACACGTCGTTGTCGCAGTGGATGTAGATCATCCCATTCCAATAAACGGGAGTGGAAAAGATATTGTCGAATTGCGACGTGCCGGTATGGACGGTTTGGAGAACATTGTTGGAAGTATTGTTGTAGCCACCCATGCTGTCGCGGTTAATCACAAAGATGTTGCCGTCTTTACCGCCGCCGAGCAGTTCGTGCGGGAACGAGGTGGATCCGGGAAGCAGGACGTTGCCGCCGCTGCCCAGATCGGCGTCGTGGCTCGCAAGATAGGCGTTATTGTCGGGCGCGAAATAGTCGAGCACCGACAAGTCGGAGGCGTTCATGCGCAGGAAGGAATCGTTATACCCGGTCATGGACTGGGCAGAGATCCATTGCTGGTCGCCGGCATCGGTGCCGTTCATCAGGTAGAGGTCGCCGGTGGAGTCATCGATGGCGGGAGCCGCGCCGCTGCCCCAGAAGCCGCCACCGCCTGCGCCGGGAGTGGCTTCAAAGACGGCTTTTTGCTGGAGCGTGGTCTTGTCGTAGGCGAACATCCAGCCGTTCGGACAACTGCCGAAGGGAACGTAAATCCAATTGGTGACGGGATCCAGAGCCAGTCCCATGCGCTGATAGCAGCCATTCCCCAGATGGTCGCCTCCATTCGAGCCGGTGATACCAACCGGAGAAACTTTGTCCTTGCCGGTAGTCACATCCAGAGCATGGAGCCAGTATTCGGGGCTCGTGCTGCCGGAGTGAGCCACGACGTAGATGGTGTTAGTGGTCGCGTCGATGACGGGAGTGGAGAGAATTCCGACGACCGGCCACGGCCCGGCGCTATCGTAGGCGTTCCTGGGCGCTCCGAAATTGACCTGCCAGAATGTGGCGCCGCTGCCGGAAGTAGCGTCGGCATCGAAGGCATACACGGAATTGTTCTGGGTGGCGACGAAGACGACATCGTGGGCGGCGCCGTTGATATTCAACTGCGGCAGGTAGAGCGGCTGGCCGTAAATCTGGCCGTCGACGGGATAGGAAATCAGCTTGCCGAACTGGCTGGGATTGACGTTGGACGGAGTCAGCGTAACTTCCTCGAGGAAAGCGCCGTCGCGGGCGTCGTCGTTGTGGTAGGTCAAGACCGCGGACTGCGCCGCATTGATGACGGTGACGCGGCCGTTGGCTGTGTCCGGTGGAAATGCCGCGCTCGCGGCGGTAACGGTGTGAGGGCCGATCGCGTTGGGCGCGGTGTAGAGGCCGGTGGCGCTGACGGTTCCGACGGCGCTGTTGCCGCCGGCTGCACCGTCTACCGACCAGATCACGGCGGTGTTGGTCAATCCCTGAATGGTCGCGGTGAACTGCTGGGTCGCGCCGGGAGAGATGGCTGCTCCGTCAGGTGATATTGCGAGAGAGAAGACAGCGATCTGAGTGCTGGCATTGTTCCCGGCCCCAGTGCCGGCGCTGGCGCTGATGGTGTGATTTCCGGCCTGCGAAGGCGCCGTGTAAAGACCTGAGCTGCTTATTGTGCCGGTGCTAGAGTTACCGCCGTTCACTCCGTCCACGGCCCATGTGACGCTAGAGCTGGTGTTCCCATTTACGGTTGCTTGGAATTGCTGCGTGGCGCCGGTGAAGATGGTCGAGGCGGAGGGGCTGATCGAGACACTGTCGCTCACCGTGACGGTGGCGCTCGCGCTCTTGGTAGTGTCGGCTACGCTGGTGGCGGTCACGACGTGAGTGCCCGACTGCTGCGGAGCGTTGTAGAGACCGGTGTTCGCGATCGTGCCGTCGGTGGAGTTTCCTCCTCTTACACTGTCGACGGACCAGGTCACGGCGAGGTTGTCAGCCCCAGTCACCGTGGCGGTGAACTGCTGAGTTCCACCGGTATATACATTCGCAGTCGATTGGTTTAACTGAACGTTGACCTGTGGGGGAGGGGGGGGAGCCGCGGTTTTCGTTCCGCTGCAACCAGCCATTGGAAGAGCAACCGACACTACTAGCAGACACTTAGAAAGAACTGAACTCCAAGTAGCCATACCCCCCGAATGCCAACACAACAATTCACGGACGATCAGCTAATAGATGCCGCGGGGGCCTTGGAAGGTTGCGGCAGAAACAGGCGTGGCGGGAGATCCGTCGCTCCGACCGAAGAACGGCTCCGCTCGGAATGACTCCATCGGAAGAACCTTTAGGGTGAAACTTCGCTGAGCGTCTCGTAGACCTTCAGGATGTGAATTTCATTTCCCAGGCGGGCCCAGCAGCGGAGCATGTCGGGATCTTCCTGTGCGGCGCGGCGGGCATCTTCCGACTTCCAATAGCGCAGAAAAACGTAGTGGGATTCGCGGTCGCGATAGAGCAGATCGCGTCCGTAACCTTTCGAAGCCACGATCGCCGACAGCTCTCGAATTGTATTGAGAGAGGCGGCTTCCATTTGCGGGACGGGTTCCCAGACAGCCACCGAGAGTATCTCTTGCGGCATACGGTGGGATTATAGCTTGGGCTGGCGCGGGGAGCGCGCTTTCTTGGAAGCCGTACCCGCATGGCCGATGCGGTCGGCTTCTTCGGCGGTGACGGTGTGCAGGCGCATCAGGTTCGTGGAACCTGAAGCCTGGCGCGTGCCCGCGACGACTCCCAAAACATCGCCGGGCTTGATCTGCCCGCTGCGGACCAGGGTCTGCTCCGCCATGCTCACCATTTGCTCGGCGGAGTGAGCTTGGCGGCAACCCACGGCATGGACTCCCCAATAAAGGTTCACGCGATTCACCACCGGGGCAATGTGGGTGAAGGCGTAAATCGGGACTTTCGGACGGTACTTCGAAATCATGCGCGCGGTGTTGCCGGTCTCGGTGAAGATGGCGATGGCGCCCATGGGCAGGTCTTCGGCGGCGTGGGCGATGGCCTCGCAGATGGTTTCAGCAACCGAGAGTCCGCGATGCTCGCGGCGGCGGCGGGTCTGGCCCATGTCTCCGATATTGCACTCGGCTTCAACCACGATGCGCGACATGATGGAAACTGACTCGCGCGGATACTGGCCGCTGGCAGTTTCGGCGGAAAGCATGACGGCGTCAGTGCCGTCGAAAATCGCATTAGCCACATCGCTAGCTTCGGCGCGCGTGGGGCGCGGGTTTTCGATCATGGACTCCAACATCTGCGTGGCGGTGATCACCGGCTTGCGCCAGGCGGCGGCACGGCGGATGACGTGCTTCTGAATAACTGGGACCTTTTCGGGCGCCATCTCGACTCCGAGATCGCCGCGGGCGACCATGACTCCGTCGGCGGCTTCTAGAATTTCTTCGAGATGATCGATGGCTTGGGGCTTCTCGAGCTTGGCAATCACGGGGACATCACTGCCGTGCGAGGCGATGATCTGCTTCACCTTGCTGATATCGGCGGCGGTGCGGACGAAGGAGAGCGCCACCACATCAATGCCGTGGTCCATGCCGAACTCGAGGTCCTTGCGATCTTTTTCGGTCAGGGCAGGAATGGAGAGCGCGACCCCGGGCAGGTTGATGCCTTTGTGCTCGCCCAGCATGCCTCCGTTGAGCACATCGCAGAGGACATCTTTACGGCGGACGCTGCGCACGCGCAACTCGATGAGGCCATCACTGAGCAAGATGCGGGCGCCGGGAGCGAGTTCGCGGGCGAGGTCGGGGAAGGTCGTGGAAATGCGGGTGGCGTTGCCCATAACATTCTGAGGCGTAATGGTCACGACCGAGCCGGTCTTGAGCAGAACGGGTTCGTGCCGCTCCAGGTGTCCGGTGCGGATTTTGGGGCCTTGCAGATCCTGGAGAATGCAGATGGTGCGCCGTTCACGCTCGGCGGCGCGGCGCAGGCGATGAATGTGCTGGGCGTGATCTTCATGCGTGCCGTGCGAGAAGTTCAGGCGGGCGATGTCCATGCCGAGCCGAAGCAGGTCGCGCATGGCGGCCTCAGTATTGCAGGAGGGGCCGATGGTGCAGATGATTTTGGCGCGGCGCAGGGCGGGGTTCGTTGGGGTAGACGGATCCTCCAGATGGTTATCGCTCTTTGGCAATTTATTCCTCGACGAGGTTGGTGGCCCACAGGGGCTAAAGCCCAATTCATTGCGGGTGCCTGACGCGGCCCTAAAGGGCCGCTCTTCCACTTTGATTCTTTCATCCTGCTCTTAGACGGCGCCCTTCTCACGAAACATCTCTACGGCTTGATGGCTGTGAGTTCTTTGCCCAACATGGCGCGCGGAAACAGCAGGGCATTGAATTCGGCACCGATCAGAACGACAAGAGAAATCATGTACATCCATACCAGCAGCGCCATGCCGGCGGCCAGCGATCCGTAGATCGTACCGAAGTCGCCGAAATGTTGCAGGTAGGCGCGAAAGCCTACGGTCACCGAGAACCACAGGCCTGTCGCCAGGATGGAGCCGGGAATCACGCTGTGCCAGGGCTGGGTCCGCGGGACCGCGTGGTGGTAGATCAATGCGATCACCGAGATGCTGGTCAATGTGGCGATCACCCAACGGATGCCGCCCCACATCAGTAGAACGTAGGCGCTGAAGTCAGGGTCGAGATAGGGAAGAAGGCGGGTCTCAAACTTGCTGCCGACGGCGACCAGGGTGGTGGCGAAGGCCATCGGAATCAGGGCAAAGATGACGAGCAGAAATGCGACCAGTCGTTCCTTCACCAGACCCCATGCTTTGGGCAATTCGTAGCAGCGGCGGAAGCCTTCCATCCAGGAGATCATTACGCCGGAGGCGGTCCACAGCGTAATCAGCGAGGTCGTCAGCAAGAATCCCAAAGGATGCTTGGGCGCTCCCTTCAGGTAGTTCAGCGCAGTGTTGCTTCCAGCCGGAAGAATACTGCCGAGGGCATAAGAAATCTCACGCAGGTAAGGCGCGCCTTTGCGCCAATTCGCTAATACAGATCCGACAAGCACCAGGACCGGGAAAAAAGTAAAGATGGAGGAGTAGGCGGACGCTTTGGCGATGGCGAAGGCATCGTGCACGAATGCCCGCCAAAAAGCTATTCGGAGGAGACGAAGGAAACGTAACATGCCCTGACTTAGCTTAGGGCGTGGAGGCACCGCCTGCAAAGAAGGAAGTGCGGCAGGTTCCTCGATACGCAATCGCTGGGGGGTAGCGTGCATTGGTAGTTATTATTGGTAGTTATTAGATGATAGTAGAAGCAAGTTCGGGGGCGATTTCTCGCCCCCGAGATTACTTCCGTTTTGACTACTCGGCCGCGGGTAGTTCCGCAGTCAGGTCTTCGTTTTCGCCCTCGTGTCGCATCATCTCGAGAGCACGCTCGGCTTCTTCGTACGCAGCCGAGACTTCGGCCTGGACCTTCGCGGCCGCCTCTTCCATCTCTGGCGAGAGGCGGACGTTGCGGTAATACTCCATGCCGGTGCCGGCGGGGATGAGGCGTCCGACGATGACGTTCTCTTTCAGGCCGCGCAGGTGATCGACCTTGCCGTTGATGCTGGCTTCGGTGAGCACGCGCGTGGTCTCCTGGAACGACGCCGCTGAGATGAACGAGTCGGTGGAGAGCGACGCCTTGGTGATGCCGAGGAGCAGCGGCCGTCCAGTGGCCGGCTTGCCGCCCTGCGCAATCACGCGCTCGTTCTCTTCGCGGAAGGCGAACTTGTCGGTCTGCTCTTCCAGCAGGAACCGGGTATCGCCCACGTCTTCGACCTTCACCCAGCGCATCATCTGCCGCACAATCACTTCAATGTGCTTGTCGGAGATGTTGACGCCCTGCAGCCGGTAGACTTCCTGGATTTCGTTCACCAGGTAAGCCTGCAGCTCTTTTTCGCCGAGGACGGCGAGGATGTCGTGCGGGTTGAGCGGGCCGTCCATAAGCGGTTCGCCCGCCTTGACGCGCTCGCCTTCCTGCACGTTGATGTGAACGCCGCGCGGAACCGAGTATTCCTTTTCGGTGCCGTTGTCGGCAACCACGTAGATTTTGCGCTGGCCCTTGGAGACCTCGCCGAACTTGACCGTGCCATCGATTTCGCTGATGACCGCGGTTTCATGCGGCTTGCGGGCTTCGAACAACTCGACCACGCGCGGCAGACCACCGGTGATGTCTTTGGTCTTGGTGGTTTCGCGCGGGATCTTCGCCAGCACATCTCCCGGGGTAACGGTGTCGCCATCCTGAATCATCAGGTGGGCTCGCGAAGGCATCAGGTAGCGCTTGCTGTTCTTGCCCTTGATGACGATGGCGGGCTGGCGCTTCTCGTCGGGAGAATCGCCGACCACGTGACGCGACAGGCCGGTGACTTCGTCCACTTCTTCGTGGAGCGTGACGCCTTCCTGCAAGTCTTTGAACTGCACGGTGCCGCCGATTTCAGTCAGGATGGCGAAGGTGTAAGGATCCCACTCGACCATAACCTGGCCGAGGGTAACCGGATCGCCTTCGTTGACTTTCAACTTGGCGCCGTACACCACCGAGTAGCGCTCGCGTTCGCGGTTCTTGTCGTCGACCACCGCGATCGAGCCCTGGCGGTTCATCACGACCAGATCGCCGGACTTGGCTTTGACGGTCTGCAATCCGATGAAGCGCACGGTGCCGTTGTTCTTGGCATCGAGGCGCGACTGCTCGGAGACTCGCGATGCGGTACCGCCGATGTGGAAGGTACGCATGGTGAGCTGGGTTCCGGGTTCGCCGATGGACTGCGCCGCGATGACGCCGGTTGCTTCGCCGAGTTCGACGAGGCGTCCGGAAGCCAGGTTGCGGCCGTAGCACATGACGCAGACACCGCGCTTGGATTCGCAGGTCAGCACGGAGCGGATTTTCACGCGCTCGATGCCAGCGGCCTGGATCGCTCCCGCGAGGTCTTCGGTGATTTCATGGTTGATGTCGACTACGACGTTGCCGTCATAATCTTTGATCTTCTCGAGCGACACGCGGCCGACGATGCGGTCGCGCAGCGGCTCGATAATCTCACCGGCTTCCACGATGCCTTGCACATAGATGCCGTCGACGGTGCCGCAATCGTATTCGCTGATGATGACGTCTTGCGCGACGTCGACCAGGCGGCGAGTCAGGTAACCCGAATCGGCCGTCTTGAGCGCCGTGTCGGCCAATCCCTTGCGGGCGCCGTGGGTCGAGACGAAATATTCGAGCACTGTCAACCCTTCACGGAAATTCGCCGTGATGGGAGATTCGATGATTTCGCCCGAAGGCTTGGCCATCAATCCACGCATGCCGGAGAGCTGGCGAATCTGCTGTTTCGATCCGCGAGCGCCGGAGTCGGCCATGACGTAAATCGGATTGAGTTCGCCTTCCTTGTCGCGGCGCTGCATCTCACCGAACATTTCGTCAGCAACTTTTTCGGTAATCGCCGACCAGATTTCGATGACCTTGTTGTAGCGCTCGCCGTTGGTGATGGCACCGTCCAGATACTGCTGCTGGACGTTGACCACCTGCTTCTCGGCGTCTTTGACCAGAACTTTCTTGCTGTCGGGGATGACCATGTCATCGATGCCGATTGACAAGCCGGCGCGGGTCGCAAACTTGAACCCGAGCTGCTTGACCTCATCGAGCATCTTGACCGTGACTTCAAGCCCAAAGCGCAGGTATCCGTAATTGACGAGAGCGCCAATGCCCTTCTTCTTGAGCAGGCCGTTGATGTACGGCATACCCTCAGGCAACTGGTCGTTGAGAATCGCGCGGCCTACCGTGGTGTTGATGAACGATCGTTCCACCTGCACCGGTTCGGTGTGGATGATGTCCTGATCGTCATACGCCGTGGTCAGGTCGATGAGTTCGCCGGAGTAGCGCAGGCGGATCGGGCTGAGGGTTTCCACCTCGCCCGCGTCGAGCGCCATCAGGACTTCTTCAATGTTGGCAAAGGCGCGGCCTTCACCCTTCGCACCCGGCTTCGCTTTGGTCAGGTAGTAGAGCCCGAGCACCATGTCCTGCGTCGGCACGGTAATCGGCTGACCTGATGCGGGCGAAAGAATGTTGTGCGAGGCCAGCATCAGCACGCTGGCTTCGACCTGGGCTTCTGGAGACAGCGGAATGTGAACCGCCATCTGGTCGCCATCGAAGTCGGCATTGAATGCGGTGCAGACCAGCGGGTGAATCTTGATGGCCTTGCCTTCGACCAGCACCGGCTCAAACGCCTGAATGCCGAGGCGGTGAAGCGTGGGGGCGCGGTTCAGCAATACCGGGTGATCCTTGATGACTTCTTCAAGGATGTCCCACACGATGGGTTCCTGCTGCTCGACCATTTCCTTGGCTTGCTTGATGGTGGTGACGTTGCCCGTCTGCTCCAGCCGGTGATAGATGAACGGCTTGAACAGTTCGAGCGCCATCTTCTTGGGCAGGCCGCACTGGTGCAGCTTGAGTTCGGGGCCGACCACGATGACGGAACGTCCGGAGTAGTCGACGCGCTTGCCGAGCAGGTTCTGGCGGAAGCGTCCCTGCTTGCCTTTCAGCGTGTCGGAGAGCGACTTCAGCGGACGGTTGTTGGCACCACGCAGCACGCGGCCACGGCGCCCGTTATCGAACAGGGCGTCGACGGCTTCCTGCAACATGCGCTTTTCGTTGCGCACGATGACTTCAGGAGCGTGCAGGTCCATCAGCTTCTTCAACCGGTTGTTGCGGTTGATGACCCGGCGATACAGGTCGTTCAGATCGGACGTGGCAAAGCGGCCGCCATCGAGTGGAACCAGGGGACGAAGCTCCGGCGGAATGACCGGGATGACGTCGAGGATCATCCAGTGCGGCTTGTTGCCGCTCTTGCGGAAAGCATCGACGACTTTCAGGCGCTTGGCGTACTTGAGCCGCTTCTGTAGCGAGCTCTCGTTCTTCATCTTCTCGCGCAGTTCGGTGGCCAAGCCCTCGGTGTCGACGCGCTTGAGGAGTTCTTTGATCGCCTCAGCGCCCATCATGGCCTTGAATCCGGCAGGACGGTATTGCTGATCGAGTTCGCGGAACTTGGCTTCGTCTTTGATGACCTCGCGATCTTTCACCGGAGCGTCGCCGGGTTCGACCACGACGTAAGCTTCGAAATAGAGCACGGACTCAAGGTCGCGCAAAGAAATGTCGAGCAGGTGCCCGATGCGGCTGGGCAATCCTTTAAAGAACCATACATGCGAGCAGGGCGAAGCCAGCTCGATGTGGCCGAGGCGCTCGCGGCGCACTTTGGAAAGGGTGACTTCCACGCCGCACTTATCGCAGATCACGCCGCGGTGCTTCATGCGCTTGTACTTGCCGCAGAGGCACTCCCAGTCGGTGACCGGGCCAAAGATGCGGGCGCAGAACAATCCATCGCGCTCCGGTTTGAAGGTGCGGTAGTTGATGGTCTCGGGCTTGGTGACTTCGCCGTGCGACCAGCTCCGGATTTTTTCCGGAGAGGCCAGACTAATGCGAATGGCATCGAAGTCCGCGATCACATTTGCCATTTCGAATGGGCTCGAACGAAACAAGGTGTTCCTCCGCTTCCTGCGGTCCTGACGCGTCCGCTGACGGAGCTCGTAAACAAGTTCTCAGTACCCGGTACTCAGTACTCAGTTAGAACCGGGTCGAACTTTTTCGCCTCTTCATGCGGCATCGAGCTCGTATGCCGCAGTGGCCGTAAGTCAAAAACTCTTTAAGCGTTCTCAGCACCCGGTACCAGTTCAGACCTAACTGAGTACTGAGTACCGGGTAGTGAGTACTTAATTTCAGTCCGCTGCCGCGCTGGCGGTCGGCTTCTTCTCGCTCGCCTTGATCAACTCGACGTCGAGACAGAGCGACTGCAATTCGCGGATCAGCACGTTGAACGATTCCGGAACGCCGGGCTCCATGGCGGCTTCGCCCTTGACGATGGCCTCGTAAATCTTGGTGCGGCCATAGACGTCGTCAGACTTTGCCGTCAGCAGTTCCTGCAGGATGAACGCCGCGCCGTAAGCTTCCAGCGCCCAGACTTCCATTTCGCCGAAGCGCTGTCCGCCGAACTGCGCTTTGCCGCCCAGCGGCTGCTGGGTGATGAGCGAGTACGGTCCGATGGAACGCGCGTGAATCTTGTCGTCCACCAGGTGCGACAGCTTCAGCATGTAGATGTAGCCCACGGTGACAGGCTGTTCGAACTTTTCTCCGGTCATGCCGTCGCGCAGATTCGTCTTCCCTGAGGTCGGCAGTCCGGCATGTTCGAGCAATGCCTTGATCTCGCCTTCCTTGGAACCGTCGAATACCGGCGATCCCATGAACACGCCCTTCTTGAGCGTCGGAGCCACGGATTCCAGTTCCTCGTCGCTCATGTCGGAGATGATGTCCGCCAGTTGCGAGTCTTTGAATAAAGCCTTCAACTCGCGACGAATCGCTTCCGTTCGCGTGTTCTCCTGTAACAGGCGCGTGATCTTATCGCCCAGCACGAAGCCGGCCCATCCGAGGTGGGTCTCAAGAATCTGGCCCACGTTCATACGGGAAGGCACGCCAAGCGGGTTGAGGACGATTTCTACCGGCGTTCCGTCTTCGAGGTACGGCATATCCTCTTCGGGCAGAATGCGGGCGATGACGCCCTTGTTGCCGTGACGGCCGGCCATCTTGTCACCGACACTCAGCTTGCGCTTCATGGCGATGTAGACCTTGACCAGCTTGATCACGCCCGGCGGCAATTCGTCGCCCTTGGTGAGCTTGTCCTTCTTCTCGTTCACGATCTTTTTGAGCACATCGATCTGGCGCGAGGTCATTTCCTCGATCTCGTCGATCTGCTCGTTGACCCGCGGATCCTTATCCGCATACTTGATGCGCTTCAGGTTGCGGGTCGAGATGCGCTCGATTTCGTCGCGCGTCAGGATTGCACCCTTGGTCAGCAGGCGCTTGTTGGTGCGCTCGTCGTGCAGGTCGGCCTGCACTTCCTTGCCGCCGAGAATGTTGTCGAGACGCTTCAGGCGCTCATCGGTCAGAATTCGAATTTCGTCCGAAAGGTTCTTTTCCAACTTGGCGATCTGAGTGGCTTCGATGGCCTTCGCGCGCTCGTCCTTTTCCTGGCCCTTGCGCGAGAAGATTTTCACGTCGACGATGACGCCCTCAATGCCCGGAGGGCAGTAGAGGGAAGCATCGCGCACGTCGCCGGCCTTTTCGCCGAAGATCGCGCGCAGCAGTTTTTCTTCCGGAGTGAGCTGGGTTTCGCCCTTGGGCGTAACCTTGCCCACCAAGATATCGCCCTGCTTGATGCTGGCGCCGATGCGGATGACGCCCGCTTCGTCCAGATTGCGCAGCATGGACTCGCTGACGTTGGGAATATCGCGCGTGACTTCTTCCGGACCGAGCTTGGTGTCGCGCGCTTCAATCTCGTATTCCTCGATGTGAAGCGAGGTGTAGTAATCCTCTTTCACCATCTTTTCGGAGACCAGGATCGCGTCTTCGAAGTTGTAGCCGCGCCACGGCATGAAGGCTACCAGGACGTTTCGTCCCAGCGCCAGCTCGCCATGATCGGTGCACGGGCCGTCGGCGATGATCTCGCCTTTCAGCACGCGCTGACCTTTTTTCACGACCGGCTTCTGGTTGATACAGGTGTTCTGGTTCGAGCGCTTGAACTTGGTGAGCTGGTAGATGTCGCTACCGACTTCACGCGACAGCTGCGTGGGATGGTGCTCGCCTTCGACGCGCACGATAATCCGCTCGGAGTCGACCGAATCGATAATGCCGTTGCGGCGTGCCAGAACCACAGCGCCAGAGTCGCGAGCGGTAACGCCTTCCATTCCTGTGCCGACGATCGGCGCCTGCGCGCGGAGCAGCGGTACAGACTGGCGTTGCATGTTCGCGCCCATCAGCGCGCGGTTCGCGTCGTCGTGCTCGAGGAACGGAACCAGCGACGCGGCGACTGACACAAGCTGCTTCGGGCTGACGTCGACGTAATCGACTTCCTCGCGGCTGACGAGCACGAAGTTGCCGGCCTTGCGGGCATTGACGAGCTCGGCCACGATGCGGCCTTTGTCGTCGAGTTCCACGTTGGCCTGTGCGATGGTGTGGCGGTCTTCTTCCCAGGCTGAGAGGTAGAACGAGAAAGGCTCGATCTGCGCCGGCTTCTTGCGCTTGTCTTTCAGCTCGCCGTTGAGCTTCTCGATCTCATGCTTCTCGATGTGGTCGCCGACTTTGAAGTCGCTATCGCCGACGTTAACGATG
>Ga0209166_10002752_pt1 | contig 13024 bp, 11 predicted proteins | sample Coa_R1_3_FD_187151 | JGI IMG/M metagenome (GOLD analysis project Ga0209166, IMG submission 187151) | Surface soil microbial communities from Centralia Pennsylvania, which are recovering from an underground coalmine fire - Coalmine... | ecosystem: Environmental > Terrestrial > Soil >... | reverse complement strand
TTTCAGCCATTCAGGCGGAATTTCAGGACCACCCGCGGTTGGGTGGGGAGGATCAATGCAATATTTGCGGTCAGCGGTTGCAGGCTTCATCCTTATTACTCTTACAATGATTATCTTCCTGGCTGGTTGTGGCGGCGGCCACTCCAACACAATCGGTCCCATCACGAGCATTACTTTGACCCCCAACCCAACAATTTCGCTCAACGACGGCGACGTTCTCCAGATGACGGTGAACGCCACGGACGCCAAAGGAAACGTCGTCACCAATCAGACCTTTACGTTCACCTCTGATAAGGCCTTCGATATGGTCACCCCTGTTCAGATTTCAAACGCTCTGGTAAGCACCACCGCTGTGACTGCATTACTCTGTGCCGGCACGTGGGATTCGCTGAGCAACCCGATTGTTTGCAAAGCAGCGACCGGCGTACAAACAGCCCACATCACCGTTACTGCTCAGGGCGTTACCAGTAACACAGTTACCGTTAATGTGCATCCCAAAGTGGCCAGAGTGGTGGTTAGTCCTGCAAATCCCGCCTGCGTTTCTCAGTCCGGGCAAATTGGCTATACTGCGCAGGCATTCGACGCAAGCAACAATGACATCACGTCCCAAGTCGGAGGATTTACCTGGAGTATCGCTGACAGCACTATTGGCACTATATCGAATACGGGCATAGCTACCTCCAATACCATCACTGCACTCATTCCCGGATCCACGACGATTACCGCCAGTGTAAATATTACTAATCCGGTGAACAGCGCTGCCGTAATTTTCCAGGAGTGTCCGGTGGCGAATATCGTCATTAGCGGCGCCAATGGCAATACAGTCTTTAGTCCTTCGCCGGCTGCAGTAGGTGCAACCCAACAGATGTCGGTCACGGTTTTTGACACCAATGGTAATCAGGTCAATAACCCATTTCCGACCCTGACATGGAACAGCAGTCTATCTGCCGTGGCAACCGTCAGCAGCGCGGGATTGGTAACCGCGGTTGCGCCTGGCTCCTCGAACATCACCGCATCATGCGCGTTGAACAGCGGATGCAACAAAAACCAGGGACTCCTGGTGACCAGCAATATTGCCGTCGCCAGCGTTGCCGGATCTTCGGCCACGAGTGTGTATGCGATCGCCTCCGGAACAACTTCGCTGGTGCCCATTGATACCACCACCAACGTTCCGGGGACAGCGATTACCTTGCCAGCCGGAGCCAACTCGCTGCTCTTCGACCCTCAGGGAGCCAACGCGTATTTGGGATCAGCCAGCGGCCTCATGGTTGTCAACGCCACTAACAACACCTTCACCAAAACGGTCAGCAATGCTCCCGGAACGGTGCTTGCGGTTTCGCCCAATGGAACATTCGTTCTACTCGGTGGTTCTGGCAATCCTACGGTTTTATATAATGCCAGCGCGAACACCGTAACCACGCTGAACATTAGCAATGCGGTAGCTGCCGACTTCTCGCCCGACAGCTCCGAAGTCGTGGTAGCTGACGCTACAGGAGTGCGTGTCGTGCAGGGCACTACGGTCAGAACGGTTTCTAATACAGTGACGGCAAACAGTGTCAGCTTCCTGGCCACCGGCAGCCTGGCGTACCTAGCCGCGACCAGTACTCCTTCAGTCGTCGTCTGCAATAACGCCCTTCACACCCCAGGGCCGACCGGAGCGGTCGCTACTCAGTTGGTGAAAACTCTTCCTGATGGCACCAAGATGCTCGGCGCCGAACTGCCGAAGCTGGCCGTCATTCAAACAACGGTCAACGCAACTGCTTGTCCAACAACGGCCCCGACCATTACCGAAACTTTGAATACACTTACTTTTGCCACCATTGATGCTACCCCACAACAAATCATTGTTACCCCTGATGGCAGCCATGCCTACATCACTACTAACAACGTAGCCGGAAATGTAGCCGGAAAACTGCTCAGCTATGACGGCACTGCCACCGGCGCGGTCATTCTTGCCGGTACTGCACCTTTCACCACTAGCGGCGGCGCCACGCTTGATAGCGCGTCCGTCTACGTGGGAGTGAATGATGGCGGCAATGGCAGCGTGCACCAGATTAATGTAAGCGCCGCTACGGATGCGGTTCAGATCCCGCTGAGCTTCGTTCCCGATCTGGTCGCGGTCAGGCCGCACTAACAGCTTTTAGCTTTTAGCTTTTGTCTCCAGACAGGCGAAAGGGCTTCTTGTTTGGCTAATCTAAGTTCCCATTGCTATTCCCTCTTGGCTGGGTGCTGACGGCTATGGACAATTGAGACTATAATTTCTCGCATATGCAGAAGGCTCTCCCAATCTGCATGTTGCTTCTCTGCGCTTCTTCCCTGGCGCATGCCCGCCGGCCAGCGCCGTCCAAAGTGCCAGCCTGCGATAACGGGTCGCCTGATTCAACAACCGACGTAGCCGTGGTCAACTTTACCTTTCGCCACGTTACAAAGCTCTCGCCGGCGGATAAGAGGAAGATCGCTCAAGAGATCAGAAGGAACATACATCCTTGCGGAAACTTGAACGAGGATGTGGACCAGACTGCCGAGCGTGTACGCCAGGCGTATCAGGAGCGCGGTTATTTCAAAGCTCTGGTTGAGAAACCGGAGATCAGCGCGGTACGGCAGAATGAAAAGCAGGGGTTGATTGACGTCACCATTTCCGTTGAAGAAGGCCGGCAGTATCGCCTGCAGGACATATCGTTCACCGGCGTGACCGCCTTTCCTGTGGATGACTTGCGAACCCAGTTTCCCATCAACACTGGTGACATCTTCAATACCGATAAAATCCGCGTGGGCCTTGAGAACCTCCGCAAGCTTTACGGAGTTATTGGATATATCAACTTTACGCCCGTTCCAGACCCAAAGATTGATGAAGATGCCGGCCTGATCTCATTGGTGATCGATGTAGATGAAGGTGGATTATTTCATTACGGCAAGCTGATCGTAAATGGCGTGGAATCACAACCGGGCGCGCGGGAGAAATTATTGAAGGCATGGCAAGCTTACCAGGGAACACCCTACGATGGTTCCGCCGGCCTCGAAGATTTTCTGCGCGACATCCACGCCCGATCCGACGTGAAGCCGGAAGAAATCTTTGAAACTTCGGTGGATTATAGGTCTAACTTAGTGAATGTGAAGCTTACCCTGCTCAATCCGCCAAAGGAGCTGAAAGAGCTATTAAACCGACCGCGTATGGGACGAGCACGATCATCCGCCAACGGCCATTGAATTTTTACTAATTCACAGGATTAAAAATAAAAAAGCCGCCGTATTTTGGCGGCTTTCGCTAAAGGCTAAGAGCTAAAAGCTATTTCTTCGCAGCCACATCGATCCGCGTCTGCGCCCGCTTTAAAGCATCTTCTTCGCGGGCGTAATCCAAGTCAGCTCCGCCCTGTTTGAGTCGCGACTCGGCGCGCTGCATGGCTTCTTGCGCGCGGGCAACATCAATGTCGGCAGCGCGCTCGGCGGTTTCCGCCAGAATTGTGACCTTCTCCGGCAGCACCTCGGCAAAGCCCCAGGCAACGGCGATGTGCTTGGTCTCACTTCCCTTGCGGTAAGTGATTTCGCCGACCGCAATTTCGGTGATCAGGGGAGCGTGTCCCGGCAGGATTCCCAGGTATCCGCTCTTGCCCGGAATCTGGATCTCCTCTGCCCTATCGCTCACAATCATGCGGTCAGGAGTAACGATTTCGAGTTGGATTGTGTCTGCCATTGGTTCAGTTGCCGGTTGCCAGTCGCCAGTTCCCAGTTAAACTGCTGCGTCGGCTGCCCGCAATACTGGCAACTGACTACTGGCAACCGGCAACTGCTTTACGCTGCTGCTTTCATCTTCTGCGCATCCTCGAGCACTTCGTCGATCGACCCCTTCATATAAAATGCCTGCTCGGGAATATCGTCGTGTTTGCCCTCGATGATCTCGCGGAAGCTGCGCACCGTATCTGCAATCTTTACGTAGCGGCCATCGCGTCCGGTGAACTGTGCCGCCACGAAGAACGGCTGCGACAGGAACTTCTGCACTTTGCGTGCGCGGGCGACGGTGATTTTATCGTCTTCGCTGAGTTCGTCAAGGCCAAGAATAGCGATGATGTCCTGCAGGTCTTTATAGCGCTGCAATAATTTCTTCACACCTTGCGCCACATCGTAGTGTTCCTTCCCTACAATGCGCGGATCGAGAATGCGCGAAGTGGAAGCCAGCGGATCCACCGCCGGATAAATCCCGATCTCCGTCAGCGGTCTGGAGAGCACCGTGGTCGCGTCAAGATGTGCGAATGTAGTCGCGGGAGCCGGATCGGTCAAATCATCGGCCGGAACATAAATCGCCTGCACCGAAGTCACCGAGCCTTTCTTGGTGGAAGTAATGCGCTCCTGCAGCTCGCCCATCTCCGTCGCCAGGTTGGGCTGGTAACCCACGGCGCTGGGCATGCGCCCTAGCAGCGCGGAAACTTCAGAGCCCGCCTGCGTGAAGCGGAAGATGTTGTCAATGAACAGCAGCGTGTCTGCGCCCTCGACGTCGCGGAAGTATTCGGCGACCGTAAGTCCAGTCAGGGCCACGCGCAGCCGCGCGCCTGGAGGCTCGGTCATCTGTCCGTACACAAGAGCGGCTTTTGATTTGGAGGGATCGCCGGGCTTGATCACGCCCGATTCGCTCATCTCCAGCCACAGGTCGTTGCCCTCGCGCGTGCGCTCGCCCACGCCGGCGAAAACGGAATATCCGCCGTGCTGCTTGGCGACGTTGTTGATCAATTCCATGATGATCACGGTCTTGCCCACGCCTGCGCCGCCGAACAAACCGATCTTGCCGCCCTTCAGGAATGGCTGAATCAGGTCAATGACTTTGACGCCAGTTTCAAACATCTCCGCCGTTGTGGCCTGCTCTTCAAATGAAGGCGCCTGGCGATGGATGGGGAGCCGCTGTTTTGCGTGGATAGGACCCAACTGGTCCACCGGCTCACCAATCACATTGATCACGCGGCCCAGCGTCTCGCGGCCTACAGGCACCGTGATCGGCCCGCCCAGGTCAATGGCCTTCATGCCCCGCACCATGCCCTCGGTGGCCTCCATGGCAATGGCGCGCACGCGCCCTTCGCCCAGGTGCTGCTGCACTTCGAGGATCACATTGATGGGCTGAGGGACATTGAATCCTTCGCTGGTCACCCGCACAGCCGTGTAAATAAGTGGCAAATGGCTCTCGGCAAACTGCACGTCTACGGCAGGGCCGGCAATCTGTATGACTTTTCCTATGTTTTCCATAATTATTATTTTCGTAGAAACGTAGCTTGCTACGTCTCGGCTCTCGGTTTTAAAAGTTTCAAGTTTCGAGTTAAGACATTAGCTTGAAACTGGAAACTTGAAACTCGAAACTGCTTTACAGCGCTGCCGCTCCGCTCACAATCTCAATGATCTCTTTCGTGATCTTCGCCTGGCGGACTCGGTTCATGGCCAGCGTCAGGTCGTCAATCATCTCTGAAGCGTTGTTGGTGGCCGACTCCATTGCCGTCATCCGGGCAGCATGTTCGGCCGCCACCGACTCCATCAGCGCGCGATAAATCTGGATGGCCACGTACTTGGGCAGCAGGTCGCGGAACAGCTCCTGCGGCGGCTGTTCGTAAATGTAATCCACCTGCGCCGTGGCAAACGCGGCGGCTTTTTTGTCGGCTTCAGTGGTGTCTGCCTCGCGCACACTCACGCCGGAGTGGATGGCCGCCTCGGCAGCACGCCGGCGCGCCTCTTCCGACAATTCTTCTGCCTGCTGGATATCATGCGCTCCAATCTCGCCGATGGGCAACACGGTATCCACCACCACGCGCTGCGAGATCACCGACTTGAACTCGTTGAAGATGATGTAAACCGAATCGGCCTCGCCACGCGTGTAGCGCTCGATGATCGTCGCGGCCAGTTCGCGGGCATGATTGAAGGCAATCTTGTTCAGAATGCCGACCTGTTCGCCGACAATCTGGATCTCCGCCACGCGCTGGCCGGCTTCAGCGCCCTGACTGTTGGTCTCGTTCTCGCTCTTGGCCGCTTGCGGCACCACCTTATAACGCCGTCGGAAATAATCGCGCCCCTTGCGTCCCACGGCCTCGATATCGATATTTTTTCCGCGCTTGCTTTCAATGAACTTGGCCGCGGCCTTTACGATGTTGGCGTTGAAGGCCCCGGCCAGGCCCTTGTCGCCGCTCACCACGATAAGAGTCACGCTCTTTTCGGGCCTGCGCACCAGCAATGGATGAAGCGGCTCTCCCGTTTCAGGATTGTAAATTTCCACCCGCTGCACCAGTGACTTGAGCACATTGGTGAGCATCTGCGCGTAAGGACGCCCCGCCAGTGCTCGCTCCTGGGCGCGGCGGAGCTTGGCCGCCGAGACCATCTTCATGGCCTTGGTGATCTGCCGCGTGTTCTTCACACTGCGTATCCGCCGCCGTATATCGAGTATGTTAGCCATTGTTAATCAGTTTCGAGTTTCCAGTTTCAAGTTTCGAGCAAGACGCGTGAGACTCGAATTTTACATTTCGACAACCGTAAATCGTATGTCGTCGCTCTTCTGAGTACTGAGTACCGAGTACTGAGTACTGAGTACTGAGTACTAAGCCGTCACTGCCTGCCTGTCCGCCACAAACTTCTGTTTGAATTCGCCAAGCACGCGCGTGAGATCCGCCTTGATGCCATCATCCAAGACCTTCTTCTCAGCAATCGCCTTGAAGATGCCCGGGTTCATGGTCTCAACATATTTGTAGAACTCGGTTTCAAAGTCACGAATCTGCTCTACCGGCAAATCGTCAATCACGCCGGAAGTTCCGGCGAAGATGATGGCAATCTGCTTTTCAAAGGGCAGCGGCTGGTACTGCGGCTGCTTCAGAATCTCAACCAGCCTGGCGCCGCGGTTCAACTGCGCCTGCGTGGCCTTGTCGAGATCGGAGCCGAACTGCGAAAATGCCGCCAGCTCGCGATACTGCGCCAGCTCAAGTTTGAGCGTTCCTGCCACCTGGCGCATGGCTTTGATCTGCGCAGCGCCGCCCACGCGGCTGACGGAAAGTCCTACGTTCACCGCTGGACGGATGCCGGAGTTGAACAGGTCCGTTTCCAGGTAAATCTGCCCGTCGGTAATGGAGATAACGTTGGTCGGAATGTACGCGGAAACGTCGCCCGCCTGGGTCTCAATGATGGGCAGCGCGGTCAGCGAGCCGCCGCCTAATTTGTCAGACATTTTGGCGGCGCGCTCCAGCAGCCGTGAGTGCAGATAAAAAACGTCTCCCGGATAAGCCTCGCGCCCCGGTGGCCGGCGCAGCAGCAGCGAAATTTCCCGGTACGACGCCGCATGCTTGGAAAGATCGTCGTAGATCACCAGCGCGTGCTTGCCGTTGTCGCGGAAATATTCCCCGATGGCGCACGCGGCGTAGGGAGCGATGTATTGCATCGGCGCCGGCTCCGACGCCGATGCCGCCACCACGATGGTGTAATCCATGGCGCCGAAGTCGGTCAGCGTCTTCACCACTTGCGCGATGGAAGAACGCTTCTGGCCGATGGCGCAATAAATACAAATCAGGTTGTTGCCCCGGCTGTTGATGATGGTGTCGAGAGCAACTGCGGTCTTGCCTGTCTGGCGGTCGCCGATGATCAGCTCGCGCTGGCCGCGGCCGATAGGAATCATGCTGTCAATGGCTTTGAGTCCGGTGGCCATGGGTTCGCGCACCGGCTGGCGGTCAATTACGCCGGGAGCGATGCGCTCGACCGGAATAAACTGCTTGGTGTTGATGGGACCTCTATCGTCAATCGCCTCGCCAAGGGCGTTTACTACGCGCCCCACCATGGCATCGCCCACCGGGACGCTCATGATGCGCCCCGTCCGCTTCACCTCATCGCCTTCTTTAATCTCGGTGTAGTCGCCCAGCAGCACCGCGCCCACCTGGTCTTCTTCCAGGTTCATGGCAATGCCGGCCACGCCATGCGGGAAAGTTATCAACTCGCCGGCCATGACCTTATCGAGTCCGTGGACGCGCGCAATGCCGTCGCCCAGGGAGATGACCGTACCGATCTCATCCACTGAAATCTTGGACTCGTAGTTCTCAATCTGCTCGCGCAGTATCTTTGTTATTTCGTCAGCTTTGATTCCAGCCATGTATGACTCCGAAAAATTTTCGAGCTCTTAATCTTTGTGTCTGAGCTGTTAGCTTTTAGCCTTTAGCTCTTAGCTTTAATCTTTTATAGAAAACTCTTGCTTTTACTATAATGGGCGGCGTGAATCTCTTACTCTGCAAAACCCGTTTTAGCTAAAGGCTAAAAGCTAAGGGCAAAAAGCTAAAACCGCTAATTACTCAACGCTTCTTTCAACTTCTGCAACTGCCCTCGCACCGAACCGTCATAAATTGTGCTGCCCACGCGGATCACCGCCCCGCCCAGCACATTGGTATCTGTGATGTAGCGCGCTTTAATGGTTTTGCCCACCACTTCGGCGACTTTCTTCTCAAGCTGCTTACGCTCATTTGCCCCCAGCTCACGCGCCGAGGTGACCTCAGCCTCAGCAAGGCCCAGGCGATCGTTGATCTCAGCTTCGAACTCACCCGCTATTTCCGCCAACTGCTCGATGCGACGATGATCGATCAGCACCGCCATAAAATTACGCAATACCTTGGGCAGCTTGGCTTTTGCGGCAATGGCATCGAGCACGGCGCGTTTCTGCTCGGGAGAAACTGAAGGATTCTCCCAAACCACGCGCAGCTCCGGGCTCGAATTAAGTAGCGCCTCGATCTCGCGCAAGGCGGCAGCGGTTTTGAGCGCATCCAGCTTCTGGTCAAAGACCGCATCGGCCAGAGCACGCGCGTACCGTCCTGTGACTACGCTCATCGGCTGCCATTCCTTCCCAGTTGATCTACGAAGTCGCGAACCAGCTCCTGATCGGTCGCCTGATCAACCTTGATGCGTTTTTCCGCCAGACTCACCGCCAGTTCGGCGGAGTAGGCTTTTAGGTCTCGGCGCGCGGCATTGGCGGCAGCGCCAATTTCCTGCTCGGCATTCTGAATGATCCGGCGCTGCTCTTGTTCCGCAGCGGCTTTCAGCCTTGCCGCCTCTTCATCGGCTTGCGCGGAAGCGGTGGCCTGCAGTTGCGCGATCTCCGCATCCAGCCGGGCCAGCTTGTCTTCAATTTCGCGTAAGCGGCGGTTGGCGTCTTCACTGGCGCGCCGCGCCTCTTCCATTCCTTTTTGGATCGCCGACGTACGGTCACGCAACCATCCTCGCACACCGTCTGGCCACGGTAAGAGCACTCCTGTTGTCAGCAGAAACCAAACTAAGACAATAACAAGGACAAAGTTAAGTACGACACTAAGCCAATAAGTCTGGTCAACGGTGATGTGCAGCCACTTTGCCATGCGCTTCACCATGGCCGAATGCTTGAACTGCGCGTTTTCGTCCTCCGATTTGTTGGGTTCGCGCCCAGCGGCATCATTGGCGGCATCAGCCAACTGCGCTGCGGGTGTCTGCAGATCTTGTGTTGGCTCAGATACAGATCGCGCCTGCTGCGCCGTTGCCGGCTGTTTTTCCGCAGAGTTTTTTTCGGCAGAACCTTGTTGTGCGCCAGCCATGACCGCAAGCAGCAGCACCATGGCCGCCAAGGAAAGCGTTTGGCTAAGCTGCCAGGACAGCCGATAGGACGCTCGCGTTACCAACAATCGCATTACCTTCATGAGCGCCCACCCACCGGAGCCGCCCCTACCGGCTTCAAGATCGTCCGGATCACCTCTGCTGCCAGCGCTTCTGCATCCTGATGCAGCCGCTTTCTGGCCTCAACCACTTCGACCTCCAGGGTGCTGCGGGCTTCGAGCACCATCTGTTGCGCGCGTGTCCGCGTTTCTTTCAAAGCGGCCTCGCGGCTTTGAGTAAGCGTCTGGCGGCGCGCCTCTTGCACCTTAAAGATAGCTTGGCGTGCCTCGCGTAAGCGTAATTCATATTCTGAAGTTTTAGCGGCAGCGGCCGCGATATCGGCCTGCGCTTTGGCTACGGCGCCTTCGGTGCGCTCGTAGCGCTCGCGAAGGACTTTCTGCAGCGGGGTGTAGACCAGAGAACGATAGGCAACGTATAAAAAAGCAATAAAGATGATGGTCGGAATAGCTCCGATGAGAAATCCTTCGAGCGCTTGGAGAAGGGCCTGGTCCATGTACAGTCGCTATTATTTCTTCCTGCTTTGCTATTAATTTAATTAGCGGTTGCAGCCACACCTTTTCCCTGTCTGCTGTGCTCTGCGGACAAGCTTCACCCGCGAACAATTTTATATCCAACCGAACAAGTCCCGCCGAGGGGAGGCTTCTGTGGGATGGGAAAAAGGGGCTCTAAAACTCTCTAAGTTACCATCCAGCCAAGCCGGGTGTCAACGTATCTGGCGCCGGATTGCACCAGGATTAGTGCAGCAGGTACCCTGGAGTTTACTTGACAAAGCCTATAGTGGGGCTACCATATAAGTATCACCTCCGATCCAATTCAGGATCGAATGGGCCGTTCGCCAAGGAAATTGTCACCGCTTCTTGGCAATCGGCCCATTTACTTTTTGTGCCTAGATTTCAAATTTTTCCAGCTTGGCCAGCACCGACTGTGCTGCCTGGATATCCAGCTCCACGCTGCCATCGCGGTATTTGCGCCCGAGAATCCGGGTTCGCGCCTCAATCAGCGCCAGCGCCTTGCCTTCGTGCTGCGGCACCCGCAGCCGGACCCGCCGCAGGGGGTCGCCGGTCAGGTATTCGTCCATGCGTTCGAGCAGCCGGTCAATTCCCGCCCCGGTTTTGGACGACACGTGCACCGTCCCGGCGTCATCGCGCAGTTTTTCGCGGATGGCAGTCGGCAGCAGGTCTGTCTTATTCAAGACTCGAATCTGTGGTTTGTTCCCGGCTTCAAGTTCTTCCAGCACACGTTCCACCTGGGTTTCCTGGCTGCGGGCGTGCGTCTGGGTCACATCGGAAACATGCAGCAGTAGCGCCGCTCGCTGCACTTCTTCCAGGGTAGCGCGGAACGAAGTCACCAGCGTATGGGGCAGGTTGCGAATAAACCCCACCGTATCTGACAGCAGGATTTTCCGCTTCGAGGGCAGCGTGACCGCCCTGATGGTGGGGTCGAGCGTGGCGAACAGCTTAGATGACTCCAGCACACCCGCCTTGGTCAGCGTATTGAACAATGTGGATTTGCCGGCGTTGGTATAGCCGACCAGCGCGATGGTCGCCACCGGGACCGACTCGCGCCGCTGCCGCTGCTGCGCCCGCGTGCGGCGTACATTTTCCAGTTGCTGCTGCACTGTGCGGATACGGCGATGGATCTTGCGCCGGTCGGTCTCGAGCTGGGTTTCACCCGGACCCCTGGTGCCGATGCCGCCGCCAAGCTGCGACATCTGCAGCCCGCGTCCGGTCAGCCGGGGCAGCAGGTACTCCAGTTGCGCCAGTTCGACCTGCAACTGGCCCTCACGCGTACGCGCATGCCGGGCAAAGATGTCGAGGATGAGTTGCGTGCGGTCAATCACCCGCGCCTCGACCGCATCTTCTATATTGCGCTGCTGCGAGGGCGTAAGCTCGTGGTCAAAGATAATCAGGCCCGCGCCGGCCGACTGCGCCGTTGCCGAGAGCTCCTCCAGCTTTCCCCGGCCAATGAGAGTCGCGGGATCGGCCTTGTCACGCACCTGCAGGAACTCGCCTGCCACTTCGGCACCGGCGCTGAGGCTCAGCTCACGCAGCTCGGCCATGGAATCCTGCGCGCTGAAGCTGGGTTCTTTCTTGCCGGCCTTGGCCTCAGAAGCTGATTCGGATAACTCGGCGGCCTTGAGTGGATATTCAGCCCCCGGCGAATCTGGTTTGCTGGATTGGCTTGTGCTATCAAGAACCGCAGCCGCATCTTTGGCCTTCTGAGGTTCCTTGCGGCGGCGCTGCCGCAGATCAATGCCCACCAGAAATGTGACTTCTTTGGATTGGGATGTGGTGGGTTGTGCGCTTCCGCGCAGGCCGGCGCGGTCACTGAGACGAGAGCTGCGGTTTTCTTTTGACACCAGAGAAGGCCAGTTTTGTGGGCACAGCCAGGATGGCTGCGCATTGCTTAAGCGCCGGGATCTCGCCGGCTGTTTTATTTACCTGGAGCTGAGAGCTGGCAGCCAGGCTCACACTTCATTGCTGTTGCCAGGGCCGGATGCTGCCGCCGGTCCGGGCGAAGCCGCGCTGGTTCCGCTGCTGCTGGCGTGCGCCATGCGGTCATGCGCCTGCACCGCCTTGCTGGTCACGACGGTGGAGATGGCGTGCTTGAAGATGAGCTGCTCCTGGTTGTTGCTGGTCTCCAGCACAACCGAATACTTGTCGAACGAACGGATCCGCCCCGTCAGCTTGACCCCGCTAAGCAGATAGATCGTAATGGGGGATTTGTCCCTGCGCGCATTGTTCAGGAACGAATCCTGGATGTTTTGTGCCGGCTTGGTTTCCATAGATTGGTACAATACGGCGACTGACGGGATTTTTCAACCCATAAGCACACGTACACTGGATTTAGATGCAACTTATGCAGTTCCCGGTTCTCAGTTCTCGGTTCTCAGTTCAGAATATTCCTCGCGGACTTCGCAGATGAACATCGGCTTACGCGAATCTCTGTTGCCGACCGGTGTTACCTTTTTTGCAAACTTAGGATTGCAAATTTGGAGCTGCTTTTTGAGCGGCCCCCCTACCCCATTACTCGAGTAGTCCACATAGCGTTAAGCCTCTGACCTTCAATGACATACGCCGAGGACAAGACAGGCGGCGAGTAATGGCGGGAGTGGTGAAATCGTCAGTGACGTTAATCTTTTCATAACATTTTTCCAATGCAAGCACCTTCGCGTTTTTGAGCTCCCGGACACACCTCAAGAAAATAATCGCATACAATTCGTCGGAGTTTGCGGTTTGATATCATCCGCTGCTTTCGTTGGCAAAAGGAATTCGCCACCACTTATCGCGTGCCTCACCGAGAATTCATTCCCACCAGAGAAAAACCCCGCCCTAGCAAAAGAAGCTAGGGCAGGGCACCCTCGAGAATAATTTTGAAGACAACTGTT
>Ga0209166_10002751_pt1 | contig 13026 bp, 18 predicted proteins | sample Coa_R1_3_FD_187151 | JGI IMG/M metagenome (GOLD analysis project Ga0209166, IMG submission 187151) | Surface soil microbial communities from Centralia Pennsylvania, which are recovering from an underground coalmine fire - Coalmine... | ecosystem: Environmental > Terrestrial > Soil >... | reverse complement strand
AGGTGGGTTAGAAATACGTGCTTGATTTTAAGCGCGTGTTCGGCGGCAAACGCAATGTATTGGTCCGTGTCACGCTGTGGGTCAACCACGGCTGCCGTGGCCGTTTTTTCGTCTCCAATAATGTAGGAAGCGTGCGCCAGGCACGGCAGATAGAACTGCTTGAAGATCACGCTACACCGCCCTGATTTGTGAACTGTTACTTCGGCTGCGGAATTATCCGAATGTAAGGCCGGGGGGCCTTCCAGCCGCCGGGATACTTCTGTTTGGCCTCATCGTCCGACACGTTTCCCGAGATGATCACATCATCGCCCGGCTTCCAATTTACCGGGGTGGAAACTTTGTGCTTGGTCGTGAGTTGTATCGAATCGAGCACGCGCAGCACTTCGTCGAAGTTGCGGCCGGTGCTCATGGGGTAGCTGAGCATCAATTTGATCTTCTTGTCCGGCCCCACCACGAATACCGTGCGCACGGTGGCGTTGGTGGCCGCGGTGCGCCCCTCGGAAGTATCGCCGGCGTCAGCAGGGAGCATGTCATAAAGCTTGGCCACTTTCAGTTGCGGATCCCCAATCATGGGGTATTTCACTTTGTGGCCTTGCGTCTCTTCGATATCTGCGGCCCACTTGCTGTGGCTGCTCACCGGGTCCACGCTTAGTCCGATGATTTTGCAATTGCGTTTCTCGAATTCCGGCTGCAGTCCGGCCATGTAGCCCAGTTCCGTGGTGCATACCGGGGTAAAGTCCTTGGGATGCGAAAACAGGATGGCCCACCCGTTCCCAATCCATTGGTGGAAGTTGATTGTCCCCTGTGAAGTTTCCGCGGTAAAATTTGGAGCCTCATCGTTGATGCGTAGCATGGTTTGTCTCCTGGTCGGGCGCTCTTTAGAACCGGCCGCCCGTAAAATTTTATTTTATTTTTTCAATCATGCAACAGTGTACCACAATTTCCTCGACGTGCTTCTGCCGGTCCGGTCAAAGGCGGCTCATGAGCGCGGGTTCCATCCTGACAACTGGTAGCCGCGATCAACTCGTGTTTCAGTTGACTATGGATTTTTGTCAGGGGAGTGGTTAGCTACGACACGCTTTCTGTGTCGTGGGTTCTTTGGTAGTGTAGTTGTGGTGCGGAAAGGGTGCGTATTGCAACTGCAGGAATGGTCCCGCCTTGCGGGAAGAATTTACAATAAGCTTTACGCTCGACAAAGGACAAATCGAACACTGCCGGATGCGGAACGATGATGTCCATTTGCCGGAATCGTATCGCGGTCGACCGAGAAATGCGCGGCTGAGAAACCATGCCTTGGGTGGCCTTTCGATCCCGGATATGAATGCCAACACCCACAAGGCGCCAGTTTTTTTAAGGCCACTTTTGCGCACCGTGCAGAATACGGGCAATGTGAATGACATCCCCGCTGATTTTGTAAATCACGATGTAGGGCAAAGGTAAAAGTACGAGTTCGCGCGTCCCGTGTTTCCTGCCCGCTCGGCCACGGTATGGAAACGTCAGAAGCGCGGAGGGAGCAACATAAATTTCTCGCACTAAATCCGTCGCATGTTCTGGCGTGCTTTTAAATAAATAATCGGTAATGTGTTCGAGGTCTTCGGCAGCTTCCTGAGTCCAGCGAAGCTCCATGGTTATGAGCGCGACCGTTTTTCGGCTAGAAACTTTTCCATCCGCGCGCCCACTTCTTCGTGGGTCAGCACTTCGCCCCGTTCGATTTGCGCCAGACCTTTTTCGACTTCACCGACGAACCACTGGTCGTACTCTACGAAGCGCTCGATGGCCTCGCGGGCCAAAGCTTCAACATTACTCCCGCGCTCAGCAGCTATGCGCGTCAGCTTGGTTTGCACGTCGGGGTTGAGGGTGAGTTCCATGTCTGAAGTCTAGGCTGAGCCTGGCCGATTGTCAATCATTAGCGCCCCGTCATCGGCGGCGGGGCACGCAAGTCTAACGGCGGAGGAGTTTAAATGATCATTGAAATGCGCACGTATAAAACCAAGCCCGGCATGCGCCCCACTTTTCTTGAGATTTTCCGCTCCAAATCGGTGCCGGCGCACAAGGAAATCGGCATGAAAATATTGGGCCCATTTCTTTCCGTCGAAGATCCCGACACCTTCTTTTTTATGCGCGGCTTTCCTGACATCGTTTCGCGCGAGCCGATGAAGGCAAAGTTTTACGAAGGAGAGCTTTGGAAGAGTGAACTCGAAAACGTCCTGATGCCCATGCTGGAAAAGTATGAAGCGGTGGTGGTGGAAGACCCCGAAGGTCAGATTCGGTGGTAGCCCGGCGGGTGATTTGCAGCGGAGGGGACGCGATATACCTTTCCAATCCTTTGGAGCTCGCCCGGTTGACTTGGCCCTCATAACTTAGTAGATTCTTTATGGAGTGCTCTCAAATCTCGTTACGCGCACTCCCATCAGCGAGGCTGCCAATTAAGAAATTTGTGAAGTGGCTGCTCTCGGCGCTTTACGGCTTGATGATGATCGAAGTCATCATCATGGTCAGCCCTTTTGCCTTCTATTGGTACTCGCTATACGCGCCCACACTGCAAAGCCTGCACCGCTGGCGCGCCACAGCATGGCTTGAGGCTTTCTTCCTGCCCCACTCGGTCATCACCACGAGCGCGGTATTGGAATTCATGCGCTGGAGGGTGGGCCCATACTGCTTCAGTCTGGGCATCCTCGGGTTCATATTCTGCGCCGGCCAGGTCTACGCCGCAAAACTCTTTCACCGCGGGCTTGTGATCACGCGGATTTATTCGCGCATCCGCCACCCTCAGTATTTAAGCCTCGCCATCGCCGGCTTTGGCCTGCTGACCATGTGGCCGCGGATTATCATCTTGGTTCTTTACCTCGGCATGCTCTTCGCCTATTACTTTCTTGCGCGCTTTGAGGAGATCCACGAGGAAGCCAGACATCCTGAATACGCCGAATATCGCCGGCGCACCGCGATGTTCATTCCGGGAGACCCGGGCGGAAAATTATTCCGCCTATTCTTCGGCTGGATGTCAAACCCCAGGCTGGCGCTCGCGCTTTCAAGCGTAGCCGTGATCGCGCTTGTCATCGGCGGCGGTTTGATGCTGCGTCGCTATACCATCGGTCATGCCGCCACGGAACTTCTGCCGGAGGATCGCGTGATGGCCATCTCCATCTGGCCCATGCCCGCGGAAAAGATCGAGCAAGTGGTGGATGTCGCGCTCAAAGACGACCGGGTTCAGGCCGCGCTCGCCAAAGAAAGCGGAGCCGTCTTTACCGCGCACGTGTTGCCTGAAGACTATGGCATGGTTACCATGTTTGCTGACGTCGGCACCGATCACAGAATGTTCACCCGTATGTCGCCCGGACGATTTAAATATCTTGCCGGGCTCATTTTCCCTTTTCTCGCTCCCGGGCAAAAAAATCGCATCATGGGAATGCCGGAGGATAACTACAAGGTGATTTTCTCGCGTGTCGATGAGCCCGGCCGCCCCGCGATCACCGTTGACCACGTCACTGACCTTACCGCCAAAATGACGCCCGTCGTCATTGCCGAAATCGGGTCTCCCGGGACCAGCGCGGTCCCCGTGCTACAGAATGTCGTCATCCCGCCCCGCCGCAGTTTTTGGGGCGACATCACGATGCCCATGTTTTGAGGGCCCCGAGTTGGTAGTTATACAGAGCGTCATAAATCCGCGCGCGACGCGAGACGGTCTGTCATTCTGAGCGGAGCGAAGAATCCCTTCAGTTGTCTTACAGGCAAAGAGAAAACTACAAAGATGCTTCGCTGCGCTCAGCATGACAAGGTCGCGGATTTGGCCTTGTGCCATGGGTTTTGTTAGCGGAGAAAAGCCCGCGCTCTGAAAAACAGTAAGTTGACATGTCATTCCCGCGCAGTTTCCATCTAGACCCGCCGGGGAGCGGACGCGAGAAAACCGCCGATGACAGCGGCGATCGGTTTTAACTGCTGGGTAGTCGGGTCGGCCTGCACGCCGAAGTTCTCTAGCGCGGTCGCGCCGAGCAAGTGGAGCGAATCCGCAGGGGCGAAGATCACGGGGCACGTAAGCGATTCATCCAACTGTGGGATCGTTAACACGGCCTCTCCGAGCGATCTCCGATCGCGCCGGCCATCCGCCAGAATTAATTCGCGCGTTCGCAGTGGGAGGATCCCAATGTCGTTGAGCCGTCCTTCAGGGATGAAGGAATAAAGCGCCCCGGTGTCAACCCAAAAATTTTCATCGAAAAAACGGGACCGGTCGCTCGGATTTGACACCCTGACGCGGACCTGAAACATGCCCATATTTAGAACCTCTCCCTGAAGTATAACCCAGGACTGAATCTTTGGCGCATTGGCAATCAAAATATGTGAACATTTACGTCCAGCTCAAGCCCGCGCTCAGAAAAACGCCGAGAGTGGCCTGCTGGGGGCTGTCGCAGGCCCTCGGGCCTGCGACTATAACTTAAATTGCGCCAGCTGGCCCCACTGGAGAATTCGGTTTCGATTCATCAGAGGGGCAGTGCTAAGATCAGAGGCATATACGGAGGGGCATTATATCTGCCGCCGGTGCGGGCAGACATCTCATCTAAAATCTATCTGGCCCATTACCCAGTGGAGCGTATACCGATTCACCCGGTGGAGTTGGCCCCCACCCCGGAGATGCAAAGATTGTGACGCCCCGTATGACAGGGGGCAGAAGGAATGCCTTAGTTGCGGGAGGATACTGTGAGAGTCAAAGAATTCAAGGGCTCAGATGGAACCCCCCACCATGTGAGGATCGACATGTCGCTCATCAAGGGGGATAGGAGCAGGATGTTTGGGAGGAATGGGGACAGTGAGGATGTGCCATTGGTGATAGCGTATAATATGGGGATAGATTTTGAGCTACGCACCCAGAAGGAGAAGCAGGAAAGGGTGATGAGTATGCTCAAGATGCTCCGCGTAGGGGTGAATCAGGTGATGGAGGATATTGGAAAGTTAACGGGGACGGGAGGCAGCTAGCAAGATGGCTGACGAACTCGCACGGTTCATAATGTCCTTCTTCCTACGCAGGAACCGGCAGAAGACTGGACAAAATACGAGGCCCATCACACGACCGAAGGGAGTGCGAGGGGTATCTATACCGGATGCAATTGTGCGCCCTGCTCCACCTACCCCGTCGGGTGAGGAGATGGAAGATGCTATCTCTGCGCTGGTCGGGATGGGACTTAAAAAGAAGTTAGCAAAGGCTGAGGTATACAGGGTGTGGAGGGAGGGGATGGCGACGGCGGAGATTATTAGAGCTGTGTTTACGAAGGAGGAAGGGCATGGTTTGGGAAGTAGGCCTGCATTCCCAAATCAAAAGGAGAAGTGATGTGGCCAGACAGAAAAGGACGTTGAGTGAAATAGTAGTGGAGTTTTATTTAAAGGCACCACTGGCAGAAATTGAAGGGATTCAATCGACGCTGAGGGCGATATATAAACACCGGAAGGGGCTGGCGATTAAGTCAAAGGCCGCAGTCATCGCCGGGAAGCGAAGCCATATATCCACCAAACTCGCGGAAACGGCGGGGTAAGCGGAAGCCACACTCTAGCACTCCAAGCGACGCTGACGCGAGTGGAAGAACGATTACGATAGCAACTTTTGCAAATAAAACAGATAGCCACCTCATGCTCCGTATACTGTGACCTTTTGCGAGTTCCAGACACCGACAAGCCCACGGCAAATATGATGTGACGTGGCTGCCAACTTAATGGAGATCAGATGAAGACCAAACGGTTTATCTTCAGCACAAAGCCCTCCAGTTGCTGCAAAGCTAAGGCGCTCTTAGTTCGCAGTCGAGAGGGCGGGTTCGTATCCCGGAATTGCGTGAAATGCAACCAAAAGTCTGAAACGGTGCCTTTGGATGGGCTCCCAACACTTCAATGCGAGTTTTGCGGAAAGACGTTAAAGGCAACCGTCGAAAATAAGAACTACTATTATAAATGTGGGAACTGCAATCGATCATGGGAGCTCGCTTCGGTTCTCCCAGATTGGCACGACCTATTTCCGTATTCTGGACTAGGGGCCCCCGGCGACGCATCGACTCTTCATTGAGTTTTTAGAGCTGACCCATTACTCAAATTATAGCGGCCTGCGATGTCCGAACATACCAGCCCCAAGTCGCCCTATCGTGAATGGTGTCTAGAAGCCATTTCAAAACCCCATGGAACTCATTAAACTATATAGCCGAACGCGGCTGACCAAGGATAGCAGTCCGGGCATTGCAGTTAAACCCTTTATTTTCAGTGGCCCATTAAACTTTGGCTCTCCCAGATGCCGAATGTTCATCTCAATGTCCCATGTTTCAATGACTTACCAGGGGTTTTGAAATGGCTTCTAGGCTGTTTTCACGCCTATTATAAGAGCGCCAAACTTGGAGGGGAGCCTGATGAAAAAATGCGAGCACTGCAGCAAAGAGCTTACAGAGCTTTTTCTCGTAAGCAAAACTTTTCCCAAACGCACCGACACGCTCTCAAACCTTGCACTCATCTATCGCCTTTTCTGTAGCGAGCGATGCTGGCTGCAACAAAAAGATGCCGAATGGAAGAATGAACATCCACACGGGTAGCGAGCGCGGACCTCCGTCTCCGAGGTCCGCAGTCTGTGTGCTCCATTATATTAAATAATCCTGCTTTGTGCATTATCCGTAATGTAATCATTTCCGCAGAAAGAACAGGCCTGGTATGTAGAGAAAACCCGCAGACCTCAAAAACGGAGGCCTGCGCTCCTTGGTACTTGGTAATCGTCCACTCAAATCTTAGTACGCCTCTGGGGCTCGGGTCACCGAAGCTTCAGTGCTCTCCTAACTTCCCTGCGCCAATTGCCCCTATCGGTGTGGAAGACCCTTTCGTGGGGGAAATGGTCGCGAATGTAGCCCTTACTGTGGACCACCATGCTCTTCCAATCATCCCAGAGTACGTAGGTGGCGTTACCTTTGCGGGGACACTCCAGAGCCACCCGCGGTGACCCGGGGAACTCAAAAACGACGTAACCATTCCATTGCTCTTTACCCACATAACATTTGGAGGGTCCCAGCGATTCAATTGCGACCAGTCGCCACTCTTCAAACTCTTGTGCCCGCCATCCACCCGAATTACGTTTGGCCTCTCTCCGATAATGTGCGATCACGTCCTCGATTTTCCAAGTACCGGGTGGAAGCAATTTGAACGAAAACCTTTCAACTGGAATTCCTGGCGTTCCGGAAAGCGGTTGCAAGGGAACACGGTCCGATTTCGACCGCGTTTTCATATCCTCCTGGAGGCCGGAGATTTTACGAAAATGCGCCCTTACCTCGGCGGCGACATCAGGATCAACGGTATACGAAAGTGATAAGGGGTAACCCCGCTGGGTCAGGTACGCCAGAATTGGCTTACTCTTGATGTTGAGCTCCCACGCCAGATGATCGATATACATCTTGTGCCTACGACGACGGTGGCGCGGCAATTGATCTACGCCGATTGAAATGCCGCACTCCGGGCATTTCTGTACAGTCGGGATAACAGTTGTTTTTATAGCGTCCTGGGGAGGCGGATGGCCGATGACCGTTTTGGCAATCGCGCCTTTCTTCGTGTTCGTGTCGACTGGACTGGCAACCGTTTTCATAGCCTGCGGGGGGCTGGTCGGTCCCGCATCGCCGCGCGACTTCCCTTTGGGTGAGCCGGCGCCAGCCCGCATCATACATATAAAAAAAGTATTTCAGCTAGTAACGCTGGTAACCATAGTAACATTTTGATCTGATATGCTGCAGTGTTGACGGAATCGAAAAATTTACTTCTTTCGAGACTTGTTCCGGTTAAGTCGACTGACATTGGTCAGGAATTTGAGGGATCCACCCTCCGTAGCTTTGCTACTGCGGAGGACGGGTTGAGCGAAGGTGATAAAGCACGAGACCGTGGTACGAACCTCAGCCATGCGACAAAAGTTGTGCAAAGTACGCCTCTCGAGGAACGAACCCGGAATGTCCTTTAGAATCAGTAAAACACTGTTTTGAAGAAGAAACGCCCGAAAGTTCAAGATGGTCAGCGCAATTGTGCAAAGTACGCCTCTCGAGGAACGAAGCTGGAATGTCCTTTAGAATCAATAAACGATTTGAAACTGACGAGGAATGATTTTTCCAACCTAACGAGGGCAGCTCGGGCGCTCGGAAGCCAAAAATACTTAAAGTAATACTTTAATAATATATTTAGTATTACTAAACAAGTTACATAGTCAACGGTCGATTCTGCCCAAACACCTGCCGCGAATCACTTGCTGCAACCGTGCAAGAGGCCAGGGCAAGCCCTGGCCCTACTGCCATATCAAAGGCGGCGAAACACCCGCTTCAATCCCGCTTCACTGCTGGCGCCGGGTTGCGCAATTCCAAATAGGGCCGCAGGTCATCCATCATGCATCGGAACTGATTGAAGTCGAGAGACTGCGCGCCGTCGCTCAAAGCTTTTTCAGGAGCGGGATGGACTTCCACCAGCAAACCGTCAGCGCCAATGGCCACCCCGGCTCGCGAAAGCGCGGGAACCAGGCTGCGCTTGCCCGTGGCATGACTCGGGTCGAGAACCACCGGCAGGTGAGTGAGTTCATTGAGCACCGGAATGCTCGAGATGTCACAGGTGTTGCGCGTGGCCGTCTCGAAGGTGCGAATGCCGCGCTCGCACAGCACTACATTGGGATTACCATGCGCGGTAATATACTCCGCCGACATAAGCAACTCATTGAGAGTAGAACTCATTCCGCGTTTCAGGAGCACCGCCCGGCCGCATTTGCCCAGAGTCTTCAGCAAAGCGAAGTTCTGCATATTCCGCGCGCCCACCTGCATCACGTCAGCATACTCCGCCACCATGCCGACGTCGCGATCGCTCATCACCTCCGTGATAATCGCAAGACCCGTGGCCTCGCGCGCTTTGGCCAGCAGCTTGAGTCCTTCGAGTTCGAGTCCCTGGAAATCGTAGGGAGAAGTCCGCGGCTTAAAGGCTCCGCCGCGCAGGATCTTCGCTCCCGCCGCGGCCACCGCCTGTGCCGTTTCCATAATCTGCTTTTCGCTTTCCACTGAACACGGCCCGGCCATCACCACGAATTCCCCGCCGCCGATCTCCACGCCGTTCAGACGAATCCGGCTGCGCTCTTTTTTAAATTCCTTGCTCACGAATTTGTAGGGCGCGGAAATGCGCACCGCGCTCTCAACCGCGGGGATGGCCTGCAGCGATTCCAGACACGCAGTAACGTCACCCACGCCCACCGCGCCGATCACCACGCGTTCTTCTCCAACAATGGTGTGAACTTTATAACCGAACTCGCGAATCCGGTCGCAGACGTGTTCGATTTCCTCCTTGGACGAATGAGACCGCATTGAGATAATCATTGCTCCTCCCTGAAAATAAAAAGCCCACTCTTTCAAGTGGGCTGGCTTTCAAAATTCTTTTACTTTAGACCAGCGCCACCTCAGCCTTTTGGAGAAGAGCCCCAAAAGGAATATGTAAATGAGTTGGCGTAGGCGCCGATCATTGGAACGCATAGTATAGAATAAAGACGGCGCGCGAAGCAAGGAAACTGAGCAGCGATTCCGTCGCGTGGGATGGCAACGGATGGCGCGCTGCGGAAATTAGAATCATCGTCAGGAATTGCATCCAGGAAAAATTGAAAGATTGCGAGATTCGAATCGATGCCCAGCCGCTCCGATGAACGTTCCATCATTGACACCGAGCGTCGCATCCTCCGGACGCTTTGCCAGGAATCTTGCCAAACCCCATCGCGGGAGTCAGCCAGGAGCGCACTCGCGGACTACCGATGGCGTGAGCCGGTTCACGAAATCATTTTCCGATTTGCGGTCACCCAACCGGAAGAAGCCGCGATTCCATTACGCGATCAGCTTCCCGGCCTTTTGACTCGCAAAGGTTTTCCGGACGTGGATTGGGAGTCATTTTTTCAGCCCCCTTCCATATCAGAAACCAAATTCGCAGACTTAATCCGCGAATTGGCCGCCTCCCATGAGGCCGGGCCAAGGCCCGGCCCTACTTAAAAATTTCCATGAGTGGTGGCTGCGAGCCGAAATGCGGGTCATTGATTCCCATCGCTTTCAGCAAGGTTGGCCCGATGGACGTCATGCGGATGCGGTGCAGATTCACTCCACTTTTGATGTGCGGCCCGCACGCGATGAACGATGCCTCAAGCCCCTCCCGGTAAGGGAAATAGCCATGCGTCCCGCCGGGAGTTTTCATTTCAGTTACCAATTCGCCGCCCGCCCCGCTGCCAAACATCGCCCCTCGCGGAGCGTCAAGCGCCATCTGCGCCGCAGGGTCAGCGCCCATCTCCACGAGCGCGTGATGGTCAAAGACGCCCCAGGCCAATCCCTGATCGCGAAGCGGCTTCAGCGCCGCATCGACTTCGCTCTGAAAGTTTTTCCCGTCAGGCCAATAAATAAAAAAAGATCCACCGTTTGACACCGTGGCGATTTTCCCGCCCGTCACCCGACCCTGCTCGTCCGCAGTCAGCAGTCCAGCTTTCGTCAGCAAGACATTCGGATCGATCAAGCGGTTGACGGACATGAATCCGTGGTCAGATACGATGAAGAAGTCAGTGGATTTTTCGAGGCCCGCGTCTTTGACCGCATCCATGATCTCGCCGATGCGCGCGTCAATGCGTTCGAGTGTGGCCGCTGCTTCGGCGCTTTCAGGTCCATGCTGGTGTTCGGTTTCATCAAGCGTTTCCAGGTGAACCAACAAGAGGTTGGGCATGTGCTTCTTAAACAGGAACTCCGCCAGATGAGCGCGAGTGACGTCTTGATCCTCGCCGGCCGGCGGCGGGCCGAGTATCATCAAGGCCTCAAGCAGAAGTCCTGGCGTGGCAAACTTCGCCACATAAATAGGATCGCCCACTTCTCCCTTCGCCGGGTCCCAAATTTCCGGCAAATCCCAATCGATGGGCGCCCCCGCGGTGACCGGCCAAAACACAGAGCCGGTTGTCAGGTGCGCTTTACGGGCCTCATCCCAGAGCGTTGGAACTTTGATAGCCTTCGAAAACCAGAACCAATCGCGCGGATTCTTTCCAGCTTCTCGCGATGAAAGGTTGGTGTAAATACCGTGCTCGGCCGGCATCCTGCCCGTGACGATCGTAGTGTGGGAAGGATAGGTCAGGGTCGGATAAACGCCCTCCACCACCTCGGCAAAACTTCCTTCGGACTTCATTCGCATGAGATGAGGAATGTGAAGGCTGGATGATGGCGAAGCATAAAATTGCGCGCCCATGCCGTCCACGGATATTACAACGATGTGCCGGGCAGCCGGCTGGACTCCCGGTAACGCTTGGGCGTAAAAACGCACTCCATTGAAGGTGGGGCACAGCAGCGCTGCGAGTATAACCAGAGCTCGCGCCCAAAACTTCAGAGACGTAAATCCGCGAAACCTTTGCATTGAGATGAGCAATCCTGTTTTCATGTGCACGGCAGCCTCACGATTTAATTTTCGTTTCACGGGCGCTCTGCAGCCTTTGATACACCCGACCGCAACCAAATAAGTCTTCCAGTTTACATTGGATTTTTAATCGATATCGGGCGCCTGACATTTACCTTTCCTGAAAACTAAAATCAAAATTCATCTAGGAAAGCACCGGAAACTGGTTTGAATTCCGGCGCAAGCGAGGCAGGAATGGACGATCGGCGATTTGTCCTTCGAATGACTGAGCCCATCGACCGGGAATTTTTGCTCCGCACGACGGGCAAGACCCTGTCGGCGTGAGATGGTATTTCCGCACCATGTAGCCGTAACGCTCGATGAGAAGCGCGCAGCAGTTGGGGCAACGCGTGTTTTCCAGATCGCCCACACGGCCCGGCAAATTTCCGGCATAAACGTACCGCAATCCGGCGTGCTTTCCGAATTCGGCGATCCGCATCAGCGTCTCGGGCGCGGTGTTTTCTGGGTCTGTCATCCTGTAATCTTTATGGAACGCAGTGATGTGCCACGGAATATCCGGTGAAACACCGGCCAGAAATTCCGCCATACGCTTCATCTCATCGTCTGAGTCGTTGAATCCGTGAATCGTCAGTGTGACGATTTCCATCCAAACCCCCATTTCATGCAGGCGACGAATCGTTTCCAGAATAGGCTGGATGCGGCCTCCCAGTTGACGATAGTGACGATCGTCAAAACTTTTCAGATCAACTTTGTACAGATCGATCCAGGGGCGGAGGAACTCGAGAACCTCGGGCGTGCCGTTGCCGTTTGAAACAAACCCGGTGCGCAAGCCGGCAGCTCGCGCTTCCTTGAAGACGGCCACCGCCCATTCGCTGGTGATCAGCGGCTCGTTGTAAGTACTCACCAGAACTTTGGCGCCCTGGCGAAGCGCATCACGAACCAGATCTTCGGGCGTGACCCCGAGCGGCAAGGATTGTGCCGCAGGATCGCGCAGCGCTTGCGAAGTTACCCAGTTCTGGCAGTAAGAACAATGGAGGTCGCAGCCGAGCATTCCAAAGCTATAGGCCAGCGCGCCAGGATAAGCGTGGTTGAAAGGCTTTTTCTCAATCGGGTCGCACTGAACCCCGCCCACATAGCCCCACGGGACGTAAAGCTTCCCTCCGCGGTTGTAGCGAACCTTGCAGACACCAAGCTGCCCGTCTGGAATGCGGCAGCAATGTCCGCAAGCGAAGCAGCGCACAAAACCGCGATCGAGCTTTTCATAAAGCTCACCCTCGCGAACGTTTTCCTGAATGACTTCCTTTAGAGTCGCCATAGCCGTTGACCAGAGCGGGCTCTCCCGAACCCGAGTGCACCTGATCATTGGAATTATAACGCCGCGACACTGGTTAACGATAGGCGTCCGTTTGGCCGGATTCATCAGAGCCGCAATTGTTTTCGAAGAGTCGGGAAGATGGAATAAATTAAGAATTCAACTATTGGGCAGGGACTTGCTTTGAAAAAGCTTGGAAAAATTGTTCGACCACTTGCCTCGCGGCGGAAAGAATCATTCTCTGGCCCACGCTTGCAAACAGTCCGCCCACCTGGGCCTCGCCCGTGTAGCTGATCAGGGTTTCACTTCCGTCCCCGGTGAGGGTC
>Ga0209166_10002748_pt1 | contig 13036 bp, 18 predicted proteins | sample Coa_R1_3_FD_187151 | JGI IMG/M metagenome (GOLD analysis project Ga0209166, IMG submission 187151) | Surface soil microbial communities from Centralia Pennsylvania, which are recovering from an underground coalmine fire - Coalmine... | ecosystem: Environmental > Terrestrial > Soil >... | reverse complement strand
GTCAGCCGCGCTAGAAACAGCGGGTCGCTCAAGCGGCACGTTTATGCGGCGCTGCAGTCGAACGGAGCGTGGTTCCTGCAGTTTCTGTTCGCCGTGACGACGTTCAATCGAATTATTACGGGGCAATACGGCTGGCGGATGTCGTCGTTCGCCGTGGTTTACTACACAGCGTTTACGATGTCCGGCTCCGTTTATGCTCACTACCGCTCGTTGAAAACCGAAAAGGGCCTTGGCGCGGTCGGCGCTAATAAAAGGTACGCCCAGATAACTGTCGAAGAGTGGGAACAAGTCAAGATGTGTTTAAATCCTTTTCCGCGGGGTGTTTCTTTGAGCGGCATAAGCCAAGAAAAGTGGAACACAGCTTTTGGGCAAAAGGAAAAAAGTTAGTACTAGTACGAAAGTACTATGTACAATAGAGAACACTTTGATTAAAATCCCCGCAAGTTCGGTGAAAGGAAACGAACATGTCGCCAGCCCGACGTGAAGAGGAACAGCTGCGAGCTTACCGCTTAGGTACGGCGGTAGGAATGATGATCGGTAGAGAAGCTCTTCAGAATCCCGCTCAAACCCAAAAAACTTTAGAGTTCAGCGACGAGGCCACGGTCTGCTACCTCAATGGGGTAGGAGACGCGATGGCTGGTTGCGTCATAGGAGACGAATCGCATGGAAATCGTTAAGCAATCTGACGGCCGTACCTTTTACGTGTCTGGTCCCGTCACTGTTCCGCTAAACGGCACGCTTTCCGACATGATGGAGTACGTCAAGGCGTTGACGACCGACCAGCTCGAGTCTGTTATTAAGGACCGCGGGCTCGAGGCGCACGGCTTGATTGAACCGACGCGGCTCTTGTATACCGCAGCCTCGTTCATCCAGAACGCCTGGTACGACGACGTCGTCAAGCGCCTCGAGGCGGGCGAGGCCGTGCCCAATAACTTCCCCGGGAACCTCGCCACTATCGAGGGCGCGACCGAGGGGCGTGACTACGCGCTCAAGGCGCACGACGACCGGTTGAAGGCCTACGATAAGGCGCTCGAGGTGGCGAAGCAACAGGAGAAGCGGCAACGGACGGCCGTCGGGCCGCAGGGGAACGAGGAGCACCGGAAGGAGTTCGAGAAAAAGCTGCCGGAGCTGCCAAGTGAAAATACGTTCGTCGCCAACGGGCACGTCATCGACGTCGACGGAACGCCGATAAAGCTGGAGCAGGACGGCTCGGGTGACATTGACCTAAGCGTCGCCATTAACATCTTATTACTGGCCGGCTACGACGTCCCCGCCGGAGCGGACTTCGAAACCGTAGCGCCCGTAGCGAGGGGCATCCTTCGTTCGTTGTGGTACCGCGTCGTAGCGTTGCTGCCGGTTCCGCCGGAGTTGATTTACGAGCAGCGGGTCCTGTACAAGCGGTACCTAAGCCAGGTGAAAAAGATTCGGGTGGAGCGACCGAAGGAGAAGGCTCCGGCGCAAAAGGAGAAGGCCGCTTCACCTGAAGAAAAAACATCGCCTGAGCTAAAAGCTCCTAAGGCCGTTAAACCCCAAAGCTTTATTCTTGGCTCGGCCGATGCGTCGAAGCTTCGGGGCCAGTCGAAGTTTATCTATGACGCCGTCGTGAAGGTCCTCGAAACGGAGAACCCCGCCTCTCTCGCCGCGGTTATTACCACGGCCGAGGGGCTCGGCTTCGCGACCCAGGAGCCGGGCGGTAACGCGCCCCGCGCCCGGTGGCTCACCCTCGAGCTCGTCAAGAAAGGTATTCTGGGGGTGGCGAATGGCGCGAATTGACGTAGTTAACAAGATAGGAATTTACGAGTTGGGAGGTAAGATATCGAATGATGAAAAATTAGAGGTTTCAAATCATTGGAACTCAAATTCCTACGTCGTTCTAAAATTTAAAAATGTTGAAATAACCGTCGTAACGGGCGACTTAGAAGCCGCCATAAAAAACGCAACGAATGCCCGATGAAGATACTCTATACAGGATTTACGCCGTTGCAAGTCTGTTCGGAGCGAGCGGGCAAGGTCACGCAGAAAATTAACGTTCCTCGAGCGTTGCGCGACCTCCTCGTCGAGGACGGGCACGAGGTTGACTGGCGCGTCGTTCGGGTCGGTGAGTCGCTCCGGAAATATGACGCCTTGTTCGTCAACATCGGGCCCATCCAGTCGCTCAACGCCCGCATGGGGGCGCTCGGGTCCTTGTGGGCCCTAAGCCAGTACCTTCCTACGATAATACACTTCGACGATTGGCAAGTCTACCAAGTCCTGCAGCAGCTCGAGTCGTTTCTACGACTGGGCGACAAGCAAATTTTTAAGATCCTCGGGGACGACGGGGAACCGTTTTTCAAGGTAAATTACGACGACCCGGAGCTCGTCGACAAGCGTGCCAATATCATGGGAAGCGCCGCGGCGCTTGTATCACCGTGGAAGCGCTGGCTCGCGCTCTGCCCGATGTACGAGTGGGGCAACAAGAGCGTCGCCCGACAAAAGCTGCGCTTCGTCGATGAGTGGCACTTCAGTTTCCTCGATCCGTCGTCGGTCGTCGTTTCGAAGTACGAGGAACCGATCCCCGAAAAGGAGCGGGCCTGGGCGCTCGCGAGCGTCATGCCGCCCGACTATTGGCTGGAAAAACAAAAAACGATTACGTGGCCGGTGCACCTGTTCGGTACGACGAAGAAGAACGTCCGGGAGGGCCGGACGACCCCACTGAAGACGGAGGACGACGTCCGGCGGGAGTACGCGAAACGGTGGGGAATACTATCCCCGGAGTACCCCCAGGCTGGAAGCGGCTGGTGGCGGAGCCGGTTTATCTACGCCGCCCAAACGGGCTCGGTGCTCTACTGCGGGGCGCTGGACGCCGCGGCGCTAGGTTCGGCGTACCAGTTAAGTATTTCGGAGATTCAGAAGCAGGACGACGGAAACCTCGGCGCGATAGCGGCGCGGCAGGCCGAGACGTTGAGGCCTTACATCTGGAGCCGGAGCCGATTGAAGGAAGAGCTTCGTAACGTATTTAAACGAGCGGAGCTACTCGTTTGAGGCTACTCGTCGCCAATACCTACGCAGGCTCGCTCCTCCTCGCTGCCGAGCGACGGAAGGACGAGGTCATCGCCTCGCTCGAGGACGCCAACTATGGCGGTGCAATCCAGCTCGCCAACTTTCCACGACTAAACTACTACCCCACGACCGACGTCTGGCCAGAGTACGACCTGACGGATACCGTCGTCATCGCCCACCCACCCTGCGCGGCGTTCTCGTCGCAGAACCGGGGATCGGCTGCGATGCGGGGCTTTAACGCACCCAAGGTCCGCTGCACGGAGAAGGTCGTTGAGTACGCGCTAAAAAGTAAGGCCGCGGCGCTAGCCGTGGAGTCGGTTCCTCGGGCGCTCGTGGGCCTCTGGTTTATGTACGACGGTTACGCCAAGAAGTACGGCTACGACGTCTATCGCATCTCGCTCAACGCCGGCAGCCTAGGCGTCGCGCAGTATCGGCCTCGCTTCTGGGCCGTCCTCGTTCGTAAGGGTCTGGTAAAAAATTTGAAGCTGACGATGGAGCCGAAGCGAAGGGAGATGAAGGATATCATCTCCGACTACGACGGGTGTTGCCTGACGGAGCTGCCTTGGGTAAAGGAGCACACAGAGGAGCAACTGGAGCGGGTTCGGCAATCATTGAATTCTGAAAAAGAATTCAATGATTATCTCAAAACCGCTCGAGGTTCTGTTGTTAAGACCTTACCCGACAAGTTGAAGCTCGAAAAGTGCGACGGGGACGTATACGAGTGCGCCTGCGCGAGGCACGTCGAGACGCGGCGCGCGGCGATGGGTTGGAACTTCACCTCTCACTCGATGGTGATGTTGAATCCTTCGGACCTCGCTCCGACGCTCCTCGCCGGCTCGTGGTGGTTTTATAAGACCCGGGCGCTCGTGGCCGAGGAGTATAAGCAGGTGATGGACTTCCCCCGGGACTATGTCTTCCCCGGCGAGTACTACCTGAAGCGGACCCGGGAGTACCTCTCGCGGGGCGTCGCGCCGGCCACGGCGGAGTGGATCTTAAACCAGATTGAGTCGAACCTAACCGGGAAGGAGCTCTCGGGCTCGTTGAAGGCGGAGCTCGAGCCGAACGACTCGACGGTAAACTTTTGGCTTACCCCGAAGGCGCGGCGTGAGGCCGTAGCTACGGAGGTCATCTTGAAATGACCAGCGCTGGGAGATTTTCAATGAAAAATTTGGTAAGGATATCGTGTTTGTTGATCATTGTTTTTGGACTTCATTATATTGAAAATTCGCTTAAGAAAACGAAGGCGGCGATAGATTTTGTAGATCGTCAACAAGAACAAACTGAAGCGGTTTTAGTTAGTTACGAGCGATGCGACGATAACACTGGTGGAGCTCCATGTTCTACCGATAATACCTTAAGAAGGCATATTTATCCGATTCTCATTTGTAATTCAATGTCTCTCGAATTAGAGAAGAAGTATTGGTTAGTGCCGGGTTGTAGCGTATGCGCCCCACAAAATTCAGAGTGGTGTTGGACGATAGTAGCAATTGAGGAGAAATGAAGTGTACTTCATCGGTGACGTCCACGGCAAGACGAAACAGTTAGGCGAGCTGCTTAGTAAGCTCGACAAGACGCAGGTGGCGTTTCAGGTCGGCGACATGGGCCTGGGTTTCCGCGACGTTTCGCTCGATGAGTACGATCCAGGTGAGTTTCGCTTCATCCGGGGCAACCATGACTCGCCTGAGGCGTGCCGGAAGCACCCTAACTACGCCGGGGACTACGGCTACCTCGAGCACCTGGAGCTCTTCTTTATCGGCGGCGTGTACTTCATCGACGGCCCGCCGTACCGGACGCCAGGCGTGAGTTGGTGGGAGGATGAGCAGTTGAGCTACGACGATTTAATCACCGCTCAACGGCTTTACCTTAAGGTCAAGCCACGAATCGTCGTCACGCACGAGGCGCCGACGCTCGCGGCCGAGGAGCTGCTGCGGCCGATGCTAATCAGAAGTAATAACGGCTACTACGACGCGAAGATGGAGTGCGGAACGTCACGGACGAGCCGCTTTCTCCAGACGATGCAGACGCTCCACCACCCCGAGCACTGGTACTTCGGGCACTACCACGTCGACCGGGAGTTTAAGCTTCTTGGCACGACGTTCCATTGTCTGGCGGAGTTGAGCGTAAAGGAGCACCGGCCGTGAGACTTCGGGATTTTAAGCCTAAGAATACGTTGACCGTCGACGTCATTCGACGGGCGGTGGAAACGTTAAGAAACAAGCCCGCTAGAATTTCGGAGTACCGTACCTACTATAGCAAGGACTTAATTACTACGCTCCCTAAGGATGACGGTCCTTGGACGATTACGGTTCACGAGACCGATACGTTTTCGCCTAGCGTCGATTTTCCACGCTACGGCAGCCGGAACATCGTCGTCTACATTCCTAGGGAGCCCCAGGTAGAAAAACCTCGACAGGTGAGGATGGCCTCGCTCCTTCACGAGTTGGGGCACGTGGCTGCGTTTATTCTGGGAAGCGCCTACAATAACCTCGACCCACGATCCGTTGGCCGAAGCCCGAGCGAGGAGGTTGACGCCCAGGGAATTATCGACGCTGAGATGGAGGCCTGGGACTTCGCCTTCATGATGTTCGACCGCGACCGGTCGATCCAATCGTACGTCGAGGGCTATCGCAGGCACGATAAACCGAAAGGACTCCTAACGTGGCGGCCATAGTTATCGAAGGACCCGACGGAACGGGAAAGACGACGTTGGCCCGAGCGTTCGAGGCTCGAGGCTTCGTTTACCACCACTGCGACCCGCCCGCCGAGGGCATCGACCTCTTCGACCATTACCTCGACCTAATCCTCCTCGCCCGTAAGAAGGACGTCGTCTTCGATCGTCTGCACCTCGGTGAGTACGTCTACGGGCCCGTAATGCGGGGCGGCTCTCGCCTGACGCTGAATCAGCTCCGCTTCTTGAATCGGGCTGTTCACCCGTCGCCGGGTTTCATAATTCTGTGCGACATGAACGAATCGTGGATCGTCGACCGGTGGCGCGCTAACGTCGACCGGGAGTACGTTAAGGACGAGGCGAAGTTTAAACGGGTTATTCAAGGATTTCGAGAGCTGCGCGATAACCTCTATCGCATCGGAAGGTTTGAGTACGATTTCATTCGCTTCGGCGTGCATCAGAACGAGTTCGTCCGAGGGATCGTCGATCGACTTAAGACGTTCGGTCGTCATCCCATCGACGGTTATAGCGGTGAGCCCTACCCCGAATTTCTATTCGTCGGTGAGCGACCGGGAGGTAAGGTCGACCTGGGCTTCTGCTCTGAGAAAAACTCGTCGGGATTTTTGAACTATTGCCTCGTCAAGGCCGGATTCGTCGAGCCCGAAATTGGTTTCATCAACGCCTTCGATAAATACAACCTTCCGCGAGACCTGCACAAAATTTGGCTCGAGCTCTACCAACCGAAGGTCGTTGCCCTCGGTCTCGAGGCTCAAAACGCCTGTAAGAAATTTAAGATCCCATACGAAGGACTTCCCCACCCGTCGTACTGGAAGCGGTTTCATGCGAAAAATTTGCAGGGCTACGTCGAGCTGTTGCAAGACGTCAGGAGATATTAAATGATTCAAGCCGGCGACGTCTACCACGTTTGGTTGCAGCTTTTACGAACGTTGATACACCACCCGCAACAAGTCGTCGCGCCCCGCGGGCAGGCGACCCGGGAGTGCCTGGCGCAGCAGTTGATTATCAACGACCTGCGGAAGTGCCTCATCTACCACCCCGTTCGAAATATAAACTACAAGTTTGCCGTGGCGGAGTGGCTGTGGATCCTGCTGGAATTGGACGACGTTAACGCGCTCCTCCGCTACAACAAGCAGATGAGCCGCTTTTCGGACGACGGGAAGGTCCTGGCCGGCGCGTACGGCCCGAGGCTCGGGCCGCAGTGGTCGTACGTCGTCGACACACTTCGCCGCGACCCTAACTCCCGGCAAGCGGTATCGGTAATCTTCACGCCGTACCCGCCCCCGTCGAAGGACGTGCCTTGCACCATTTCGCTCCAATTTTTGCTGCGGGAGGCCTTCCAAAAGAGGTGGCTGCACGTTATCACGACGATGCGCTCGTCCGACGCGTGGCTCGGAATTCCCTACGACGCGTTCACCTTCGCGCAGTTGGCGAACCTGCTGGCGAACGAGTTGAATAAGGGCGATAGGCCCTTGAACGTCGAGCTTGGAAGCTTGACCTTTAACCTCGGCTCGTCGCACCTCTACGAGTCGGACCTCGAGGCGGCGAAGCGCGTTATCGAAGCGCCTTCCGACGGGGCCGCTATCGCATCGCCGAACCTGACGCGGGGTTTCCCCTCGGCCGACGAGCGCCGGGGCTTGGAGCACGCTCTCTACGGCCGGGAGCATGGGATGGAGCTGTACTGGCCGTGGTGCCACTACGCCAACGTATTGAAGGCCGATACGTTTACCGTGGCCCGAGGAATTTTATCGGGGATGACGGATGAGTAGGTTGGGACAATCGACGACGAGCTTCGAGGAAAGGCGAACCGAGGCGAATCGGCTTCTTGAGATGATTCGCTCGGTAGGCGCGAGCATAATTAACGCAACGTACTCTGAGGTGCAGATAGCATTCCTGAAGAAATGCGCCGACCAGGATCAAATCATCACTCCGAGCATGATTTTTTACCTGCGGGATTTGAAGGACAAGATTTTATGAGGAGGAACGAACGTGAAAAAAAATGAAGGAAGCAACCCAACTCCATCGATAAAAGTACCAACGGGCAAGGATATTCGGGAGACGATGGATTTTTCGTTGGAAGAGCTTTACATGATTGTGGGTAGCATCGCATTTTTATCAGATAATCTCTCAAAATCCGGTACGGGGGCTCACAAAATAAGGGCCCGTGAATACGACCGGTTACTGAGGCGCATCGACAACGCTTACGTCGACCTGAACATGAAGCAAAACTCCGCTGCGTCGGTTAGCCTCGCTACTTAAATGCCAAAGTCGAATTCATCGTTAAATAGCCTTAGGTTTAACTTTGAATCGACGGGAGTAGGGCCTCATTCGAAAGTTAGCCTTCCAGTCTTACCGTCGTTAGCGGGGGTTACGGAGCTCGGCTTCGATACGGAGACGGACCGCGACCTGGTGCTCTGGCGCAAGCTCTACGGCGTGAGCTACCGAACGCCCGACGGCCGCGAGGGGTACGTTCCCATCCGACACCCTGGCGGAGGGAACTACGACGAGGCCGTCGTTCGTCGATGGCTACAAACCGAATTCCGAAACAAGACGCTCATCGGGGCGGGCATCAAGCACGAGGATCACGTCCTGCGTACGTTCGGCGTAAGCCTCGAGGAGCAAGGCTGCCAGCTCTACGACGTCTTTCACGCGGCAACGCTTTTAAACGAGCGCCGTTGGCGCACCAACCTCGAGGTTCTGTCGCAGGAGGAGTTCGGCGAGGGCAAGGTCGACCTAGGCGATACGGACTCCTATCCCATCCACGAGCGCCCCGCGGCCGACGTTGCGGAGTACGCGATTAAGGACGCGCGCCTCGGCCTGGCGTTGAAGGAGCGCTATACGCCGCGGCTTGAAGCCGAAGGACTTATTTCGGTCCTTCAGCTTGAAAACGACCTGGTGTATTCGACGGTCGACATGGAGCGTAACGGCTCGTACCTCGACGTCGACCTTCTTCAAAAATGGGATGACGAAGTGACGGTGGAGTTCGAGGCGCGGATCCTCGAAATCCACCGTCGAACCGGAATGGCCATCAACCCAAACACCGACGATATGAAGCGCTTAATGCGCTACGCGGGCGTCGAGCACACCGGCTTCTCGACCGAAAAGGGAAACGAGAGCTTCGCCGAGGATGCCATCCTGCCGTGGCTGGGCGAAAACTGTCAAAATTGCCCTGAGTGCGGCGTGAACCACGACATTATTAGTTTGGCCCTCGAGGCGCGGCAGCTCTCCTCGTACCGGGCGAAGTATACGCAGGGTTACCTAAAAAAGGTGCACGCCGACGGACGGATCTTCTACGCGCTCCACCAGATGCGCGCGGAGTCGGAAGGCGCGATGGCCGGTACGGTCGTCGGGCGGTACAGTTCCTCGGCGCTTAATAAGGAGCGTGACGACGGGGGCATCAACATCCAGCAGGTTGCCAAGACGAAGAAGATGCCGAAGTTGCTGCAGCGGTGGCCGACGCGGCGCCTTTTCATCCCGCCCGCCGGTGAGCGCTGGGTCTCGTCGGACGCGTCGCAGCTCCAGTTCCGGGAGTTGGCGCACTACGCCAAGCAGCTCGGGATGCCGCGGCTCGCCGAGCGATACAACGAGGACCCGAACGTCGACTTCCATAACATCGTGATGGCCTGGACGGGATTGAATCGCGACTTTACGAAGAACGTAAACTACGCCAAGCTTTTCGGAGGCGGCCCCGGCAAGGTGGCGTTTATGTGCCACAAGACCGAGGACGAGGCACGGCGGATAATTAAGAAGTACGACCGGGAGTTCCCCGAGGCCGCGGCCGTTATCCAGAAGGCCGAGCGAATGGCGCGGACGCGGGGCTACGTGCGGACCATCCTTGGCCGCCGCATGCGGTACGACGTGCATGGCTCCGACCGGAGCGAGCGCTTTTATAGCGCGCTGGCGAAGCTGCTGCAGGGTACCGAGGGTGACTTGATAAAGCTGAAGATTCGTCGCCTATACCGAGAGCGGAAACGGTTGGGCGTTACGCTCCGCAGCACGGTGCACGATGAGGTGAACAAGACGACCCCGAATGAGGCGAAGGAAACTATCGCCTCGTTCATGTCCGAACAGGAGTTCCCGATGGAGGTGCCGATTAACTGGGACACCGGCATCGGGGGAAGTTGGGAAGATGCGAAGTGACGAAAAAATTACGTATTACGAGCGCATCGGTTGGAATAAAAGCGGCGAGGTCGTCCTTTGGCAGCAGTCCTACGACGGTATGATCTGGACGGACGTCGACTGCTCGTATTGGCACGGAAAATTTCCCTTCGTGATTATAAATTTTGACGGGAACGAAGGATTCAAACTTTGGAGAAACTATGAGTCGCTACCTAGTGCAAAGCATCTCCCGAGCTCAGACGAAGCGGGGAAAGACCTACCTCCGGTTTAATCTCGTCGAGCCCGGCGGTAATGTCAACAAGGCCGTTCTGTGGGAGGATAAGGCCCTTGAAAACGGTCAGGTCGTCGACGCGCTCGTTGAAATCGACGAGTACAACGGCGAAAAGCAGCTTAACGTCAAGGCCATCCGAGTAACGGCGAACAAGGCCGATGGGCCGGAGTTTTTGCCCCAACCGAAGATCGACGTCGTAAAATTTCATGCGGAGCTGACGGCCTTCGTGGACCGAGTGTCGAGTCCGGGAATTAAAAACGTATTGTACGAGGTCATCCACGACGAGCGGTGGATGCGGGCGCCGGCGGCGCAGAAGATTCATCATGCCTACATCGGCGGCCTCCTCGAGCACACGGTGAACCTGTGCCGACTGGGGAAAGTCGTTTCGGAACTGTACCCAATTCTGCGGTACGATTACCTGATCGCCGCCGCGGTGCTCCACGACCTCGGTAAGCAGGACGAGATGAGCTACGAGATGAGCATCGACTACACCGATCAAGGCAAGCTCCTCGGGCACGTCATGATCGGGTACGAACGCCTGCTCGAGTGGCTGGATTATTTCGAAGTTCCGGACGACGAAGCGCTAGCGCTAAAACACCTCGTCATCTCCCACCACGGAAACCCCGCCTTCGGGGCGCCGAAGGCGCCGCAGATCCTCGAGGCTCAGGTCTTCAGCGACCTCGACGGACTCGACGCCCACATCGGCACGATACTCGGCGCCATCGACCGGGCGGGAAACCGCGAGTGGACCGAGCGGACGGGAACCGGGCAGGAGATTTACCGGGGGAGGAGGACGGATGTGGCCTGAAAAGAAGCTGGTGGCTAAGATTATCGAGGGCCTGCGGAAGCGGCGCGGGCACTCGATCGAGGTCTTCAAACACAACGACCGAATTACCCGGGGGATCCCCGACCTGTCGGTAACGGCTTACGGGCGGACGACGTGGTTCGAGGTTAAACAGTTCACCTCCGAGGAGCCGCGGCCCTCGGAGATTAAGAAGAAGCTCGAGCCTCTGCAGCTACAGCGGCTTAAGAGACTAGCCGACTGCGGCCGGGCGTTTTATATCTGCGGGTACGTCGAGGACGGTGCCCAACGCTTTTCCGTCATGAGCCCGGCGAACGCCCACCGGTTCGGGGCGTTTCGCTTCGGTAAGAACCGAACCATCGAGCAGGACCTGGATTTACTTACGACCTTTCTGTGAAGCTTCGCGAGCCCATCCCGATAGTCCGGGTGTCGGTGTACGTGCCTGGCGACTTAAAGGCGCGGATAATCGGACGCTCGGAGAGATCGAACGTATCGGTGAACTTCACCGTCGTTTATTACCTACTTCACCGCTTTCAACCGGTGGGCTATACCGATATGGCCGCGGATCTCAAGGCCCGAGCCGCGAGGCGCAACGTACCGGCGACGGCGCTTAACGACGGGAGCCCCGAGCCGCTCATCATCTCACTTCCCACGTCCCTTCGGTCGAAGATTTACGAAACGGCGCGGCAAAATTTTCGAAGCCTGTCGGCCGAGGTCGCCCACGCCCTAACGGAGGAGTATGAGCGCGTCACGCCTTGAGCGAAAGTTAGACGAGGCCTTACGGAAGGGCGTCGAAACGCCGTGTCCCTATCACCCCGCCGGCCGGAATCACCTGTTGTTAAATCCACTCGAGCGGCAAATTGTCGTTGAGCGAATCCTAGAGGTCTTAAAAAATGAGCGACTTTTATCTGGACAAGGTTAAGGAATTTCATCGCGCGTTGTACGGCACCGACGCGCCTGAGGAATTTATAACGAAGGACGTCGCGCTTTGTCGCTTACGCCTCATCGTCGAGGAGGTCGGCGAACTTTCTAAGGCGATGCACGAAAATGACAGAATAAAAGTTGCCGATGGTTTAGCCGATCTTCTCTACGTTATCTACGGCGCGGCGATCGTCTACGGAATTCCTATCGCACCGGTTTTCGACGAGATACACCGCTCGAACATGAGTAAGGACTTCCCCGACGATACCGACCGCGGCAAAAAATCCGCTCGAAAAGGCTCACGTTACTTTCCACCAGATCTCCAAGGCCTCTTTTAGTACTAGTACTATAGTACTATTTACATAAATCTAGAGCTGTGTTAGGATTGTCTCAAGTTCGGAGCTACAAACGGCCGGACTTAGAAAAGGAACGAAAATGAAACAAGGACAAACACTACAGGACTTGGCAAAGGAGTTGAGACGGCAGCGAGAGGCGCAGCGCGACTTTCAATTGCCCGCAAAGCTCTTGACCCTGAAGCCGGACCGGTCGGTGGAGTTTGGTCTCACCAACGAGGCTCGAGGAGCTTGGACGGAAAATTTCCAAACCTCCGGTCTCTTCATCGATCAGCTCGCCACCGGTTGGGCGGGAATTCCAAAAAAGTACGTCGACAAGATGACGGCCGAGGCGCCCGAGCTTCTCGCCACGAACGTCAACCATTGGCTCGAGGACGACGACCGCCCGCGGCTCGTGCGGACGATGGACGGCACGGCGAGGGCGTTCCTTTCCAACCGGTACCGCACCATCGACAACGTCGGCGTCGTCGAGGCCGTCCTGCCGACCTTTATCCAACACGACGTCGCGATGGCGTCGTGCGAGGTAACGGAGCAACACCTCTGGCTCAAGGGCGTCAACCATAAGCGCAACTTCGAGGTCCGAAAGGGCGACGTCGTCCAGGTGGGCATCAGCATCAGCAACTCCGAGGTAGGGCTCGGCGCCGTAAAGGTCGACCCGTTGATTTACCGCCTCGTGTGCCTGAACGGCGCCATCCTGCCTGATAGCGGCATCCGGAAGTTCCACATCGGCCGCCGGCTCGACGACTTGAACGAGGCCGTCGAGGTCTTCCAAAACGACACCCGCGTCGCCGACGATAAGGCGTTTTTCCTGAAGCTGCGCGACGTTGTCGTAGCCGCCTTCGACG
>Ga0209166_10002747_pt1 | contig 13041 bp, 16 predicted proteins | sample Coa_R1_3_FD_187151 | JGI IMG/M metagenome (GOLD analysis project Ga0209166, IMG submission 187151) | Surface soil microbial communities from Centralia Pennsylvania, which are recovering from an underground coalmine fire - Coalmine... | ecosystem: Environmental > Terrestrial > Soil >... | reverse complement strand
GAGTAAAGCCACTGGCAGGCTTTCAGGTCTAAGAGCGCATCGGTTATCAAGACGGCTCGCCCAAAGGTTCTTTCTTGAACGCAGGCCACTCGGCCATTGTCGAAGAATTTGACCGCCACACTATCCTTGATCAATGACAAGATTTCCGGCGTCATCGTAAACCTTCGGGACGAACATGATGTAATCGGCGCTCACCGAAACGATGGATTCTACCCAGGCCGGGTCCATCTTCGTCCTACCCACTCCGCCCACCGAGACCGGCATGAACGGTTCATAGACCAGCCAATTCTTCTGACTATCTTGCGGGATGAATCCTGCCAAAGCAATAAATAGAGCATGCTCCATATCGTAATGTCCCAGGGCCGAGTCTGTAAGTCTTATTTCGTCCCGGTCGGATTCATCCTGAGCCACGCGCGTTCGAAGCCGCACAAAGACTTGTCTCTTTTGCCGTATCTCGACTTTGCCAGATCCTATCCAAATAGGCTGTTCGATGACTCCGCCTTGAGGCTGAATCACAACATATTGTTCGGCTTGCGAGTTGAACAGAGGCGGTTCATCGGCGGAAATGAGGACTTTCTCTTGGCCAAGCTCTAAAGAGGAAATCAAAGCATTCTTGGTTTGCACCAAAATAGCGGAAAGCTTCGTCGGAATCGGAGTTGATTTGTTAGGCATTGTCCCGGATTTTTAATCGACAAGGCTCTTCTAGGAAGTTCTGGCCGGATGTTTCGCAACCGACCGTGAAAATGTAATCGGTCTGATCCGTTCCCCCACTCACCCTAAAGGCGACAATAGGCCCAACGATGGCAGCAATACCCACACTTGGCAAAGAGGCTCCAGGCGTTGGCGTGTCGGAAGCGATAGCCACGCTTACCGTGGGAGGAGCAATCAGGATCTCATTATTGACGGCAAGTTCAGGCTGAAAGCCGAAGTTCACACCGCAAATACGACTTCCTTCCGAAGGCAAAGTAATCGGCGAAGTCACCGAGCCGCGAGCGCCACGAGGAGGAGGCGTCCATTGAATAGCCGGGATCAAGGCCAATTCGATGCCTGCAAAGTTCGCCGCGCTGTCGCCAAGAATCGTGAATGCGCCAAGGGAAACAACCTGAGAAACAAAACTTGCCGAACTATCCCCATTAGCCGTGACACTTCCCACGCTGGCCGCCAACCCGACAAAACTGGCCGTTGAATCTCCTGACGCGCTAAAGGTTGACAGGATCAACCCTTGACCGACAAAGCTTGCTGTGGCAACGCCGGGAGCCGTAAAGCTTGATTGAAGGACAATGTTGGAAAAGAATGAGGCCGAAGACGATCCAGTAGCCGTTAGCGTCGAAGCGATTACGTTTAGGCCAACGAAGGATGCCGTCGATGATCCATCGGCTTCAAAGGCCCCGCCGCTCTCCAATTGGCTAACGAAACTGGCGCTAGAACCGCCTGGAGCCGTCAAAACGGTTGCCGTCGTTCCGATGCCGGCGAAGTCCCCTGTCGAATCGCCTGCAATAGTAAAGGCAGAAAGAACAGCCGCTTGGCCGCCAAAACTGGCCGAGGCAATGCCTGAGTCGGTAAAGGAGCTTTGCTTTTCACTCTGGCCGGTAAACGACGCGGAACTCGATCCCGCTGCCGTGAACTGGCCTTGGAAGAGGGGATTGGAAATGAAGGAAGCCGAGCTAAGACCATCGGCCTCGAATGGAGCACTGGCTAAGGCGGTTCCGGTAAAGCTGGCTATTGACGAACCGGCAGCGGTTAACGTGCCGGCATCGAGAGGCATGGCCGTGAAGGAGGCCGTGGAATCTCCCGCCGCCGTAAGTACGGACGCAACCTCTCCCGAATCAAGGAAGAATTGAAGCGGCACACGTCAACCCCTGTTTACGTTTCAGTCACTGCCGAGGCCGTGGTCAATTCCGGCGTTACGCTGGTTGACACAGCAATATTAGGCGAGACCGGGCCGAAGTAGAGAAGCTTGCCCGTCCCAGATGCCGCCGTGCCGATGCCCGCGAAGGTAATCGTATCTGTCCCACCCGTACATTGCGGGAAGATGATCGTTGCCGCTGGACTGACCGAGTTTGAAGTCACGGTCCAACCGCCGCTAGTTCGAGCCACGGCTACACGAGCATAAGACGTGTAAGCCGTCTCGTTCGTGGTTTGATTGCCGCCCGCGCCCGGCGTTGCGTTGTGCAGGCTCACATAGAGATTGGTGAGCGGACTGCTCGCGGCGTTGTCTGCGATGTTGGCGATTGCTGTTGCGTTGAAGATCAACTTCAAGAAATCGTTGCTGAACGTCGTTCCCTTAGCTGCCATTTAATGGCCCTCCTTAAATACCGATTTTTCCGAGGATCACGAAGGTATCGCCATTCGATGGCGCATTAGGCATAACGGTTGTCGTCAAATGGACTTTAGCGTTTGTAAACAAATAGGCACTTATCTGTACGGTCAAACCCGCATTGGCCCCTGTCACCCAGAGCAAGGCTTGTTTGGTATATTGGTCCTGATTGACCGTAAAGGACGTTTCAAAGCTGCTCGTCGTGGGAGAGAATGTCGCCGTATCGACCGTCCCTTGCGGAGCGGCGACGAAGGTATTTTTGAGTCGCGTTCCTGCCGTGGCACTGCCTGCCAAGGCGCTCACGTCAACCCGACCCGAAGCATCCGTCAAAAGCTTGTTGGCCGGCGTGATGAGAACCAACGAACCAGGATCTTGGCCAGAAGCATAGTTGACAACCTCAACTGCTCCTGTCGGAGTGATTTCAAAGGTACTCGTAGCGTCTGGCGTCGTGGCCCAAGCCGTCAGTAAGGTTGCAACCCGCCCCGTCGTGTAATTGCTGATCACTCGGCTTTGTCCAGCTCCCGTTCCTCCTGTGATGCTCAAAACATCCCACTGGTAAGCCTGCGCCACGTTTGAGGCCAAAGCGTCAAGCGTTGCCGTTGTGGACGTGGCTGACACTATATTGACCGTGCCGCTGGTCGGGTAAACCACATCGCTTGTCGGATTGATCAAACGTAGGATCTTGCCCGCCGAATTATTGACATTGTGGTTCGATGCGGTAAGCGTCTCATTCCAAACCGTGTTGGCAAGGCCTACGACCGAACCGACTGAGCCAGTCACGTTACCGCCCACATTGCCCGTTACACTTCCCACAGCGCCCGTCACTGATCCAACAGCCCCGGTGACACTGCCCACCGTGGTTACGTTCGCTATCGCATTATCCACGTTCTTGATCGTCGTACCGGAAAGGTCAAGCGTCGTCGTCGGAGATTTGACATTGGCCCAATCAACGCCAGCGCCACCGCCCGCACTCACGTCGAGCGTTCGGCCCGCCGTGGTCGGCTGCAAGGGAGCCTGCCCAGAAAGGTAACTGATGACCTGCACCTGTCCAGCCGGCGTAATGGCGAATGTGCTTGTCGAATCCGGCGTTGTGCTCCAAGCCGATACCGTCGCCGTTTTGCTTGAGCCGACATAGCTAGCGATGCCGCGAGATTGACCGGCTCCGGTTCCGCCCGTGATTGTCAAAATGGCGAACTGATAGAAGTTGTCAACCGCCGAGGCCCCGCTATCTAGAACCGCCGTTGTCGAAGTAGCGCTCTGTAGCGTTCCGGTTCGAATATTCTCCGTCGTGTTATTGGCCCCGATGATCGGGATCTTATAAGCCTTTGGAGCGAGGTTCGTTGCTCCCTTGATGAACAAGGTTACTTCCGTCGATGAACCCGCTGCAAAGGCCGCGTTTGGTACGCCGATTTGATACAAGCCCGGCATGTTCGTGCCATCAACAACGATGAAACCACCCGTTGCCCAAGTTCCCAAGGTCATTGTGGCTAGGGTAATGGCAACGGAAGCATTGTCAGCGTTACGATGATAATAAGCCGTCAACCCGCTGGAACTGAAAGTAAGACCCGTTAATCCCGCCCCTGTTGTTGAAGAGGAATCTTGCAGAAAAATATCGACCAGAACGCTCGTTGCGCCTGCCGAAACGCCGCCAGATCCGCCAGCTTGTGGCATTAGCAGGCTCCTCCATCAGAACCAGAATAAACGAGTAGGCCGCCGCCAGCCAAAGTTGTTTGGGCCGCGCCTATATCAGGACCACTAGTCGTACTTAAACCAGGGAAGCTAGACGGGAATCCTAAGGCGCGAAGCAAAGCTCCAGCTCCTGCCGTGGCATTTGTTGTAAAATCTCCGCCTGCCGCGTTAGTGAACGGATCGCCGGTTAGGGTCTGGAAATTGATAATTTGATTGGCAAACAAGGTATTATTAGAAGAACCATTGAAATTGGTTCCGCTACCACCACCCGCCGAATTCATGAGAAGCATTGTAGAGTTTATGTTCCCACCACCACCAGCCCCATTTCCTGCGAAGAAATTGACTGTGCAATTATAACCAACCGCATTGAAAATCTGCGTTCTAAATGTTCCCCCATCTGATTCAAAATGAATGCCTTCTGCAGCGACCCCAGAAAAGCCATAAGCAACTATAAATTCGGCATGCGATGCTCTAATGTAAAAGCCTTTGCCGGTCCCTGATGAGACGGATTTGGCAATGCAATGGGAAACATGTTGACCACCGACTGAGCTACAATCGAAGGCTGTCGCTCCGTTAGGAACATTTGTGGCAACACACCCTAAAATGTATCCGCCCGGATTAGAAGTCGATTTGAAAGCACTTCCCGTACTTCCATCATCTTGACAGGCATAGCACCTTGCGCCTTCCGTGAACCCATCCAACTGATAACCGATTTGAAACGCGCCCAAAGTCTTACAATTCATCACAACGGTGTCGGCGCTTCCAGCCACAACCGCCGTGCAAGACGTATGCGTATTGGCGTCAAAGATGATGTTTCGGATCATCTGATTTTGGGAGTTGCCGCCTAGATTAATTAGCGTCATGCTGTTGGCTCCGGCCTTCAAAGTAGGCCGCGAGCTATCAAGATTAAAAAGAGTGCGATTGGTTGACCAACCAATGTATTTAGAACCCTGACTTATTTTTCCCCCCGACACATTGGCTGAATTGCTTAGCGAAATATTGATATCAGATTTGATATAGCAAACGCTCGGAGATCCGACATTGAGGGACGCGACTTTGCCGGGTGTAGCAAACGCCCCACCCATATTGCCAGTCATGCCGGATGCGGCTGCCGATGCACAGGCGCGATCTAGAGTCCATGTCGTCGGAGTAAAGCCAACAATTTGGTAGACGCCTGTTGTGAAGTTGGTCCCACCTGTAATTTGAACGAGATTACCGACATGAGTTGCTGTCGGCGTCACGCCAGAAAGAATTAGACTTGAACTAACGCCAGAAGTTGTCCCAGTTATCGTTACACCATCAAAAACAATCTGGGCTGCTGTTTGCTGGCTATAATCTGTGCCAGGCGCTTGTGTTCCTGATGAAACAAGAGTTGATGTATAGGTTTGATTTGTACCTAGTAAAATCGAAGAACTTCCAACATTCTGTGGCCAATAAGGCCCGCCTGTAGTAGTTCCCGCGTAAATAGAATAAAGCGCACCTTGAGTTTGAGCGGCTGGCGAAGTAACTGTAATAGTTGAGGTTGTCCCTGTCGTAGTTATTGATGATTCGGCACTTTGTGAAGTTTCGCCATTTCCATCAAGATAGGTGACAACAAAGAAGTAAGTGCCTGCCGCAATTGTACCGCCCGTTGTGGCTGTCGAAAGACTAGGCGCAGATGGAGCGGCAAGCGTAGAACCTCCCCGAAAGCCGCCTCCGTTGTTATCGGAGCCACCGTTGCGAACATCAAAAATTACTTGGCCGTCAAGACTCATTTATCACACAATCAAAGAATCACTGATCGTCGGACTACCCGAACTTGGCAACTGCAAACCTAACTGTCTCATCCCAAATATCTGCTCGAAGGCCTTCTGCCAACCGCCGTAAACATTCGTCATAGCAATGGTCCAAGCATCCCCCAGAATCAACTTCACGTTGCCGGAGAAGATCGAGACCATCGGCCCGCCCGCATAAAGCAAGCTCATCGGATTTAAGGCCAGATGGTCGATGAACAAGGACCGCGTATTCTCCAAGGCCGTCGAAAGTCTGATGCGGATCTTCACCGTGGCCGGCATCACGGATGGAAGACGGAACGTCCCGTTAAGAGGCAGGTATCCTGTTGTGGCTCCAGTCAACACTTTCTGGAAAGAGTTAGGAGCGCCCTGCGCGTCATTAATAACCGCATTCGACCCATCAATGAGGTCGATAGTCAGGATGCCAGCAATCGGAACGCCACTCATTTTGATAAAGAGATTCACGCCATATTGCGTGAGCGGTTGAATATTCGTCAGCGTTTGCGTGAGACTCGTATTCTCCGAGCCGTTGCCAGTGATTTGCAGGCAAGCTGAACCATAGTAGGAGTTGCCCGCCGATCCTTTGAAGACCGTCGCCCCTGGCGTGCCGACAACGATAGTCCAATTGTCCGGGACATTCGTAACCGTGAACGTCTCAAAGTCAGAATTAGTGAGAAGGTTGCCGCCGCTATTATTTGTCGCGGCATTGACCGCTCGCAAGGATGCATTGACGCCACTGCCACCCGGCCATGAAGGATCAAGCGTATTCGAGATCGAGGCCGGCCCGACAATGCTAAATTGCTCTTGCCCCAAGATCGCTCCGCTCTGCGAATCCTGCGAACAAGTGAAGTTCAGTGTCTCGGCAAACATGTACTCTTGGAAGAGCCCTGTCGGCCCCTTAACCGAGGCCAAGATTACCGGATTGCCGTTTGGCGTTCCAACTGTCGTTTGCACACCTGCGTTAACCGTTGATTCAAAAACGCTCGACCCGGCCAATTGCATTTGGCTAATCAAGACCCGCATGGCGTTGGCAATCGTTGGCTGAGGCAATGGCGTATCGGCATTCACCATATAGGTAAGCGTATTCTGGCAGAATTGTTGAATCTGCCGAAGAAATGATCCTTGCGCCGACTGAAAGGCCGCGATGTTCGTATAGAGGCCATTGATGATGATTTGGTCGGGCGGAGTTGCTGCGTAATCCGTTTGAATTTGAGCAACCCGATTGATCGGCCAATTGGCCGCTGCTAAAACGCGAGTCGTAGCCGTGCCGCCTCGAAGGGCGTTGATGTCGTACAGGCCGCCCAGGAAATGGCCTAAGCGGGTGAAGAGACCGCCTGCGCTGGTTACAGGAACTGCCATTAAACCGTTCCTCCTGATGAGTCAAAGACAGTCGGAACGAATTGGCCTGGCGTCAAAAGGTAATTGTCGGCGGGGTTGAGATCCACAACGCTAGTCGGGCAAGAATAGGTGTCGTATTGAGGCTGCGGAGCGGCTACGACAACATAAGAATACTCAACCGTGTCCCGGAAGATCCGCGAGCCATCGACTGCGATAATCGGCGCCGTCGGCTGAATCGAGCGATACGTTCTTACAAGGTTGTCGTTCTCTAGTTCCCAATCGGGCACAAAGGGATGCTCCCCACGGCGCTCGCCCGTCCCCTTTACGGTCTTCACGCCATAGGGAGCATGTAACCTTACAATCTCTGGAGGAGTGCCAATCGGCCCCGCTACCGGAATCGAAAACACCCCTTCAAAATATTCATACCTCGCATCGTATCTCGCATCTGAATGAAACTCTGGCGTTCCTTCCACCGGCGAAATGGCGCTATCGCCTTGATCAATCTGGCCAGGAAAAGTATCCGGCAGATTGTTTGCAATCGGCGTAGAACCGAAAGGATTCACGTTGTAGCCGTTCGGTCTTACCATGATCCTCACGCAAAAGCTGGCGGAACGGGTTGAGGTCCAGGCGTCGGCGCTCCCTGACACGGAGCAATCTCCAGGGCACTCGCTACCAAAGCTTCCAAGTAGGTTCCCCGCGTCCCATTGTCATTCGGAGCGTTCACATTCTGCATCGTGGCCGTCGTAGCGATGTATTGCTGGTTGTCGGGGTTGATGATATCTTCGGGCCATCCATCGAAGGTCTGTTCGCCCGGCCCCGCGATAGCGAACCGTGGCCCTCGATCCACCGGAACCGAAAACTTAGAAGTATTGGCCTGACTAAGGCTTGTCAATCCACTGGCCGATTGAACGCTCGTCAGGCGTGCATATTTGTTGACCGCATCGACATGCAAATCGAAATGGTTGGCAATGCCGCTCGGCTGCTGATTGGCCACGAAGGATACCGGATAGAGATTCCACCATGAACACATTTGCACAAGAGCCTTAACAAGGCTGTTGCGAGAAGCGTTACGGTTTCCCCATGCCTCAAAAGTTACCCCGGCTTCATCTTCCGGGATGCCCGTAGGAAGCCAAGCGAAACGCGGAGCAAGCCCCGATGTTCGCCAATACTCTCCCTTGATCCGAGTTATCTGATAGCTCGGATTGATGTTCATCGGCTGTTCTTCATCCGTGATCGTGTACTCGACCGTGCAACCGTCTTCCAAGGCATTGATGGAGGCCGTCCGCTTCATGTTGTTAGGCAGTGGATGGAAGAACTTGCTGCGGAAGTAATCCGGCGCAAAGGGCCGACTTGCAACCACCGCTCCATTCTGATCAAACAAAGTCTCCAGCCAGTCCCTTCGAAAGACTACCCGTCCTTCAATCGTCCGCGTTGTGTAATAGTCCTCGTCCCATTCATGCGTCATCGACCAAGTATGCGTCGTCATGAAGTTGACCGTTGGGCAATCGTCAATCCATGTCTCAATCGCAAACTTCACGATGGCCGTCTTCTCGCCGATGAAAGAGAGCACATTGAAGGCAATAGGATTAGGACCGAAGCGAAGGTCGCAAGGCATACGCGTAGGCAGAATCCCGCCCACATTCACCACCATTGGCGATTCAAGAATGAGGCTGGACGTGAAGGGAACATTGCTGACGATCTTTACGTCCGTTACCGGCGTTGGGTTGAAGGTCTGCTGTGTGTTCGGGTCCCACTGTCCATGATCAATGGAAATCTGCAAAAGCTGTTGCTTACGCAAAAGTCGCGTGCGAATGGCCGCGATAATTTGCGCCGCCGTTGTCGCTGGCTGACCAGTGTCTGGGTTAATAATAGGCACATCGCCGCCACTGCCACCCGACCCTAAAAGCGTTCTCGTCACCGTGTCAAAATGGATCGTGCCTACAACTTCGACCGTAAAATGCGTGTAGAGATAGTTCGTCCCATCGCCTTCATAGACCGGAACTTGGTCGAAGACCGTGAAATGCTCAATGTTGATATTCACAGAATTGTACTGCAAAAGGATGGCACACCCCCATGCTGCTATCCATGACCACATTTACGCGCCTCCCAGCAAACCAGGGAGAACTTTGTCGGCAACCGCTCCCAGATGGCCCCAAATCCCCTCCTTGTGACCCGGTATAGCCTGCGGAATGTTGTGGGGAAGCCCTTGCCCAACCTCGCGTCTATGATGCTTGGTCTGCGTCACTTCCCGGATCGCCGTTTTCTTGGCTTCCGGCATCAATTCCGTTTGCTTGCGCGAGGAAGTCATGATCTCTTCTTTTTGCGCCGTCTCCGGCTTCGTTTGCTCAATCGCCTCGGCCAGATCATCCATCTTGTCCGTCAAGCTTTGCAGCCGAGCAACCAAGGAAGAAACGCCGCCACCCGCTTGTAAGCCGCTACTTCCTAACCCTTGCGTCTGCATGGGAGCCTTTAATTCCGTCAATCCGCTATCAGGCGTTTGCAACTGCTTCAAGGATTCCGGTTGCAATCCTGCCATCATCGGCGAAAGTCGTGGCCCTTCAGGAGCCATTGGTCTCGGCAAGGCTTGTTGTTTCTGAGGAATCCAGGCTCCGATAAACTGCTCTAATGATTCCCCAAGATGCCGCACGTTCTGGACAACTCCGCCAAGCTGACCGATGGCTGGAATAAAGCCGCCAGCCGCACCTAGCAATCTTTCCATTGCCTGCCATCGACCTAGTTGCTTTTGTTCTCCTTTGGGAAGCCATCGCCCCGTATTAGGATCACGTTCGCTCTTTCCTCTGGCTAAGACGCTAGCTAACCGTTCTGGCAAGTCTTGCAACTTATCACGAACTTCTATTAGGGTTTCTTGAGGAGTCGCCATTACTGAAATCCATGCTTGGCTTTTACCGCTGCAAACCGTCGTTCGGCATTCGTTTCAAACTCTAACTCATCAATCTCCTCTTCGACCGAAGCGAGTGCATCAAACCACTCTCGACTCAACCGCCCTGAGCCAAGGCCGGCCCCGATTCCCTGAGCGACGCTAAGGGCTTGCTGAAGCCTGATTCGCGGGCTGTTGAGCCAGAGACCATAGAAGACTTCATAGGCTCGCTCGGCTTCGAAATAACGCCAGACTTCATAGGTTCCGGGGAAACTGGCCGCGACTTCGGCAAATTCTCTAAACTCTTTTTTTTTGACTCTTCAAAAGTCAGGAACTCGGCTAACGCTTCGAGCACGTCCTTTTCCATAGCCCCCTGGCCGGTCGCATCATCGTAAGGCATCATCTTGAAAGCCGCGCGCACGGCGCCAATCAACTTCTCCGTCGCCGGCAAGGACCTCGCCAAGTCTTGAGAATTGTAATCATCGATCCACTTGGCCGGATTGCCGCCTAACTCTTCGGTCAATTTCCGACGCAAATAGATAGGATCTCCCATCACGACTTTCCCATTTGGATTGCCGTTGTAGTAAGGGAAGATCTCGCGTTCTTTGGGATCAAACATCAGTCAATCGGCGGTAAGCCGCTCATGTCATAGTCATAAAGAGAAAACGTCCCGGTATTCGGATCAAAAGCCCGATAAGCATGAAAGATCAAACTAAGCCGATTCGCCCCCGTTCCTGGCTCTCTATCGTCCGGCCCCTCTAGGACCGTCTGGAAGAAATGATAGCCATCGGGCAAGGTGTCCATTGAAGCCTTGGCCGAGAAGGGAAACGTCAACCATGTTTGAAAAGCAAAGTCTTCCGTTAGGTAAAGCGAGCCCGTTGCCGCATCATCATCAATCCCTTCAAAGATACCTCGCCCTGTTGCTACCACGTTGACAATCTTCTGGTAAACGTCTTCATTCCAGCGTGTCAGGTCCAGGCGGAAGATGGCCTCTTGCCCTTCGTAGATAATGTCAAAAGGGATTTGCGTTCCCCCAAGATCGTTCATGACCTGATCTTGGCCGCGCCGAATGGAAGGCTTAGGCGCTCGCTCGCCATGTCCGAGGAAAGTTGGTTGCCGGGCTGTCACCAGGCCAACGTCAACGAAGACCGCTACCGGCCCGGTTACATAAGGCTGAGCCATGTAATTCCCCCTTTAGAAGAGATTGCCCGCTGGCGGGGGATAGTATTCATTGGAGCGCCGTCCAAAATACCGACGTGAGATAAGCGTGGTCATGTTGCGAGCTTCTACGTCAATCGGCGTTTCCACTTCCGAATCAATCAAGCCCGCTTCCGCATGTTCTAAAAGGGAAAAGATGCGTTGCCCGTTGCGAAGCTGTTCAAGCTTCTCAAGAGCCTGGAGATAACGTGTTTCATAAGGGTTATTGAGATCGGGCCGACGTGAAGCCAGATATCCGCAAGCAATGTCCGAACAAATACGCTTGAGAAGGCTAAGACTCTGCGTTGTCAAGGCGTTGAGATCGTCGGCGGAATACTTGGCGGAAACGAAGCAAGCCGATTCAATATCGCCCGATGCATCAGCCAGAGCCGTGAGCATGTTCGTATCGGTCTTGAGGCTTACCGGATCAACCCTTCTTCCCTGATCGCCGCACCAATCCCCTAACGTCCGCAAGTCGTACCGAGCCGTAATATCAGCCGGCGTTGCGTAAGACGTTACTGAACTATTCGGCGTGCTCACTTGATGCCCGCTCCATAAAGGAACTCATGCCCTGTCGCCGGGTCCCACGTTCCAACCGAGACCCATTCTTTGCCGACTCGCTTCTCGATGACTCTATTCTCTGGCGTCCAGCCCATATCCTTCTTGAGCCTGATTTCCACCGCTTGAGCCGTCAGCAAGTCAGGACACCAATACCGCTTACCCTGACCCTGCATCACGTAGCCTTTAAGCGGAGGCTTTTTCGCTTGTGCCACCATCTTTCGCCTTCTCTTTTTTCTTGGGCTTGCCTTGAATCAAAGTCATCTCCGTGAACGGAATAAACTCCTTCTCCTCATGGCCTTCCGGGGACAAGTAAGCCACAAAAGCCCCGTCTTCCATCGTTCTCACGATCACCCCAGCAATGATGTCAGGATGATATTTCTGATGGCTGTAGAAGCTCACGTAATCGCGGACTTTGAATTCGTTGGCCATTACTTCTTGTCCTGTGGCTTGGGAATGTTGGCTCCCGACTTGCGAGCTTCGTTAAGCGAAGCAGCGACCGCTTGGGCCTTTGGGTGTCCTGCCGAAATCATTTCCTTAATATTGGAGCCGATAACCTTGGTGGACTTGCCAGGAGTAAGAGGCATTGTAAATCCTTTGTAATTACGGTAAACTATCTCAGTTACATACGAACAAAGGAGTTCCTAATGGCTGTGACAATCTGTTCTCAGTGCCCCAATCCTCGCTATGGCCGATCTCGTCTTTGCCGTCAGTGCCTTAGGCCTATCCAAGCTGCAATGATGAAAAAGCGCCGTGAAACAAACAAGGAACTAGGTGTCTGTGCTGATTGTGCCAAACCGATTGACACAGGTAAAAAACTCTATTGCCTTAAGTGCCTCAAACGTCATCGTCGCCTATGCATCGAATACAAACAACGTCTCAAACTACAATGCTTCGAAGCCTATGGCGGTCCTGTCTGTGCCTGTTGCGGAGAGACTGAGCTTTCCTTTCTCACTTTGGATCACGTCCATAACAACGGCAATCATGAACGAAGAAAGCTTTGCGGTACCAATCTTAGAGGAGGAGGTCATACTTACTACCAGCATTTAAAGAACCAAGGCTTTCCTCAAAAAGGCTATCAGGTTCTCTGTCATAACTGCCAATGGGGAAAGAAACTTTGTGGCACTTGTCCACATAAAGCTATGACACCACTGACGTTGTAGCCGTCACGAGGTACCCCGAAAGTGGCGAAGTTAACAACTCCGCCGTGTTCTCCGTAACATGCACTTCCGTCAACTCGTTCTTGGGATCATCGAATCGGGTCAAACCAAGTTCCTCGCCGTAATACATGA
>Ga0209166_10002746_pt1 | contig 13043 bp, 13 predicted proteins | sample Coa_R1_3_FD_187151 | JGI IMG/M metagenome (GOLD analysis project Ga0209166, IMG submission 187151) | Surface soil microbial communities from Centralia Pennsylvania, which are recovering from an underground coalmine fire - Coalmine... | ecosystem: Environmental > Terrestrial > Soil >... | reverse complement strand
TGGTTAGCCGAGAAAAAGAGCGCCTGGTTATAGCAAGTCAGTCATGCGATATTGTGAAGAAACCGAGCATAGAACCTACCATTCTCGCCATGCGGGCCTTTACCACTGATAATGTCAAGATACTGCGGACAGCAGGTAGTAATAGCACCTATCACTTTCTCCTTGATCCGCATCGGAGGCTTGTAGCCGATGCCACTGTAACGGCTCTCATCGAGAAACCTGTGTTGACCCTATTTACCCCCGAACCTGGAGCAGTTGATGTAACTACACAGAGACGTTTTGCGCGGTGGTTAGCGCATCGTTTTAGCCGACCTGCTATCCCAGATGAGATTGTCGCCGCAGTTGTAGCTCCAATCCTCACGAACCTGCACCAGATGCAAGAGGCAGACGACCCTGACCTGGCAGCGCTCGATGCCGTGAGTGGAATACGGATGAATCGCCCCATTGGCAACTTACCCTACAACATTTACCTGCTATTCATCATTTCAGAGGCCGGGCTTCCAGATGGCGGCATGGCCCTCGCGCGACTCATCAGACGCATGCGGGGCTGGTTTGATCCCAGTACAGCGCGGCTAGTCGCCTGGGATGCTCGTACTCTCTATCAAGTAAGCGCCGGGGATTACCTCGATATGGACCAGATTTATCTCGACCACTATACCTATCGAGGCCAGACCATCATAGGTCTCACTCCGCCTCCTCTGATTTGATGCTCTTTATCAGGCATGGTCAGGGCGATCAGGTCGTCCCGGCGCTTTTCAATCAGCCATTTAAGCCCCTGATCCATTTCAGCCATGCCTGCATCCTCACTTTCGCTGTATACACATGACCAGCGGGTCTCAGTTCTTCAGCCGGTTGCCCGTGATTCTACCAGCACTTGTGCCGTTTCGGCAAGGCGCGTGGCATAGCCCATCTCGTTGTCATACCAGACCGCCACAGAAATCAGCATGCCATCCAATACTCCAACAAAGCGCAGGGCCATTAAGACTATTCAGGTGGGCAGGTGAAGAAGATAGATCGCTTGAGGGCGGTTATCTCCACATTGCCCGGCCAACCAGAAGGTTCTACCAAAAAGGAGGGGTTGGCAAGCCGGCCACCGCCCCGTAGCGCCGGCTTCCAGCCGGCAGGGGTGGGGTGCGGCGCCGGTGCGGAAGCTGCCTCCCGGCGCGCGCGTCGCGGCGGCCCAGCGATTGGCCGCCTGGAAGGGCGGCGCTCCAGGGGATCGCCCCCGCTTTTTGGTGGAACCCAACCAGGACGAACGCTTGACAGCCCTATCAAGCATACGATAGGATGTGAGCAAGATTTCTACAAGCGTGAGACGGGCGCGCGCAGCGCCAGAAAGGCAGCAAGAACATGAGTCACGAGGGAGAGCGCCAGCGAAGATTTCAGGAGATCGCTCAGCGCGCCCTGGAGCGGGGCGTGCTTTCTCCAGAGCAATTGCAGATGGCGCAGGCCGCATTGCAGCAGTTCGGAGTTGGGCAGCCTGGCGCTCCCGCGATACAGCCACCGGCTGAAACCGCCGGGCTAGGGATGCAAGCGCCGCCCATCCCCACCCTATCAAACCAATCCGCACGGCCACCAGCGATGCCGCAGGGCTATATCGACTCACTCTACCGCAACGCCCTCGCGGAACAGCAGCGCTGGTTGGCGCAGTACGAGAAGTATCGGATGCAAGGCAGCTTCACTCAGCTTGAACCGATCTTCGAGACCATCAAACACATCACCAAGCGTTAGAGACCCAGATCGCGCTGGAGCTTCGCCATCTCGGCCAGGAAGTCGGCTTCCAGCGCGCTCTTCTCTTCCAGCGGCAAGAAGCTGTGACGCGCCCCGTTGAGCAGAATGGCGTTGATGGTGGGCAGGTCAAAGTTGAAGGGGTCGGCCAGCAGGGCGACCTCTTGATTGAGCGTGGTGTTGAAGAGCGGAGGGTCGTCTGAGTTAATGGTGAAAGCCACGCCAGCAGTGTGCAGGCGTGGCAGAGGATGCGCGGCGAGATTCGCGCAAACGCCCAGGCAGCAGTTGCTTGTTGGGCAAACTTCCAGCGGAATCCGCTGCTCGGCCAGATACTCGACCAGCGCCGGGTCTTCGATGCAGCGCACGCCATGCCCCAGGCGCTCGGCGCCCAGCACGCGCAGCGCGCCCCAGACGCTCGCCGGGCCAACCGTCTCGCCCGCGTGCGGCGCGCTGTGCAAACCCGCCGAGCGCGCCTTCTCGAAGCAGGGCGCAAAGCGTTCCGGCGGGTAGCCGATCTCCGCGCCGCCCAGGCCGAGCGCCACGACCCCATCGGCCATGCCTTCAATTGCCACCGATGTGACATACTCCGCCAGTTGACGATTGCGCGCCTCATCCTCAATATTGCGCACAATATCAAAGACCCAGCGCATCTCTACGCCAAAGTCAGCCCGCGCTCGCTCGCGCCCGCGCGTCAGCCCACCGAAGAAGGCATCAAAGGGCACACCCAGCGAGTAATAATGCGTGCTGGGTGAGAATGTGACCTCGGCGTAGCGCGCGTTCTGCCGCGCCATGCCCGCGCCAAACTCGTAGGCGATCAGTTCGTAATCGTCCGCCGTCTTCAGGCAACTGGTGATGGCAAAGTAAATCTCGATGAAGTGGTTGAAATCGCGGTAGAGAAACCACTGTTGGAGTTCTTCCACCGTCTGCGCGGGCAATGCCGCGCTGTTGCGCTGCGCCAGTGTCAGCAGCGTCGCCGTTTGGATCGAGCCTTCCAGATGCACATGTAGCTCGGCTTTGGGCGCAGCGCGCAGGTACGCCGCCAGGTTCTCCGCAAGGTACATAGGTACTCCCTGGTAGCGCCGCTGTCTCGGCAGCCAAACGTTTGGCTGCCGAGACAGCGGCGCAGCAAAAATGACTGGCCCCTGCTCTTAATGCAACCCTCATGGCGCGATAGAGCAAGGCCAGAGCCAGTGGACCATCTATCAGGCTTAGAGGCTGCTGATGAACTCATCCAGCGCTTTAGTCACAGCTTCCGGCTGCTCGACAGAAGACATGTGCCCAGCGTTGGGAATGACGATGTATTTCGAGCCTTTGATGCGGCGGTGCAGGTCTTCGCTGTGGATCGGCTGTGTGGAGACATCCTGGTCACCGCAGAGGATGAGCGTGGGCACGCTGATGGCGTTGACCGTCTCACTCACATCATCGCGGTCAATCACCGGAATGATGGCGGTGTAGAGCGCCTGGCGGTCTTCTTTGCTCGCCCAGTACGCATGCCAGCGTTCCACAATGTCGGGATGTTTCTCCGGGAAGGCAGGCGTATAGAACGTGGCATCCAATCCAGCCAGAATCGGCGGCACAGCGCCATGCGCCAGATAGGTCTCGTCCATTGCCCGATACATCGGCAGGTGTTCCGGGTCGGCGGCGGCAGAGCTATCGATCAGGCTCAGCGATTGGAACAGTTCAGGATGGCGCGGATAGAGCCGCATGGCAACCATGCCGCCCATCGAGAGGCCCACCCAATGCACGCGGCTGATGCCCAGATGCTGAAGCAGCGCGTAGGCATCGTCGCCCAAATGATACAGGTCATAGGCGTCTGGATCGCCAGCGCCTGCCGTCTCGCCCTGGCCGCGCCAGTCGATGGCGATCACGCGATAGCCCTTCTTCGCAAAATGATCGATCTGATGCTCGAAGCTCTGCCAGCTATAGAGCAGGCCATGCCCGAAAAAGATAGCCTGGTTGCCCTGGCCGCGCTCCTCATAGTTGTAGAGACATCCGTTGATAGACACCTTTGGCATAGGTTCCGCTCCTTCGTTCTCGTCCAGAAGGCTCCAACTGATACGCGCCTTTGCTGATGGTTCTATTTTACCGAATGGGGCAGTGTTTTGGAAAGGCGCTGGCGAGGAAACAAATCCCTATACTACGGCGTCTGATAGGTAGTGTTATTTGAAGCGATAGCCCACGCCGCGCACGGTCTGGACAAGCTGTGGGTTCGCGGGGTCTTGCTCGATTTTTTCGCGCAGCCAGCGGATATGCACATCCACCGTGCGCGTGTCGCCGGCGAAGTCGTAGCCCCAGACGTGTTCGAGCAGGCGGTCACGGGTGAGGACGGTGCCGCGATGACGCAGCAAATAGACCAGCAGATCAAAGAGCCGGGCAGGCAGATCGATCTGGCGCTCGCCGATGGTCACTTCGCGGCGATCCAGGTCCACGCGCAGATCGCCCGCCGTCAGCGCGCGCATCTCTTCCGGTGGGCTGGAAGACGGCGGTCCACCGTTGCGTGGCTCGGCGCGTCGCAGCAAAGCGCGCACGCGCGCGCGCAGTTCGCGCCAGCTAAAGGGCTTGGTGACGTAATCATCCGCGCCTAATTCCAGGCCCACGACTTTATCCGTCTCCTCGGCGCGCGCTGTCAGCATCAGAATGGGCACCGAGGAGGTCTCACTGCGCCTGCGCAACTGCCGACACACCTCCAGCCCATCCATCACCGGCAACATCAGATCGAGCAGCACGAGGTCGAGGTGGCTGCGCTGCGCCGTATCCAGCGCGCTGGCCCCGTCGCCTGCTGTCAGCACCTCATAGCCATCGGCGCGCAGATTGTAGACAATCGTATCGCGCAAGATAGCCTCATCTTCCACGACGAGAATTGTCCGTTGCATCACGATAGGGACTCCCTCAGTGGGCTGAAGCGAATTGCTCAATTCAACTCTTCGATCTCACCTGTTACCATATAAATTACATCTTCACAAATATTGGTCACGCGGTCGCCCACACGCTCCAGATCGTGGGCCACAAAGAGCAGGCTGGTGGCCTGGGGCACATTCTCTGAATCGCGCATGCAGCCCAGTAACTCATCGAAAATCTGGCGATAGAGATGATCGACCTCATCATCGCGCACGCAAAGCTCACGCGCAACGACGATATTGACATCGACAAACGCCTGGATGGCGTCGCGCACCTGCTGGCGCACCAGCTTTGCCATTTCGGGCAGATCCACCACCGCTTTGATCGGGGCATATCCGGCCAGCCGGATGGCGTTTTTAGCGACGCCAACGGCGTGGTCGCCCATGCGTTCTAGCTCGTTAATCAGCAGTTGAATCGTCACCAGTTCGCGCAGGTCGCGGGCGACAGGCGCCTGGCGCGCCATCACGCCAAAAGTCTTGTTGCGGATGGTGCGCTGGTGTTCGTTCACGGTATTGTCGCCGTCAATGACCTGCTGGGCAAGCTCCACATCCCGCTGGATCAGCGCCTGCACGGAACTGGCGATGGCTGCCTCGACCAGCGTCGCCATCTGCACGACGGCTTCTTCGAGTTCCTGCAACTCGTGATGAAAAGAATCGCGTGTCATCAGTGCGCTCCTTAACCAAACCGCCCGGTAATGTAATCCTCAGTGCGTTTATCGGTGGGCCGCGAGAAGATCATCGCTGTCGGGCCAATCTCAATCAGTTCGCCGGTCAGGAAGAAGCCCGTCCGCTCCGAGACACGTGCCGCCTGCTGCATATTATGCGTCACGATGACAATCGTGTAATCGCGCTTCAACGCTTCCATCAACTGCTCAATCTTCAACGTGGCGATGGGGTCTAGCGCCGAGCAGGGTTCGTCCATCAGAATGACCTCCGGGGTCACCGCCAGCGCGCGCGCAATGCACAGCCGCTGCTGCTGCCCGCCCGAAAGGCCCAGGGCGCTTTGCTTGAGCCGATCTTTCACCTCGTCCCAGAGGGCCGCTCCGCGCAGGCTGCGCTCGACAATCTCTCTGATTTCTTCTGAGGTGTGGCCTCCCTGTGCCCGCAAGCCATACGCCACGTTGTCAAAGATAGACTTGGGGAACGGATTGGGCCTTTGAAAGATCATTCCGACCCGCTGGCGCAGGCGTACCAGATCAATGCCAGCGCTATAAATATTCTGGTCGTCCAGCAGCACTACGCCTTGCACGCGCGCTGTTGGAGTCAGGTCGTGCATGCGATTCAGCGCGCGTAGAAAGGTAGACTTGCCGCAGCCGGATGGCCCGATCAGCGCCGTGATCTGATTGGCGGTGACACTCAAACTGACATTTTTAATCGCCTCCCTGGCGGCGTAGGACACGCTCAATCCCTCGGTGCGCAGCTTCATCCGCGTTTCAGCCAGCGAGCGACGCGACGCTTCGGCCTCGGTGGGCGCCTGCCCAGGCTGCGTCGGGAGCGATGTAGGCCCATCCTCTGACAAACGGCGCGGCGTCTGCGCTCGCTCATCCGATGGGGCGTCTGGGGTCAGGCCCGGCGTAGACACTTCTCTCATCAATCTCCTTTGCCCCTTCCTGGCTTAGCCAAAGCGTCCGGTGATGTAGTCCTCGGTTTCCTTCTGGCGCGGATGGGAGAAGATCTGCGCCGTTTCCCCTTCCTCAATCAGCCGCCCCAACAAGAAGAAAGCCGTGCGATCTGCCACACGCGCAGCTTGTTGCATATTATGCGTCACAATTACGATGGTGTACGTACTCTTCAATTGGCTAATTAAATCTTCCACCTGCAACGTGGATTGCGGGTCAAGCGCCGAGCAGGGTTCATCCATAAGCAGTATCTTTGGCTCAACGGCAACCGTCCGTGCAATACACAGCCGCTGCTGCTGCCCCCCAGAAAGCGATGCTGCCGAGGCATCGAGGCGATCTTTGACCTCATCCCACAGGGCGGCCTGCCGAAGACTGCGCTCCACCAATTCCGCCAGCGCCTTCCCACGCGCCAGGCCATTGAAGCGCGCCCCGATAGCGACGTTCTCAAAAATGCTGCGGTTGGGCAGCGGATTGGGCTGCTGGAAGACCATGCCAATATGGCGCCGGACGTACATCGGGCGAATGGAGCGGGCATAAATATTGGTCCCTTCGACTTCGACGGTCCCGCTGATCCGCGCGCCTGGCACTTCCTCGTGCATGCGATTAAGGCAGCGCACAAAGGTGGATTTACCGCAGCCAGATGGCCCAATCATGGCGGTTATGCTGCGCGGCTGAATATGGAGATTTATATCGTAGAGACCCTGGCTTTTGCCATACCAGGCGTTCAAGTTTTGAACTATAATAGACATCGCTCCCTCATTTCCCGACAGGTGAAGTAGCCTTCCACGCGCTGCTCTTCACCCATTCCCGCTCACCGTTGCTTGAACCCCCCGGTGGCCCAGCGGACGGCAAAAGACGTGACCAGCACCAGCATCATTAAGACAAACGCCCCGGCATACGCCTTATCGTGATCAGCCGCAAAGGGATCGAGCGTAAAATTAAAGACCCTGAGCGGCAGGGCATCCATAGGTCGAGACAGGCTGATGCGGCTGAAGTTCGTGCCGAGGGCGGTCATGAGCAAAGGCGCTGTCTCTCCGGCCACCCGCGCCACTGCCAGGAGGATGCCGGTGATAATGCCACTCTTCGCCGCTGGGATAACCACCCGCAGAATGGTGCGCGATTCTGTGGCGCCCAGGGCAACAGACCCTTCGCGCATCTCTTTGGGCACCAGCCGCAGGACTTCCTCGGTGGCGCGCGCGACGGTAGGAATCATAATAATACTCAGAGCCACACTCCCTGCAAACCCGGAAAAATGATGCTGAGGCACGACGATCAAGACCCAGGCGAAGAGGCCGAAAATGATGCTGGGGATACCTGTCAGTATATCAACCAGAAACCGCACGACCGATGCAATGCGCCCGCGCCCAAACTCTGAGAGGTAGATGCCCGTAAAGATGCCCAGCGGAACCCCAATCGCTGCGGCCAGGCCGACAATAATGAGTGACCCCTCAATGGCTGGCAGCACCCCGCCACCGGCCTCACCTTCAGCGCCAGGGGGCTGGGTGAAGAAATCGATGTTCAGATACTGAATGCCTAGCCGGGCTACATAGACAATCAGGTAGCCCAGAAAGAAGATGGCAGCGCCAGCAAAGAGGGTTGTCAGTCCCACCGCCAGATAATTGGCAATCTGACGACGCAGGTGCAAGGCTCCGCGATCTGGTTGGAAGAGATGAGCAGCCGTCTTCATACCACAAGCCCTCCAACACGCTCGCGTCCAAGCCGGGAGATCAGCAAACGCGCAAAAATATTGACGATCAAGGTAATGATGAGCAGGATCAAGCCCGCCTCCAGCACAGCAGATTGGAAGAGGCCAGGGGTCGCCTCGCCGAACTGATTGGCAATGACACTTGAGAGCGTATAGCCCGTATCAAACAGATGTAAGCTGGGAGATGCGGCCTGATTCCCAATAACCAGGGTCACAGCAATAGTCTCCCCCAACGCGCGGCCCAGTGCTAGAATCGCCCCACCGGCGATGCCCGCACGCGCGAACGGAAGGACCGCGTAGCGAATCACTTCCCAGCGGGTCGCTCCCAGCGCCAGCAACCCCTCGCGCTGGGCCTTGGGCACGACCAGCATTACCTCACGGCTGATGGCGGTGAGAATGGGCAAAATCATCACAATCAGCAGAAGACCCCCTGCCAGGATGCTATAGCCATGTATTTCCCCCTGGAAGAAAGGCAAGAAGCCCAGGTACTTCTGGAGCCAGGGTTGCCCGGTGTTCTGAAGCCAGGGGACCATGACCACAGCCCCCCACAGCCCCAGGACGATGCTGGGAATGGCCGCCAGCAAATCGACGATGAACCCCAGCGGCGCCCGCAGCGCGCGCGGGCAGAAATCGACGAGAAAGATCGCCGTCCCCACGCCCAGAGGCAGGGCAACGATCAGGGCAAAGAGCGCGGTTTCCAGGGTGCCAAAGAGTGCGGGGCGCACGCCAAAGGTGTTATGCACCGGGTCGAACGCTTCGTTAGTGAGAAAACTCCAGCCGAAGGTTTGAATGGTTGGGAGGGAATTGCTCAACATCACCCAGGCGATGCCTACGACGGTACAAAGGACGACAAGGACCAGGAGATAGGTCAGCCCCCGAAAGAGGAAATCCCAGGGACGGCGCGCCTGAACCTGGAGTTTCCTGATCCAGGCGCGCGCCCGTCCACTGGCGACCGTAATGGCTGTGGAGAACAGAAATTGCATAGGCTCCTACAATGTTCTTAGCCCTTGTAACAGGGGCCACCACTGCACATCATCGCCTTGATCTGCGCCTCGCCACGCTGGACAATATTGGCAGGCAGGGGCACATAGCTCAGCGGCGTGGAATACTGCTGCCCATCATGGATGACCCACCACATGGTATCAGCAATCGCCTGCCCTTTGTCGGCATCCGCCTGATTCGCATAGACCAGCGCCCAACTGAAGCCCGTGATCGGATAGGCGTTTTTGCCAGCCGAATTGACGAAGAAGAAGCGCAGATCGTCGGGAATGGTGGTGATTGCGGAGGCTGCGGCCTTGGCGCTATCAAGCGACGGTAGCACATAATCGCCATCATGGTCCTGGATCGCCGCATACTGGATGGAGTTGGTCAGCACATAGGCCAACTCATTGTAGCCAATGGCGCCTTCCGTATTCTTCACGGCGGTAGCCACGCCATCATTGCCTTTGGCGCCCACGCCTACCGGCCAGTTAACCGTCGTGGCCGCGCCAACTTTGGATGACCAGTCTGAACTGACTGCCGAGAGGTAGTGGGTGAAGATGCCAGTGGTGCCGCTGCCATCCGAACGGTGGATGACGCTAATATTCTTATGTGGCAAGGTCACACCGGAGTTGAGCGCCGTAATCGCTGGATCATCCCAAAGGGTGATTTTTCCCAAGAAGATGTTCGCCAGCGTGGCGCCGTCGAGTTGAATATGCTGGCTGGTGGGCAACTCCGAGAGGTTGAAGGAGACGGCGACGGCGCCAATCGTGACCGGAATGTGCAGAACATTACCGTTCTTGCTCTGAGCAAGCTGGGCATCGGTCATCGGGGAATCAGTCGCGCCAAAGTCCACCGTCTGATTCAGGAGCTGCGTAATGCCAGCCCCACTGCCCACCGATTGGTAGTTCACCTCGATCTGGCAGCCGACGTTGGCATATTCGTTAAACATCTTCGAGAACAGGGGATTGACAAAGGTTGACCCGGCGCCGGTCAGCGAGTTGGTCTGGGGGCAGGATACTGCTGTCCCAGTGACAGTGGCGGTTGCGCCTGCACCGCTGCCGCAGGCGCTGAGCAGCAGCGTCAGCAGCATCAGGCCAGTCGCCAGCGTCATCCCCCTCAGTGAGCGCCGCGACGATTTGGAAAACAAGATCATTCATTCCTCCTGAGAAACCACGCTCTCGTTAAGGAGCAAAGGTGTCTGCAAACACCTCTTCGTTTGTTTCGCTCATATGCTCCACTGATACTGTACCGCTCGCCAATTAACGGTGATTTAAGCGGCTGTTAAAGTTGCGTTAAGTCTGGGACGCATTTCCTCTTGCCGCCCGATGCTATCTTTTTTATAGTGGGGGCGTGTGCTGCACCTCTGAGCCATGTATGCGCAACAGGAAAGGACTTGCTGACACATGCGTCTGGGACTACAAGTTCCCAATTTTACCTGGCCGAGCGGCCAGGGCCACCTTGGCGACGACTTTGGGCTGGTCGCCGAGCGCGCCGAACGCGCAGGCTTATACAGCTTGTGGGTGATGGACCATTTCTTCCAGATTCGCAGCGTCGGGCCAGCCGAGCATGAGATGCTCGAAGGCTGGAGCGCCCTGGCCTTTGCCGCCGGGCGCACCAACCGCATCAAGCTGGGCACGATGGTGACGGGCGTCACCTATCGCCATCCGGGCATTCTGGTGAAGACAGCCACCACGCTGGATGCCCTCTCGCACGGGCGCGCCTACTTCGGCATCGGCGCGGCCTGGAATGAGCAAGAGCATAAGGGGCTGGGCGTGCCGTTTCCACCGCTGAAAGAACGCTTTGAGCGGCTGGAAGAGACGCTTCAGATCGTCTTGCAGATGTGGTCTGGTGACGAAAAGCCCTATGAGGGTAGGCACTTCCAGCTTGAGCGCCCACTGAATGCGCCACAGTCGGTGCAGCGCCCGCACCCGCCGATTCTGATTGGCGGCGGCGGCGAGCAGAAGACACTGCGCATGGTCGCGCAGTATGCCGATGCCTGCAACCTCTTCGCGCGCATGGGCAAAGAGGTGGTGCAGCAGAAGCTGAACGTGCTGCGCGAGCATTGCGAGCGGCTGGGCCGCCCCTACGAGCAGATCGAGAAAACGACGCTCGATACGCTGCGGCTCTCGCGTGATGGCAGCAATGGGTCGATGACTCCAGCAGCCGCCATCGAGTATTTCTCCGGGCTGGCGGAAATGGGCATCGATCAGGCGCTGTTCAATACGCCCAACGTCCATGAGTTGGAGTTTTTTGATCTCCTCACAGAGATCGTTCCAGAGGTCGCCAAGATCACGCCTGCCGGGCGCTAGTTACAGGTGGCCCTAGCCCGATGTCGTAGCGCCACGCGAGCGCGCCCCGCTGATCTCAGCGGGGCGCGCTCGTATTGCCTGCCTTTTACAGAGAGGCGCTCACGAGCTAATCGTTCGAGGCAGCCGATGATTCCTCTGGGCGCGCCTGGCCTGGCGAGGCGGCTGCCTCTTCTACACGCTGCGACGTGGCTCCATGAGAAGAGGCCGCCGCGCCTCTGGCCTTTGACGGGCTGGCTCCACGGGAGGAGGCTGCCCCATCAGTCTGCGGCTGAGCGGGCGCTGACGGAGCAGCATCCACGCCGCTGTTCTCCTGCTGGATGGAGTTGGCGGCCACCGTCTGGGACGCGCCCACTGCGATAGCTCCAGCCGCCATCGTATCGTGGATGTAGCGCTGCCCACGCAGGAGCGAGGCCACCGCCGCGATCAGACACAGCGCCGCCGAGAGATAGAAGACGGCGCTCAGGCCGCTCATAAACGGCCCTGAAATCAGCGTCGGGAAGAAGTTCTTGCTGAGCAGATGCGCCTGATTGGCCGCTGGCAGACTATGCAATACTTGCGGAGGCAGCAGCGTCTTCAGCGGGTTATAACCCAGGAAGGCGGCGAAGAGCGCCGCCGTCGGCGGCAGATGCCCGATCTGGTTGGCGATCCCGCTGGGCACTCCGGCCTGCGTCAGCCCGCCGCCAAGCGTGCCCGGCAGCCCAGCCGCCAGGCCAACCGTCACAATGCTGAAGAAGACGCCGATGCTGAAGACCGTCGCCGAGTTCTGGAAGGTGGCGCGCATGCCCGACGAGACGCCGCGATGCTCTGGGGGTACACTGTTCATGATCGCCGTCGTATTAGGCGCGGCAAACATGCCCTGCCCGATGCCCAGCACGAGCAGCAGCAGCGCAAACCAGAGATAGTTGAAGTTAGCCGGCAGGAAGGTTAGCAGGATAAAGCCGACCACTTGAATGAGCATGCCCGTTGTTGAGAAGAGCCGCGCGCCAAAGCGGTCAGAGAGCCAGCCGCTCAGCGGCCCCATCACGACGAAGCCCGCCAGCAGCGGCAGCATATAGATGCCCGCCCACAGCGGCGTCTCCTCGAAGCTGTAGCCGTGCAGCGGCAGCCAGATGCCTTGCAACCAGATCACCAGCATAAATTGCAGGCCGCCGCGCGCCAGGGCAGCCAGAAAGCCGCTCGCGTTGCCAGCGGCAAACATGCGAATCTTGAAGAGGTCCAGCCGGAACATCGGGTCGCTGACGTGCAGCTCAACCCAAACAAAGAGCGCCAGGAAGATCACTCCGAGCGCCAGCGCGCCCAGCACAAAGGGGCTGGTCCAACCCATTGATGAACTGCCATAGGGTTCAATGCCGTAGGTGATGCCGATGAGCAGCACAGTCAAGCCCAGGAAGAAGGTAACGTTGCCCGCCCAGTCAATCTTCTGATGGCCGCGAATCGTCGCCGTCTCGCGCAGCATCCAGTACGCCCAGATCGTGCCAAAGAGGCCAAAAGGCACGCTGACCAGGAAGACCAGGCGCCAGTTCAGGACCGACAGCACGCCGCCCAGAATCAGGCCGATAATCGACCCAAGGATGGCGGCGATCTGATTGATGCCCATCGCCAGCCCGCGCTGATTGGATGGGAAGGCGTCCGTGAGGATCGCCGTGCTGTTGGCGAAGAGGAAGCCCGCGCCCACGCCTTGCACCAGCCGGTAGATAATCAACTGAATCACCGCCGTATTGCCAGAGCCAGGCGTAACAAAAAGCAAAATGCTCCCTACGGTGAAAATAGCGAAACCGAGATTATAGAGTTTCACCCGCCCAAA
>Ga0209166_10002744_pt1 | contig 13052 bp, 7 predicted proteins | sample Coa_R1_3_FD_187151 | JGI IMG/M metagenome (GOLD analysis project Ga0209166, IMG submission 187151) | Surface soil microbial communities from Centralia Pennsylvania, which are recovering from an underground coalmine fire - Coalmine... | ecosystem: Environmental > Terrestrial > Soil > Unclassified... | reverse complement strand
GCCGCGGTCTCGGACAGGTCGCTCACCGTCCTCTCGTAGCTCGCCAGCGGTTTTTCGGCGAGCCACATGAACTGCCGCGCTCCCTTGCGGTAGAACCAGTCGGTGTCGATGCTGATCGTGTTCTCGGGATCGAGCGCCTTAAGGAACAGCACGAACCCCAATGCGGTGAACATGAGCACGCCGAGGCTCTCGACGACATGGACGCCGGTGTAGGGTTCGAAGTCGACCGGATAGGGCAGAAGCGCATAAAGCAGCTGGGGGAACAGCCCGATCGCGATGCAGAGCACCGCCGCCATGCCCATCGCGACCAGCATGTTGCGGGGCGGCTCCCGCGCCGCCAGCCCCTGGTCCGTGCCGAAGAACATGTAGTACGGCAGCTTGAGCCCGGTGTGCAGGAACGTCCCCGACGACGCCATCGTCAGCGCCAGAACCACCAAGCCGCGGTGATCCTGTGCGGCAGCCGCCACCACCATCGACTTGGTGACGAAGCCCGAGAAGAACGGGAATGCCGAGATCGCGAGGGCGCCGACCATGTAGAGCGCCACAGTCAATGGCATGGTCCGGTAGAGCCCGCCGAGCTCGGTAAGCTTGCGACGCCCAGTGACGTGGATCACCGCCCCCGCCCCCATGAAGAGGAGCGCCTTGTACAGGATATGCGCAAAGGCATGGCTGGCCGCCCCGTTCACCGCCATCTCGGTCCCGATGCCGACGCCCGCCACCATGTAGCCGACCTGACTGACGATGTGATAGGCCAACAGCCGCCGGCAGTCGTTCTCAAGCACTGCGTAGATGACGCCGTAAAGCGCCATCACGGTACCGAGCCAGACCAGCAGCTCGGTCCCCGGAAAGGCCCGTGCCAGCACATAGACGGCCGTCTTGGTGGTGAAGGCGCTCATGAACACAGCCCCGGTGACGGTCGCCTCCGGGTAGGCGTCGGTCAGCCAGGCATTGAGTGGCGGCACCGCGGCGTTGAGCATGAACCCGGCAAGGATCAGGTAGGCGCCGACGCCGCCGCCCCCCTCGATCGGGCCGAAGAGCAGCGAGCCGGTGGCGAGCCTGTGGAGAATGACGCCGCCGAGCAGGACAACCCCGCCGGTAATATGGACCATGAGATACCGGAAACCGGCGCGGATCGCCTGCCGGCCGCCCTGGGCGAAGACCAGATAGGCAGAGGCAAACGCCATGCCTTCCCAGAACAGGTACAGGGTCAGGTAGTCGCCGGCGAACACCACGCCAAGCGCGCTGCCGACATAGACGAACGCCGCCACATGTTGACCGGCGCCCGTCAGGTGCAGCGCGTAGACCATGCCGATCAGCGCCATGATGGTGAAGACGGTGGCGAAAACGATAGCCAGCTTGTCGACCTTCGCCATCAGGATGTCCTGTCCGATGAACCGCGCCGCGCCGTAGCTGCCCGAGTGCATCGTGAGCACGGCCAGAATCGCCAGCGCCGGGATCAGCAGCAGATATGCCTTGCGAATTGATCCGTTCAGGAAGGGGATCGGCAGGGCGCCAAGAATGAACAGCAGGGCGGGATGGACGAAGTCAGTCGTCATAATAGTCCTCGCGCTGCATCAGACCGCCCCGATGACCGAGGAACTTGGACACGAAGATCAGCAGCACGCAGGAACCGAAACCGTAGACGGCCGACCAGCCCGGCAGGCGGTCCCACAAATATTCTGCGTGTTCGCGGAACACCAGAGCGTCGGCGATGACGATCAGAACGAGCACCAGATAGAACAGCCGGTGGCGCTGCTTGGCATGTTTCCCGTCACCAAAGAAATAGACGACGCGTTTGATCATCTGACCACCCAGTTCGCCAGGGTGAGGAAATAGTCGGGGAAGATGCCCATCGCCACCGACAGGATGGCGGTCGCGACCAACGGGATGGTCATCATCGGAATTTCACGGACCGGCGTAGGGCTCTCGGAGGTCTCAGTCCCGAAAAAGGCGACATAGCTCACCGGCAGGAAATAGGCAGCGTTCAGGACCGAACTGACCAAGAGCACGATCGTGAACGCGGTCTCCCCGGCCGCCATCGAGCCCAGCGCCAGATGCCACTTGCTGACGAAGCCCGCGGTCGGCGGCATCCCGATCATGCTGAGCGAGGCGACGAAGAATGCCCCCATCGTCCAGGGCAGCCTGCGGCCGATGCCGGCCATGTCGCCGATGTTCCGCTTGCCAGACGCGCAAAAGATCGACCCGGCGCAAAAAAACAGCGTGATCTTGGAGAAGGCATGCGCCGCAATGTGGATGATCCCGCCGACCATCGCGACCCGCGATGACAGAACCGCGCCAAGCACGATGTAGGAGAGCTGGCTGACCGTCGAGTAGGCCAGCCTCGCCTTCAGGTCGTCTCGCGTCAGCGCGTAGACTGACGCCATCAGGATCGTGAACGAGACTAGATAGGCCGTGGCAATGCCGAGCCCCAGTCTGTCCACCAGCCCGGTGCCGAAGACATGGAACACCAGCCGCAGCACGCAGAATACGCCCATCTTGACCACGGCCACCGCATGCAAGAGCGCACTGACCGGTGTCGGCGCCACCATTGCGGCAGGCAGCCAGGCATGCATCGGCATCACTGCGGCCTTGGCGAAGCCGAAGAGATAGCAAAAATAGACGACCGTCAGCAGCGCCGCCGGGGCATCGACCCTCGCCAGCAGCCCCCCCGCCGCAAAGTCGAGCGAGCCGGCAATCTGGTAGGTCAGCGCCAGCGCGGCGAGGAGCAGGCTTTTCGACGCGCCCATCAAATAGACGAGGTACTTGCGGCTGCCCGTCCATCCCTCCTCGTCCTCGTGGTGATAGACGAGCGGATAGGTAACGAGGCTGAGCACCTCGTAGAAGATTACCAGTGTGAACAGATTGGCGGCGAAGGCGCCCCCGATGGCCGCCGCAATGCTAGTGGCGAAACAGGCGAAGAACCGGGTCTGCGCGTGCTCCTTCAGATGCCGCATGTACCCGATCGAATAGATCGCCGCTACGACCCACAGCAGCGACGAGACGGTGGCAAACACCATGCCGAGCGCGTCGGCCCGAAACGCGAAGTCGATTCCCGGCAGAATCTCGAACAGGCGCAATTCGACCGTCCCGCCCGCCAACACCGTGGGCGCCATCGAGGCGATAATTGCGAACGTGGCCAGTGCCGCCAACGGCGAGACGACATCGCGAAGCTTCTCGCGATGGTTCAGAAGGAGAACCGTGAGTGCCGCCAGACCTGCTACCGCGACAGCGAGCAGGGGCCGGATCGACGTCACCGGGTCCAAACTGCTATCCTTTCATCATGGTCACGTCGTCGACCCTAAGGGTGGATTTGTTCCTCACGAGGGCGACCAGGATGCCGAGGGCGACGGCAACCTCCGCCGCGGTGATTGCGATGACGAAGATCGCGAAGATCTGCCCGCGGAAGTCGTCATAGTAATGCCCGAAAGCGATGAAATTGATGTTCACCGAGTTGAGCAGCAACTCCAGCGACATCAGCACGACCAGGATGTTGCGCCTCAGCAGCACGCCCGCCGCTCCGATCACGAACAAGACCGCTCCGAGCACGATATGCCACCAGAGCGGCACCATCACCCCGGCTCCTTCCGTGCCAGCACGATGGCACCGACCAGGGCTGCCAGCAGGATGACGGAGGCGACTTCAAACGGTAGAAGATAGTCGGCAAACAGGGTCGTGCTGAGCTGCCTGATGTCGCCAGCGGTGCGCGTAGCAACGGGCTCCGTGACCGAAAAGCGGTCGCTCCAGAGCACCAGCACGAGCATCTCGCCCCCTAGCAGGACGAGCAGCGCCAGGGCCGGCAGGTTGCCGCCCGGCAAGAACCGCTGCAACACCGCTTCGCGCACATCGATCATCATAATCACGAATAGGAACAGGACCATGATCGCGCCGACATAGACGAAGATCTGGATGACCGCGAGGAACGGCGCCTCGAGCAAGACGAAGATCGCCGAGATCGGCAGGAAACACGCCATCAGCGCCAATGCGCTGTGAACCGGATTCCGCGCCAGAACCACGGTCAGGGCGGTGATCACGGAGGCCGCTGCGAACAGAAGGAAGAACCCCTGATTCATCGACGCCGACCCTCCGACGCGAACTGTCCCTCGGCGCGACACGGGCGGGCGTGAGCCAGCAGCGCAGCTCGGTTCGGAAATTGTGCCCCAGTCTCGGTATTCTCTCAAGATTGTTGTGGTTTGCCGTTTGGGGTCCGATGGGGCATCCACAACTTAACCGGTACTGGCCGCAGCCCACTCTCTGCGTCGAAGACGAAGGACCAGGGCCGCGTGCTCGAGGTGAGCCATCGCTCCAAGTGTCGGCTTTATGGGCTGTCGGCGCTTATGCCACTGCGCGGCGGCGTTGCTCCGTCGCGTCGGCCGGAAGTAGGCCGTGGGTGAAGGTGCTTATGGTTCGGCCGTGCCTTCACCATTTCTCGGTGACGGCACGGCCGTTACGCTAAGCGGTAATCAACTTGGCCGATTTGACGCTGGGACCTGGGCGCAGCCCTTGCCGGTGCCGTGGTACCTGTTGCCGGCCCCGGCGCGTCGAGGATTTACCGGTGCTTGCTGCCAACGGCCTGGATGAACGGCAGCCCGTTCGGCTGGCCATACCCCGTGACGTTGTCCCAGCCTGGTGTGACCGTCAGCGATTCATCTGCGCCAAAGCTAAGCGCAGCTGCAGCGGTGATGCCAGAACCAGAACCCGAAATCGGCGCAAACGCCACCAAATAATTCGTCTGTGCGAGCACCGGGAGCGGGCCAGCAAAGATGTCGAGCGGCGAGTAGAAGGTCGCCCCGTTACTGTCGGTGATCGTGCCCGACGTGTTGTACGGCGTCAGGTCCGAGGTGTCGACCACATCGGTGATCTGCCCCGATTTCAACCTGGCGACCGTCGGGGCTGCTTGCCCCAATGTCTCGTGATTGTACTGCTGAGCGATGGCCCAGATAGCGGAAAAAATCGGAGAGGCCAGACTGGTTCCGCCTACACCCGCCGCCGCGAATTGCACGCCGCCGGAGGTGTACACGACCGGAAATCCGGTCTGAGGATCTGCAAGCGCAGAGACATCAGGCACCTGGCGGCCTGTGCCCGGAAGATTGCGCTGCCACGAGGGCTTGGCATAGTACTGGCTTTCGCCACCGCCAGCTCCAGAGTTAAAGCCTAGGGGCTGGGGCGGATCGAATACTTGCCCGCCGTCCATCAGGAAACTAACGTTAGTGCCCCATCCAGTGACGATGTCGCCGCCGCCGAGGGGATCGTTCAGTATGCTCGTTCCGCCAACTGCGGTCGCATACGGAGAGTTGGACGGCACGCTAACCGCGCCCAGCGGCCCGCCTAGATGCAGATCACCAGAATCGCCGCTGGAAAACTGCACGGAGATCCCCGCTGCCGCCATGCGCTGCAACACCGTGTTGAAAGCCTGCTCTTCAGGCGCGCCTGAGACGATTTCCTCATCGGCCTCCCAGCTGTTGGAGACGATGGTCGCTACGTGATGCGTAAGGATGTAGTCGAGCGCGGCGATCAGGTCTTCATTGTCCTGGCCGTTGGAAGCGACCTCGACGATTTGCGCCGCGGGCGCGATTGCATGCGCCGATTGGATGTCCAAGGCGATTTCCGTTGTCCAGCCCGTCAGGTCGGCAGCGTTGGGGTTCAGCGGCTGACCCGTAGGGTAGATCACCTTGAAATTCTTGGACGTCAGCGGAGGCAGGCCGAAAGCGCTGGCGGCTACGTTCGCATCAGCCTGGGCGTTTGCGTAACCGTAGCCCTCCACGAGAGCGATCGTCTGCCCCCGACCGTCGATCCCCTGGTTGATGAGAGACGTCAGGCCATAGTGGCCCTGCAACTGTTTTGGCGTGTAGGAGACCGCCTTCTGGGGATCAATATTGTAAACTGGGCCGGAGTAGGTAGCAGCGGGAAGCGGAGTACCATCCCCGTTAGTGAGAACAAAGTTCTGAGGTGCGGTTAGCGGCGTCCCGGTGAGGGTTTGTCCGAAGAAATCGGCCGCCGACTGAGCAGTCGAAAGGGCTTTTGCAAGCCGCGGCTTACCCGTCTGCGGGTCTATAGCCCTCGCCATTTGAGGATGTGCCTGGTGGCGCTCGACCCCGACGGTCGCTGCAACAAGGTCACCCGCGTATCCAGCCAGCTTCGGCTCGCGAGTGGGGGTTTGGACGGCCGACTTGCCATAGCTGTAGGTATGCAGCTCCGTGTGAAAGGCCGTCTCAATCGCAGTGGTGCTGCCACGCACGCGGAGTGAAAAATTCAGCGGGTCCACGGACACCGTCTTCAGCCCCTGGCGTTCCAGTTCGGTCCGCACAGTCTGTAGCTCCGCGGCCGTCGGAGCATATTTGGCGAAGTCCGCGTCCGTGAACCACTGATGGAACCTCGGAGACGCCGGATCATAGAGCGCGCTCACTGCCCGATCGAATCCCGCCTGGTCATGCAGCTTCAGGTATACGGAGATGGTCTGCTCCTGGGCGGACACAACCCGCCCCAGGTCCTTAGGCGCCGTCATCGACCCAACTTGCTCGACACTCGCCGGCTGCGCGCTTGCGTCAACCAGATCAGCCGCGACGGCCAAGGCCGGCAAGGCGACGCCCATCGCAAGTGCAGCCCCCAGCGCGCAAGTATAGATCTTGCTTTTGCGGGACGAGAGCGGCCGAACCCAATGGTAATTAATCATCTTAAGCGATCCCTCAGTGGTGGTTTCGGTTCACTAATTACCGGTGCTTGCCGCCGACGCCCTGGATGAACGGCAGCCCGTTCGGCTGGCCATACCCCGTGACGTTGTCCCAGCCTGGTCCGACCGTCAGCGATGTATCTGCGCCAAAAGTGATCGCAAACACATTGCGGAAGCCGGTACCCGGAAGCGGCGTAAGCCCCACCAAATAATTGGACTGTGCGATCGCCGGACTCGCGGCGGCGAAGATGCCGCTCGACGAGTAGGAGGTCACCCCCCCGTTCTGGTCGTGGACCGTGCCCGACAAGTTGTACGGCGCCAGGTCCGAGGCCGAGATGTCGACCACATCGGTGATCTGCCCCGGCTTCAACCGGGCGATCGCAGGGGCTGCTTGCCCCAAAGTCTCGTGATTGTACTGCTGAGCGATGGCCCAGATCGCGGAAAAGAGCGGGGAGGCCAGACTGGTTCCGCCTATATTCGTCGCCGCGTATTGCACGCCGCCGGAAGTGACGACGAGCGGAAATCCGGTCTGAGGATCTGCAAGCGCAGAGACATCAGGCACCTGGCGGCCTGTGCCCGGAAGATTGCGCTGCCACGAGGGCTTGGAATAGTACTTGCTTTCGCCACCGCCAGCTCCACCGCGAAAGCCGTATTGAAGCGGTGGATTGGCGACGAAGGCAGTGGTTCCCAGGAGGGCAAGATTAGTGCCCCATCCGGTGACGATGTTGCCGCTGCCGAGAGGATCGTTCAGTATGCTCGTTCCGCCGACCGCGGTCGCATACGGAGAGTTCGACGGCACGCTAACCGCGCCCAGCGGCGTTCCTAGGCCAAGATCTCCAGAATCGCCGCTGGAAAACTGCACGGAGATACCCGCCGCCGCCATGCGCTGCAACACCGTGTTGAAGGCTTGCTCTTCAGCCGCGCCCGAGATGATTTCCGCATCGTTCTCCCAGCTGCAAGAGACGATATTCGCTACGTGATGCGTAAGGATGTAGTCGAGCGAGGCGATCTGGCTTTCGTTGTCCTGACCGGCGGAAGCGACCTCGACGATTTGCGCCGCGGGCGCGAGTGCATGCGCCGATTGGACGTCCAAGGCGATTTCCGCTGTCCAGCCCACCAGGTCGGCAGCGTTGGGATTCTGCGGCTGACCCTCGGGGTAGATCACCTTGAAAGTGTCGGACGTCAGCGGGGGGAGGCCGAAAGTGGTCGCGGCTACGTTCGCATCAGCCTCGGCGTTTGCGTAACCGTAGGCCTCCACGAGAGCGATCGTCTGCCCCCGGCCGTCGTACCCCTGGTTGATGAGAGGCGTCAGGCCATAAAGGCCCTGCAACTGGCTCGGCGTGTAGGAGACGAACTTGGCGAAGTTTATCCCGTAGGCTGGGCCGGAGTAGGTAGCATAGGGAAGCGGAATAGAAGGTGCTTCTTTGAAGGTGATGGTCTCAGGCCCGGTGAGCGCCGTCCCCGTGAGGAATTTTCCGAAAATGTCGGACGCCGACTGAGTCGGCGAAATGGGGACTGCAATCTGCGGCTCACCCGTCTGCGGGTCTATAGCCCTCATCAATTGAGGATGTGTCTGGTGGCGCTCGACCCCGACGGTCGCCGCAACAAGGTCACCTGCGGATCCGGCCAGCTTCGGCTCGCGAATTGCGGTTTGGACGGCCGACTTGCCATAGCTGTAGGTATGCAGTTCCGTGTGAAAGGCCGACTCGAGCGCGGCGGTGCTGCCACGCACGCGGAGCGAAAAATTCAGCGGGTCCACGGAGACCGTCTTCAGCCCCTGGCGTTCCAGTTCAGCCCGAACAGTCTTTAGCTCCGCGGCCGTCGGAGCGTATTTGGCGAAGTCCGCATCGGTGAACCAATGATGGAACCTCGGAGACGCCGGATCATACAGCGCGCTCACTTCCCGGTCGAAGCCAGCCTGATCATGCAGCTTCAGGTATACGGAGATGGTCTGCTCTTGGTCAGACACAACCCGCCCCAGGTCCTTAGGCGCCGTCATCGGCCCAACTTGCTCACCACCCGCGGGCTGCGCGCTCGGGTTAACCAGATCAGCCGCGACGGCCAGCGCCGGCAAGGCGACCCCCATCGCGAGCGCAGCTCCCAGCGCGCAAGTACATATCTTGCTTTTGCGGGACGATGGCAGCCGAAACCGAGTTATACTCACCATTTTACTTATTCCTCCCTTGAAGAACCGCAAAGTTCATTCAGTACATATCAACAAAAATCCTATGTCCATGCTTAAATTGCGTAAAAAATAATAAAATTGCACGATTATAAATAATTGAATAAGTAAATACGACTCGTCTTCTGCAAACAGAAGATTCCACTCTACGGACGAATATCAATATCGACCGCATGACTTGAAGTTATTTCGTGGTTTATGTTGTCGTATTAGTCGCGGCCTCACCTATTTCCAGAAGTGACGACCTATCGAGTAAGGCGTCACATCCCAAAATTCTTCGAGGCCGAACAATGCTGCGCCGCGTAGCCGGCGGCGCCCTTCGATCGGGCCATCCTGGCCGGCGATCGGGGATTGGCATCCTGGTGGATAGCGCCCGCGGTTTGCTGCTAATTCTTATTTAAAAGCATTAACTGTGCTCGCTGCGATCGGTTTTGGTATCCTCTTTGAATGGCAAAGCAAGAGCGCCCGCCTCGCACCATAGGCGGGCCGACGGGATTCCCGCGCAGGCCTGCGGCTGTTCCAAAAATTTGAAATAGCGCGCGATTCACGGATCGGATTGATCAACGCCGATCCGACCGCGCTCTTGAGTAAGTGTAAGCGGAGCCACGCCCTCTCAGGACATTGCCGAGCGGTGTTAGGCTACCCATCAGCGGTGACGTCCACGAGTTGGCGCTGCGTCGGATTCTGTCGGCGGCAGGGGCGATCTTGGCTTCTTAGCTACTGTGACCGCCCGGAGGTGACTCTCCAATCGCCGGACTTTTTGGCGAAAGAAGATGATCTGCGGCGAAAGCCACAGCCTCGGCCTCGCTCCAGCGGGCGCCTTGGGTTGCATATGCATCGATATCGGCGCTTGGAAGTTCTACTGCCAGCAGCCTGAGGAGGCGGCCATGGATCTCCTGCGCATTCGGTTGCCGTACATCGCCGGAGGTCGCATAGCCCGCATCGACGAAACCGAGCAGTTGGGCTGCCTCCCCATACCGGCCGTCAAGGGCACCGAGCAGCGCCCATTGCTGTAAGCAGACCCTCACGACAAAGCCTCCCTCCTCGCTTGCCGCTGATAGCGCTTCCTCGGCGATCAAGCGGCCCTCGGCCAGATCGCCTCGCAGGATCAGGTACGAACCAAGACTGATCAATCCCAGCACGAGAAAGGACCGCCGATGGATCGATCGCCAGCCGCTCACCGCCTCCCGCGCCCACTCGACGGCGCGATCGAGCGAGCCCTGGACAAATTCGACTTCGGCCAAATTCATCAGAATATAGCTTTCCCGGCTGACATCCTTTACCGACCGAGCCAGCTCGAGCGCGCGCACGAAACTGTGCCGAGCCTCGGCAGTTTCATTCATGAAGCCGGCAAGAGTGCCGATATTGTTCATGACGTTGAACAGAGACCGTTTTCGATCACTCGAAGACAGGATCCCTTCCGCCTCGCGGAGGGCTGTCTTGGCCTCGGCATTCCGGCCGAGGGAGGTGTAGAGGCTGCCGATGGTGCTTAAAACGGTCGCCAGGTTCAATCGATCGCCGATTTGCCGATATAAAGCGGCCGACCGCTCCTGCTGCGCCAAGGCCCGCAGACGATCGGAGTTGGACCAAAGGCTCCCAGCACTCCTCAAAAGCCGCGCCTCGGCGGCGGGTGGCGATTCTCCATCGACAAGCGGGAGAACGCGATCAATGTAACGCCTTCCCTCTGCAAAAAGGGCTAATGCCTGCCATAGGAGAGCCGCGGTTCCGGCGAGGGTGACGGCGACATGCGCGCGTTCCGGATCAGCCAGCGCCCAATTCAACGCCGCGCGCACATTGTCGATCTCAGGTCGATAAACCCTCAGCCACTCCACCTCCGGGGCCGTCTCCCACAAGGCATCGGACCGGCTGAACAATTCCGTGAAATACCGAGCATGACGCGCGGCAACGGTTTCGATCTCGCCGTTCCTCCTCAGCTCTTGCATCGCGTAGAGCCGCAGGGTTTCCAGCAGCCGATAGCGCGGATGTTCGCCGGGCTCAGCCGTCATCAGGGATTTGTCGATCAGCCGGCCGAGCGCGTCGATGATGTCCCAATCGTCGGCCTTCTCCCCTGCCACGGCGATGGCGGCATCGAGGGAGAAACTACCAGAGAAGATGGCGAGGCGACGGAAGACCTGCTGGTCCGCTGGGTCGAGCAGCCCATGGCTCCAATCCACCATGTTGCGTAGCGTGCGGTGCCGGGCTTCGGCGGTGTGCGCGCCGGTCGTCAGCATGTGCAGCCGCTCGTCGAGCCTGGCAAGAAGCCCTTCGACGCCGAGCAGCGGCAGGCGGGCCGCAGCCATTTCCAATGCCAGCGGAATGCCGTCGAGGCGTCGGCAGATCTCGGCGACGCCGCCGGCGTTGCCGGCATCGAGCACGAAGCGTCGATCGGCGGCGCGGGCACGCTCGACGAACAGGGCGACCGCGCCGAATTCGGCGATTCCGCTGACGCTGCTCCTCGGGTCGGGGGCACCCGAGGGCGGCAGGGCGAGCGGGCTCAGGCGGTAGATCTGCTCCCCCGGGAGGTGGAGATTCTCCTGGCTGGTGGCAAGCACCGACAACCCCGGCACACGCTCCAGCAGCGCCTCGATCAATTCGGCGGCGGCGGCGATCAGATGCTCGCAATTATCGAAGATCAGTAGCTTCCGCTGCTTACCGATCGCAGCGGCAATGGCCTCGACCGGCGTCTCGGCGTCACGCAATGCCGCGCCCAGCACGGTCGCCGCGGCGCTGGTCACCACGGCCGGGTCGGTCACCGGTGCAAGATCGACCAGCCAGACCCCGTCCGGGAAAAGCCCGGCCACCTGCCAGCCGAGTTCGATCGCCAGTCGGGTCTTGCCGATGCCGCCGGGGCCGACCAGCGTTACCAGCCGGTTCCTTCTGATGCTTTCCTGGAGCTCAGCCAATTCGCTCGCCCGGCCGATCACGGCCGCCAGGCGCTGCGGCAGGTTGGTTTCAGGCCTGGTCGTTTCCGGCGCGGCGGGTGCCGGAGGTTCGACCTCGGCGTCGGGATGATGTCGCAGCTCCCCTTCGGCCCGGAGCGGCTTGCGGCTCGCCATCCGCGGGGAGCGAGCGGGCGGATCGTCGCCCTGACCAGGGACGAAGGCGGGGGGGCGCGCAGGCATCTTTAAACGCGAAATAGGTGATACGAAGCAGTAACCGCGCCTTGGGACGGTATATATATACCGAATGCCGGCTTCCCCGTCGCCGAGCGCCTTCCGCAGCTTGGCCACTTGGACGCGGAGATTGTTTTCCTCCACGGTGAGATCCGGCCATACCTGTGCGACCAGAGACGCATTGCTGACGACTTCGGCCGCATGCCCAATCAGAGTAAGAAGAATATCGAGGGCCCGATCACCGAGGCGGACGGGAGTGCCTGCCTTCTCGAGCAGCCTGTTCGCCGGAAATAGACGGAAGGGACCGAACACCACAACATCGTCAGGTTCCCATTTCACGTCATGAGCCATGTGCGTCAGCGTCGTGGATCATTGCGGCACTGCGCGCGCATTTTCGGGGGTGGATACAGGCTCATCCGGGTCGTGTCCCGTGGCACCATCAACGAGGCCCTGTGAACGGTATCCGAGATCGCCTCCGTTGGCCACGCGAACCCGGTGATCCGAGCGCCATGAGCGCGAGGACTCCGACTATTCGTCGAAGCCTCTTGGGCGGGCTCATTTCAGCTTCTCCCAACGATTCCTGTGGGGAACTAGAGCCATGGGACGATCTCCTCCATCACGACGAGCAAGGGGAGTCAGGCGATCCGGCCGGCGGCCAGTCGCTGCTCGTGGGCTTTAATATGCGTGTGAGCCAGTTGGAGCGTGCGGCAAGCGATGCCCGCCTCGCGCGCCTTGTTTAGCATGAAGCCCAGGATATGGTCGACCTCGGTTCGGCCACCGCGCCGCGGTCGACGGGCTGGGAATTGCCTATACGATCGACAGTCGGATTGAACCCTTCCTGCGCTCCAGACAGCTGGTCCGCTTGCTGGAGGCTGGTCGCCCGACCTTTCCCAGGATTGCGTCGCTGGAGGAGCCGTCGTGATGTAGCACCGGCCGCTTCCGCAGCGCCTCCACGGCCTCAAACGGGGCGGTGTGTTCCAGACAGCAAAACGCCGCTAAGCCGAAGTTTTCATTGTTCGACGGCGCAAACCGCTGATCCGGCGTGATTTTCCGCCGGGGGAGTTTTTCGGTTACTGGACACGCCTGGGGT
>Ga0209166_10002743_pt1 | contig 13058 bp, 9 predicted proteins | sample Coa_R1_3_FD_187151 | JGI IMG/M metagenome (GOLD analysis project Ga0209166, IMG submission 187151) | Surface soil microbial communities from Centralia Pennsylvania, which are recovering from an underground coalmine fire - Coalmine... | ecosystem: Environmental > Terrestrial > Soil > Unclassified... | reverse complement strand
TGATTCGCCCAATCTGGATAATCTTTTCGGACGTAATGGTAGGAAACGCGGAAAGGCTGGTCAGTGGCTTCAGGAGAAGTCGCGGTAACATCACTAACCTCGCCGGCAAACCCTGACGCGTAGGAAATCCGTTGCACCAGATCTTTCCAATTCGCCTGGGGGGTTTCGCGGAAGGCGAGACGGAAGATGACTTCCAGATCTCCACGATCCGTGCGTTGAATTTTCGCATTGAGGGTGCCCGCTTCGTCCAACTTTCCCTCCACGTCGAAAACAACAGAGTTCTCGAACGGCGGGTCAGAGGGCGTCTTGACAAGCGAGGCCGCCTTGTCCGTGGGAATTACCAGAGCTTCCTTGTCGCGAAGATTTGCCATCAGCATTCCGAACGGCGCAACCTCTGTGGTGGTGTCAAGCCACACCCATCCCGTCCCTTGCGGAATAACGCTGATGACGTGATCGAAATGGCCCGGCGAGGGCACTTCCGGATCGATTTTGAGACTGGAATTGATAAGGGCAGGGTAGGCCTTGATGCCCACCGCGTCGAGCAGGGAGGCGAGAAGAGTGTGCTTGTCCTTACAGTCGCCGTAGGCGTTCTTCAGGACATCGTCGGCGGAGTGAGGCTGGTAGCGACCGATGCCAAAGGAAATGCTGATATAGCGGAATCGCGTTGCTACAAAATTGTAAATGGCCTTCAACTTATCCGCGTCGGTCTTCGCACCTTTGGTTAATTCTGCGGCCTTGGCGCGAATTTCCGGAGTGGGTGTCATGCGTTCCCGTTCAAGCGCTCCCCACCAGCTGCCCACCTCCTCCCAACTCCGGAACGTGCTCACCTGAACCGGTGGGGGAGGCGTCTCTTTGTCGGGATCTTCATCGGGCTTCCGTACTGTGTTCGATGTTTTCCATAAATAGATCCGGCGAGTGCCTTCCTCCGTGATGGTAGGCTTTATGTCAGTGCTTTTCACATTCACAAAACGATCCTTGGGCAAATTCAATTCAAGCTCTTCATCGAGGACGATGCCGCTTTTCAAGAATGTGTAGTCAAACCAGAACTGCCCCGGCACGAGCGGCTTCACTGTCTGGGTTTTCACCTGATATTCCAGAACGTCGCCGACAGCCAGACCCTTGACCGCAATATGTTTTTCGCGGTAGTCGCTATACATGGGCGCCACCCGCGTGATCTCGGCCGCCATGTCCTGCACATCTTGCGCTGAAGTTGTGACGGTTGTACCGTCAGGTTTGCGAACGCGCACGTACGGAATCTCAATTTGTTCATTGGCGCTGCTATAGCCAAAAGTCAGCAGCCCGTACTGTTGAACGCCGGCTTCCGATTGCAGCCGGACTTGGACTGAATACTCGCGTGTCCCGGTGCCGTCATTCTCAAACCGCGCAGCATAGTGAAAGCTCTGAATGATGGCCGATTCTTTTGAGTAATCGGCAGGTGGCGCCGGAGCAGGCGGGGATTGTACCTGCGCGCCGGAACTCGTGAACGCCTGGATGAACAGGAACGCGACCAACAGCACATTAAATCTGTTGAACATGTTGGCGAAATATTAAACCCATAGCTCGGCAAGTGGCAAGGTGGATTTATGCGCGCTCAGAGGAGTGTGGCGCGGCGCCAGGTTCTACGATGGCGGGGGCCCCTAAATCCAAAATCGTCCCAGGCCCGACGTGTGGTGGCGAATTTTATTTTTAGAATACTTAGCCCTCTCCTCTCGGAGAGGGCTAGAAGGAACGAGCGACGGCGCGATGCCATAAACGCATGGCCGAGGCAAATAATTCTAATCCCGAAGTTAAATGATCAAAAGACACAGGCCTCAGAAGGCATGCGGCAGCCCGCCCGATTCATCGAACGGTAAGGAGGGAATGCCCGCTTTCGAAGAGTCCCGTAAGCTCTTTATGAGACGTGATTCAGCCTGCTTGATGTAATCCGCTTCAATCTCTATCCCAATGCTGTTTCTGCCACATCTTGCCGCCGCCAGTAGAGTCGTTCCGGTACCCATAAAAGGATCGAGTACGCTATCCCCTGCAAAAGAAAACATTCTTACAAGTCGGTGCGCTAGTTCAACTGGGTACGGTGCCGGATGGTTTCTTGTGGACTCGCCGTTCACATCGTTCCAAATCTGACGAAACCACTGTTGGTATTCGCCCTCAGTCAGCTTCGAGTCTTTGCGTTGTGCTTCTGTCGGCTGGCGGTAACCGCCGGGTTTCCGCAGCATCAAGATAAACTCGACATCATTCTTGATAATAGCGTTCGGCTCGTACGGCTTTCCCAGAAAACTTGAGCCGTTTTCTACTTCATAATTGGCATTCGAAATCTTGTGCCAGAAAATCGGACTCAGATTATCGAATCCGATCTTTCTACACCTCACCACAATGTCGGCGTGCAGGGGCATGACCGAGTGCCGGCCGTGCTTTTTCCTCGACAAACAGACGTCTCCGACAACGCAGACCAACCGGCCACCGGGAACGAGAACCCGAAAACAGTGTTGCCATACTTTTTCAAGCTCGTCGTTGAAATTTTCGTAGTCGGCGATTTCTCCCAATTGGTTTTCGTTGGGGGGATACTCCTTCAATGTCCAATAAGGCGGAGAAGTCAAGATCAAGTGTATAGACTCGTCGGTGATCCAATCGAGTTGACGGGAGTCTCCGCGGTGTATTAAGTGCGTTGTTTCCGAGTGTACGGGTGATGAAACGTTTGCCATCTGGAATGAGATTCTATCAGAAATTTGTAGGATGGCGAAATTCTCCTTCAAGCTATATCCGAACACTACTCATGAATCGGTTAGATTAAGAGAACACTTGAGGATTAATCCCTATATCCAGGTCGGCGTACATTTCCATTTTCCCAGGTTTTCTGCGATGTGCCTGGGTCTCAAATCTTGAAACTGCAATTTGAAATGCGCTCGGCAGAGACCTTCCGCACGGGCGACGCACGGCCTATGATTAGATCGAGGCCATTAACTTTATGCTATGATTACCTGATCTTGTCTCCAGTACCGTGGTAGCATGCCAGAAGCTGAACCAAAGAAAATTGTATACCTGTTCGGCGCGGGAGCAACTCACGCTGAACTCACCAACCTCTATGAGGATCTGGTCCCAGAGAAGTTAGGGCTCTTAACATCGAGTGTCTCAGAAAGGGTAATCGAAAAAGCCAGACACGGGGCGCGATATTTGAAGGGGTTGGAAATGGTGTCAGCAGCATCGGGATCGCTCAACATTGAGCTGCTGATAAGTTTGTGGTAGGTGGGGACTGGGGCGATTTTTGATTTAAGATTTGTGATTTTGGAATTGAGGAACGGGATCAAGAGCGGCAGAGCGAGATCCTCTGGATTTTCGATTGCTGATTTTCGATTTTGGATTTAACGAGCGGGATCCGCCGACCGCCGCAACAATTAAAGCCGAACTGAAAAGACCACGACGATACCGACTCTTTTTCAATCAATCGAGCCGCGATATTCACAAAAACTAAAACCTGACTGAACCAAAACTGAACCAACGCCGGCACACCCTCCGCAATGTAAGACTGTCCAATGTGGTCAAAATCAGCCACCCAACCGGTTTATCCAAGCCAACGGCGCGGACTGAGCACGTTGATTGCAAAGCACTTGTGCTGCGCCAGGATTGGCCGTCAGATTGCTGCACAACTTCCGGGTACTCTCTAGCAAAAAAATGAGAGGACACGGAGGGCTCAGATGAAAAAAATCATGGTCATCATAATGTTTCTTGGCTTGGCCACCACCGCATTCGCCCAAGGGCGCGGCAACCGAGGTGGAGGCGGCGAACGAGGGAATCGCGGTGGTGCACGCTCATTTAATGGCGGCGGGCGCCAATATAATGGCGGGGGCTACGGCGCGCGAAGCCCCAACATGAGAAGTTACGGCAACGGATTCGGCGGCGGCTATGGCCGTGGCGATGACGATGATCGTGGCGGCTACGGTTATGGCGGCTATGGCTACCGCAGGTATGGCTATCGTCCGTCCGTTGCATTTGGTTATTACAGCTCACCGTCATACGGGCCAGGCTATTACCGGCCTTATTGCGATCCCGTGTGGGGCCCCTGCTACCCTCCGCCTTACGCCTATTATGGCCGTCCTGGAATTTCAATTGGCATCGGCTTTGGCGGCGTGGTGATTGGCAGAGAAGGGCGGCGTTTCCGCCATCGTTAAGCCGGTTAAGGTTGCTGATTTAATTTGATGCGACCGCAATCATGCTGCTTTTCCGTCCTGGGTTTTGGCGACCACAAAGCGCATCAGGGCAGCACGGACTGGCGGTTCCGGCTCGATGAATTCCAGGGCCATGTCCCGGGGATCTGGTGTTCGGATAACTTTGCTCATGATATTGAGGGGTTTGCTCTCTCCGGGAACGGAAAACTCGACCTCAGCGATATCGCCATCCGCCAGGCCACACGACCCCCGGAGCGAGATTCCTCCCTGACCGAGGTCCACGCTGCGGGCTTTGAATCGACGCCCTCCTGCACTGAAAATGACATCAGCCTGGAAAGGAAGGCGGATGTAGCGCCGACGCTCCTGGATCATCAAGCCGCGCGCGGCTCCAAACAGGCCGCGCAATTTGGCGACGCTGAGCGGCTTGACAATATAAAAGGTAACACCCGCGGCATACCCCTGGCGCATGGTGGCAATGTCGTTGTTAGCGGTAAACATGAAAATCGGCGCGGTTTGATTTAAGGGAGATCCTCGGATGCGCCCGGCCAGCTCGAAACCATTCAGGTGGGGCATGTTGACGTCCAGCGCGACCATATCAAACTTCTCCTGCATGATGCGCTGCGCGGCCGCGCGGCTGTCCGTGAGACCCACCACCACGTAGCCCAAGGGCTCGACAATGCCTCTGAACAAATCCAACGAGGCGTCTTCATCATCGACGGCCAATATCTTGAGTTGCAATGCCATCCTACACTCTCCCGCCAGTTAGGTTATCGGCAATCCAAGACTTTTGCATGAGTAGGAAAATGGGATCAGTGGCTAGATTCAATACGAAGGGTCAAAGATCATTCGGACTCGCGAAAGCGTTCATGGCGTGATTGCCATGCGGACCCGCCAGTTCGTCAGATGTTTCTGTGACGGGCCCGCGATGGCGTTTTAGCGTACAATCGGGCTACTATCATCAGTGTTTATCCCAGCCTCGATGCCGGCCCCTGTCAAAGTGTTCAAATCTGCGGTTGTGCCGCCAACGCTCACCCGCCTCCACCCGATAATATCGGTAACGCGGCGAGCGGTAATAGTAGTATGCCGGTTCCGGCTGGTAGTAGTAATACTCTGGCTCCGGTTGATAGTAATAATATGCGGGAGCCGGCTGATAGTAAACATAGCCGGGCTGTGAGCCGTAATAGAAGTAAATGTGGAATCTGTGATGTTCACGAGCGCTTGCGGAAATTGGCGTAACCGCAACCGCCAAAAGTGCAAGGAAAAAGGTTGTAAGCAAAATAGTTTTGCGTTTCATAATAAACCTCCTTCACCTGTATTAGATGCTTGCCTGTAGAAAATGTTGGCCACTCGCAAAATATTGAAAAATAATAGCTTGTTAGCCTGCTTCGCTTGATTTTCAAATGGAAGAATAGTGATTTTGCGGGTTCGAGCGCAGAAGCCAATCACGGAGCTGGCTAGAGTTTTCGCGCCCGCATTTCAAAAAATCGGCGGCGGCATGGCGGGAGATGAGCCGGGTTTTATGCATCAGGAAATCGTGGGCCCAATAATCTACTCGCCTTATCCCCGGCCGACGAACGGCATCTGAGTGGCCATCACCGTAATAAACTGTACATTAGCATCCAAGGGTAGACTGGCCATATAAACCACGGCGTCAGCCACGTGGCGCACGTCCATGCGGGGCTCCACCTTTTTGGTGCCGTCCGCCTGGGGAACGCCGGCTGCCATGCGCTCCGTCATTTCCGTGGCGGCATTGCCAATATCGATCTGGCTGCAGGCAATGTCGTATTTGCGGCCATCGAGCGATATGCACTTGGTGAGTCCGGTGATGCCATGTTTGGTGGCGGTGTAAGGCGCGGAATTCGGCCTCGGCGCGTGGGCGGAGAGCGATCCGTTATTGATGATGCGCCCGCCCCGCGGCTGCTGCGCCTTCATCAGCTTGATGGCGTGTTGCGCGCACAGGAACGCGCCCGTAAGGTTCACGCCCACCACCTTGCTCCATTGCTCGTAGGTGAGGTCTTCCATGGGAATTCCGGGTGCGCCAATGCCGGCGTTATTAAAAAGAACGTCAAGTCGGCCAAAAGTTTCTTGGGTCTTGGAAAATAGCGCACGAACTTCTTCAGGGTTGCTCACATCAGTGGGCACGGTGAGTATTTTGGCGCCGTCCGGGCCGGCTAACGCGGCCGTCTTTTGAAGTTCCGCAGCGCGGCGCCCCGCCAGCACCAATTCAAATCCGGCCGCGTGTAATGCCAGGCTCGCCGCGCGTCCAATGCCGCTGCCCGCGCCAGTGACCAGCGCGATCTTTCGGTTGGTTGTCATGGTTTCCCTTTCCTTTCTTGAGACCCTTCGCTGCGCTCAGGATGAACAGCAAGTACAGCGCGCGCCAAGCTGGCAGGTCCGCAGTTCTTTTCGACCCGTGGCAACTATAGCGCGCCTGCGGCAATGGCAGCGATATATGCTTACGGCCCGGTTTTTTTTGCCCGGCCACTGACATGCTATCATCTATCCACCTTACCCAGTCAGCCCCATTGAACGCTTTTTGACCGTGAGTTTTTCTTATCTCCGGGACGATTTGGCGGGCCGCGAATGCGACGGGCCCCGCGCCCGGCAGTGCGAGTGCGGGCGGGATGGAGGCGAAGCGTTGAAATCTTTTTCGCGTCATGCAACACTTGCGAAATCGATGGCAGAGAGGCCGGCCGGGAGAGCCCATGCCAATGATTGGGCATCAGCACATTGCCGCGGAGGAGAGATTTGAGGTGGAGGCGCGCATCAGTTATCGCCTCAATCAGGAAAGCGTAGGGGTCAAATCGAAAAGTTATGATCCTGGGTGGGAGGTTGGAAAAGACAGTGGAAAAGGATCGCTTGGCGAACGTGGGACACCCGCTCAGCGTAACGCCACCTCCGGCATGGTCAAAGTAGGCACCGCCAGTAAGACGTTGAGCGTGAATATCCGCTCCGGGAGTTTGGAGTGAATAAACGGCAATGGGCACCGAATGAACCAAAGTGATTTAGAAACCCGGCGGTCAAACCCACGCCTGCAAACCTCGCCTTGGGATTTTTCCCATGCCTGGCGCGCGCTTACGCACCGGAATTTCCGCCTTTTTTTTGGCGGCCAGAGCATATCGCTTATCGGCACGTGGATGACGCGGATCGCAACGAGCTGGCTGGTCTACCGCCTCACCGGGTCGGCGCTGCTGCTGGGGCTGGTAAGCTTCGCGGGGCGGATACCGACATTCCTGCTTGCTCCCTTTGCCGGCGTTTGGGTGGATCGGCTGAACCGCCAGCGCATTCTTGTGGTAACGCAGGCGCTCGCCATGCTGCAATCCCTCGCGCTGGCTGCGTTAACGCTGGCGAAGGTAATCACCATCAACGAGATTCTGGCGCTCAGCGTGTTTCAGGGACTCATCAACGCCTTTGACATGCCGGGACGACAGGCCTTCATGCTGCAAATGGTCGAGGGTCGGCAGGATTTGGGCAACGCGATCGCCATCAATTCCTCGATGGTGAACATGGGACGTCTGTTGGGACCCTCGATTGCCGGAATGGTGATCTCTGCGTTCGGTGAAGGCTATTGCTTCCTGATTGACGGGATCAGCTACCTGGCCGTAATTGCTTCCCTGCTGCTGATGCGCTTGCCCGCTGCCACGAACCAAAGAACAACGACCTCAATGCTCGAGCAGCTTAGAGAAGGTTGGACCTACGTATCAAGGTTCGCCCCGGTTCGAAACATCCTCCTGCTCTTCGCAATAGTGAGCTTGATGGGAATGCCTTACATAGTGCTGATGCCGATTTTCGCCGGACGCATTCTAAGGGGCGGCCCGGCGACACTGGGCTTTCTTATGGCCGCGGTGGGCATTGGCGCGCTCATCTCCGGAGTAACGCTTGCCGTGCGCAAAACCGTTCTCGGTCTGGGCAGAATGATTCCCATTGCAGCGGCAATGTTTGGCGGAGGACTCGTTTTGTTTGCCATGTCACGAGCGCTATGGATTGCCATGATCCTCTTGGCAATCACGGGGTTTGGCATGATGCAGCAGATGGCGGCCAGCAACACGATCATCCAGACCATCGCGCCCGAGGACAAGCGCGGGCGCGCGATGAGCTATTACACCATGGCCTTTGTCGGCATGGCGCCGTTTGGGAGCCTGCTCGCCGGCGCGCTGGCGCACAGCATGGGCGCTCCGCTCACCCTGGCGTTAAACGGGCTGTGCTGCATCGCAGGAGCTATCTGGTTCGCAACACAATTGAAATACATTCGACCACTTATCCGCCCCATCTACGTTGATCTCGGCATTTTGCCTTTGGAGACTTACCCCGCGAAACCTGACTAAGGCAAAATTCAGCAGACAAGTAGAAACAAGCGGGGACCTCCGCGTGGGAGGTCCCTTTATTTCATAAGCCCTTACGTCCCTGCGTAGCGGAAGATGGTTACGCGTCCAGTCCCGCCAGCTTTGCCGTCTCCACCCAAAGACGCCGGGCCGCGTCGTCGTCCTGAGCTTCACGGGTGGGCGTTGTGGCCCGGCATTGGTAGAAATATTCTCCGCTGACGGCGGCCACGTCCGGCGAGGAGGCAAGATAGACGATAGTCTCCGCGCCTTTCTCAGGAGAGATGGCAAACAATTTCGCCGCACGCACGCCGAAGGAGAGCGCTCCACCGCTCTGGTCGCCGAAGCGCGTGGCCACAAATCCAGGATGAAGGCAGTTGGCCGTGACCCCGGTGCCGGCCAGGCGGCGGGCAAGTTCGCGCGTAAAAAGTATATTGCAGAGCTTGCTGCGCCCGTAGACTTTAAAGCCGCTGTAGTCACGCGCGGATTGCAGGTCAGAGAAATCCAGCCCGGCGCGCTTGTGCGCGTCTGAAGATGTGTTCACCACGCGGGCAGGTGATGACGCCACCAGACGTTCGCGCAGGCCGTGCGTGAGCACGAAATAAGACATGTGGTTGAGGGCGAACGTGAGTTCCAGGCCGTCTTCAGTGACCTGGCGCGAGCTGAACAGCGCGCCCGCATTGTTGATGAGCACGTCAATGCGCGTTTCCGACGCGGCAATCTGCGCCGCCGCTTGCTTCATCTGCGAGAGTTGCGACAGATCAGCATAATGAATGGTGTGCGCCACGCCCGGAGCCCGCTGGCGCAGCCGCGCGAGCGCAGCTTCTCCACGCGATTGGTCGCGCGCCACCTGCACGATGCGCGCGCCCATGCCTGCCAGCGTTTCCGCCGCCACTTGCCCGATGCCTGAAGTGGCGCCGGTGATGACCACCACTTTCCCTTTCATGGTTGCCCTCTCTGGTTGCGCGGTCAGGCGCCAGTGTAACAGATATTTTTGGCTCGCAAAGAGCGAACGCTGCGCGTGGACGCGCCTTACCAGATTAACTTGAGCCCGAATTGAATCTGCCGCGATGACGTCGACGTGCTGGTGATCACGCCGGCGGCGGGCGACGGGGGTGCAAGGGCCGATGTAAATACGATCAGGTTGGGCGTGTTGAAATTGGCGTGGTTCAAAATGTTAAAAAACTCTGCCCGAAACTGAAGGCCCAATTTCTCCGTGACTTGTGTTTTTTTGAGCAGTGAAAAATCAAATGTCGCGAGTCCCGGACCCATGAACGTGTCCCGTCCAACATTTCCGTAAGTCCCGTTGCGGGGTACGATGAAGGCGTTGGGATTAAAATACTGGTCAGGGCTTCCGAGAATTACGGGTCCGGTAAAAGCCGGGTTCAGCGACGGGCGCACCGGGTTGCGAGTGTCACCGTTGTTGGAAGGATTGAAACTCAACTGCGGCGTGAACGGAAAGCCGGACTGTAATGTCTGGACGGCATTCAAGCTCCATCCGCTGGCCAGGGCGTCGCGCCAACCGCGAAATCCATTCAGCAAAGATTTGCCCTGCCCAAGCGGCAGCTCATAGCTGGCATTGATCACCGCAACGTTCCGCACATCAAACGTGGCCGGTCCCCAGTCGGAATGAATGTTGAATGGGTTCATCACCAGGCCCGGCGCGTTGGCGGCCGCGGTGGCGTTCAATGAGTCGCCATCATCCACGGTCTTCGACCAGGTGTAAACGCCACGCACGGCCAGACCCTTGTTGAAGCGATGCGTGAAATCGAGAAGAAGAGCACTGTAGGAACTGACGCCCTCGGAAAACCAACTCCAAGTATTCGCCAGCGCGGGATTCGCGTTCGGCGCTCCGCTCGGAATGAAGTACGTCCCCGCCGGGAGATCTGACGGGCACGGCGCCGCGGGACAAATTGCCGGGCCCGGCTCGTTGGCGTCCACACTAACGATTTCATGATACCCGTGCGACCCCACATAGCCAATTCCGAAACTTGTGTTGGGAGTCAATTCCCGTTCGATCTTGAAGGACCAGGAAGCGACGGTGGGCGTCTGCAAATCCGGTTGAATTCCCCCGGGCGAAACCTTGGCGCTTGGCGGCACTTGACCGTCCGGCGCGAACGGGAACTCAGAGACAGGGAGGTTCGAGATACTGTAAGTCGGGTTGAATGGCGCGTTCTGATCGAGGCGGTACCCCAGCGCGTCTTGAAGATCGTTGTACATTCCGAAGCCGGCGCGGATCACGGTTTTGTAGCCCCACGGGCTCCACGCGAAACCAATTCGTGGTTGTGGCAGAAATTTCGCGCGGTTGATGGTGAACACTGAGCGGGCCACGCGCGGTTGAGTTCTGATGACTCCGCGAGAGTCAAATACAAAATTCGAGCCGCGCCCGGACGCTTCGTTCCACCCGTTGGTGAATTCGTCGCGCAGACCCACGGACAGTGTGAATCGTGGACTTATTCGCATGACGTCCTCCACGTGCCAGGCGCCCAGAAGCGAGCGCCAGCCGAGCGGAGTTGGTGCAGGATCAAACAGAAAACTGCCCGCGTTGCCTTTCAGGAAAGTCGTCAAACTGGCGAACGTGGCCTGGCCAAACTGGCTGAGCGCCAGATTTTCATTGGACTGGAGCCGCTGGAACCATGCGCCCGCGCTGATCCGGTGGCGTCCTTTCGTAAGAGTGATGATATCCTCAAAGGTAAATAGATTGCGAGCAATATCCAGATTGCTTCCATTGTTGCTTCCCGCCAGACTTAATTGGGCGGCCGGATTCGACGCCGCGGATCCACCAATCACCACGGCGCCGATGGGACGCCCTGCCAGGAAGCTGGGCGCGCCCGCGGCGGGAGTCGAGGGCGTGGGTTCACCAGTGTAGAAATAACTGGCGCGGGAAAAGCCCAGGCGGCCGGTGTTGAGCAACGCCGGAGAAAAAACATGCGTTTCTTCCAGACTCGCAACTTGCTCCCGAAGGCTCTCGATGTCCGTGCTGTAGGGGTTGATGGTGGGGGAGACATCGGCGCTGTCGTCGATGGTGTAAACCGCGCTGAGCGAGTCCGACTGCGAGAAAATACGGTCCAGCCGCGCGGTCCCAAAATCTTCCCGGATGGTTTGCAAGGGACTGCTGAACGCCTCTGCGATGCCCCCGAAGTCCGGCGCGTTCGGGCTTTGCACGGGCCACAACGAAAGCAGCGGTAATACTCCGGGTGCTATTCTCACATTCACCAGGGTTCCTCCAGGCCCGGGCAGATAGCCCATGCGAGCGTTGTTGTCCGGAACCAGCGTCACGTCGCTCAGGCCCAAGTGCTGGCGGAAACCTTCAAAATTGCCGAACAGAAATGTCTTGTCCTTTTCAACCGGCCCGCCGAGTGCGCCTCCAAACTGGTTGCGCGCAAAATGGGGGACGGCATTCTGATCGAAAAAATTGCGCGCATCAAAAGTGCTGTTGCGCAGGAACTCAAATATTGTCCCGTGCCAATGGTTGGTGCCCGACTGGGTAACGATGGTTACCTGGCCGCCGGGCCGCTTGCCGTACTCGGCGCCATAATTGTCGCGGAGCACGTTAAACTCCCGCACCGCGTCCACGCCCAGCAACTGCTGGCTGGTGCCGCCAGGCTGCATGTTGTTTTCCGCCGCGCCGGTGAATTCGATCCCGTTCAAGAGGAAGAGATTCTGCTGGGGCCGGTTGCCCGAAACTGAGAACATGTTGCCCACGGCAGAGTTGGAAATCCCCACGCCTCCTGTTTTTTCCCAAGTGAAGTTGACGACGCCGGGATTAAGAGTAAGAAGCTCATCGTAACTTCGACCGTTCAGTGGAAGGTCTTTGATTTGGCGCTCGCCCACCAAACCTGAAATTCCGGAGGCTGTGGCGCTTAACACCGGCGCTTCACCCGTCACGGTAATGTGTTGCTTCACTTCGCCCAGTTGCAAAGTCCAATCAATTGTTGCTTCCTGCCCCACGGCCAGCGTGACGGCACCGCGCACTTCAGTTCTGAAACCAGTCTTTTCCGCGGTCATTTCGTAGCGCCCCACCGGCAATGAAACTAAATCGTAACGGCCCTGCTCGTCTGTTATCACACGCCGAACCAAGCCGGTCTCGACGTTTTTGGCGGTGAGTGTGGCGCCGGGTAATGCCGCTCCCGATGAGTCCCGGGCAGTGCCCGAAATGGAAGCGGAAACCTGGGCCCGCGCCGGTAACGGCCAGGTTGAAACCAACAATGCGCACAAAACAAAACCACGGAAACTGGGAACGAAAACCGCTCGTGGTTTAATGGATACACTCCAACCGATTGAGATTCTCATGCAAGCTGATATAACAAACTATGGCGATTTAAGTCAATGGTGAAAGAACAATCTATATGGTTATATACGGTTATATATGATTTATAAGTCCTGTCGAGAGACAGAGATGTTCCGGTTGACGTTGCTGATGGTGCGTAAATTCGAGGGAGGTTGGGAGTGGTGGGCCTGGGTAGAGTTGAACTACCGACCTCGCCCTTATCAGGGGCGCGCTCTAGCCACCTGAGCTACAGGCCCAATCAATTATCACAGGCAGACCCGCGCGCTTGGTTGCACGCGGTAAACGATT
>Ga0209166_10002742_pt1 | contig 13058 bp, 9 predicted proteins | sample Coa_R1_3_FD_187151 | JGI IMG/M metagenome (GOLD analysis project Ga0209166, IMG submission 187151) | Surface soil microbial communities from Centralia Pennsylvania, which are recovering from an underground coalmine fire - Coalmine... | ecosystem: Environmental > Terrestrial > Soil > Unclassified... | reverse complement strand
GGGCGAACTGGCCCTGGGACGCAACGTGCTGGTGGCCTTCATGCCCTGGCGCGGCTACAACTTTGAAGACGCTATCCTGATTTCGGAAAAGATGGTGAAAGAGGATTACTACACCTCGATTCACATTGAAGAGTTCGAAATCGAGGCGCGCGACACCAAGCTCGGGCCGGAAGAGGTCACGCGCGATATTCCCAACGTCAGCGAATCGTCGCTGCGCGATCTCGATGAGAGCGGCGTTATCCGCATCGGCGCCAGCGTGAAGCCAGGAGACATCCTGGTCGGCAAGGTTACACCCAAGGGCGAGACCCAGCTCACACCGGAAGAAAAGCTGCTGCGCGCCATCTTCGGCGAAAAGGCCGGCGATGTGCGCGATGCGTCTCTTACCTGCCCTCCGGGTATCGAAGGCACGGTGGTGGATGTAAAGATCTTCTCGCGCAAGGGACAGGAAAAAGACGAGCGCGCGAAACAGATCGAAGCCACGCAGGTGGAGCGCCTGGAGAAAAACCTCGCCGATGAGATCCGCATTCTCACCGACGAGCGCCTCAAGCGCCTGGAATCTCTGCTGGGTGACAAAAAAGTCGAGGCCGACCTGCACGACGAAAAGACCAACAAGCGTCTTCTGACCAAAGGCGTAGTCCTCGACCGCGAGACCATCGAGCGCATTTCGACGCGCAACCTTAAGCGCATCAAGTACGCCGATAAGGACCCGCGCGTCAACGAGCAGATCGATGAAATCGAAGAGATGACCTCGCGCCAGATCGATGTTCTGCGCAAGATCGTCAAAGAGAAAGTAGAAAAACTGCAGAAGGGCGACGAACTTCCTCCCGGCGTGATCAAGCTGGTAAAGGTTTATATCGCCATGAAGCGCAAGCTCAGCGTCGGCGACAAGATGGCCGGCCGCCACGGCAACAAGGGCGTGATTGCGCGCATTCTGCCGGAAGAAGACATGCCCTATCTGGCCGACGGAACGCCGGTCGAGATTGTGCTCAACCCGCTGGGCGTGCCCAGCCGTATGAACGTGGGCCAGATTCTTGAAACTCACCTGGGCTGGGCGGGCCACGAGCTTGGCTTGCGGGTCTCCGAGCTTCTGGACCGCACCAAGATCAAGGTGGAAGACGTGCGCCGCGAGTTGAAGAAGATCTTCAAAGACAGCGCATTCGTTGACGCCATTACCGAACTGGATGACGAAGCGCTCATGCGTGTCGCCGAAACCTTCGAGAAGGGCGTTTATTTCGGTTCGCCGGTCTTTGACGGAGCGCGCGAAGCTGAAATCAAGTCGCTTCTCTCCGAGGCTGGGCTGCCGACCTCAGGCAAGGTGGATTTGTTCGACGGCATGACTGGCGAGAAGTTCGAGCAGCCGGTGACCGTGGGCTACATCTACATGCTCAAGCTCTCGCACCTGGTGGATGACAAGATCCATGCCCGCAGCATCGGTCCGTACTCGCTGATCACCCAGCAGCCGCTGGGCGGCAAGGCGCAGTTCGGCGGACAGCGCTTCGGCGAGATGGAAGTGTGGGCGCTCGAAGCTTACGGCGCGGCTTACATCCTGCAGGAGCTGCTGACGGCAAAGTCTGACGACGTTTATGGCCGCACCAAGATCTATGAGGCCATCGTGAAAGGCGAAGCTGCCATCGAGCCCGGCGTGCCCGAATCGTTCAACGTTCTGGTGCGCGAGCTGCAATCGCTTTGCCTTGACGTCGAGTTGATCAAGGTGGAAGGCGGCAAGAAGCAGGTCGTGGCCGCCGCCGCCGACTAAAAGTAAAGTTGCCAGAAGTCAGTTGCCGGTTGCCAGTGCAACTGACTTCTAAAATTTCATCGTAACGAACCTGCAAGAAAGCTCCGACGTTGCAGGCGAAAAAACTGGCAACTGGCGGCTGGCAACTGGCCGCTGCTTTTGGAGCCGTTTGTGGTGGACGCAAACACCCCATGGAGGAACCCTTGTATCGTTCGAGCCCATTCGATCTCAGCAACCCAGTAAGCGATTTTGACGCTATCCGCATCAGCCTGGCGTCTCCGGAAAAAATCCGGAGCTGGTCGCATGGTGAGGTCACCAAGCCTGAGACCATTAATTACCGTACCTTCAAGCCGGAGCGCGACGGCCTGTTCTGCGCCCGCATCTTTGGCCCGGTCGCCGACTGGGAGTGCCTGTGCGGCAAATATAAGCGCATGAAGCACCGCGGCGTCATCTGCGACAAGTGCGGGGTTGAAGTCACGCTCTCCAAGGTGCGCCGCGAGCGCCTGGGCCACATCGAGCTGGCCTCGCCTTGCTCGCACGTATGGTTTTTCAAAGGACTGCCCTCGCGCATCGGCCACATCCTCGATATCTCGTTGCGCGAGCTGGAATCCATCCTGTATTTCGAGGCGTATGTCGTGGTTGATCCCGGCGACGCTCCGGTGAAGGAATACGAGGTCATCAAAGACGAGCAGCACTTCCGCGAACTCGACCAGCAGTATCGCGCCACCGGCTTCAAAGCCATGATGGGCGCTGAAGCGATCAAAGAATTGCTCAAGCGCGTCAACGTGGATGAAATGTCGCTGGAGCTGCGCGAGAAGATGAAGCATGAAAGCTCGCTGCAGAAGCGCCTCAAGTATGCCAAGCGGTTGAAAGTGGTAGAAGCCTTCCGCAAGAGCGGCAACAAGCCAAATTGGATGATCCTGGATGTGATTCCGGTCATCCCGCCCGAGCTGCGCCCCCTGGTGCCGCTCGATGGCGGCCGCTTTGCTACGTCTGATCTGAACGATCTGTATCGCCGCGTCATCAACCGCAACAACCGGTTGAAGAAGCTGATGGACCTGCACGCTCCTGAAGTCATCGTGCGCAACGAAAAGCGCATGTTGCAGGAAGCAGTGGACGCGTTGTTCGACAACGGCCGCCGTGGCCGCGTGCTGCGCGGCGCCAACAACCGTCCGCTCAAGTCGCTCAGCGATACCCTCAAAGGAAAGCAGGGACGCTTCCGCCAGAACCTGCTGGGCAAGCGCGTGGATTACTCCGGCCGTTCGGTCATCGTCGTGGGTCCCGAACTCAAGCTGCATCAGTGCGGCCTGCCCAAGAAAATGGCGCTCGAGCTGTTCAAGCCGTTTATCTATCACCGGCTGGAGCAGACTGGGCAGTGCACCACCATCAAGCAGGCCAAAGAGATGGTCGAGCAGCAGGAGCCCATCGTATGGGACATTCTGGAAGAGGTCATCAAAGACCATCCCGTGCTGCTGAACCGCGCTCCCACCCTGCACCGCCTGGGCATTCAGGCTTTTGAGCCGGTGCTGGTGGAAGGCAAGGCCATTAAGATCCACCCGCTGGTTTGCACCGCCTTCAACGCCGATTTCGACGGCGACCAGATGGCCGTGCACATCCCGCTTTCGCCCGAGGCACAAGTGGAAGCCAGCGTGTTGATGCTTTCTTCGCACAATATTCTTTCGCCCGCCTCCGGCCAGCCCATTACCGTGCCGACGCAAGACATGGTGCTGGGAATTTACTACCTGACCAAAGAGCGCAAGGGCGCCAAGGGGGAGGGCCGCGCATTCGCCAATATTGACGAGGTGCTGCTTGCCCTGGAAGCGGGCGAGGTAGAGACGCTTACCCCTATCCGTCTGCGTTACAGCGGCGAGGTCATTGACCTTACCTCCGCCTATGACGATCAGGACGTATTGCACACCGAGCCTAAGAAGGTGGAGCGCCAGTTGCTGAACACCACCGTAGGCCGCGTGATCCTGAACGATGAGCTTCCCGACGCGATGCCGTTTATCAACGGTCTGCTGAAGAAGAAGGGCATCGGGCAGCTCGTGAACTACTGCTATTTGCGCTTCGGCCTGGAGATCACGGTCAAAATGCTCGACCAGGTGAAGCAGCTAGGCTTCCGCTCTGCCACCAAGGCGGGTCTTTCCATCGGCATTGACGACATGGTCATTCCCGACGATAAGGCGGCGCTGGTCAGCCGCGCCGAAAAAGACGTGATCAACGTGCAGCAGCAATACCTGGATGGCGCCATCACCTTCGGCGAGCGCTACAACAAAGTTGTAGAAATCTGGTCGAAGATCACTGAAAAAGTTGCCGACGAAATGTTCGATGCCATGAAGCAGCAGGATAAAGCCGGCAACCTGAACCCGATTTACGTCATGGCCGATTCCGGCGCACGCGGATCGAAACAGCAGATTCGCCAGCTCTCCGGCATGCGCGGTCTGATGGCCAAGCCCTCCGGCGAAATCATCGAGACGCCCATCACGGCCAACTTCCGCGAAGGGTTGACGGTGTTGCAGTACTTCATCTCCACCCACGGCGCGCGTAAAGGACTGGCCGATACGGCTCTCAAGACCGCCGACTCCGGCTACCTGACCCGCCGCCTGGTTGACGTGGCCCAGGACGTGATCATCAGCGAGAACGATTGCGGAACGCTAGATGGCATTTACGTCGGCTCCATTGTTGAAGCCGGCGACATCATCGAGCCGCTGCGCGATCGCATTATCGGCCGCGTCTCGCTGGAGAAGATCAAGGACTACGAAGGCAACGTGATCGTCGATATCAATCAAGACATCAACGAAGAACTGGCCTCCGCCATTCAGGCCGCCGGCATCGAGCGCGTGAAGATTCGCTCGGTATTGACCTGCGAATCCAAGCGCGGCGTCTGCGTAAGCTGCTACGGACGCAACCTTGCCTCCGGACGCCTGGTCGAGTTGGGTGAGGCCGTAGGCGTGATTGCGGCGCAATCCATCGGCGAGCCGGGAACCCAGCTTACCATGCGTACCTTCCACATCGGCGGCACCGCGTCGCGAGTTTCGGAGCAATCGCGGCTGGAAGCTAAAAATGCCGGTATGGCGCGCTTTGTTGGTTTGCAGACCGTCCGCTCCAAGACCGGCGATCTGGTGGTGATGAACCGCGCCGGTTCGATCACGGTCCTGGACGAAAAGGGCCGCGAAAAAGAACGCTACGCCGTAGTCTACGGCGCCAAGCTGAAGGTGGAAGACGGCGCCCAGGTCCAACTGGGGCAGGCGCTGGTCGAGTGGGACCCCTATACCTTCGCTATCCTGACCGAAATCGGCGGACAGGTGCAGTACAAAGACCTGCAGGAAGGCTTGACTCTGCACGAAGAAGTGGACGAAGTCACCGGACTTTCACGCCACGTGGTCACCGAGTCGCCCGATGAGAAGCGCCAGCCGGCGATCCTCATCAAGGGTAAGAGCACGCGCCGTTATCTCATGCCGTCGCGGGCTCACCTCATGATCAGCGATGGCGATACCGTGCATCCTGGCGACGTGCTGGCCAAGATTCCGCGTGAAACCACCAAGACCAAGGACATCACCGGCGGTCTGCCGCGCGTAGTCGAGCTGTTTGAAGCCCGTAAGCCGCGGGAGACGGCGGTCATCAGCGAAATCGATGGCACCGTGAAGTTCGGCGAGGTGGCCAAAGGGCAGCGCAAGATCTTCGTCATCAGCGATACCGGGACGGAAAAAGAGTACTCTGTACCGCGTGGCGTGCACATCAACGTGCAGGAGAGCGAGCGGGTAAAAGCCGGCGAACCCCTGATGGATGGTCCGCTCAACCCGCACGACATTCTTGCCGTGCTGGGAGAGAAAGAGCTGCAGGCCTACCTGGTGAACGAGATCCAGGAGGTCTATCGCCTGCAGGGCGTCAACATCAGCGACAAGCACATTGAGGTGATTGTGCGCCAGATGATGCGCTGGGTGAAGGTCGAAGACGTGGGCGATACCACCTTCCTGCTGGAGCAGCAGATTGATAAGTTCCACTTCCGTGAGGAAAACGAGCGCGTCATTGTCAACGGCGGCAAACCGGCCACGGGCCGTCCGCTGCTGCTGGGCATCACCAAGGCCTCGCTCTCGACTGATTCGTTCATCTCCGCGGCGTCGTTCCAGGAGACCACGCGCGTGCTGACCGAAGCCTCGATCAACGGAGCGGTGGACCACCTGCGCGGCCTGAAAGAGAACGTAATCGTAGGCCGCCTGATTCCCGCCGGAACCGGTATGGAGTACTACCGCAACGTGCGCCTGGCTCCGGAATTGGAAGAAGCCGCCGCCAAGGTGCAGGAAGAGGTCTCGCAAGCCTACCAGGAGGCCGAGCGTCAGCTCGAACTCATGCGTCAGGAAGGCGAAACCGAAGAGTTGGCAGCGGAATAGCAGTCAGCACTCAGCATTCAGCCAAAACGCGGGGCTCACAAGGTCCGCGTTTTGGCTGTACTGTTTTGAGGTGTCACAACTTCTTGATTCCAAATGACATGTTGAATGGAAACGTTTACGGAGCTCATGCTCCAGACACCAGACTAGCCATCGAGCTTGGCTGGCTGGTACTCTAAACAGCTTATGCTAAGGTTCCTGCGGCTCTTTCGCCTGGCCTTATGGCGGGGGTTTGAGCATGATGTGTTTACCTCCGCGCGGGCGGCGGCCTACTATTCCATCCTGACGCTGTTTCCTACGCTGATGGTGGTGGCAGCCATTTTGGCGGCGTCGCACCAGACGATTGAAATCGTCCAGGAGATCGCGGCCGCGTTGAATGCAATTGTTCCCCCGGGCACCAAGGAGGATGTGCGCTCGTATTTTGAAAATCCCCAGGCCCGGCCGCTGAGCACCCTGATCTCCGCCGGGGCCATCATGCTCTTCGCGGCCTCAGGTGTGGTGGTTTCATGGATGGATGGTTTTGTGCGGGCTTACCGCATGGAGCACTGCTGGCATCCACTCAAAGAGCGTTGGATCGCATTTCTTCTGGTGCTGGCTTCTTTTGTTCCCATGACCATGGCCACGCTCTCGGCAGCCTTTGGCAGCGAGATGGAAAATTGGAGCATTCTGCACAGCAGCCACCAGTTTACGCCGTTGATTATCATTCTCTCATTGCTGCTGCGCTGGGTGCTTTCCATGCTGACCAGCGTTGCGGTACTGGCGCTGATTTACCATTTTGGATTGCCCCGCTGGCAGCCCTGGTACCGTGTCTTGCCGGGCGCTGCGCTGGCCACAGTGCTTTGGCTGGGGGCAACGGAGATCTTTGGCTGGTATGTGATCAATTTTGCCGACTATAACCAGATCTACGGGCCCTTGGGTGTGGCCATCGCGCTGCTGGTCTGGCTATATATAATCTCTTTAATCGTCTTGATGGGCGCGGAATTCAACGCCCTCATATACCCGCGCACGGTGACATCAGCGCCGGCGCCGGCTGCGGCAGATGTTAAACCTTCCGAGCCCACAGTTCAGCCCCATTGAAGAAAACAGATAAACTATAAGGAATGACTTTGATGACAGTTCCCTCGCTCGATATTAAGGAAATGGACGAAGTAGCGGAGCACGAACCCGTTTCCCCGGTTCGCGATTGCAAGCGTCGCGCCAAAATTGTGTGTACCATCGGTCCCGCCAGCAGCTCTGAATCGGCGCTGCGCGACCTTATGCGCCTGGGCATGGATGTCGCCCGCCTGAATTTCTCCCATGGCGGCTACCCTGATCACGCCAAGCGCATTGAGATGTTGCGCCGCGTAGCCGAAAAGGAAGGCCGCAACGTCTGCATTCTGCAGGACCTGCAAGGGCCCAAGATCCGCACCGGACGGCTGAAACACCGTACCCCGGTCGCGCTCAAAGCCGGGTCAAAGCTGGTGATTACCCCCCGTGACGTGATGGGGACTGCCTCTCTGATTTCCACCACGTTCCAGACCCTGGCGCACGACGTTGAGCCGGGTGCGCGCATTCTGCTTTGCGATGGGCTTATCGAGTTGCGCGTGCGGACTATTCATGGCGATGACGTGGAGTGCGAGGTCATCAACGGCGGCTTGCTGGGAGAACATCAGGGCATTAATCTGCCCGGCCGCGTGCTGAGCGTGCCCTCGCTCACGGAAAAAGACGAGCAGGATCTGGCCTTTGGCATCAAGCACGGTGTGGATGCAGTGGCAGTTTCCTTCATCCGCACGGCCGATGATGTGCGCGCCGTCAAACGTCAGTTGGCGCTTCATAACTCTGACCTGCCCGTGATTGCCAAGCTGGAAAAGCCGCAGGCTATCGAGCATCTGGAAGAAATTTTCGACGTGGCCGAAGGCGTCATGGTAGCGCGCGGCGATCTAGGTGTGGAGATGCCTCCGGAAAAGGTGCCTGTGATCCAGAAGCACATCATCCGGCGTGCCCTGGCATGGCGCAAGCCGGTGATTACGGCCACGCAAATGCTGGAATCGATGATTGAAAATCCTCGTCCTACGCGCGCTGAAGCCAGCGACGTGGCCAACGCCATCTTCGACGGTACCGATGCCGTGATGCTCTCGGCGGAAACCGCCAGCGGCAAGTATCCGCGCGAGGCGGTGGCCATCATGTCGCGCATTGTGCTCGAGGCCGAAAACAACATGGGTGAGGCCGTCATGCGCCGCCGGCACGATACCCATCAGCTCTCGATCGCGGAAACCATTTGCGAATCGGTGGCCCATGCCGCGCTCGATCTGGATATGCGCGCCATCTCGGTCTACACCGAATCGGGCAACACCGCCCGCCTCATCTCCAAATACCGCCCCAAATGCCTGATTTATGGCTTCTCCCACGTGCCCCGCGTGTGCAATCGCATGAATATGTATTGGGGCGTTTACCCGGTGGCCTGCGGGAGAATTCCATCGGCGGAAGATATGGTGCTCTTCGCCGAGCGCGAACTGCTGCAAAGCAAGGCCGTCGCCCCGGGAGACGTTATGGGAGTCGTAGCCGGGACCCAGCGATTTTCCGGCTCAACCAACTTCATGCGCCTGCACGTGGTCGGCGCCAGCGATGCCCAGGAGTTCCACCGTCCGCGCAGGAAAGATCGCCGCAAGCCAGCGCGCATTCATGTGGCAGGCGAGCGCAGAAGACGGTGAAAAGCAGTTGCCGGTTGTCAGTTGCCGGTTGCCAGTGTCAGGGCACGGATTCATCCGTGCCGCAACAGGCACAATATCCTGCGGCTTTAGAGGCTGCGGAAAAAACACTTTTGGACGACGAATGCGGTGTGCAGGGGCTAAAGCCCAACACATTCTGAACGACTTACGGCACGAGTAAACTCGTGCCCTGATACAAAGCTTTATACACAGGTGCTTTTTCCGCAGCCTCTTTAGTCATTGAGGTTCGTTGTGTTCGACATATTTTCGGCACGGCTGAAGCCGTGCCCTGACACGCAGACGCCAATAGCTTGAGATTTAAATCTCCTATTTCGGGAATTATAAGGACCTGTCAGTTAATCCACGGCTTCTTGCTTTCATCTTCTTCGCGGCGGCGGCCTTCGGCCGATTCGGGGTCAATGTAGTTGCCGTGCTCGTCAAAGTAAACCTGGCGGTCATGCTTGCGCATGTAGACTTCAAACTTGCGGGCGGCGCGGCGGCGCTTCCAGCGGTAGTAGGAGTCGCGCCAGCGGGCGATGAAAGAGGCCTTTTTAGCAGGCTCTGGATCGTAAATCCGGTCGGAGAGCCCGCGGCCGGGATAGACGCCCGGAGCGTATCTTTTGCGGGAGGAAGTGTGGTCTGCGAACTTTACATAGAGGAATCCATAGATGAGTCCTCCGAACTCGCCTAAATTCAAAATTCCACCGGGCTCACGAAAGGAATAGACCAAATCTACAACGATGGCGATCCACACCATGTATTTTGCTTTCACCATGAATGGAAAAGGAATCATCATGAATTCCACATCCGCCCAAAGGATCCCGATTGCCACCAGCATGCCCAGAATGGCGCCGTTCGCCCCCATGAAAGGCAACTGAAAAATAGCTGAAGTTGCTTTGCTATAGGTATATGCAAGCGCATACACCAAAACGATCGATCCTACTCCTCCAGCGAAAGCGGACATCAGATAGAACGTCAGAAAACGCCGGGTACCCCACGCTGATTCCAACATCGATCCTAGAAACCAAATTCCCAGAAGCACACCAAGAATATTCAGCGGGTCAAAATGGATGAAGGCATATGTTACAAGTTGCCAGACATATCCGTGGATGAAGGTCTGGGCTTGCAAAGCAAAGAACTTGAATGTGAAAGCTACAATGTGAGCCGTTGGATCAGAAAGATCAAAAAGCCGCAGCACGAGAAAAATGCTGAGATTGATTGCGAGCAGCCATTTTACGGCTGGAGTAAACGGAGGCAGAGAGAGGGTCATTCCGCCGGTGCTGCCGGGAGGCCGATATTGTCTCTTAGGAGGCATAATTTATCGTTCCGGTGTGGGCACAATCGGCAAGCTCTTATGTCCCTGGGCATCCACAGCGCGCACAGCGAAGATTACATTGTCCTTCGACATCTCGATGTTTGCAAGGCGGCGCGCGTTTTTTCCCGATTCCATGTTCATTGTAAGTTTCACCTGTGTCTTAGGCACTCTGCTCCATCGGCTCGCGTCGGTGGCCCGCCACAGGATTTCGTCCGTAACATCTCTGGCGGAAGGGGTCCAATCCAAGGCAGTATTATTATCTAGTTCTTTAGTCTGGATCTTCACATTCTGTGGGGGCGCTGGTGCGGAGGCCAGCGATGCCAGCGTAGCGGCATTCAGCCGCGCCACATTGGCCACGTAATCGAAATCTACAAACATTGGCAAGTCTCCATATTCGATGCCGTTTTCCACGCGCACGTTCTGGTGCTGATGGTGAAAATCTTCGCGCCATTCGGTGAACCGGATGGCGGCAAATCCTTCTTCATTGAATGAAGTATGGTCGCCACCGCGCAAATAGCGGTCGCGGCGGTAGATGAGAGTTGGAGCAAACGAGTAGTCCGACAAATATGTGTTTCCAACCTCGGCGATGTAGCGCGCCAGCTCGCGAGAAGGGGAATCGTTCTCGCCTCCCTGGGATCGAATCTGGCGCAGCGCCGCCTCGGTGGCGGCCACAGGAATGCCCTCTGAAAATACGCGGACTGTTCCGGGTTTTTGGCCGGGATTCTTATCTCCGCCCACAATGTCGTTGTTCAAAACCGCTTCAATCTGCCAGTCTTTTTGCCGCGCCATCTGTGCAAAATGTTTGCTGCCGTAGAGCCCTTGTTCTTCTCCGGCCACGGTCAGAAAAATAATGGTCGCGGGAAACTTGAGTTTGCTCAGCACGCGCGCGCACTCCAGGGAGATGGCCACGCCGCTGCCGTCATCGTTAGCGCCGGGGGCTGGTTCGGTCGCGTTCAGCGGATCGCTGTTGCGGGAATCATAGTGGCCGGTCACCAGCACGATGCGTCCGGCGCTCTCAGGATCGGTTCCACGCAAAACGGCATAAACGTTGGAGATTTCTGTCGGCTGCGGGACCCGTTCAGAAACCGGCTGTATAAAAGTATCAAGCTGCACGTCGAGGCATCCGCCGCAATCTTTCGAGTAGGCTTCGAACTCGCTTTTGATCCAGTCGCGGGCGGCAGTGATGCCGAGACCGCCTGAGGCCGGCTGAACGGAGGAGAGCGTACTGCGATTGCCGAACGCCACCAGCGTCTCAATGGTATGTTGAATTTGGGTGGCTGAGATGCTTTTCAAGGCTTTGGCGATCATCGCATCGGCTTGTATGCTGGCTGCAGTGGCCAGCGTTGCGCTTTTGGCCTTTGCCCTGTGAGAGGGCCTGTGAGCGGCCTGGGAGGCCTTTGGAGCGGCTTGCCCTTCGGCAACCGTCCCAGCAGATAACCCCATCAGACAGGCAGTCAGGAGAAGAATTCGCTTGCCGGTCATAGCAAGTTCCTTATTAATTGAATGGTCATCCCATCCCTCTTGACGTTGGCATACATAAGATTCTAATAATAAATAAGGACTTTGAAAGAAAGAATGAGGGAAAAAAAGAAAATGGTGCTGTGTCCTGAATGCGAAACCGACCTCGATATTGCTGAAGACGAAGTAGATGAAGGCGACATCATCTCCTGCGGCGAGTGCGGCACTGATTTTGAGGTTGTCACGATCAATCCGCTGGAACTGAACCGGGTTGCTGAAGAAGAAGACGAAGATGACGAAGACGAGGACGAAGAAGAGGAAGATGAATACTAAATCCTCGGCGACAGGCTCGTGGCTGCCGGTTGCGCTGATGGTTCTGGCTGCGGCCATCCTGGCATCGCATCCTGCCCCGGCGTTCGCGCGGAAGTCTGTCAAAGAAAAGCCTTATGCGCTGATCTTTGGCACGGTCTATGGACCCGATAACCGCAGTGTCTATGGCGTGAAAGTAAAAATTCGCCCCGCCGCCGGGAAAAAAGCCAAATGGGAGCTTACCTCCGACCATCGGGGCGAATTCGCCCAGCGGGTGCCGGCGGGCGAAGCCGACTATGTCGTGTGGGCCGATGTGAAGACCCGCAAAGGCACTCCGCCGCCTGAGGCCAAAGTTCATATTCAAAATGATGAACGTGAGGATGTTGGCCTGCATCTAACAGAGTAGCAGCCATCGATCATTGACGCAGGAAAAAGGCCCGGACGTATAATCGACTTGCGCCGGGAACAGGCGCAGCCGCAAGGAGGCATGTTATGCTCAACGCAAAACAACGCGTCGCGCTTTTCACTTTGCTATTGGCGGGCGCACTCGCCTATGGCTTCCAATTCGGCATTGGCGGCGGCCAGAACACGGGCACCCTGGCCCCTGAAGTTCAAAAGAAAGGCCCGGCTGTGCGCTCGGTTACAGGCGTGGTTTTGGACCAGGGCGATAATCCGATTGCGCGTGCGGTTGTCTACCTGAAAAATACCAAAACGCTGAGTGTAAAGACTTCCATCACAACGGACAGTGGGAAATACCAGTTCAGCGGTTTGGCGCCCAACCAGGATTACGAGCTCTATGCAGGATTGAATGGAAGCAAAAGCCCCACCAAGACCCTGAGCGGATTCGATTCGCGGGAGAAAGCCACGCTCAATCTGCACATTGATCAAAGTCAGAAGAACGGCCAAAATAAGAAGACTGAGCAAGATCAGAAGAGTGACGAAAGTCAAAAGACGGACAATCAGAAGAAATGATCTTTGCGGTTGAGCTTTTAGCTCTTAGCTTCTGCTGCGCAGTTCTGAGTTTGTGTATCCGCGCCGCACCGGGGCTGAAGAGCGTGTGTGAGAACTAGGTTTTCGTGTCAGATATTGCGATCACAATGCTTGGCAAATGCAATATGTTGTGGTCAACCAAGCCGATTTTTGGGTTCTCACGCACGCTCTGAAGC
>Ga0209166_10002740_pt1 | contig 13063 bp, 10 predicted proteins | sample Coa_R1_3_FD_187151 | JGI IMG/M metagenome (GOLD analysis project Ga0209166, IMG submission 187151) | Surface soil microbial communities from Centralia Pennsylvania, which are recovering from an underground coalmine fire - Coalmine... | ecosystem: Environmental > Terrestrial > Soil >... | reverse complement strand
GGAGACGACCTGCTCCGTGATGGCTCCCGAATGCTTGTGGCGCAGGATGAGCTTGCGCTGCCCATCCGGCATCACCTCTTCCTTGATCAGGACGTGGTCCGTGTCGTAGTCGCGCAGAGCGGCCACGTTGACGGCCTCGCTCTGCCCGCGCCACACCTCCAGGCGCACCGGCTCCCACTGCTTGGTCGTCGCGGATCGGTAGGCCGCGTCCATGATGGCGTTCACCACGTAGCCGTCGTAAAAGGTCTCCATGGCGGGCCGGCCCTGGTCCATGGCGTTGAACATGTCGGCGAACATTTCCACGTAGCCCAGCGCGCCCACCTCGTCCCCCACCGGGAACAGCCACCCGGTGGTGCCCTCCGCCTTCTCCGCCACGTATCCGCCCAGGCCCTGGGCGCTGAACATCTCGATACCGGTCCTCAGCCAGTGATTGAGCCAGATGGTGCCTTCTGTCCCCGACACCTCGTCGCGCAAGTCCATCCCGCCGCGAAAGGTCCAGCTCACCTCAAACTGGCCCAGCGCGCCGTTCTGATAGCGCACCAGCCCCACGGCGTGATCTTCGGCCTCGATCGGGTGCACCTGCGTATCCGCCCAGCACACCACCTCCATCGGCCGCACATCCCGGCCGATAAAGTTGCGGGCGATCTCAATGCAGTGACAGCCCATATCCACAATGGCGCCGCCGCCGGATTGGGCCTTGTTCCAAAACCAGGCGCTGTGCGGGCCGGGGTGCGTTTCGCGCGAGCGCGCCCACAGCACCTTGCCAATCGCGCCGCCGCGCGTGGCCTTGAGGGCGTTTAGAGTTTTTGGCGTGTACACCAGGTCTTCCAGGTAGCCGTTGAATACCCCGGCCGCCTCCACCGCCGCTAGCATGCGCCGCGCCTCGTCGGCCGTGCGCCCCAGCGGCTTGGTGCACAAAACAGCTTTGCCGGCGCGAGCCGTGGCCAGCACCGCTTCTTCATGCAGGTCATTCGGCAGGCCAACCACCACCACGTCGGTCGCCGGGTCGTTGATGGCCTGGGTCAGGCTGGTGGTGTGGCGCGGCACGCCCCATTCAGCCGCAAACTTGCTGGCGCGCTCCTCCGACCGCGAGTAGGCCACCTCCACCCGGTCCGCCCCGCGCCCACCATTGATGACCCTGGTATAGAACGATCCAATCAGGCCCGTCCCCAGCATGGTGATCTTATGCATGTGTGTCTCCTATCTGGATCAGGCGCGGCCGCGCGCCATGTCGACTCATTATAGGACATGGCCGCCTTATTCTGGCCGTTGTGACAGCGCGCGCCGCGTATAATATGTTCCGGGGCCGCTGAGAGGCACAAGGAGCTGACTGTGAAGATAGGAATGGGGCTGCCCAATTTCGGGCTGCACGGGACGCGCGAGAACATTCTGGCGCTGGCCCGCGAGGCGGAAAAACTGGGCTTCGATTCGCTGTGGGCCGGCGAGCGGCTGCTGTACCCCACCCAGCCGCTCAATCTGCCCGGCGGCGCGCCCTGGCCAGCCACCCACCGGCAATCGCTCGACACCATCGAGACGCTGGTCTTCGCCGCCGCGGTGACCGACAAGATCCGCCTGGGCACCAGCACCATCAACTTCTCGCTGCACAACCCGGTGCAGCTGGGCAAGGCCATTGCCACGCTGGACGTGCTCTCCGGCGGGCGGGCCATCATCTGCGCCGGGCAAGGCTGGTCGGAGGACGAGTACGCCGCCAGCGGCGTCCCCTTTTCGCAGCGCACCGGCCGGCTGGTGGAGATGATCCAGGCGCTGAACGCGCTGTGGGGGCCAGACCCGGTGGAGTTTCATGGCAAGTACTTCCAGGTGCCATCCACCGCCTTTAACCCTAAGCCGCTGCAGCAGCCGCGCCCGCCCATGCTGCTGGCCAGCATGGCGCCAGCCTCTGTCGCGCGCGCGGCGCGGCTAACCGACGGCTACAACCCGATTGGCCGCCCCAGCGCGGCCGAGACCGAAAAGACGGTGCAGGCCGAGCTGGAGGCCTGGCGCGCCGCCGGCCGCGAGCCGGCCCGGCCCCAAATTATCATGCGCGTCAACCATACCGTCATCTCGGATCAGCTGGCGGGCGACGACCGGCCCTTCCTCACCGGCTCCGTCGAGCAGGTGCGCGAGGACGTGCGCCGGCTGGGCGAGTGGGGCGTGACGGAAGTCTTCTTCGCCAGCACCCGGCTGAGCTACGGCCAGCCCGACTATCTGCGGGTGCAGCTCGACCAGCTCACCAGGCTGCGCGGCGTGGTGTAACCGCGATCGGTCTATGAGCCCTCTTTATCCCCTGCTCACCGAGCGGCGCCTGGTCAGCCCGATGTGGGGCGGGTCTCAGCTGGCCGCCTGGCTCAACCTGCCCGAGCCGCGCCCCGAGCGGCTGGGCGAAACCTGGCAGGTGTACGATCAAAACGCGGTCGTCAACGGTCCGCTGGCCGGCCAATCGCTGGCGGAAGTGACGCGCGCCCACGGCCCGGCGCTGATCGGCACCCGCTCGTTTGCCCGCTATGGCGCCGACTTTCCGCTTCTGGCCAAATTCATTGACGCCGCCGACCGCCTCTCCATCCAGGTCCACCCCGACGACGAGTATGCCCACCGCCACGAGGCGGCCAGCGGCTTTCATGGCAAAACCGAGGCCTGGTACATCCTGAGCGCCGAGCCAAACGCCAGCGTGATTTATGGCCTGGCCCAGCCCGGCAGCCGCACCCAGGTGGAGGCCGCCGTGCGCGCCAGCACCGTCGAGACACTGCTCAAGCAGCTGCCGGTGCAGGCCGGCGACGTCATCTTCGTGCCGGCCGGCACCGTGCACGCAATCGGGGCCGGCATCGTGCTTTTTGAAATCCAGCAAAAGTCTGACCTGACCTACCGTGTGTATGACTACGATCGCCGCGACGCCGCCACCGGCCAGCCGCGCGCGCTGCACCTGGAGCAGGCGCTGGACGTGATGGACTATTCATCCATGGCGCGCGGCCTCGTGCCACACCTGCCGCTGGCTGCTGGCCGCGAGCTGCTGGTGGCCTGTCCCTTGTTCGCCCTCGAGCGCTGGCGCCTGGACACAGCCGAGACTCTGGCCACAGACCCCGGCACCTTTGAGATCTTGACCGTGATCGAGGGCGCGGCGGCGCTGGATTGGCCAGGCGGCCGGCTGGCGCTCACCCGCGGTGACTCGGTGGTTGTGCCGGCCACGCTCGGCGGCTACCAGCTCTCACCGGCCGCCTCGGCGCGGCTGCTGCGCGTGTGGGTGCCCCACCTGGAGCAAGACTTGCTGGCGCCGCTGCGCCAGGCTGGCGTGGAGCCGGCGCGCACCGCGCAGACCGTTTTTCCGTAGGTTTTGGCTCACTGAGCCAGGGAGATCGCCATGGCCACAAACCCGCTCGCCGGTCAGCCGGCACCGCGTGATCAACTGGTCAACCTGCCGCGGCTGGTGGCCGAGTATTACGCGCTTCACCCGGACCCGGCTGTCGCCACGCAGCGTGTGGCCTTTGGCACCTCCGGCCACCGCGGCACCTCCTTCCAAAGCTCATTCAACGAGGACCATGTGCTGGCGATCAGCCAGGCCATCTGCGCCTACCGGCAGGCCAATGGGATCAGCGGGCCGCTGTACCTGGGCATGGATACCCATGCGCTGTCCGAGCCAGCGCTCATTTCGGCCATCGAGGTCTTCGCCGCCAACGAGCAGGAGATCTTCATTCAGACGGGGCGGGGCTACACCACCACCCCGGCCGTGTCGTTCGCCATCCTCACCTACAACCGCGGCCGGACCGCCGGGCTGGCCGACGGGGTGGTGATCACCCCCTCTCACAATCCGCCCGGCGACGGCGGCTTCAAGTACAACCCGCCTTCCGGCGGCCCGGCCGACACGCAGGTGACGGGCTGGATCCAGGATCGCGCTAACCAGCTTCTGCAGGGCGGGCTGAAAGAGGTGCGCCGCCTGCCACTGGCGCGAGCGCTGGCCGCGCTCACCACGCACGAGCACGACTACATCGCGCCCTACGTGGCTGCCCTGGGCCAGGTGGTGGATATGGCCGCCATCAGCGCGGCTGGGCTCAAAATCGGCGTCGACCCAATGGGCGGCGCCTCGCTGCCCTATTGGGCGCCCATCGCCGAGACCTATCGGCTGAGCCTGGAAGTGGTGAACCCCGTCATTGATCCCACCTTCAGCTTCATGACCCTGGACCATGACGGGCAGATCCGCATGGACTGCTCGTCGCCCTACGCCATGGCCAGGCTCATCGGCCTGAAGGATCGGTTCGACATTGCCTTTGGCAACGACCCCGACAGCGACCGGCACGGCATCGTGACGCGCAGCGGCGGCTTGATGAACCCCAACCATTTCCTGGCGGCAGCCATCTGGTATCTCTTCCAGCACCGGCCCGGCTGGCGGGCCGAGGCCGCCGTGGGCAAAACCCTGGTGTCGAGCTCGATGATCGACCGGGTGGCGGCGCACCTGGGCCAGCGTCTGGCCGAGGTGCCAGTGGGCTTCAAATGGTTCGTCGACGGGCTGCTGGACGGCTCATTCGGTTTCGGCGGGGAGGAAAGCGCCGGCGCCTCATTCTTGCGGCAAGACGGCAGCGTGTGGACCACCGACAAAGACGGCCCAATCATGGATCTGTTGGCCGCCGAGATGCTGGCGGTGATGCACCAGGACCCGGCTCAGATTTACGCCACCCTTGAGCGGCAGTTCGGCGCGTCGGTGTATGAGCGCATGGACGCACCCGCCACGCCAGCGCAGAAGAAGGTGCTGGCCAACTTATCGCCGGACATGGTTAAAGAGAGCGCACTCGCCGGCGAGCCGATCACGGCCAAGCTGACCCGGGCGCCCGCCAACAACGCGCCCATCGGCGGGCTGAAAGTCGTGGCGGCCAGCGGGTGGTTTGCCGCGCGGCCATCGGGCACCGAGGACATCTACAAGATTTACGCCGAGAGCTTCAAGGACCCGGCGCACCTGGCCCGGATCCAGGCGGAAGCCCAGGCAATCGTCAGCGCGGCCCTGAAGGCGGCCGGCGCGGCCTGAAGAAATAAGCCTATAATCCGTCTGGATGCATCGCAGGTTCATCAATCCGCGCCGCATACAGGCGGGCCTGGCGCTCGTGGCCCTGGCCTACCTGGCCGCCTGGGCGTTCGCGCCGGCCTGGGTGCTGCGCGCCGGGCTGGTGGTGGTGCTGGCCCTCAGCCTGGCTGGCGGGGTGTATACCTTCCTGGTATCGCTGCCTCGCAACGCGGCGCACCTCCACGACAGCTCGATCGCCAACCCCGGCGCAGCGCCTGCTGAGGTTGCTCCAGCGGCTGAGGCCGCACCCGAGCCCGCCCGCCGCCCGCCAGAACCCGTTCAAGCGTGTTCAGCCGACCCACTGCAGCTTGCCCAGCATGGCCGAGATGTCCTGGCCCAGGCCGAGCAGTTGCTGCTCAAGGGCGGCCAGGAGGCCGGCCTCCGGCTTTACGACGCCGAGTGCCAGCTCATTACAGCCGGGCATGCCCTGGCCTTGGCCGCTGCCGGCCAGTCTGCGATGACCGAGCTCGTCCGCGACTATCCGCTGGCGGGCGCCAACGTGCTGGCGCTGCGGCAAAGGACCTGCCAGCGCACCGCCTGGCTGAGGGCCGCCTGCGCGGCGGCCAGGCAGCTTGGCGGGCGCCAGGCCACGGCCATCTACCTGGGCCAACTCGCCAGCGCCTATGCGCGCGGCGGGCGAACCCATCAGGCGCTTGGCTACTATGCCCTCTGCGCGCGCCTGGCACAGTGCGGCGGTGACTGCCAGGCAGCGGCTGTCGCTCTGGCCCGCACCGGCCTGATTTACGCCGCCCAGCGCCAGCCGCGGCAGGCACTGGTCTATTATCAGCAACACCAGCAGATTGTGCGCGGCCTGGGCGACCGCGCGGCCGAGGCCTGGATCAGCTGGAACACCGGGCTGGCTTACGCCGAGCTTGGAGATTTGCCCAAAGCCATCGCCGCCATGCAAAGCTTCGTTGACTTCGAGCGCGAGACCGGCCATCCCGAGGCGGAGGCCGACGCCGCCGACCTGGCGCGGCTGCGGCAGCGCCGGCCCGCCATCGAGGCCTATTTGAAAGCGAAGGCCGCTACTGCAGGGCCTGGATGAGGTAAATGGCGATAGCCGCCAGAAAGATAATCAGCACCGGCGTGATGGCGACCGTCAGCGCGCGGGCCAGCGCCTCCCAACGCGGCCCGGTCGAGACGCGCGCGATCTCCCGTAAAGCCAACAGGGCCAGCAGCAGCAGCGAAACCGCTATGCCGAGATCTCCGTTCAGGCCCACCGCCAGGTTATTTGTCGGCAATTTGCGCTTCGTGGGATTTGGCATCCGCACGGCCCCGCACGGCGGCTAAGACATCGGCGATGGAGTGGCGCAGCAGCGCCTGCTCTGGCTTGCCGCGGCTCAGCGCCAGATAGAGCAAACCATATACGGCAGCGCCCGCCAGGCCGACCACCCCAATGGTGAAATAGGAGGCGGGCTGCAGCCACTGCCGCAGCGCGACCAGCACGCCCAGCATGGGCACGGCGGGCAGCAGGGTCGGCCACAGGATCTCGACCAGAAACGCACGCAGGCTCACCCCATTCTGGCGCATGGCGTAGGGCGTCACCAGGGCGACGCACTCAATGCTGGTTGGGATAAGCGTTCCCAGCGCCACGCCGGTAACCCCCAGCGGGTGGACCAGCCAGACGGACAGGGCCAGGTTCACGGCCGCCGACCCAATGGCAATGATGGCCAGCGGGCGATGGCGGGCCATACCCTGCAGGATGTAGGCAGCCGGCCACATGCTCGTATCGAACAGGCTGGCGATGGCCAGGATGGCGGCCAGCGGCGCCACCCCCGCAAATTCTGGCCCCACCCACACCCCCAGGAAGGCGCGCGCCAGGACGAGCAAGCCGCAGACCAACGGCACCTCGATGGCCAGGGTCAGCCGCATGCTGATGAGATACAGCGCTTGGAGCTGCCGGCGCTCATCGGTGGCGTTCAGGTGCGAGGCCAGCGGCATCAGCACCTTCACAAACTGGTTCGTCAATAGCTGCGGTATCGCGCTGAGCCGGCGCGCAATGGAATAGGGCGTAACGTTCGCCACCGGCAGGAAGGCGCCGATCACGATCTCGTCCGTCTGCGTCTGCACCTGCCCGGCCACATTGACCACGACCAGAGCCGAGCTGAAGCTGAACACCCGCCGCGCCAGGTCCCGCCGGGCGCCGCTCCAGCCAAAGCGCAGCTCAGGGGCCGTGCGATGGATCAGCCAGATCGCCGGAACCTGCATGATCAGGGTGAGCGGGATATTGACCGCCACCATCCCGAGCAGACCGCCTCCCAGCAGCAAGACCGAGACGGTGGCGACGGTGAAGAGGGTCATGCCGACCACGCCGATGAGGTTTGACAGGTCGAACCGCTGCAAGCCCTGCAAGACTGCTGAGGAGGTGACGCTGGGCAGCGCGACTGCCAGCCCTAGCCCGGAGAGGACCACCAGCCAGACCGCCGTCGTCGCCTGGTCGGCCGGGACGGCAAACAGGTGCGGGAAAAAGGGCGCCAGGATCAGGCTGAGCAAGAACGCCAGCAGGCCCAGGCCGGTGTAGAGCCACAAGGCCGTGGCTACCAGGCCGCGCGCCTGATCCACCTGGCCGCGCGCGCGATATTCGGCCACGTACTTGGTGACAGCCGGGGCGATGCCCAGGTCGAGCAGTGCGCCATAGGCGACGACAGAACCCACCAGGATCCACAAGCCATACTCGCTGTCACCCAGCCGCCGCACCAGGAATGGCGTGAGGAAGAACCAGACGCCCAGCGTCAGGATCTTGTTGGCGTAGTTGGTCAGGGTGTTCAGGACGACGCCGCGGCGCAGACGTCCCTCCGACGCAGCCTCAGTTGCCACGGGCTGGCACCTTCCGGCTCAAGGCCGCGCGCGATAGAGGCATCATTCTGTCCGGCGGCGAGGCGGCAGATGGTCGTCGCCGAGCCACAGCGCCAGCGCGAAGCGAATAAGCGAATCGGTGCCGGCTACCTCGGTGCGGCGCAGCGCGAAGCAGGGCGTGGCCGGGTCGTTGGCGCCCCAGCGCGTGCTGCAGGCCGCGCTGAAACCTGCCTGCTCCACCAGCGCCTGCGCCTTGGCGTCGAGCTTTCCAAATGGATAAGCAAACAGGCGAATGGGGGCGTTCAGCTGCTGCTCGATATCCGCCTTTGAGCCAGCGATCTCATCCCGCGCCTGCTCCAGCGCAATCGCGGGCAGCCGGGGGTGCGAGCGCGTGTGCGCGCCAAACGCCAGGCCGTCGCGCGCCAAGCCGGCGATCTGAGGCCACGACATGAGCGGCCGGCCAGCCAATATGCCCGCCGCGTCCCAGCGGTCGGCATCGCCCACCAGGCCGCTGACGAGAAAAACGATCGCCGGAAACTGATAGCGGCGAAGAACGGGATAGGCCAGCGTCAGAACCTCGGCAAAACCGTCGTCGATCGTGATGACCACTGAGCGCGCGGGCGGCAGGCGATAGGCCTGGCGGAGCGCTGTGTAGTCTTCCAGGCTGATGACGTGGTAGCCCATTCGCTTGAGCCAGTCCAACTGCGCGGCAAACTTGAACAGCGGCATGACGAACCGGCTGGCCGGCTCGCCGGCCGCGCCAAAGGCGTGATACATCAAAATCGTTGTGCCGTGGACCAGGCTCTGCCAGGCGTCGCGACTGGGCGCGCCCTGCCGCACGCCGCGCCAGTAGAAGTAGCTGTGCAGAAACTCGTACCAGGCGGATTCCCAGGGGCGGTTATCGGCCAGGGGGCTCAACCAGCGCAGCGCCCACGCGGGGGCATTGACGGCCAGCAGCAGGCGGCGCATGAGCAGCGCGCGCACAGGGGTATCGCCAAATGAGCCGAGCAAGACGGGCTGCATAGCCGGGTGGCGGCGGCAAAGCTCAAAGGCGAACCGACCCTGCCTCTCGGCGTCGGCGGCCAGATCAAGAAAACGCTTATGGTCGACATGCTCCCCAGCCGCATCCGGGAGATAGACAAAGGTCAGCCCTTGCCGCTCTAGACGATAGCCAAATTCAATGTCAAATCGGATCTTCAGGTCAAGCGCGAAACCGCCCGACTCCATGAAGGCTGAGCGCGTCAGCGAGACGTTGCCGCTATAACAGTCGCGCCATTCGGGCGCCCGCTGGCCCAGGCGGTCGTAGTGGCCTTTCGCAATCCGCGCGAAATACCTGGTAAAACCGTCGGCGCCGGCCGGCGCCTGTGTTGTCAGCCGGCCAATCCCCACAATGTTGTCGCGCTCACGCTGGGCCTGCAGGTGCGCGGCCAACAGGCCTGGATCAGCAATGATGTCGTCGTCCAGGATCACCAGATAGTGGCCGGCTGCCTCGGCCGCGCCGCGATTGATGGCCGCGCACTGGCCGGCGTTGTCGCGCCAGGAGACGTTGAGTCGATAGGGCACGCTCAGCTCAGCTAACATCTGGCGCGTGCCGTCGGTGGATCCATCCGCCGCCACCACCACCTCGAATTCCTCGGGCGGCAGCGTCTGGCGTGCGAGCGCTTGCAAGCAGGCCCGCAGCGGCTCGGCGCGATTATAGGTGGGGATGACGACGCTCAGCTCGATCATGAACGGGTGCTTCGCCTGAGTGAACGGTAAACACGGGCGCCGAACCTGATGGCCCGCGCCGGCAAGATCAGCACCGGCCCCCAGCGGCGCAAGAACCGGTCATCCTCGGGCGTGCGCTTCGCGCCAGAAGCCTGCCAGAAGGCCACCCACACGTAAAACTTGAAGGCGACCAGGACACCAGCCCGCAGCATGCCAGGCACGCCGTCTTCCCAGGGCCGCCCGTCGACGAATTGTTTATCAACGACCTGCGCCATCGCCAGCAGCATGGCCCTGGCGCTGAACACCTGGCCCTGGTCCAGCATGGATTGGCCCTGCAGGGGCGCGTAGCGCATCACCCGGTCCACGATCTCGGGCACATTGCGGCTGCGGTCATGGATCATCACCAGCCGATCGTCATTCGGAATCTGATATTTGCGCTCGTCGGCCACCGCGGGCTGCGTGTTGGGCACTGTCGGCCAGAGCACGCGCGCCGGACGGTACATGCGCAGATGCGCCTCGTAGCGGTGGATGGGGGCGGTCGGCGGGTAGCCCAGGTCGTAGTTGGTGAATGGGATGACTACGGCATCCAGCTCGGGGCGCTGGGCGGCCCGGCGCAGCTCATCGGCCAGTCCGGGCGTCACACGCTCGTCGGGGTCCATGGCCAGCACCCAGGCGCCGCGCGCCATAGCGGCCAGCTCGTTGCGCAGCGGCTCGACAATTGGGTACGGCCGCCGCTTAACCACCCGCGCCTGATGCGCCTGCGCGATGGCCGCCGAGTCGTCGGTGCTATTCAGATCCATGAGCAGGATTTCATCGGCCCAGGCGACCGACTCCAGGCAGGGCCCCAGCTTATCAGCCTCGTTGCGGCAGACGATGCAGACGGAGATCGTCGCCTCTCTGTCGCGCACCGCCTCCACTTCGCCTTTTTCAACTTGAGCGGGCAGCATAGTCGTCACTTCCTGCGGGGCGCCAGGCCGCGCGCGGCGTGCCAGCACCAGCGCAGTCCAAGATATGCGCTTCGGGCCAGAACGTCTAAAGAAAAGTCGGTCAGCAATGCCTCCCGTATCTGGGCAGGCACCACGGCTGCATTCCCGGCGCCAAACGTGCGGTGCCCGCGCCGGAGGCAGGCCAGGGCAAATTCTCGGCGGGCCTGGCGCAGCAGGGCCGGCGCCCGCGCGGCCGGCAAATCGGGCCGGATGACTTCCAGAGTCAATCGCAAATCTCGCCCGTACCGGGCGACCTTGGCGCCCTGAGCCGTTTCTGAGGCAGCCGACAGCCGGTACAGGGCCAGCGGGTCTGTTATATACGCCACGGCATAATGAGACGCAATCCGCACCCACATCTCCCAGTCTTCGTGATAGGCCAGCCGCTCATCAAATCCGCCAAGCTGTTCGTACACCGCGCGCCGAACGGCCATGCACGGTGTCTGCAGCCGCTGCCCCGTCGCGATCTTGTCCAGCCAACCGGATAAGATACCATCTTCAGGCTGCTCTAATGGAGCAATCGTGCCCCAGTGACCGCATCTGTCCATTGTGATGAATCGGCAGAAGGCCGCGCCAGCATCCGGGTTTTTGGCCAACACGCCCTGCATCCTGTTGTAGAAGCCCTCGCGGACGCAATCATCGCCGTGGAGCACGTGAACGAGCTGGCCTTGCGCCCGCTGTAGGCAAGTGTTGAAATTCAGCGAGTGCCCAACATTTTGGGGCTGCTGGTAGAGCTCCACCCGGCCGCCGCCCAGCTCTGCCACAACGGCCGCCGGGTCATCGCGCGTGGAACAATCGTCCACGACCTCGATCTGCATGATCGCCGGGCCGGGGTCCTGCGCGAGCACGCTGCGCAGTGTATCACGCAAGGTATCGGCGCAGTTGTAGGTTGGAATCATGACGGACCACAGGGGCCGATCTTCATCGGCCGGTCGCGGCATGATTGACGCGCGATAAGGGTGAGTGGCGGGCGTCGAATCCATATGGGTTTCAGGGTTGGATGGGCTGCCGGTCCGGGTTGCGTTCATGCCAGCTGCTGACGGCATAACGGCCGGCCCGCCAGCCATAGAGCAGCCCGCCCGCGGTGCCGGTGAGCACCAGGGCTTCCTCGCGCACGCGCAGCCCATCACGCCGCGCCAGCCCGCCAGCCAGGCGGCCAGTGCGCGCGAGCAGCCAGCGCCCCAGCACCCGCAGCGCATTCGCGTCGCCCTGCCGCAGCCACAGGCCGCAGCAGGCACCCATGCCGTAGCCGTAAGGAAAGCGGCGGCCGAGCCGGCTGCTTCGGCTGGCCCGCTCGTGATAGACCAGGGCCTCCGGCTCAAAGCGGATATGCGCCCCGGCGCGCGCCAGCCGGTAGAACAGGTCCATATCTACCCCGCCGCGGCCGGGCGAGCCGGGCCCCAGCCGCTCGTCATTCCCGCCGACCCGCTCCAGCCAGGCGCGCTTCACGGCGAAATTGTTGCCCGAGCCAATGTCCCAGGGCATGGCCCGGCCGTCAAAATCGACGCGCGCGCCGCCGCCCCGGGTGGCAACCGGAAAGGTATCAGCATGGGGCGGACCGTAGGGCAGCACGGGGCCGGTCAGCACATCCACCGCCTGCGGCCCGGCGAAGGCCGCGGCCAGGCAGGCCAGCCAATCAGCCGCCGGGACGCAGTCGTCGTCGGTGACCGCCACCACGTCGCAGCCGGCGCGCCGCATGGCCAGGTTTTGCGCCACACCCAGGCCTTGCCCCGGCTGGTGCAGATAGACCAGCGCGGGGAACTGGGCTTGATACTTTGCGGCGACGCGGGCGGTCTGTTCGTCGCGGCTCTGATCGGCCACCACGATTTCGGCCGGCAGCCGCTTGCCCGCCAGCAGACTCGCCAGGCAGCGATCAAGCATGTCTGGCCGGTCACGCGTGGCAATGACGACCGTCACCTCGGCCGGGCGCGAGCCTTCAGGCGCCGTCATGGCCTGGCCTGCGCCAGCAGGCGAGTATACAACCCGGCATAGGCCGCCAGCGATGCCTGCCAGCCCAGGTGGGCGCAGGCCCAGGCGCGGGCGCGCCCAGCCATGGCCTCCCGCCCCGCCGGATCAGCCAACAGCCGCAAAATCGCAGCGCTGAACTCGTCATCGGTTTCGGCCAGCGCCACCTGCTGCCCGTCGGCCAGGTCCAGCCCTTCAATCGCCAGGCGCGAGGCGACGATGGCCTTGCCCGCCGCCAGGGCATTCATCACTTTCACGCGCATCCCGCCGCCGTCACGCAGCGGCGCCGCCACGACGGCGGCCCGGTCCAGGTAAGGTGTCACCTCGGCCACGCGCCCGGTAACCACGGTGTTCGGGCCGGCCAGCCGCTGCACCTCGGCCGGCGCCTGATCGCCGACCAGATACAGCACGGCGTCGGGGGCTTGCGCCTGAACCCGGGGCCAGATGCGGCGCGCCAGACGCACTGCGGCATCCACGTTGGGCGCATGCTTGAAATTACCAACGAAGAGCACGGCCGGCGGCTGCCCGCCCAATTCGCGCGCGGGCGCGGGCGGCGACGCCTTCTCGT
>Ga0209166_10002736_pt1 | contig 13072 bp, 10 predicted proteins | sample Coa_R1_3_FD_187151 | JGI IMG/M metagenome (GOLD analysis project Ga0209166, IMG submission 187151) | Surface soil microbial communities from Centralia Pennsylvania, which are recovering from an underground coalmine fire - Coalmine... | ecosystem: Environmental > Terrestrial > Soil >... | reverse complement strand
GGACGTTGAAGTGCATGTCGGAGAAGCCGTCGCCGCTGAAGTGGGCCGACTGTCCGTAGAAGACCCCTGGCCTGTCCGCCTGCAGGTACAGGTCGTCGGCCATGCCGTTCATCGTGTAGATCATGCTGCCCAGCGCGGGCACGAAGAAGGTGTTCATCACGCTGGCGGAGGTGAGCCGAAGATGGATCGGCGCGCCGGCCGGAACCACCAGCTGGTTGACGCTGGCGACCCCCTGGTCCGGGTAGATGAACAGCCACTTCCAATCCAGCGAGACGACCTCGACGTTCACCGCCGGTGTCGTGCTCTTCAGCGATTCGGCGGGGTCGAGCTTGTGCGATCCTACCCAGGTGAGGCCGCCCAGGAAAATGACGGTCAGGATGGGGATCGACCAGGTCACCAGCTCGATGCGGCCCGAATAGGCGAAGGCGGGCCGATAGCGTGCGGCGGTGTTGGAGGCCCGATACCACCAGGCGAACAGCAAGGTCGCCAGGATCGTCGGCACGACAATCACCAGCATGATCGCCAGCGCGTTGAAGAGGATGGTCTCTTCAGCGGCGGCGACCGGTCCCTGCGGGTCTAGCAGCACGGCGGCGGGATGGGTCATGGCCGGTCCCCGGAATGGCGGTGGATGCGGGAAGTGACGGTCGAGAAGTCGCGATTCATCCGACGGCCATCTGCATTGCGGCGCGGCCGAAATAGCTCGCCTCTGCGCTCGACCTCGCGCCTGACAGGTAGAGTGTTAGGGGCGCCCCGGCGGGAGTGTCTTGTATCCGGTTGCCCCCCTTGGCGAGTTCTTGCGCCTTGCCGCGCCAGAGCGGGTTTGCGCCCTTGCGCCGCCGTGGCGGGCCGCAACAAGATCGCCGTGCTCGGACCCTTCCGCAGGCGGCGGTCCGCCCGCTGCGCCGACGAGGAGTATGATGCAGACGTCCGCAGGACCGCCGATCATGCTGGGCCTGACGGTCGTGGTCCTGGCGCTGATCCGCACGCGCTCCGCCGGCCGCAGGCTACTGGTGGAGGGCCTGCTGCTGCTGGCCCTCTGTGGCTGCTTCGGCATCTGGACCGTCTCGCCCCTGCCATCCAGCGCCGACCTCGCACACCGGCCTGACGCCTTCTGGCTGCGGGCGCTCGCCGTGGTCTGGTGGCTGATGGCGGCGCGGATCATCGCCTCGCTGTCGGCGCTTCTGCTCGGACGCGACGCCCGCTCGCGCCAGGCGCGCCTGCTGTCCGATCTGGTGGCCGGGGCCATCTATCTGACCGCCGGCCTTGTGGTGCTGAACTCCGTGCTCGGCCTGGAGCTGAAAGGCCTGATCGCCACCTCGGGCCTGATCGCCGTCGTCCTGGGCCTCGCGTCCCAGAACACCTTGGCCGACATGTTCTCCGGCATCGCCGTAGGGCTCGACCAACCCTTCCACATCGGCGATCGGGTCTCGATCGGCGATTTCGCCGAGGGCGTGGTGGCTCAGATGAACTGGCGCTCGATCCGGGTGCAGACAGACAACGCCGACCTGGCGTTGATCCCCAACAGCCTCGTCGCCAAGAGTCAGATCATCAATCGCAGCGTGCCATCCCCATGCCGCGCCGCGTCGGTCGACATCCCGGTCGCCTCACCCGCGCGCTCGGAACAACTGTTGGAGCTCCTGCGGCAGGCGACGCTGCTTTGCCCGGCCCTGGCGTCGGACCCGGCGCCGTCCGTGACCCTGAAGCGCCTGGGGCTGCGCTCGACCACCTTTTCCGTCAGCTACTTTGTCGCCACCTCGGCGGACCTCGTAACGGCGCGCAGCCAGGTGCTTCGCCAGGCGCGCCGGCTGTTCCGACACGCCGGCCTCGGTGACGAGGCCGCGCCTGCGCCGGGCGCCCTGTTGTCAGGACTCCTGCTCTTCGAGACCCTGAGCGAGGATCAGATTGCCCGGCTGGCGGCCGCGCTGACGTCCCACCGCCTGGACGCGGGCGCCGCGCTGTTCGCCCAGGGAGAGGTCGGGACGTCGATCTACATTGTGCGCTCGGGTGTCCTGGAGGTCCGCCGGCAGGAGGGAGCCGCGGCGCGCCCCTTCGGACGCATCGGCCCCGGCGAATACCTCGGGGACCTCAGCATGATGAGCGGTCAGCCGCATCCAGTGTCCGCCGCCGCCCTGACCCATTGCGACGTCCTGGAACTCCCGCGTTCGGCGCTTGAGGCCCTGCTGCGCGACGACCGCGCCCTTGGCGCGGCCATGGAGCAATCGATCCGCCGCAGCCTCGACCTGCTCGATCGCGACGACGGCGCGCGCAACGCCCAACCCCACGAAGACGGCGCGTCCCTGCTGGACCAGATCGGCGCCTTCCTGCGGCGGCGCTTCGCGAGCTCGACATCGGGTGAGGCGCGGGGCTAAGCGTGACTATGACCCATGTCCGGCGGTGGGTGCGCGCGGGGCAAGCGGCTGCAAGGCAGGGCAGGATCCGCCAAGGTTCCCACGGACGGTCTCAAGTAGGGTTGCAAGGGCGGGTGGCCGTGCGCGGCGCCGACGGCGGGAGATCGCATGCATGTCCCTGCGGGAACGGGTGTTGGAAGCGGTGGGCGGCGCGCGCTGGGCCGAGGTGCGCCACTTTACCGGCCACCTCTTGCTCGGCGGTTCGCTGCTCGAGCCGCTGGCGCCGGGCCAATCGCTGAAGGAGATTGTCGCTGAATGCGATCTGGCGAACCGCGCCATTCGGATCAGCGGGTTTTCTGATTCGGGGGCGGCCTGGGGCTTTAGTCCCGAGTTCGTCACCATCCAGCGCGACGATGGGGGCTTCAAAGGCGCACGCCGTGGGGCGGCCCCCCGCCCGTTCACGACACCGAAGGACGAGGAGGAGCTCGTCTACCTTTGCGGCCTGAGCATATGGAACTGCATGACCGCCCCGGCCGGCTTGCTCGGGCCGGGAGCGCAGGCCGACGAGCTCGGCGACTGGGTGGAGCACGGCGAGACCTGGCGGCGGCTTCAGGTGACCGCGCCGGAGGGCGTGCTCGCCTACGCCCGCGAAGCCACCATGTACATCGGAAACGACGGCCTTCTTCGGCGGACGGACTTCGAAGTGCAATGTGGCCAGCGGCTGCAGCTCGCCGACTACGCCTCGGCTCACCAGATGTTTTCCGGTCTGACCATTCCGACCCTGCATCGGATCGTCAACCGCGCAGGAGGGGCGAAGGGCGTCCCCGACCCGCCTGTGCTGGATATCGAGGTATTCGACGCCAGTTTCGACTAGGGCGCGCTCGCCGACCCGCGATCAATTCTGATCGCGGCGAAGCGGTGTTCGGATAGGATGACGTAGGGGCAAGGCGTGGACGCGTAGGCATGGAACCTCAAAGCGCAACGGGCCGGACCCCCGAACGGCGCGCACTCGCGCGCCACCCCGCCGATTGGGAAGACGCTCTGGTGTTCGGCGATTTTGCGTTGCGCCAGAATGAGCGGCGCCTCGATCGCGACGGGACGCCGGTGCCGCTCGGCGACAAGGCGTTCCACATCCTTGCGGCCCTGGTCGCCCGAGCCGGCCAGGTGGTCGGCAAGGCCGACCTTATGCGCGCGGCCGACATCCAGAACGAGAATAGCCTAAGGTTCCATATCGTCGCCCTGCGCCGCGCACTGGGCGAGGGCCGCTTCATCGCCAATGTCGCCAGCCAGGGCTATTGCTTCGTGGCCCAGGTCCGCCAGCCCGCAGGCGAGACCAGGAGCGACGCCCGACCTGAACCTTGGCGGCCGCTGCCTGCCCGGGCGCGTCCGTTGTTCGGCCGCGCAGCGGTGCTCCGTTCGCTCTCCGGGCAACTGTTCCAGTATCGCTTCGTGAACCTGGTCGGCCCAGGCGGAGTCGGCAAGACCAGCGTGGCGCTCACACTGGCGCGCGACCTCGCCTCCGGGTTCGACGGCGACGTCTGCATCTTCGATGTCGGCAGCGTCTTCAACCCTGAGCACCTGGAGGGCGGCCTGGCCGCAGCGCTGGGGATCACCGCGCCGGCGGGCGGCGCCGCGCCTGAGGTCGTGACCTTCCTGCAGCGGCGACGGATGCTGTTGGTGCTGGACGGCTGCGAGTCGGCCCTAGACGCCGCAGCAGCTCTGGCCGAACGGCTTTTCCGCGACGCGCCGCAGATCCACCTCCTGGCCACCAGCCGCGAGGCGCTGCGCGCCGAGGGCGAGCACGTCCATCGCCTGTTTCCGCTCGATGTTCCTGCCTCAGGTGAGGGCGAGACGGCAGAGGCGGCGTTGCAATTCGGTGCCGTCCAGCTCTTCGTGGACCGGGCCGCCGCCGGCGGGAGCGGCTTTGTCCTCACCGACGCGGACGCGTCGCTGGTCAGTGACCTTTGCCGAAAGCTCGACGGCCTGCCCCTGGCGATCGAGCTGGCCGCGGGTCGCGCCAATGCCTTCGGCGCAGCGGAAGTGGCCCGGCAACTGGACAGTCAGTTCGCCCTGATGTGGCCGGGCCGGCGGACGGCCGTCGCGCGGCACCAGACGCTCAGCGCCGCCCTGGGATGGAGCCATCGGCAGCTGTCCGACCGTGAGCAGATCGCCTTCCGGCGTCTCAGCGTCTTCGCCGGCCCGTTCACCCTCGCCATGGCCGCCGATCTGCTCGCGGACGGCCAGACGGCGGCGGCCGAGGCCACCGCCTTGTTGGCCAGCCTGGTCTCGAAGTCGCTCGTTCAGTTCAACCCGGCCGCCCCGCAAGGCGCCTACCGACTGCTGGACACAACCCGCAGCTTCGCGCTCGACCGCCTGGCCGAGGCGAATGAGGCCAACGCCGTGGGCGAGCGCCATGCCCGGTTGATGGGCCGCATGCTGGCCGTGACGCCCGGGAGCGCCGCCGCGGCCGATGGCCCGCGGGCGCAGGATCTGCTCGGGGATGTCGGGAGCGCTCTTGAGTGGAGCCTCTCGCCGGGCGGCGATTCCGAATTGGCGGTCGGCCTCGCCGTCGCCTCCGCGCCGGTGTGGATGGAGGCCGGACTGATGGTGGAATGCCGGTTCTGGATGAGCCGGGTGCTTGGCGCGGTCGGCCCCCCCGTATTGGACCCCCTGCGCCAGCTGGCGATCCAGGGCACCCTCGCCAGCGCCGAAAACCTCACCGACGGATTCACCGACGGAAGCTTTCAAAGCTGGCGCACAGCCCAGGCCAGGGCCGTCGCCCTGGGCGATGTCGGGCAGCAGGAAGTGTCCCTGGTAGTTCTTTGGGCGCATCGGATTCGCTGCCCCGACTACCCCGAGGCGCGCGGGCTCTGCGAGGCGGCGGCGGCGTTGGCGGCCACGACGCCGGGCCCCGGCACACGGGCCATGGCGGATTGGATGGCTGGGATCACCGGGCACCACGAAGGGCGGCTTGCATCGGGGCGGGTTTGCCTGCAGCGCGCAATGGCCGACGACCCGCCGGAGGCCCGCGCGGCGATGCGCGGCCAGTTCGGATACGACCGGCGTGTCGCCTCCATGTCGGTGCTGAGCAACCTGCATTGGCTAGAAGGGCGGCCCGAAACGGCCATGCGGGTCGCGGCGGCCTCCGTCGCCGAGGCGCGCTGCTCCACCTTTCCGGTGCCGTTGTGCGAGGCGCTCAATTGGCAGGCGCTCAATGGCCACCTGCGGGGGGACGACCCCAGCGAGATCGCACGGCTGCTGGACGAGAGCATCACACTTGCTCGGCTGCATTTCATCGAGAGCTACCTGGGTATGAGCCTGGCCCAGACCGGCCTGAACGCCGTGGCGCGCAATGGCGCGGTCGACACCGGGCTGGTTTCCCAGGGACTCGAACTGTTGGCGCGGTCGTTCTACGGCGTCTTCGATCCGCTGTTCGCAACGGAGGCCGCCCGCGCGCGGGTCGAAGCGGGTGCGCGCCTCAGCCGCGAGGAGATGGACGCCCTGCTGCGGTGGGACGAGGTCCAAGGCGAGCATTGGTCTTCTGCGGAGGTCCGGCGAAACCTGGCGGTGGTGCTGCTGAACCAAGGCGAACGCGAACGCGCGGCGCAGTTCCTTTCGGAGGCCGACGCCATCGCAGAGCGGCAAGGGGCGCTCGCTTGGGGGCTGAGGGTGGCGATGAGCGCCTATGCGGCGGCTGCGGAGTCAGGCCCGCGGCGCGAGGCCCGAGACCGCGTGGCAGTCTTGCTCGGCCGCTTCACCGAGGGCGAGGATGTCTCCGACTCCCGGGCTGCCCGCCGCCTCCTGGCGACCGCGCCGTGACGGCGGCGGATCGGACGTCAGACGGCGGCGCGGGCTTGGGTCGCCGCCCCGTGGCTGAATGCGCGTGAATAGGGGCACACCGTATGGGCCTCGGCTACGAGGCTCTGCGCCTCGTCGGCCGCCACGCCCGCCAGACGCGCAGTGATCTCAAACGACAGGGCGTAGCCGTCGTCGGCTTGATGCAAGCTGACCTCACAGGTCACCTCCACGGCGGAGAGCGCCGCCTTCCGCCGCCGAGCCGTGGCGCCGAGCGCGCTGGAGAAGCAGGCGGCGTAGCCCATGGCCACCAGCTGTTCCGGGTTGGTCCCGGCGCCGGATCCACCGAGTTCCTTGGGAACGTCGAGGTCCAGGCCCACCTTTCCGTCGGAGGTTTCGACATGGCCTTCGCGTCCGGTCCCGGTGGAGAGGGCGGTCGCGATATAGAGTGCGGTCATAGGGGCTCCCATCCGGCGGACGGCGAGGGTGGATCGAGGGCCTCGCCCCGACCGCCGGCCGCAGCCTGGCCAGCCCGGGAGCCTAGTCATGGGCGCCGTCGAATTGCTTGTAGGGGATTGACGCGTGATCGCCGCCGCGAAGGACCGGCGCATCGTTTGGCTCGGCGCCTACAAGGCACGGCATGGCGATCCAAGCGCCGTCCGCCCAGGTCCGTAGGGTCCACGACCGACTCCTTTCCTCTAGACGCGAGGCAAAGTCCCATGCCGCTCTACCGGATCGCTGTTGAAGCCGGATCGCTCAGCGACCCCACCATTGCCGCGCTCGCCGCGGAGATCACGGACTTCCACTGCCAGCTGACCGGCCTGGAGCCGTCGAGACGGGCCTGCAGCCGAAGGCGGTGGGTGAGGTGATCGGGCGAGCCGGCTAGCAGCGCCTCGGGCGCGCCGCGCCGCGCTCACAAGTGCTTGCAAGACGTAACACCCGCTCGACGGGAGGCTCGGCCATGCTGCGGGGGTTAATTCTGCGCGCCACCGCCCGCCTGGAGTGAACCGATGATCGCTATCCCCATGACGCTCGTCGCCTTCGAGGATGTCGTCTGCGCGCCGCTTGCGCCGGACCTGGCCATCAGTCTCGCGCGGCTTCTGGACACCGCCCGGCTGAATCTTGACGCCGACCGTGACACTGCCGCCGACTCGATCGCCCGCGCCTCGTCGCTGCTGCAGATCGAGATCGACCGGAAGGCGGCTGGGTCGTCCGGATCCACGCCAGGCTCGCTCGCCGGCTGGCAGGTCCACCGGGTGAAGGCCTATGTGGACGCCCATCTTGAGACGCCGATCCATATCTGCGATCTGGCCGCCATCGCCCAACGCAGCGGCGCCTACTTCTGCCGGGCCTTCAAGCGCACCTTCGGCGAGACGCCCCACGCCTTCATCCTGGGGCGCCGGCTAACGCGCGCTGGCGAGCTGATGCTGACCAGCGACGCCTCGCTCTCCGACATTGCGATGAACTGCGGCTTCACCGACCAAGCCCATCTCTGCAAGGTCTTCCGCGCCCGCCACGGGCAAAGTCCCGCCGCATGGCGTCGGGAGCGCCGCGACCTCGGACGCCAGACCCTGGCTGTGCGCCTGGATCCCGGTCGCGGCGACATCCCCCTAGAGCAGCTCCGGTGAGCTCCTCGGCCCGTCATGACCGGACGCGCCCCGCCATGACCTCACCTTCGGCGCCGAAGACGTCGATCCGAGAGGCGACCAGGCCCCGGGTGTTCGCAGTAGCGCAACGGCCTCGGGCCAGATGCCGGAGGTCAAGGGAGTGAAAGCCGTGGCAACCCGCTACAAGTCCGTAGGGGCGGCGGCCTCTAAATCTGGGAGTGCGCCAAGCGTAGCACGGGTTGGCGAAGGACCCATTGAAATGCACGACCCATCCGCGCGCCGACCCGTTATGCCGGCACCCTGGTCCCTGGTCGCGCTGCTGGGCCTTGCCGGCTGCGACACCGGCGCGCCTTCTCTCACTCTTGTCGGCTCCTACTTTCCCGCTTGGATACTGTGTTCGCTGATCGGCGTCGCGGTTGGCGTGGGCGCGCGTCTTGTCCTGTCGGCCACCCGACTGGCGGAGGCCGCCGCCCTCCCGCTGGTCGCTTGTATCGCGACCGGCGCCATCGCCGGGCTTCTGGCGTGGCTCACCTTCTACCGAGCGTGAGCGCTGTGAAGGCAAGCGGCGTCAAACGAGCGTCTCCCGTCGCGCGATTGGTCACCCTGGCGCTGGTCCTGGGGGCGGCCGCGCTGGCGCTCTATGCCGTCTCCGCAGGCCGCGCCCGTCCATCTTCGGACGACGCCTCGATCGACGCCGACACCATCCACGTCGCGGCGACCGTGGGCGGCCGGATCGTCCAGATCGGGGTGGTCGAGAACGGGCGGGTCCGACGGGGCGATCTGCTCTTCCAGATCGATTCAGCGCCCTACGAGTATGCCGTCGCCCAGGCTCGGGCCGACCTGATGGCCGCGCAGGCTCAGCTCAGCACGCGCCGGCGCATGGTGTCGACCCAGCGGTCCAACACCCTGATCACCAGCGACGAAGCGCACAACGCGGCGACCGACCTGGCGCTGGCCAACCGCACGGTGGAACGTCTCCGGCCGCTAGCTGCGGACGGCTATGTCCCCCGACAGCAGCTCGACCAGGCCGAAACCGAGGCGCGCGACGCCGAGACCCGGTTGCGCCAGGCCGAGCAAAAGCACGCCGCGGCGGTGGTCGCCGTGGACACCGACGCGGCGGCCCAGGCGGAGATTGACGCCCGGCGCGCGGCATTGAACCTCGCCGAACGGCATCTCGAGGACACAACTGTCAGGGCTACGCACGACGGTTGGGTGGTGGGCTTGACCGCGGCCTCCGGCGAAATGGTGGCGCCAGGCCAAAGCCTGTTCACCCTGATCGACGCGGACGATTGGTTCGCCGTCGCCAATTTTCGGGAGACAGACCTCAAGCCAGTCCGTCCCGGAGATTGCGCGACGGTCTATTCGATGCTGGACCGCCGACGGCCGATCGCGGGCGTCGTCCAGGGCGTCGGCTGGGGTGTGGCCGACCAGGACCGCATAAGCCTGCCGCGTTCGGTACCTTACGTGCAGCGGTCGCTCGACTGGGTTCGGGTCGCCCAGCGCTTTCCGGTTCGCGTGCGTCTGAGAGCCCCGCCTCAAGACTTGGCCCGCCTGGGGGCCAGCGCCGTCGTGGAGATCAAACATGGCGCGGCCTGTCGTTGACCGGGCCGGCGCATGGGTCGCCTGGCTCCGCGAACAGCTTGCGCCACGGCCAGGGCGCTCCGCGTTTGCCGTGAAGCTCGCGGTGATCTGCACAGTCACGGCGGTGGCGACGGCGATCTACCGCACCCCGGAGCCGGCGCTCGCGACCTATCTGGCCTTCTTCCTCAATGTGCGGGACCGGGCGACGAGCCTCGTGCTTGACTTGGTCCTCACCCTGATCGTGGCGCTGGTCATAGGCCTCGTCCTGGTGACGGCGATGTTCGTGCTCGACCATGCCGCCGGGCGGGTCGGCGCGATTGCGGCGCTGTCCTTCGGCCTGCTGTTCCTGGCGTCGGCCAGCAAGCTGAAGCCGCTCGCCGGGACGATCGGCCTGATCATCGGCTACGCCCTCGACAAGCTCGGTCAGGTGCAGGTGGGCGAGGAGGCGACCCGGGGCATGCTCTACGCTTGGCTTTTCGCAGCCATGCCGGCGCTGATCTCCATGGTCTACAATCTGGCGGTAGGGCGTCATCCGCGCCGCATGGCGACGTCGGACCTGGCCGGGAGGCTACGCCTGTCCGCCCGCGCGATTCGAGCGCCGACGCAGCGACTTAGGGACGACATGGCCCGCAGCTTGGGCGACGGCGGCGCCGAGGTCCGCCACTGGCTGGGCCTGGCCAAGGCTGAGCTGGGCGTGCGCTCCTCCGACCTAATCCACCTCAACCAAGCGGCCTCGTCGACGCTGGAAATCCTCGCCGCGGTCGATCAGCTGGCGGCCTGCGGACCGCTACCCGCCGAGATTCGCGACGGCCTGGCCGGCGCCCTGGATCAAATGGCGCAGATCCTGGACACAGGCGGCTATCCGACCGAGATCGCCCTGGACCTGCCGGACTGGATCGAGGGACCCGCGCTCGGCCGGGAAGCGGTGGTGGCGGCGCGTCGGGCGATCGTCGATTTCACCGAGACGGGCGACGCCCCGACGATGCCCGCAACCAAAGCCCGTGGCGGGTTTTTCGCAGCCGACGCCTTCAGCAATCCGGTCCACCTGCAGTATGCCGCCAAGATCACCCTCGCGGCCGTGGCCTGTTACCTGCTCTATTCGCTCTTGGACTGGCCCGGGATCCATACCTGCTTCCTGACCTGCTATATCGTCGGCCTTGGCACGGTCGCGGAGTCCGTCGAAAAGCTCGCGCTGAGGCTGGGCGGGGCCGCGGCAGGCGCCGCCGCCGGCCTGTTCGCTCTGTTGTTCGTGATGCCGCACGTCGTGTCGGTCGGCGGCCTGATGATCGTCATCTTCCTGGGCGCGTTGGGGGCCGGCTACGTGGCCGCGGGGTCTCCGCGCATCGCCTACGTTGGCTTCCAGATGGCGTTCGCCTATTTCCTCTGCACGCTGCAGGGGCCGGCGCCCGATTTCGACATGCAGACGATCCGCGACCGCCTGCTGGGAATCGCGATCGGCAATATCGTCGTCTACCTCGTCGCGACCCGCCTTTGGCCGATCAGCATCGGGCGACGGATCGACGCTGGCTTGGCGTCGGCGCTGCGAGCGCTGGGCGCGGCCGTTCGCGCGCCGGCTCACGGCGTGCGGCCGGCTCAGGCGACGGCGGTCTACGCCGGGCTCGAGGCGATCGAGGCGGATCTTGAACTGGCCCGCTACGAACCCGAGGCGATGCGCGCCAGGGAAGCCTGGCTGCAGGCTCGCGGCGGCGCCGTCGTCCACGCTCAGGGACTGATGAGCGCGGCTCTGGTGACGGATCAGGTTCGAAGGGCGCCGCAGCTGTCTCAGCGCCTTGAGCGTCTTGCGGCGGGTTTGGAGACGGACGCGGGGGCCGCCGCGCCGTCCGGTCGGCCGGACGGCGCCCCTCTTCGCAGCGCCGGCGACGTGATGGAGCAGCACATGCGCTGCCTGGAAATGGTGCTGGCGGCTCCGGCGGGAAGCGCGAACCATGCGGTTGCGTGATCGCCTCGTCATGATGCTTGTCGGCCTGTGCGTGTCGGGTTGCGCCACTCGCGACCTCGACCTCGCCCCCGAACGCCCGGACCGGCCCTGGAACACGCCGGAACAGTCTGGGGAGATCGTGGCCGCGCCCACATCTGCGGCGGCGCCCTCCCAGGGGTATGTCCTGCCGCCCAATCCCGCGATGGCCAAGATCGACCCGCCACCGGCGCTTCAGGCGGGACATGCCTACACCTTGGGCGAACTGATCGATGTCGCTGAAAGCCACGACCCGCAAACCCGCATTGCCTGGGACCAGGCGCGCGACGCCGCTCTTGCGACCGGGGTCGCGCGCAGCGCCTTCCTACCCGAGCTCACGGCCTCGGTGATCGGCGGATCGCAAAGCGGCGAGAAAGAGAAATCCCTCGACGGAAGCGGAGCGTCAGGGCCTTCGACCCTAAGCGGCTCGATCTCGGCGATCTCGCTCAAGTGGCTGCTGTTCGATTTCGGCGGGCGGGCCGCAAACCTGGAGGTCGCCAAATTGGGCAGCGTGAGATCGAACATCGAATTCACCGCCGCGCACCAGAGCCTGATCTATCGCGTGAGCTTGGCCTTCTACGCGGACGCGGCGGCTCGGAGCCGTCAGGCCGCGGCCCGGCAGGCGCTGGCCGACGCCCAGGCGGTTCAGGCGGCCGCCGACGCGCGCTACGCCCATGGCGAGGGGACCGTCGTCGAGGTGGCCCAGGCACATCAGGCCACGGCTCAGGCGGACTACACGCGGATCCGCGCGGACGGGGCGGCCGACGACGCGCGGCAGGCATTGATCAATGCGATGGGCGTCTCACCGGTGACCCGGCTGATGGTCGCCGACCTCCCGCATCGCGAGCTGTCTTCCCAGGCGGACGGGCCGATCGACGATGTCGTGTCCAAGGCGCTCGCTCGGCGACCCGACGTGCTGGCCGCCTATGCAGCGCACAAGGCGAGCCTGGCCAGGATCGAAGCGGCGAAGGCGGATTTCCTCCCGAAGGTCTTTCTCTCGGCCTCGGGCGGCTACACGACCGACCGCCTCCAGTCGCCGGTCCTTCCGGGGTTCGGGGAGGAGGGCGCTCAGCTCAACCTGTCTGGAAACAAGCTGGGCGGGACGGTGCTGCTCGGGATCACCGTTCCCTTGTTCGACGGCGGGCTTCGCGCCGCGAACCTCAAACGCGCCCGAATCGGCTCCGAACAGGCAAACGACGAACTGGCCCGGGTCCGCGCCGAGGCCGGGCGCGAAATCGTCTCCGCCGGCAATGCCGTGAAGACAAGCGTGGCCGCCTATCAGGCCGCCACCACCCTGGTCGCGGCGTCGCAGACCAGTTTCAACGCGGCGCTCGCAGCCTATCGGCACGGTGTCGGCTCGATCACCGACGTCACCGTCGCTGAGAGCAGGTTGCTCGACGCCCGCAACGTCGCGACAGACGCCTATAGCGCCGCCCTGTCCGCCGCAGCCGGCTTGGCGTTTTCGGCCGGCGCCCTGGGATCGCCCCCCGACGAGCTCCCGCTTCCCCTTTCCCGTTAGGGCCACGCCATGACCGAGCCGGCGCCGAAGAACATGACGCAGACGCGATCGAGTGGGGCTGGCGGGCGGTCATCTTCCTGATCGCGCCTGATGGGCGGAGAGATCGGCTAGGCCTTCATGGACCTGCTCACCTCCGAACAGCAGCTCGTGGCCGCTGACGCCGCCGTCGCCGGGTCCGACGCGGCCCTGGTCCAGGACCAGGTGGCGGTGTTCAAGGCGCTGGGCGGGGGCTGGCGCTCGGGGCCGA
>Ga0209166_10002735_pt1 | contig 13072 bp, 12 predicted proteins | sample Coa_R1_3_FD_187151 | JGI IMG/M metagenome (GOLD analysis project Ga0209166, IMG submission 187151) | Surface soil microbial communities from Centralia Pennsylvania, which are recovering from an underground coalmine fire - Coalmine... | ecosystem: Environmental > Terrestrial > Soil >... | reverse complement strand
AAATAAGGAGTCATTCATGAGCACCGCTGAAACCGCCGACATTAAAGAAGTTGTGAAACAGAAATATGGAGAAGCCGCCCTGCGCGTGAAGTCCGGAGGCAGTTCCTCCTGCTGCGGGGCCGCTCCTGGCAGCAGCTGCGCCGATCCCATCACCAGCGATCTTTATGACGTTTCGCAAATCGGGCAGATTCCCGAAGAAGCGCTTTTGGCTTCGCTCGGGTGTGGCAATCCGACCGCGCTCGCTCAGCTGAACGCGGGCGAGACCGTGCTCGATCTCGGCTCCGGTGGCGGAATAGACGTACTGCTCTCGGCGCGCCGGGTCGGTCCGACGGGCAAAGCTTACGGTCTCGATATGACCGACGAAATGCTGGCGCTCGCCCAGGAGAACAAGCGGAAGTCGGGCATCACCAACGTCGAATTCCTGAAAGGCGAGATTGAACACATTCCGCTGCCGGACAACTCGGTAGACGTGATCATCTCCAATTGCGTGATCAACCTCTCCGCCGACAAAGATAGAGTCCTGCGCGAGGCCTTCCGCGTTCTCAAGCCCGGCGGCCGCTTCGCCGTCTCCGATGTGGTGACCCGCGGAGCGATGCTGCCCGAAATTCGCCAGAGCGTGCTGGCCTGGGTGGGCTGCATTGCCGGGGCGCTCGAGGAAAACGAATATCGCGAAAAGCTCGCCGGCGCTGGTTTCGAGCAGATCGGAATCGAGCCCACGCGCATCTACCGCGCCGAAGATGCGCTGGAAGTCCTCAATGGCGAGCGCCTGGACGTGAATGTCGTGGCCGAGCAGGTGGACGGAAAGTTCATGAGCGCCTTCATCCGCGCCGTGAAGCCCCGCGCCGCCAAGCAAGCATGCTGCGGCCCGGCGTGCTGTCAGTAACGCTGGCGCGAAAAGGGTAGGAGAGCGATGCCGCGACGTTACAACGTCTTGTTCCTCTGCACCGGGAACTCGGCGCGTTCCATCATGGCCGAAGCCATTCTGAATCAGAAAGGCCGGCCCAACTTTACCGCCTACAGCGCGGGCAGCCATCCCGCCGGACGAGTGCACCCCGGAGCACTCAAACAGTTGGAGGCGGCCCATCTTTCAAACGCGGGCCTGCGCAGCAAGAGTTGGGAAGAGTTTGCCGAGCCCACAGCTCCCCAACTCGACTTCGTTTTTACCGTCTGCGACAACGCCGCCAAGGAAGTCTGCCCCGTGTGGCCCGGCCAACCCATGACCGCGCATTGGGGCATTCTCGATCCAGCGGCAGTTCGCGGAAACCCCGACCAGGTGGAGCGAGCCTTTCGCGAGGCCTTCTTCCTGTTAGACCGGAGAATCGGCTTGTTCCTGAGCCTTCCGCTTTCCACGCTGGATGATCTTGCGCTCAAGAAAGAGCTGAACGACATCGGCCACCAATGAAAATGAATTCGCACCGGAGGCTCGGAATCGCATGAGTACCCACGTCTCGTCCCGTCTCGGCTTCCTCGATCGCTTCCTGACGCTATGGATTTTCACCGCCATGCTGATCGGCGTGCTCTCGGGATGGGCGCTGCCCGGCGTCGTGCCTTTCCTGAATCGCTTCAGCGTAGGGACCACTTCCCTTCCCATCGCAGTCGGACTCATTCTGATGATGTATCCGCCGCTGGCCAAAGTCCGTTACGAGGAGATGGGCGAAGTCTTCCGCAATAAGAAAGTTCTGATCCTCTCGCTGGTGCAAAACTGGGTGATCGGCCCGCTCCTGATGTTTGCGCTCGCCGTTATTTTTCTGCGCGGCTACCCCGAATACATGGCGGGTCTGATCATGATCGGCCTGGCGCGCTGCATCGCCATGGTGATTGTGTGGAACGAACTGGCCAAGGGTGACACGGAATACGCGGCGGGGCTGGTGGCTTTCAACTCTGTGTTCCAGGTGCTCTTCTATTCGGTATACGCCTGGGTGTTCGTGACGAAGTTGCCGGAGTGGTTCGGCCTGCACGGCTCCGTGGTGAACGTTTCCATTCGCGACATCGCCAGGAGCGTCTTCATCTATCTCGGAATCCCGTTTCTCGCCGGGATGATCACCCGCTTCGTGCTGGTGCGCGCGCGGGGAAAGCAGTGGTATGAGAAGAGCTTCATTCCCAAGATCAGCCCCATCACGCTCATCGCGCTGCTGTTCACGATCGTGGTGATGTTCTCGCTTAAGGGCAGCTACATCGTGCGCCTGCCGCTGGACGTGGTACGCATCGCTATCCCGCTGCTGATTTATTTTGTGGTGATGTTCCTGGTGTCGTTCTACATGGGACGCAAGCTGGGAGCCGACTACTCTAAGACCGCGACCCTGTCGTTCACGGCAGCCAGCAATAACTTCGAACTCGCCATCGCCGTGGCCGTAGCGGTCTTTGGAATTAATTCCGGTGCGGCTTTCGCGGCGGTGATCGGGCCGCTGGTGGAAGTTCCCGCGTTGATTGGCCTGGTGAACGTGGCCTTGTACTTTCAGCGCCGGTATTTTGCGGAACCTGCTGGATTCGCCCAGGCCATTCCCCAACCCCTGGTCAAGGTCTGATGGAAGTCACGGTCTGCGTTAAGAATGGAATGGCCCTAAAACAGTTTCGCAGTCCCGGCGACTGCGGCCGCTGGGACTGCGAATTCTTTCGAGCCGTTCTGGGGAGGACCACTAAGACTAATAAACGTGCTCGCAGGAAGCACTCTACAAGCGGGTTCCAAGCCCGTCTGTGAGCCCAGTCATGCTTCAATGTGACGGTGGTCACATGGTCTGACCAACTCCGGCACAAGCACAAAATCGGCTTTTCTCTGCGTTCTCCGCGGCCTTCCTCCGCGATCTCGGCGGTCAAAAGCTTTGAATCGCTGAGCACGCAGAGAGGTCCCTGCAGAATTCGCCGAGAAAAGCGCTTGCTCGCACCTAAAAAAACTTTCCGTGCTTTGCCAACCTGCCGTTTCCATTTACAATCCAACAGGTTCCACCGCAACTTGGGTGGAATCGCCGCGGGGTTAACAAGAATCTAAACTGCAGGAACCCGAACCGGAATGGCCACGACAAAAACGGATCCCAAGCTGGCCACGGCGGCCAACGGCGCGAAGAAGGCCAAGTTCTACGAGGGACTGACCCGCGAGCAGCTCATCCGAGCCTATCGCCTGATGTACACCTCGCGGCGCATTGACGACCGCGAAATCCTGCTCAAGCGCCAGCAAAAAATCTATTTCCAGATGTCAGGCGCGGGACACGAAGCCATCGGCGTCGCCGCCGCCATGGCGCTGAAGCCCGGCTATGACTGGTTTTATCCCTATTATCGGGATCGCGCGCTCTGCCTGGCTCTCGGAGTGGAGCCCTACAACATGTTTCTGCAGGGCGTAGGCGCGGCCGACGATCCCAGTTCCGGTGGACGGCAGATGCCTTCGCACTGGAGCTATCCCAAGCTGCACATCGTGACCCAGTCGTCGCCCACGGGCTCGCAGATCCTGCAGGCCGTGGGATGCGCCGAGGGTGGACGCTATATCGCGCGCCATCCCAAAGCTGCGGAAGTTCCGGCGGACGCGCACGACTACCGCCGCTTCAAAACCGTCTCCTCGGAGCGCGACGAAGTCACTTATGTTTCGCTCGGCGACGGCACCTCGAGTGAAGGCGAGTTCTGGGAAGCCATGAATGCCGCCGCGCTCGGCAAGCTGCCGGTCCTGTTCTGCGTGGAAGATAACGGCTATGCGATTTCCGTCCCGGTGGAAGTGCAGACGGCTGGCGGCAGCATTTCGCGCCTGGTTTCAGGCTTTCCCAATTTTCATTTCGAAGAAGTCGACGGCACCGATCCCGTGGCCAGCTATGCCGCATTCCGGCGCGCCGCCGCGTACTGCCGCGCCGGACACGGTCCGGCCTTTGTACACGCGCACGTGATTCGCCCGTATTCGCATTCCTTGTCAGACGACGAGCGCCTCTACCGTCCTGATGTCGAGCGCGAGCGCGATGCGCAACGCGATCCCGTCACGCGCACCCAGATGTTCCTGCTGCGCGAAGGCATCCTCGACGATAAGGGCATCACTCAGCTCGAAAAAGAAGTCGAAGCCGAATTGCAGGTTGCGGTCGACCGCGCGCTGGCGGCGTTGCCTCCCGCGCCCGAGTCGGTGACGAACTTTCTTTATTCGCCCGACCTCGATGTGACCTCATCAGTTTTCGATACGCAAGCCGCAGTTTCCGAACCCAGCGCGGATGGCAAGAAGCCCGCGGGCAAGACCATGGCTGACCTGATCACGGCCACGCTGCGCGACGAGATGAAGCGTGACGAGCGCATCGTCATCTTCGGCGAAGACGTGGCCGACTGCAGCCGCGACGAATACCTCAAGCAGAAAATGGTCAAGGGCAAGGGTGGAGTCTTCAAGCTCACCTTCGGCCTGCAATGCGAGTTCGGCAACGACCGCGTGTTCAACTCTCCGCTGGCCGAGGCGGCTATCGTGGGCCGCGCGACTGGTATGGCCACTCGCGGACTGAAGCCGGTGGTCGAGATTCAATTCTTCGACTACATCTGGCCCGCCATGATGCAACTCAGAGACGAGTTGCCCACCATCCGGTGGCGCTCGAACAATGGATTCTCCGCGCCTTGCGTGATTCGGGTTGCGATCGGCGGATATCTCACCGGCGGCGCAATCTATCACTCGCAATGCGGCGAGAGCATCTTCACGCATATTCCCGGATTGCGCGTAGTCTTCCCGTCGAACTCGCAAGATGCCGCGGGCCTCTTACGCACGGCCATCCGCTGCGACGACCCGGTTTTATTTCTCGAGCACAAGCGCCTTTACCGCGAATCGTTCGGCCGCGCTGCCTATCCCGGCCCGGACTACATGATTCCTTTCGGCAAGGCGAAGGTCGTGCAGCCCGGTACCAACCTGACGGTGATCACCTACGGCGCCGTCGTGCCGCGCGCGCTGCAAGCCGCGCAAAAACTCGAGCGCGAACAGGGCGTGAAGGTGGAATTGATTGACCTGCGCAGCCTGAATCCGTTCGATTGGGAGACGATTGCCGCCTCCGTCACCAAGACCAACCGGGCCCTCGTCGCTTATGAAGACACGCTGAGCTGGGGCTACGGAGCAGAAATCGCGGCCCGCATCGCCGATCAGCTATTCGACCAGCTCGACGCCCCCATTCGCCGCGTCGCCGCCAAAGACACCTTCGTCGCCTACCAGCCCATCCTCGAAGACGCGATCCTGCCACAGCCAAATGATTTGTATCTGGCGATGAAAGAATTGGCGCAATACTGAAACGGGGATTTCTACCTCAGTCCCGGTGATCACTAGCCGACGAAGCACAACGTCCATGGATCAAATCCAAGTTTCCACTTGACATTCGCCCGCGGCTAAAACACAGTGTAGACCGTCGAAAAGCTGCCGTTGGCGCGGCTTTTGCCACACGACGCATTGATGGCATGAGGTTCTTAATCCCCCATCTTAGATCGTCCGGGCCGAACCGCAGCTAAGCGCTACCCCTGCAGAAAATCAGGCGTGGAAGGCCATGAGCATAGTCGACGGGTCCAGAGGCACATTCAGCTACCCAAAGACCACCATTTCCGGTTGGCTGTGCGAGAGCGTCTACCAAGGGCAGCAGTGCAACGGAACCTCGCAATATTGCATGAACAATTCCAGCTCGCAGGGGCAGCTGTTCTACACGCAAGTCGCTGCCGCTGGGACAACGCAACCTTTTACCATCGATCCGGTCACGACCTGCGATACGGCGGAGGGCGTCAGCGGCAGCGATGCTACAGTCCCGGGACTACAAAATGAGAATGGTTTCACCGCCATCAGCAACGACATGGTGTGGTCACAAACAACAAACCTCAACGGCTGCAAGAAGATCGGCCAGCGCTAGGCTGGGGGCTCGGAAAGAAGGAGCCAATGCTCAGACATTACGTTTGCTTCTTCACCGCAGTCGCGGCCGTGCTCTGCGTGGCAATCTTAGTTTTGCCCGCCTCAGCCCAGTTTGAGACCAGACAAATCTCCCCCCTCGCGCGGACGCCGATTTCGATTGCGCTCGCAGACTTCGATCACGACGGCAGAGTAGACCTGGCAACGGCCTGCTTCTGGACCAACCAGGTGGCGGTTTTGTTGGGCAACGGAAACGGAACGTTTCAGGTTCCTGTTTACTATCCGGTGGGACGAGCGCCAGAGTCGGTAGTAGTGGCGGACCTCAACCACGATGGGAATCCCGATCTTGCTGTGAGCGGGGAAGGCACGAGTACCGGCATTATCAGCATCCTACTCGGCAACGGAGATGGGACATTTCGCTCCGCGCCCGATGCGGTGCTTGATGCTGATCCAAGCTCCGTGGCTGTCGGTGACTTCAATGGCGACCACATTCCGGACCTGATCGTCGTGGACACGCCTTACATCAGCGTGCTTCTGGGCAACGGTGACGGTACGTTTCAGCCGCCGATCGACCTTCATTTTGCGCCCGCTCCGGTTATCGGGATTGGGGACTTCAATGGCGACGGCAAGCTGGACGTGGCGGCGGCAGTTCAGTCCGGGTTCGCCAGCACGGTGACTATTTTCCTGGGCAACGGCGACGGTACGTTTCAGCTCGGCGCCAGTTACGACATCGGGGCAGACCCCCTGTCAGTAGCGGTGGCCGACTTCCGACACGTTGGAATACTGGATCTCGCAATAGCAGACGGTTCCGGGGTTCAGATACTTCTAGGGAACGGCGACGGCACTTTTGGCCCGGCTGTCAACTATGGCGGCACGCAAGGCTTGGCGATCGCGGCTGGCGATTTCAACCGCGACGGTAATCTGGACATGGCTGTAACGGGGTTCTCCGTCATCACTGAGGTTGTTGGACTCTTGTGGGGCAACGGTGATGGAACCTTCCAACCGATGAAAACCTACGCCCTCGGAAACCAGGGAGGTGTGGCTCTGGCGGCAGAGGATTTCAACGGCGACCATCAGCTTGACCTGGCGACGCTTGGAACGCCGAGCGGGATTGTAGTACTACTGAATACGGGCGTGGTCAGCTTCTCACCTATCACCCCGCTCAGCTTTCCGGCGCAACGGGTTGGCACCACCAGCACGTCGCAAAGCGTCACCCTCACCAACACAGCCACGACCACACTAAACATCTCCTCGATCACCGAGACCAGCAGCCAATTCAACATGACGACCACCTGCGGAAGCAGCGTCGCGCCCGGAGCGAATTGCACTTTCACCGTGAGCTTTCAGCCGCAGAGCAAAGGCGGACACTCCGGCATCATTAGCATCCGCGACAGCGCTTCCACGAAACCGCAGGTGATCGAGCTGACTGGAGTTGCAACCGTGGTGAGCGTGTCGCCCGCGAAGCTGGACTTTGGTTCGCAGGCAATCGGGACGCAAAGCCAACCGCAGTCGGTGACCGTGACCAATCACGGAACCACGGCGCTGAACTTCAGCAACATTCAGATCGGCGACAATTTCGAGTTCAGGCAAATCAACAACTGCGGCACCCAGATTGCCCCGGGCGCGAGCTGCAAGATCGCAGTCACGTTTGCTCCCTTCCAACTTGGTAAAGAGGGTGGCCACCTCACCGTCAGCGACGATGGCGGTGCCAGCCCGCAAACCGTCTTCGTCAGCGGCACCGGCACCTAGCATGCTGGCACAGTACTGACGTAATCAGGCTCACCGCATCAGGCCGGGCTACAATCGCTTCCGATGGAACTCAAGCGCCTGATCTCGCACTTCACCTATCGCATCGAGCCCAAGGCCGAAGGCGGATTCATCGCGCACGCCTCCGATCCTGCCGTGCCACCGCTCGAGGCCGCCACGCGCCAGGAACTGCAACAAAAGATCCAGGCAAACATTGCAGCGGGTTTGGCCGCGGAATTTCCCGGCCTGAAGTTGCCGGCGGAAAGTGGTGGCGTCAAGTTCGCCTTCCACATCGAGCGCAAGCCCGGGGGCGGCTTCGCCATTCAATCCGCCGATCCGAACACGCCGCCGATCGAAGGCGCGACCCATCAAGACATCGAGAGCCATTTTGCGGAGAAGCTGCTGAATTTTGCAGGCAAGCACTTTCTGCCGGAATTATCAGAGGCGCTGGCGAAGCAGGGCGGTTCAGGAGACGTCCGGGTAACGGTAAACCGAAAAATAGGTTTCACCCTGAAGGCAGGCGGACATACTGTGAGTCTGGGCAGCGCGCCAAATGCTCTGCCCATGGGCTTGTCTCAATCCCAGGGCGGCACTGCTGCCAGTGCTCAGCTGGCCAAGGCGCAGACGAACGTCGATTTCGGCACCATAGACAACCGTCCCATCAGTCCCGAAAGCAACAACAGTTGGGCCGTGCTCCTGGTGCTGGCGGGAATGGTGATCCTCGGCGCTCTGACGTATCTGTTGTGGCTACGTCGCTGAGCCAATCTGTAACATCTAGCGCGAGACTGCTTCCGGCACCCGTGCAGGCTTTTCCAGAGCTGCCTCCACCTTGCCTTGGGTGAATAGCGCTCGATAGATTCCTGCGCCGAGAGCGCCGCCGATCAGAGGCGCGACCCAGAACATCCAGAGTTCCTGCAGCGCCCATCCTCCAGCGTAGAGTGCCGGGCCGGTGCTGCGCGCCGGGTTCACTGACAGATTCGTCACGGGAATGCCGACCAGGTGAATCAGCGTGAGACAGAGTCCGATCGCGATCGGGGCGAATCCCTTGGGGGCGCGGTCGTCAGTTGCGCCCATGATCACGATCAGGAAGAACGCCGTCAGCACGACTTCGGCAACGAAGCCTGCGAGCATCGAGTAGCCGCCGGGCGAGTTGGCTCCATAGCCGTTGGACGCGAATCCGGCATGGACGTCGAAGCTCGGCGATCCGCTGGCAATGATGTACAGCACACCCGCCGCCGCGACTGCGCCCGCTACCTGCGCGATTACGTAAGCCAACAAATCAGACGCCGGGAAGCGCTTGCCGACCACTAGTCCGAAGCTAATCGCCGGATTCAAATGGCAGCCCGAGATGTGGCCGATGGCGTAAGCCATGGTGAGTACGGTAAGGCCGAAGGCCAGGGCGACTCCGGCGAATCCGATGCCCACGGCCGGGAAGCCTGCGGCCAATACTGCTGCGCCGCATCCTCCAAAGACCAGCCAGAACGTTCCGAAAAATTCCGCGATTGCGCGTTTACCGATTGGCATGGGAGACCTCCTCCATTGGAACTACAGGGACGTGAACTTTGAGGCCTGAAACTTGAGAGGGCCCAAGCCTAGCACAGCGGAGCCGGAATCAGAAGAGGATTGGAAAGTGCTTTCTCGAGTGCGACTGAAGCCGCTAGGCGCGAGCTAACAACCTTCCATGCCACTTTACTCATCCATATAGCGCTCGAAGTTCCGCTTGGGAAGTGCCATTTCGTCGCTCCTGCCGGGCCTCGACTTGTTCTCCGCCCCTCTCGGTTCTGCTTCAGAACGGCATTTGATCTCACGTCACTACTCTGGGGAGGAGTACACCATGCAGTTCGCAGTAACGGGGAGGAGTCTGGTCGTTTTTCTGGGGACAGCGATTTTTGCGCTGGCAGCGATCGGGGCCAACGCACAGACGGAAACGGTGTTGCACGACTTTACCGGTTCGCCGGATGGGGCCTATCTGCAATCGAGCGCTCTATTGCCTCTAGCCGGCGCGCTTTACGGCGTGGCCGAGTTCGGCGGCGCAGACGATCACGGCATAGTTTTCAAGCTGACCAATTCGAACGGCACGTGGGACGAAACCATCCTCTACAGCTTCACCGGAGGAGCAGACGGGAGCTATCCGATTGGCGCGTTGATCGCCGATAAGGCCGGCAACCTCTACGGCGTAACCGACGCGGGCGGCTCGCAGAACGCCGGAGTCGTTTTCGAACTGAGCAATTCCGCCGGAAGCTGGCAGGAAACCGTGCTGCACAATTTCGGCTCGGGCTTCGACGGCGCCAATCCTCAGGGCCCACTGGTCTTCGACGCCCACGGCAATCTATTTGGGACTACCGTCATCGGTGGCGGCCTGAACGGCGGCACCGTTTATGAAATGACTCCCGTGAACGGCGTATGGAACGAAACCGTCCTGCACAGCTTCGGAGGTACCAACGACGGCTATCTGGTGTATGGCGGACTCACTCTCGATGCCAAGGGCAACGTATACGGCACTACGCAAGCGGGAGGCTCCAATCCCTGCATGGGCCTGGGATGCGGCATCGTGTTTGAACTGGTCGCCGCGAACGGCTGGAGTGAGAACATCATCCACCAGTTCGCCGGCGGTTCGGATGGAATTAATCCCAACTCAAAACTGGTCGTGGATAAGAGCGGCAACCTGTATGGCTCGACGGCCTACGGCGGAGGCCGGGGTCAGTGTGCTGCGGGAATTGAAACCACCACTTGCGGAACGATTTATGAACTCTCGCCCGGCAGCAATGGCACGTGGACCGAAAGAATTCTGCATCGCTTCACCGGCGGGACCGGCGGCAGCGAGCCTGACTCGCCCCTTACGTTGGACAGCGCGGGTAATCTCTACGGCGAGACCGCGCAGCTCGGCTCCAATAACGGAGGCTTGTTCCGCCTGAGTCCCCAGGTTGGAGGAGGCTGGGCATTCAAGTTGTTCTTCACCTTCGATGGCGCCAACGGAGCCAATCCGGAAGGCGGCGTGCGCATTGTCGCCGGCACCATCTATGGAACAACCATTTATGGCGGCTCTCAAGGCCAAGGTGTGGTCTTCTCCTTTAAGCCGTAAATCACGCGGCCACGGATTCACACAGATTCTCACGGATAAACCAGATTGATTTTCTGGATTTATCCGTGAGAATCCGTGAAATCCGTGGCCGGTTTTTCTTTGAAGGCGCGGGTTGCTGACGGCCGGCAGGCAACTGCTTTATTCTGAGATGGCATGATTCGGACCCGCCGCGCTTTTGACCCGCACTCGATCCAGTTGGTGATCTTTGATCTCGACGGCACGCTGATCGATTCCCGTCTTGACCTGGTGCACTCGGTCAATGCCGCGTTGCGCCATATCGAACGGCCGGAATTGCCCGACGACGTCATCGCCAGCTACGTGGGCGACGGCGCTCCGATTCTGATTCAGCGGGCGCTCGGCGGTGAAGCCGTAGACGAGGCACTGGTGCGCAAGGGACTGGAATTCTTTCTGTCGTATTATCGCGAGCACAAACTGGACCATACCACGGTCTATCCGGGGATTGCGGCGGCGCTGGCGGCGATTCAGCAATCTGGCAACGGTGTGCCGCGCAAAATGGCGGTGCTCACCAACAAGCCGGTGAATCCTTCGCGCGCGATCGTGGAGGCGCTCGGCTTGGGAAAATATTTTTCGCAGATCTATGGCGGCAACAGCTTTCCGACCAAAAAGCCCGATCCCGCCGGCGCGCTCCGCTTGCTTGCCGAGAGCAACCTGCGTCCCGAGCAGGCGGCAATCGTTGGCGACTCGCACGTGGACGTGCGCACTGGACGCAACGCCGGCTTGTGGACGGTCGGTGTGAATTACGGCTTCGCGCCGCACACCCTCGAGGGCGAACCTGCCGATGTGATGGTGGATCATCCTTACGAGCTGGCGACAGTGTTCCAAAAACAGACCCCCTAGCTGTCAAGCCCCTTTCGATCCCCGCTGCACCATCCGCAGTGCGGTCAGGCTTCAAACGGGTGAGAGCACACGTACTTAGAAGATTAATGTCCTGTGATAAATATTGCTTCTATGTACATGTAAATACAGTACTTAAATATGCTCATTAAATCGATTTAACTTGCCCTCTGCGGCCCTTCACTTGTGCCACGACCTCAGCGTCGTCCCAAAGTCTTATTCCGTCAGAACGGTCAGCGCAATCGCCGCGCGGCCTATTTCTTGTCTCGACCGGATCACAGTTCGCGCGTCGCCATAGGCTACACTGCAGTGACCTCCGCGAGGATGATTAGCGAATGAAGCCCTCCGATCCCGTCCACGAATTCAGCGGCAAAGAACTGCGCAAGCTGCGGAGTATGAAGAATTCGTACGGCATTCAAAAATTTCTCGACGACATGCCGTATCACCTCGAAGACACGGCTTGGTCGCCGCGAAAGGTGCTGGCCGAGGAATCGGCGCATTGCCTGGAGGGCGCAATCTTCGCCGCAGCCGCATTGCGAGCCAATGGCTATCCCCCACTGCTGCTGGATTTCGAAGCCGACCACGACACCGACCACGTGATCGCGGTTTATCGCGAGCATGGCTGCTGGGGCGCGGTGGCAAAATCGAATTACACCGGATGCCGCTGGCGCGAACCCGTCTATCGCACCCTGCGCGAACTGGCGCTCAGCTACTTCAACATTTACTTCAACCTGCGGCGTGAGCGCACGCTGCGCCGGTATTCCCTTCCCGTCAACCTCAAGCGCTTCGACTCGCAGCACTGGATGACCACCGACCAGCCGGTGTGGTTCATCGTCTATCACCTGTTCGAGATCAAGCACTATCCCTTGATGACGAAAACGCAGGAGAAGCGGTTGCATCGTGTAGATGAGCGGCTGTTTCAGGCCGAGTGCTTAGGCAAGGCACACAAAAGCAAGCCTTAGATTCGGGCTAAAGTTCAGGCGCTCTGGTGCCGATGGTTCTCACAGGGCGGAAGCCCCTCCACTCGCGCAATGAACCTTCGCAGCGAATTCGCAACTAGTTCGACTGGCCTGGGCGTGGACGCCCGCCGCCATCCGCGTTACAAGCTGCACGTGGGGATTTGCGTGTACGCGCGCGATTCCGAAGTGGTGCGGGGACACACCGTGGACATCAGCGAGTCGGGCATTTCCGCCATCCTGCCCATCGAGGTCCCCGTCGCCGAGGTAGTTCGGCTGGAGTTTACCCTGCCTACTGGAGAGGTGGACATTCACGCCATGGTGCGACAGCGCAATGCGTTCCGGTATGGCTTCCAGTTTGTAGAATCCAGTTCGGCGCAGGATCTGATCGGACGCACCTGCCGCCAACTCGCCGTCAAGCAGGCCAGTTCTGCGTGCGAATGATTGGCCGTCCTTGATCACTCGTTCCGCAGTGCCGTCATTGGCTCCACGCCTGCGGCACGCCGCGCCGGGACCGCCGTCGCCAGCAGTGCAGCCAAGCCGAGCATCAGCGCCGCTAGCGCGAGCATGACAGGGTCCCACGGCTTCACGCCGAACAGTTGATTGGTC
>Ga0209166_10002733_pt1 | contig 13076 bp, 12 predicted proteins | sample Coa_R1_3_FD_187151 | JGI IMG/M metagenome (GOLD analysis project Ga0209166, IMG submission 187151) | Surface soil microbial communities from Centralia Pennsylvania, which are recovering from an underground coalmine fire - Coalmine... | ecosystem: Environmental > Terrestrial > Soil >... | reverse complement strand
CCAGTGCGGCCTGAAGTCCACCAGGCCGAAACGCGATAGGTATATTCAGCAGCCATTGTTCAGACTCCTGGCGCTCCCAGTGCGCCCTTCCCCACTCAAGACGACAGCGTGAAGATCACCGTGATCGTGGTCTCAACTTCGACCGGTGTGCCATTCAGCAAGTACGGTTTGTAACGCCATTTTTTCACTGCATCTAAGGCGGAGGGCACCAGCATCGGGTGGCCGCTCACGAGTTGCAAGTTCGTGATCTGGCCGTTGGTGTCGATAACCGCGCTGAGAACTACCTCGCCCTGCACACGAGCGGCCCGGGCCAGGGGAGGATAGGTTGGCTCCACGCGCTGAATCAGCAGGCCCTTGGTGACCCCTTGCGAGATCCGCACGCGTTGCGGGACGGTCGGTATGAATTTCGGAACCGCGGCATTGTTCGCCGCGCTGACGATACCGCCGATGACGCCGCCTAACTGTCCGCCTGGAATTCCACCCGGGACGCCGCCAACGACTCCACTGCTGGCCATGACCGGCGGCGGCGCCTCTTCTTCCTTAATCATCTGCACCTTTTGTGGAATCTTGGTTGGGGTGCGCAGCTGTCCGGTGTTGAGCATGTCGGTCTGGATCTGTTTGACGACTCGCACTGGCTCGGCTGCGGCCGGCGGCGGTGGGGGTGGCGGCGGCGGAGGCGCCACCAGGAACGTCAGCAGTTGAGCTTTGGGCAGATCTTCAGTGAAGAGCAGGGGCATGACCAGCATGATGCCGATGGCTACGCAATTGAAAATAAAAGAGGTAGTGGTCGCGAGCGCCTTGCGTTTCCGTTGCGGCCCAAATTCCAGCAGGCTGTCGGAGAACATCATCCGCGGCGCGTAGGTTGGCGCGGCCAGATCCTTCCGGGGCAGTACTGCCGCCGCTGGGCGACTTGCCGGCTTGATTTCTCTGACCTCTGGCTCGTGGACGTCGATGGTGCCCATTTGAGACCTCCCTGCCTCCTAGATGACTGGCATTGCGTCGGACCAGCGGCTCAGCGGACTTATCCCGCCGCTCCAAGCACATCTTCATCGAACTGGTAACTCCAGCAAATGGCGCGCGTCACGGTTGATCGTGATCGCAATCACGGTTTTGGAGTTCAAGTGCAAACTTAAGTAACAAAAGGGATGAAAGTGGCGGAAGAGGCCGGATTGATACGCAGGTGCGTGCCGGCGGCAGAGGCGAACAAGAAGCAGAACTCAAGCTTTGGTTCAAAGGGCGAATGCGGTTGCTCGGAGGGCGGGAGAATCAATCGCCCAGATGCAAGGATTGCATCCGGGCGATCGCCGGGGCTTGAAAAGACTACGGTGTGATGACGAATGCGACGCCGGAATCCGTCGAACCTCCTCCGATCGAGGCGGTGCCGAAAATTTGGGAGGAAGTCAGGGTGAGTCCGCCAATCGGAAATGCTCCATCGGAGCCGTCGGTGAAATTGTGCAGCACGCGGATGCCCCATGAGCCGCCGGAGAGTGGGACCAGTTTAAAGACGGTGCCGTGCGAATCGGCGCCTCCGTATTCGGTGACGGCATACAAGTTTCCCGACCTATCGAGAGCAGGCGGACCAATCGGGCCGAAGCCGTCGGCTCCGAGGAACGCGTGCAGAACGGTCTCGCTCCAGCTGCCGTCGCCCCGGTTGGATAACTTGAACAGAACGCCGCAGCCACCGCTGCATGGGTCCAGGTGGCCGCCTCCCTGGGTCGTGCCGTACAGATTTCCGTTGGCGTCCCATATGAGCTCTGAGTTCGGATCTTCGCCGTCGGGTCCGGTGAAGTTGTGAATGACGCTTTCGGTGTAGGTGCCGTCACCGTTCGGAGTGAGTTCGTAAACCGCGCCTTTGCCGTTCACGCCGCCCGATTGCGCCACGCCGTAGATAGTTCCGTTGCTGGCGAAAACGACGCTGCCGGCGGGCAGATTCGGATCGGGCCCGAGATATTCGCCGGTGAAGCTGTAAAGAATGGTTTCGGTCCATCCATCGCCGCCGGAGCTGAGGCGAAAGACGGTTCCGCCGTTGTCATCGCCGCGTCCAAAGACGGCTCCGCCCAGTTGCGTGGTGCCGTATAAATTCCCGGCACTGTCAAAGATCATCCCAGCCTGAGGGTCCCAGCCATCGAAGCCGTTGCCGAAGCTGTGAATCACGGTTTCCGTCCAGCCGGTTGCCGTGGGGCTCAGTTCGAATGCTGTGCCTCCGTCGTCGTAGGCGCCACCCCCTGCGGTGGTGCCGTACAGATTCCCAGCTCGATCGAAAACGAGCGAGGACACTGGAATCGCGCCGTCGGGACCGCTGAAGCTATAGAGAATCTTCTCGGTCCAGCTTCCGTCGGAATTCGGCGAGAGTTCAAAGACGCATCCCTGGCCGTTGGCACCACCGAATGATGCGGTTCCGTAAAAGTTCCCGTGCGCATCTTGAATCAGGCGGCGCTCCGGCCCGGAGCCATCAGGAGTGTTGGTGAAAGTGTGGATTACTTTCAGTACAGGTGCGGCGACTGCGATGTTGACGGAAAAGACAAAGGCTGCGAACACACTTATGCCACGCGATAAATGAGTCAGAAACACGATGGATCCCTCCCGGAATCAGGCGAGCGCAATAGAGATTCGCGGTGCCGGGAAAAGGTTGGTGGACCGAATGTTAAGGTTTGGCTTCGAGGTCGACCATTTTGATGGGCAGGTCCCAATGAGCATCGAGAATTTCGAAGCGGCGCTGCTCTTCTTTCTGGTAAGTCTCCTGGTCGGGCCAAAGCTGCTTTTTCAGCGCCTCTTCGTCGAAGGCTTCATTCGCGACCGTGGCATTCTTGAACACGATGGTGACGCGGTAGTCCCAGCGGCCGTCCTCCGTGGTGTGATAGCGGGGTTGGTCCATCCAGACCTTGAGCATGCGGCCCATCTCGACTTCTTTCTTCAGCAGCGGATAGTGATTCTTCTTGAAGAGTTTGAGGAATTCGTCGGCGTGTCCCCACTTGGCTTTGTAGTAGTACTCGACTACGAAGGGATGGTCGGAGGCGGTGGATGACTGGGAGAGCACACCGATCGGTAAGAAAATAGCAAGAATTGTCAGAAGAAGTAGCGTGCGGCGCATAGTCGACCTCAGTTTTAGGGCTTAGACTCCGCGATCTTGATTCCCTCTGGCTTCGCAAATACCTTTGGATCGAACGAGACCTGACCAAATCCGCTGTACCAAACTATTTCGCCGTTCTCTCCACGCACGCGTCCCACAGCAAGAGGTCTCTCCGGTGTTCCATAGGTAAATAGCGCTAGTTTCGAATTTCCAATTTTAACTTGGTATTGCGTTGTCTGTTTTCCCTGAAGGACGGAGCCTTCATGCGGCGTTGCTCCTTTGCTCTTGAAGAATTCCATCTCAATCCCGAACTCAAGGCCTGAGGTGTCCTTTTCTGGATCATCGGCAAATATAGGCAGGTGACAGTTGAAGGTCGGGCCCGGATCAATAATGTGACGACCTGTTTTGTTCGTCAGATTAACAATCCAAGCGTCAGGCTCATTGACTATCAGGAGGCCATGTACGCCGTGCTCGGCATCCTCTGCCTCCTCAACCCTGCAGTATCGGGTTCCAGCACGGTATGTCACCTTCGGCTTGGTCGCGAAGCTTCCTGCAGGAATATCTGGTCCCTGCAGGACAGTCTCAATCTTCGTCATCGTTTTGGGAGTGACCTGAGCGCAACAGAAGCTGGTGAGCAGCAAGACGAGTGCGATACGCATTACCATGGTGACCGCAAGTTTAGCACCGCCACGGCTAGTTCCTTCTTCCACCTTGCTAAACGGTGCGACTGGTAGGTTGAGAGGGTTGCCTTCCAATTCGGTTCTGCCAGTGACTCCACACAAACCAGATCGCGGCGGCGACGATTACGACTCCAATCACCGCGTCGAACTTGTGGAAATACTTGCCTAGCTCGCGCCAGTTCTCTCCGAGCTTCTCTCCGAGATACGCGAGGCCCAGACACCAGGGCCATGATCCGAGGAAGGTGTACAGGTGGAAGCGGCCGCGGGGCATGCGGGCGATTCCGGCGGGCAGGGCGATGAAGGTGCGGACCACGGGGAGGAGGCGGGCGACGAATACGGCGAGGTATCCCCAGCGCGCGAAGAAGCGGTCGGCCCAGTCGAGCTCGCGGCGGCCCATCAGGATCCAGCGACCGTAGCGCTCGACCAGAGGGCGTCCACCGTAGGATCCGATCTCGTACGCCAGCAGCGATCCTACATTGCATCCGATCGCGCCTACGGTCGCTACCCAGAGCAGCTTGAACGTGCCCTGATATACGAGGTATCCGGCGAAGGGCATGATGAGTTCGGAGGGCAACGGGATGCAGGCGGACTCGATCGCCATCAGGATCATGATTCCGGCATACCCGGTCACAGCGATAATCTTGCTGATGAAGACGAAGAGGATAGCGAGGATCTTTTCAGTCATAGAGCGGTGGTTAGTGGCCGGTGGTCAGTTGTCAATCAAACCTTCAGGGTTGTCGCGGAAGGCGACTTCCAGTGTAGCGGAAATTCAAGGATGGACGTCAACGGTGCGAACTGGCCACTGATCACTGATCACTGCTTTTAGAACGAGCCTTCCTGGGTGAAGGCGTAGCCGGGCAGCGTGGCGCCTTGAGGGCCTTTGGCGACCTTGATACGGACTGTGGGCGCGTCGGGGGCGGTGATGCCGGCGGGGCGCAGCATGGCGTATTGGGTGAAAACTTCGTTGTAGACCTTGGTGACGAGATAGTCCTGGCCATCGGTTTCGCTGCGCCAGACTTGTCCGAGCTGGATGGAGTTGACTGCCACGGGTGTGTTCCTGATTTCTGAAGTAATTCCAGAGTATCGGGGAGCGAGAGGTGCGTCAATTGGCTGGCAGGTTACGGAGGGGCATGGTATGAGGGACGGGGTCAGGAGCCAGAAGTCAGGTTCGTGAATCGCAGGTGAGGACCTTGTTATCATGGCGGCATCGTCGAGCAGCAAGAAAGGAGCTTCATGCCGCGAGGAGTTGTGCCTCGTCAGCCAGCGCGAACCGGGCGCCAGGACAAAGTTCGTGCGGGAAGTTATGCCGGTGCCAATCGGGGGAAGAGTGCGAGTCCGGCGCGGCCGCCTAAATCTGGAGGCGTGCCAGGGCGGGCAAAACCGGCAAGTGCTGCGAAGGATAAGTACAATCCCATCGCTCCGGAGCGGGTGGCTGAGATTCTGAAGCGGCTGAACGATCTTTATCCCGATGTGACTTGCGCGCTGACCCACGCCAGCCCCTGGGAGCTTCTGGTGGCGACGATTCTTTCGGCGCAGTCGACTGACGTGAATGTGAACCGGGTGACGCCTGAGTTGTTCCGCAAGTATCCCACCGTGGAGGCATTTGCGGCGCTTGCGCCCGAGCAACTGGAACGGGATGTGCGCTCGACTGGATTCTTCCGCAACAAATCGAAGTCGGTGGTCGGGGCGGCGAAGAAGATCGTTGCCGAGTTCGGCGGGCAGGTTCCGGACGAGGTCGAAAAGCTGCTCACACTGCCGGGGGTAGCGCGCAAGACGGCCAACGTGGTCCTCGGGACATGGTTCAAGAAGGCCGAGGGCGTGGTAGTGGACACGCATGTGCATCGCATCTCCCGGCGACTTGAGCTCACGAAGGAAAATGATCCGCAGAAAATCGAGCAGGATCTGATGAAGATTATCCCACGGGAGCGCTGGATACTGTTCTCGCACCAGATCATCTGGCACGGGCGCAAGCTGTGCATCGCGCGCAAGCCCAAGTGCGCGGAGTGCGCGCTGGAAAATATCTGCCATGCCGGGGATAAGACGTGGAGCACCGTGGAGATGCATAAGGGCGCTAAGGCCTAGAACGATCCTGTATAATGGTCACTGGAGTGACCACATGAGGATCAGCTCTGTCCGGGAGTTTCGCGATCGGGCTACAACTTTGCTACGGTCGGAAGACCCAATTCTGGTGACCAGGCGCGGCCGTGTAGCCGGCGTATTTCTTCCCTGGCGACAGGCCGAACTACCAGTGGACCTTAGGCGTGAGCTGTTTGCTATGCTGACCGCCGATATTGCACGTCAACTCAAGAAAAAGCGGGTTACGGAAAAAGAGATTCTTAAAGATTTCGCTGAGTGGCGAAAGAATCGCCGTGAAACTCGCCGCCGACGCTAACGTTTTGCTGGCAGCGGTCATGGGGGGCCGCGCCAAACTGATCCTGAACCATCCTCAGGTCCAGGAAGTACTCACGACTGAGCACACGATAGCCGAGGTCGAGGAATATACCTCAGTGCTGGCCCAGAAGAAACGCCTTCGTCCCGACTTACTGCTGCTGGCCGTCGCTGCGTTACCAATCGCTGTCGTGGAGAGTTCAGCGTATTCCAAGAGCTTGGCGGAAGCCAGGAAACGCATTGCACATCGCGATCCTGAAGATGTCGAACTTCTAGCGCTGGCGCTTGAATATCGGATTCCGCTGTGGTCCAACGATCGCGACTTTGAAGACGTTCGCGTTGAGCGGTTTACTACTGAAGACTTATTGCGTCAACTGGGAATCATCCGATAATCGCTCGCTCTGCTAGACTCGATTTTTGCAGCTTCTGCATAGGAATCCATGCACCGCCTTATCTTCTCTGCTGTTGCCATTCTCTTGAGCACTGTGGCTGAAAGTGCCGCACAAACTTTGCCTGTGCCGCAGGCCGTTACCAATCCCAAGCAGATTTCGGCTAAACCGAACGCCGACGTTGAGCCGCGCGGTTTGACCATTGAAAAACTGTTCATGACGCGGCAGATCGGCGGGTCGTCCTGGTCGCCGGACGGTAAGAGCGTCGCATTCATCTCGAATATGAGCGGGCGCAATAATGTGTGGATCGTCCCGGCGGACGGCGGATTTCCGGTGCAACTGACGGTGAGCGATCAGCGGCAGACGTCGCCGGCATGGTCGCCGGATGGCAAGTGGATCGCTTACGAGTCCGACTACGACGGCGACGAGCAGTGGGATATTTTTCTGGTCTCGCCGAAGACCGGGAAAGTCGTCAACCTGACCCAGACACGCGAGATTGCGGAACTGAATCCGACGTGGTCGCCGGATGGGCGATATCTGGCCTATGAGGTGAAGCCGAAGACTTCGGCGGCCTACGAGATCGACGTGTACGACATGGTCCTGCGCGAGGTCAAACACCTCACGGCCAATACCCCGCAGGACAAGGGAAACATCGATCCTATCTGGTCGAAAGACGGCAAGTTTGTCGCCTACACGCAGGTGCAGGCGAAGGGGACGGACTCGAACATCTTTGTTGCCTATGTCGCGAGTGCGACAAGCACGCTGCTGACGCCGCACAAAGGAGAGCAGCAATTTGCGGCCGATGATATCTCCCCGGATGGCAAGCGTCTTCTGATTACGTCGAACGCGGAGAATGGCTACGACAATATCGGGCTGCTGGAAATCGCCACGAAGAAAATCCGCTGGATCACGAATGACAAGTGGGAGATCAGCGGACATAATTTCTCTCCCGACGGCAAACAGTTCGTATTCAGCGCCGACGTTGACGGGGACGAAAATATCTATCTGCACGACTTGGCGACTGGAAAATCCAACGAACTTGCGATTGCGAAGGGCGTGAACGAGCCTGCGGGCGGACACCACGCGTTCAGCCCGGATGGTACGAGGCTGCTTTATTACCACAACGGGCCGACCGCGCCCAACGATCTTTGGGTTTATCGAGAGGCCGGCGGGAAGTCGCAGCAGATTACCAATTCGCTGGTCGCCGGCATTCGTTCGCAAGATCTGGTTGAGCCGTATCTCGTTCACTATCCCAGCCGCGATGGCAAATGGACGATCTCCGCATTTCTTTACGTGCCCTACAACATGGCGCGCAATGGGCAGAATGCGGCCATCGTTTACATTCACGGCGGGCCGACGTCGCAGACCATGAATTCGTTCAACCGGTTCGTGCAGTTTGCGGTGAACCAGGGATACATGGTGCTGGCGCCGAATTATCGCGGTTCGACCGGCTACGGCAAGGAGTTCCAGCAGGCGAACCTGTTCGACATGGGCGGCGGCGATTTACAGGATGTGCTGGCGGGCGTGGACTGGATTAAGCAGACGGGGCATCTCGATCCCAAAAAGATTGCCGTGATGGGCGGCAGCTACGGCGGATATATGACCATGATGGCCGTGACCAAGGCGCCGGAAGTGTGGGCGGCGGGCGTGCCGATCGTTCCGTTCGTGAACTGGTTCACCGAGATCGAGAATGAAGATCCGGAGTTGCGCCAGGGCGATCTTGCGACCATGGGCGATCCGGTGAAGAACAAGGCGCTGTGGGAAGAGCGGTCCCCGATCAACTTCATCGATCAAATCAAGGCTCCGCTGCTGTTGCTAGCGGGCGGGCACGATCCGCGCTGCCCGAAGTCGGAGGCGCTGCAGGTGGTGGACGCAATCAAGAAGCGCGGCGGCACGGTGGATTACAAGATTTACGAGAACGAAGGACACGGCTTCGCGCGCGTGGAAAACCAGATTGATGCCTACAAGCGCGTAGCGGATTTCCTGCTAGCGCACGTTGTGCCGGCGGATTGCGGCTGCTCGCTGACGCAGTGAAGCACCGAGCGGACTGCGTCGCAAAGTACGCATCAGTGCTCACGTTCTTGGCATCCCGTATTTCCTGTCTCATTTTCCACAGACCCCTGTACTAACGTGTGCGATTCCGCGCATTTTTTGATCTTCCATCAACATGGTTTTCGGTTAGACTCCACCCACCGCAAGACAAATTCCTCTTCCTGAAAGACCCTTGTGCATCTGTGTCATGCGCAAGTGGAGCAAGTGCACGTTTAAAAGCGGGGGCTTTTTATGTATTTCAAGCGCTTCGGGAGAAGTGTGCCTGCTGCCCTTGTGTGCCTGATCGCGGCCGCAACGGCGCTGGCGCAAGTGCCTTCATCGCAGCATGTGGTGTTGGTGATTGACGAGAACTCAAGCTACAGCAACGTCACGTCGAACATGCCCTGGCTGGTGGGGCAAGGCAAAGCCAATGGCTATGCGACGAATTACCAGTCGGATAACGGCGGCTCGCTGCTGGATTATCTGTGGCTGGCTTCGGGCAGTTGCGAGTCGAGCGCGAATTGCACTCTGCCGAGCGGCAGTCACAACTTCAACTGCAACGGAAACGATTGCTATTATCCGGGCACTAGCACGAGCGATCCCATCACCGACGACAACATATTCCGCGAACTGAATAATGCCAAAATTTCGTGGAAGGTTTACGCCCAGTCTTATTCGGCGGCGGGCGGGACGGTTACAACCGGGGACAACGCCAAAGGCACGGCCTACTACCGGCGCCACAACGGCGCGACGTGGTATAGCGACATTCTCAACAACGTGGATAGCTCGTCCAAGAACGTTGTCGATTTGTCGCAGTTGACAACGGATCTGGAGAACGGAAATCTGCCGCGGTTCATGATCATCGTTCCGGACGGCAACCACGATGCGCATGATTGTCCGGTGGGCATGTCGAGTTGCAGCGAGGCGCAAAAATTGGCCGCGGCGGACTCGTTTCTCAGCAGCACGCTCGATCCCGTGCTGAATACGGCGGACTTTCAGCCGGGAGGCACTGGACTGCTGGTCGTGACATTCGACGAATGCGGGGGCGGCACCAACAGCGGCTGCGGGGCGTCGGTCTACACGGCGCTGATCGGGCCGCAGGTGAAGCCGCACACTGCCTCGTCCGTTCGCTATAAGCACGAGAACGCGCTGCGCACGATCCTCGATAGCCTGGGAATCAAGAACTATCCCGGAGCATCGGCGACAGCGGCTGACATGTCCGACTTTTTCACCACGACCGGGAGCAAGCCGCAGGTTGTGATCAGTTCACCCGTGGGTGGCGCATCGTTGAGTTCTCCGCTCGAAATCCAGGCCTCGGGATACGGCACCTCCGGGCACACGATCACCGGGTGGTGGGTGTACGTGGACAGCGTGGCGACGTACAACGGCGGCGCAGTATCGGCGATCGATCCGAAGATCACGATGAAGACCGGCACGCATTCGGTGATGGTGCGAGCCTGGGATTCTTCGGGCGCGTACGGCGATCAGACGATCACAGTAAAGGTGGCCGCCCTCAACCCGACGGTTTCCGTGATCACTCCCGCGAACAATGCCGCGGCGGGTTCGCCGGTGAGTGTGCTGGCTTCGGCCTCGCCCACTGCGGGGCAGACGATTACCGGCTGGTGGGTCTACGTGGACGGAGTCGGAAAATACAATGGCGGAGCGGTGAACACGATCAGCCCGAAGGTTTCCATGTCGAAGGGGACACATTCGGTATTGGTGCGGGCATGGGATTCGTCGGGCGCGTATGGATCGCAGACAGTAAATGTGACGGTGGGCAGCGACCCGGCAGTGGCAGTGTCGACGCCGTGGCCGGGTTCCAACGCGACCTCGCCGATTACCGTGAAGGCTTCGGCGACGGCCAGCAGCGGACGGTCGATCACGGGTTGGTGGGTGTATCTGGATGGAGTCGGAAAATATAGCGCTGGATCGGTCACCTCGATCAACACCAGCATTTCCGCGTCCACGGGGTCGCACACGATCCTGGTGAGGGCATGGGACTCGGCGGGCGCCTACGGGGATCAGACGTTTACCGTGGATGTGCAGTCGGTGGCGGTGAACGTCAGCACTCCACTGACGGATGCGGCGGTCACTTCTCCGGCGAATATCGTGGCGAGCGCATCATCGTCCCACTCGATCACAAGCTGGAATATTTACGTCGATTCGGTCAGTTCGTACGTTCAGGACTATGGCAGCTCCATTAATGCCAATCTGGCGCTATCGGCCGGCACGCACTCGGTGCTGGTGCGGGCGTGGGACAGCACAGGAGCGTACGGGGATGAGACGATCACGCTGACGGTTCCGTAAGAAAGGCGACGGCGTCGCCTTAGCGGATAAATTCCCGGTTCTGCGCCGCTCCGCAGGCCGGGAATTGAAAGCTACTGCTCTTTCTGCCCGGCGGTGAACACGGTCCAGGGACCGGCTTTCATATCGCGCAGCAGGGGCTTTTGCCAGGAGTATTCGGGATGGTGCTCCAGGAACTGGTCAGCCAAAAAATCTTCGCCGCAAGGATGCCCTGCGCGGGCTACAAAGCTCATCTTGGCGGCCATGGCGCTGTCAGCGGCCTTGCCCTGCACTGCGCCACCCGGATCGTAGGCATCCCAGCCCCACTCTTTGACGCCGCGGGCTGATGTGTCCACGTGTCCGCAGAGCGACCGCTCGTCGGCCTGCTGCTTCTTTTCGAAGCTGTCGAAATGGTCAGAAAGAAACTGCTCGGCAAGGTTGACGTCGATCTTTCCTTTCGACTGTTGCATGATTTCTTCCGCGCGATAGTGGCGGGCGTTGGGCGATGAGGACGCGTCGTTGGGATCGAAGCCGCTGGTCTCGTCTTTGATCAGCTTGGGGTCGCGGGCGAAATTGGAGCTGACGAAATATCCATCTTTTGTGCGCCAGAGCGGAGTGTTCTTCAATCCGAGCTCGAGGTAGGCGATCTCCCCGGTCTTGCGGTCGCCGATCAGCCAGTCGTTGGCGTATCCGCCATTGTTCCCTTCTTTGATGATGCGGACGTAATCGTCAATGCTGTTGGCGTATTGCATGGCTTTTCGCGAGCGCATGAACTCGGGCTTGCCGTTAGGGTCCCAGCCCTCGAACTGGGTGATGGTAGTTTCGGTGATCATGATCCCTGCCGAGTTGATGCCGAAGTCGTCATCGCTGGTGATGACGCCGGGGTAGCCGTCCATCAGGATGCGGTTGCCGTGTTCAGGATGGATATCGAAGATCACGACCCAGCGCTCGCCGGCGAGGTAGCTGGTCCAGTTGTTGTGGGCGATCACGATCTCGTGATCTTTGGTCATGCTGCCGGTGGCGATGAAGGCGCTGCAATTTCCGGGAGCTGCGAGCTTGGGGTTTTTTGCAGACTTGTTCTGCTTGTTCAGCCAGGGAAGGTAATAGTCCATGACTTCTTCGAAGGCGTTGAGCGCCACGATGTCATATAAGTCGAAATCGACGCCGTGGGCTTTCACACCGTCGGCGATGCCCTGCAATTCCTGCTGGTATTCCTTGTCAAGATGCGGCCAAAGAACCTTTTCGGCCGTTGTGCGGTAAAACTGCCAATCACGCTGCGACTGGTGAGTGTCATACAACTTGATGGCGGCGAAAGCGTCGGCGATCTCGGGAGCCAGCAGATACCCGTGCTGGTAGCCGATTTCCGAGGGAGAGCCCTCGAGGTGAATGTAGGTCCAGCCGCCCTGTTGGAAACGGTAGGCCTTCTGCAAGCGGGCGTCCTGCGGTTTGGTGCTGGCAAAAAGCGTGCAGGTTAGAAATACCAGTGCGAAGACGGACGCGCTATGCGACAGCTTGTTTCCCATGAGTTCCTCGATTTTCGTTGCTGCCGGAACATTCTAGCTGAAACTCGTTGCGGCCATGGCTCGCACGAGATTGTCCGGCCAGTTTGGCTAGTGGGTTGGCGTTTGGATTAAAGCTTTTGGCTGTCTCGGTTTGGCCGGCGGTGGCGGCGAGACGCCGCCACGACAGCCGCCGGGACGGCCGCGCTACGGGCCGAGGTGGGATTGGGGAGGCGGGTGCTGGGTTTTCAGATATCGGTGCGCTGCTCGGGGTGGCGGATTAGATACCAGCAGGGTGGAGAGCCGGAGTGCGGGAACAGCGCATTGACACAGGGTTCGGGCTGGGGTGGCTCGAAGATGAATTGGGTTTTGCCGTTCTTTTGCGCAACGGCGTAGTAGTGGCTGACGGTTACCGATCCGTAGGCGCTACGGTTGAGGGCGAGGCGAATGTGAAAGATCGAGAAGTCCACGCCAAAGGCCAGGATCGCCGCAGCCAGGATGCTGAGCAGCGTAGCGCGGAAGATTCGGCGCAGCCTTTCCCTCAGATTGGGCGGGGGAGGAGTGCTCACGACGCGGCATTATAAGCCCGAAATCACCGATCTAAATACGCCATTCGTTGTCGGTAGCAAGTTAAAATGTCCGGTTTTTGTAGCAAGTGAAATGTCCGGTTTCAAAGTTGTGCCCTCGCCGTTCGGATGGGGTTGATTTTGGGGATGGGGTTGCAGGGGAAGGGGGC
>Ga0209166_10002732_pt1 | contig 13078 bp, 9 predicted proteins | sample Coa_R1_3_FD_187151 | JGI IMG/M metagenome (GOLD analysis project Ga0209166, IMG submission 187151) | Surface soil microbial communities from Centralia Pennsylvania, which are recovering from an underground coalmine fire - Coalmine... | ecosystem: Environmental > Terrestrial > Soil > Unclassified... | reverse complement strand
CCGCGCTGGCCGCTCGATCGGGTGGCGAAGACGAGGGAGCCTGCGGTCGGGCAGGCGGCGCAATCGTAATTCCGCTTGCTGCTACACCAACTCCAGCCGGAGTTGCCGGCCGACGAGGTGGGCAGCCCTTTGCAGGGTCTCCACCGTCACATTTCCCTTCGCCTGGAGAATACGGTCGACTTGCGCGCGGCTCGTGTTCATGAGCTCGGCGAGACGCGTCTTGCTGATGCGTTTCCGCTTCATCTCCTGGCTGAGTTGCCAGGCCACGACGCGGGTGGCAGCTTCGGCTTTGGCAGTCTCTCGGATTCCCTCTTCGTCGAGGAAGTCTTCGAGTGTCGATCCCCAATGCGGATTTTTTCGCCGCTTGCTCATTGCATCATCTCCTTCATCCGCCGATGCGCAAGCGCGATCTCTGAGGGCGGAGTTTTCTGAGTCTTCTTGATGAAGCCGTGTACGACGCCGACGCGGCCTTCTGTGACAAAGAATACAAGCCGCGCAATCCGGTTGCCGGTGAGCTTGCTGCGCAATTCCCACATCCCCGAACCCAGCGATCGGCACAATGGCATGCCAATGGGCCAACCCACCTGGACCGTAGCCAGATCCGTGATGATGCGTCGATCTTCGGCAGACAGACTGCGCAACCAATCCCTTACGGGCTCGGCGCCGCCAGCAGTGCAGTAGAAGACAACCGGTATTTCTGCCAGGCGATCACCAGCCATTTTCGCTGTCTAGCTTCGTATCATATATAGTACAGGGCGGACGGAGACGCAAACGGCAGAGGGCCTTCATTCGCGCTTGTGAGGGAGCCTCGATCGCTACTGCTCGAAGCGGTCGATGAACCAGCGCAGGAGCCGCGTCCAGATCTCGTCCTTGCCGACGACGTCCTCGATGCCGTGTTCGAGGTTCGGATTGTCGTTGACCTCCATGACCACGATGCCGTGGTCGGTCTGCTTGAGGTCGACGCCGTAAAAGCCATCGCCGATCGGGCGTGCGGCGCGCACTGCGATGTCGATGACCTCGCGCGGCGCCTGGTCGATGTCGAAGGCGCGGAAGCCGCCTTCGCGCGACGAGCCATCCGGCCGGTATTTCACGACCTGCCAATGGCCGCGCGCCATGCGGTACTGGCAGATGAACAGCGGCTCGCCGGCGAGCACGCCGACCCGCCAGTCGAATTCGGTGGGCAGGAATTTTTGCGCCAGCAAAAGGTCGGTCTCTTCGAACAGCTCGTCGCAGATGCGCTTGAACTCGGCCGCGGTTTCGATTTTGTGCACGCCGCGCGAGAACGAACCGTCGGGAATTTTTACCACCAGCGGCAGGCCCAGTTCGTCGATCGCCTTGGCGAGATCGGTGTCCTCGGCCAGGATCACGGTCGGCGGCGTCGGCACCTGGTTCTGCTGCAAGAGCTCCATCAGGAACACTTTATTGGTGCAGCGGATCATCGAGATCGGGTCGTCGATAACCGGCATGCCCTCCTGCCAGGCGCGGCGCGCGAACCGGTAGGTGTGATTGTCGATCGAAGTGGTCTCGCGGATGAACAGGCCGTCGAACTCGGCGAGCTCGGCGAGCTGGCGCTTGGTGATCGGCTCGACGTCGACCGACAGTTTGTCGGCAATGCGGGCGAAATGCTTGATCGAGACCGGCGACGACGGCGCCATCTTCTCGTTCGGATCGTACAGCACGGCGAGATCGTACTTGGCGAGCGAGCGGGCCTTGGGATCGCGCCATTCGCGCTTGGTGTGATTGTGCAGCGACTCGCGAAAGAACTCGGCCTCGCCGTTGGCCAGCCGGGTGATGTTGCGCGGCCGGATGCGGTCGATGGTGAGCCACTCGCCCTGGTCGACGATGACTTCGAGCGCCGGGCAGCGGAACCAGTCGAACAGCAGCCGGCCGAATGATTCGAAGCGCGGGTCGCGGGCGATGCCGAAGCAGACTAGGAGCTTGAGTTCGCCGTTGGGCTGGAAATCGGCGCGCCGGGCGCAGCGGTTCAGCTCGTCTTCCAGGTCGGGCAGGGCGTGCTCGTAAAGCTTCTGCTCGCGCAGCTCCAGCATGGTCTCGACCGTGGGCACCACGCGATGGCCGCGCGCCTCGGCGAGCAGCGAGGCGTAATAGCCCTTGGACTGATAGGCGTAGGAGCGCGCCAGATTGACCAGCTTGGGCCGGCCCATGTCGAACAGCCGCGGCCGCGCCAAGTACTCGCTGGTCGAGATGACCTTGTGCGGCGTCTCGGCGTTCGGCAGATCGCGCGGCTGGTCGACCAGGATGACCCAGCCAGTCATGGGCGGGTCCCTTTCAGGTCACAAAAGCCGAAGCGTGTTGGGCCGATCATGCGTTGGAAGTCGGACACGGCACCGCTGTCATAGCCCCCGGATCGACGCTTGGCGACCGTGGCGGCCGCGCTGTCCACCATCAAAACCGATTCGCGCACGCGAGTCAGGCGGGGTGTGGGGAACCGTCAAGCGGTTTTTCGAAGCGGAGCGCGTCGTCGCCATTGTCATAATAGGCGTGCTGCCTGCCGAACAGCCGATAGCCCGACTTCTCGTAGCGCGCAATGGCGCGGGTGTTGTGCTCCTGGACTTCGAGCCGCATGGCGCGCCGGCCGCGGCGCCGCGCGGTGCGCTCGGCCGCCGCGAGCAACAGCGGACCGATGCCGCGGCCGCCGATATGCGGCGCCACCGCGATCGAGTAGAGCCGGGCGAGTTTTGAGCGCGGCGGATAGAGCACGAGCACGTAGCCGGCGAATTGGCCTTCGGCTTCGGCGATCAGCAGGCTGGCGTGGGACGAAGCGACGAAGCGCCGAAAGCTGCGCCGCGACACCACGTCGGTGGTGAAGACCGCGCGCTCCAAGGCGATCAGGGCCGGCACATCGCGCAGCCGGCCGCGGCGCAGCTTCACGCCGGGCGAACCTTGGGCGGCGCGCGCGGTCATGACGCCCGCGCCTGTTCGATCTGGGTGAGCAGGGTTTCGAGCCGTTCCAGGCGGTCGGCCTCGCCGGGCGGTTTGTCCCAGCGCAGCCGGTTGATGCGCGGGAACCGCATCGCCACGCCGGACTTGTGCCGGGTCGAGCGCTGCAGGCCCTCGAACGCGACTTCCAGGACCAGGCCCTGATCGGCCTCATGCACGACCTCACGCACCGGGCCGAAGCGCTCGATCGTGTTGCGGCGGACGTAGCGGTCGATCTGCAGAAGCTCCTCGTCGGTAAAGCCGAAATAGGCCTTGCCGACCGGCACCAGCTCGTCGCCGCTTTGGCCTTTGGTCCACACGCCGAATGTATAATCCGAATAATACGACGAGCGCTTGCCGTGACCGCGCTGCGCGTACATCAGCACGGCGTCGATGATGAACGGATCGCGCTTCCATTTCCACCACGGCCCTTTCGGCCGGCCCGGCGAATAAGCCGCGTCGCGCCGCTTGAGCATGACGCCTTCGACCGCCGCCGCGTCGGGCCCGGCGCCGGCCGCCGCCGGATTCTTGCGTGCGAGCGCGAGATCGTGCCACGTCGTGAATGCGATCAGCGGCGACAGGTCGACGCGGTCGTCGTTCAGCCGTGCGATGAAATGTTCGAGCCGCGCGCGGCGTTCGGCAAACGGCGCTTTGCGTAAATCCTCGTCGCCGTCGGCGAGCAGATCGTAGGCGCGCAAGTGCGCGGGAAATTCGGCCATCAGCTTGCCGGTCACGGTTTTGCGGTTGAGCCGCTGCTGCAACACGTTGAACGACTGCACCAGGCCGCCGCGCTTGATCAACAGCTCGCCGTCGATGGCGCCGGGCAGATGCAGCGCTTCGAGAAGATCGGGGAAGCTTTTGGAAATGTCCTCGCCGGTGCGCGAATAAAGCCGCGCCACGCCGACCTTGCGATCGGCAGCGTGAGGCGCGGGCGCGGCGACGGCCTGCACGCGAATGCCGTCCCATTTCCATTCCGCCATGAACGCGGCCGGATCGAGCGCGGCGAGATCGGGCTCGTCGAGTGCGTGCGCCAGCATCGGCGGCCGGAATGGCGCCGGATCGGCGCTGGCCGGCTTGTCTGCGCGGCCTTCCAGCCAGGCAAACAGTTCGCCGTAGGGCGGCGCCAGGCCGGGCCATAGCAGCTCGATCTCCTGCGGGTCCTTGTCGCCGAGCGCCGCGACGGCGGTTTTGGCCAGACGCGCCGAGACGCCGACCCGCAAGCCGCCGGTGACGAGCTTGATCAGCGCCCAGCGGCCGTTCTCGTCGAGCGCATCGAGCCAGCGCGCCAGCTGTTGCGGCAACTGCGCCTTGCCGAGCGTGGTGAGCGTTGCGATGACGGCGGTGAGTTTTAGTTCTCCTCCCTCGCAGGGGGCCGAGGATAAAGCGGGCCACATCAGCGCCACGGTCTCGGAGAGATCGCCGACGTAATCATACGACAGCCCGAACAGCACCGGGTCGGTGCGCTCGGCGATCAGGTTGCGGATCAATCCCGGCTTGGCGTGCTGGAAGCTGAGCGCGCCGGTCAAAGCCGCCAGCGCCCAGCCGCGCTCGGGATCTTCGGTGGAGCGGAAATACTCCGTCATCAGCCGCAGCTTTGCGTTGCGCGCCGGCTCATAGGCGAGACGGTCCAGCAATTCGGCGAAGCGCTTCATGGTTTGGCGCCGCCGTTGCGGTCGTCTTGCTCTTTGAGTGGGAGATCGATCTCCGCGGGCGATGCGTCGGCTGCATCCGCCTGGGCACCGTCCGCTTCGCGCGCAGGCCGGAACAGAGTCGCCTGAGCTTCGCTGTCGCCTGCTTGCGTCTCGTCCTCCTCGCCGTAGCCGACGATGTCGAGCGGGCGGCCTTTAAGTCCGCGCGTGCCGCACCAATGCACCAGCGCGTCCTCCTGGCCGTGCGTCACCCAAATGTCGCCGGCCCCGGTCGCCGCGATGGTGGCGGTCAGGCCGTCCCAGTCGGCATGATCGGAGATCACCAGCGGCAGCATCACGCCCTGCTGGCGCGCCCGCGCGCGCACTCGCATCCAGCCCGAGGCGAACGCGGTCACCGGATCGGGAAAACGGCGGGTCCAGATATCGGCCAGCGCCGACGGCGGGCACAGCGTGATGGTGCCGGCCAATTCGGCCTTGCCGGTGCCGCGCACCGGACGCAATTCGCCAAGCCCGATGCCGCGGCTCTGGTAATAGTGCGTGATGCTCGCCATCGCGCCGTGCAGATAAATCGGCCCCTCGTAGCCGGCTTGGCGTATGAGCGCGATGACGCGTTGCGCTTTGCCGAGCGAGTAGGCGCCGACCAGATGCGCGCGTTCGGGAAACAGCGCGACCGAGCGCAGCAATTTGCCGATCTCCTCGCGCGGATCGCCATGGCGAAACACCGGCAATGCAAACGTCGCCTCGGTGATGAAGACGTCGCACGGGATGAGCTCGAAAGCGGCGCAGGTCGGATCGGCCACGGTCTTGTAATCGCCGGAGGCGACGATGCGCAGGCCGCCGGCTTTGACCGCGATCTGCGCCGAGCCGAGCACGTGGCCGGCGGGATGAAACGTCACTTCGGCGCTGTCGAGCGTCAGCCGTTCGCCGTAGCGGATCGCCTGGCTCGTGCCGGCGAAGTTATCGCCGTAGCGCAGCCGCATCAGGTCGAGCGTTTCGGCCGTCGCCAGCACGGCGCCATGGCCGGCGCGCGCATGGTCCGAATGCGCGTGCGTGATCAGGGCCCGCGCCACCGGGCGGGTCGGATCGATGTGAAAGCCGCCGCGTTTGCAACAGATGCCGGCCGGCGTCAGCGCCAGGATGTCTTCAGGACGCATGGGACATACATAAACCCTGCGCGTCATTCCGGAAGCCGCGTCAGCGGTTATCCGGAATCCATACTCCCGGTCTTTGCAATGCTTCACCGGTGGTGGTTATGGATTCCGGGTTCGCCGCTGCGCGGCGCCCCGGAATGCCCGTGCGATGACCGCTGCCGCCCCGTTGTTTGTTTCCTCCGGCGATTTGGCCGCCGACCGCCGTTACCAATGGGCGCTGGATCACGCGGCGCGCGGCGATTTTTCCGCCGCAGCCGACATTCTGCTGCAGACGGTTGAGCTTGTGCCGGGCTTCGCCACGGCGTGGTTCGCGCTCGGCGCCATTCGCGACCGGCTCGGCGAGCGCGATGCCGCGATTGCGGCATTCGACAAAGCGCAGCGGCTCGATCCGGAGGATTATCACGGCGCGCGGCTGCAGCTCGCCCGGCTCGGCGCCGGCGATACGGCGCCGGCCATGACCAGCGCCTACGTGCGCCGCCTCTTCGACCAATACGCTACGCGGTTCGAGACGTCGCTGGTCGAACGGCTCGACTATTGCGGGCCGGCGTTGTTGCGCGAGGCGGTGGCGGCGGTCATGTGGCGGGCAGGTCGACCGCTGCGCTTTGGCGCCATGCTGGACCTCGGCTGCGGCACCGGGCTCGCCGGCGCCGCGTTTCGGCCTTTCGCCGACAGTCTCGTCGGCGTCGATCTCTCGCCGGCCATGATTGCGCAGGCGCGAGCCAAGGGACAGTACCATCGCCTTGTCACCGCCGACGTGCTGGATGCGCTCAAGGCCGAAGCCGGCCAACAAACACGCTACGACCTCGTCATCGCCGCCGACGTTTTTGTTTATGTGAATGAGCTCGGCCCGATCGTCGACGCTGCAGCGGAGCTCGTGACGCCCGACGGCTTGTTCGCCTTCACGGTCGAGACGCATGCGGGCGCGGCTATCAAACTATTGCCGACGCTGCGCTACGGCCACGCCGAGGACTATGTACGCGAGGTGCTGCGTAAGGCGGGTCTTGCCGTGGCGCGGATCGACCGCAAGCCGATACGCAGCGAAAAAGCCGTGCCGGTCGACAGTCTCGTTGTGGTCGCCCAGCCCTCGACCGACGCGTGAGGTGCGACTAGTTCTGCATCGTGACCGTTCTCGAACATGCCACCGGCCTGCCGGAAACCTTTGCGCGGTGGTTCGCCGCGCGCGGCTGGACCCCGCGCCCGCACCAGCTCGCGCTGTTGGCCAAGGCGCGTGCCGGCCGTTCGGTGCTGCTGATCGCGCCGACCGGCGGCGGCAAGACCTTGGCCGGATTTTTGCCGAGTCTCGTCGAGTTGAGCGGCGCTGCTCGGCGATCGCAGGTGTCGACGCTGGCGCCGCGGCTCCCGACCCCGATCCCCACCCCCAACCCCTCCCGACAAGGGGGAGTGGAAGAGCCAGCGGCTCGGGCGGAGAGGCGCCGCTTGGTTTCTATTGGCCGCGACCTTCGGCGCGAGGGCGGCTTGCACACGCTCTACATTTCGCCGCTCAAGGCGTTGGCGGTCGACATCGCGCGCAATCTGGAAGTCCCGGTCGCCGAGATGGGGCTGCCGATCCGCATCGAGACGCGCACCGGCGACACGCCGACCTCGAAGCGCCAGCGCCAGCGCCGCGATCCGCCGCAGATTTTGTTGACCACGCCCGAACAACTCGCGTTGTTGCTCGCTTCGGCCGACGCGCCGTATCTGTTCGGCTCGCTCCAGCGCGTCATCCTCGACGAATTGCATGCGCTGGTGACGTCCAAGCGCGGCGATTTATTGTCGCTCGATCTGGCGCGGCTGTTTCGTCTGGCGCCGCAGCTCACCGGTGTCGGACTGTCCGCCACCGTGGCCGAGCCCGACGATCTCTGCCGCTTCATGGTGCCGCAGCGCGGCGGTGAAGAAAACCGCGCCGACCTGATTATCGCCGAGGGCGGCGCGGCGCCCAACGTGTCGATGCTGGACAGCCGCGAACGGCTGCCGTGGGCCGGCCATTCGTCGCGCTATGCGCTCGCCGAAATCTACGCGCTCGTCAAAGCGCACCGCACCACGCTGGTCTTCGTCAACACCCGCAGTCAGGCCGAGGGCATTTTCCAGGATCTCTGGCACATCAACGACGACAACCTCGCCATCGCGCTGCATCACGGCTCGCTCGACGTGGCGCAGCGCCGCAAGGTCGAGGCCGCGATGGCGAGCGGGCGGCTGCGCGCGGTGGTGTGCACGTCTTCGCTCGATCTCGGCGTCGATTGGGGCGACGTCGACCTCGTCATCAATGTCGGCGCGCCGAAGGGTGCGTCGCGGCTCCTGCAGCGCATCGGCCGCGCCAACCACCGCATGGAGGAACCGTCCAAAGGCGTGCTCATCCCGGCCAACCGCTTCGAAGTGCTGGAATGCCGCGCCGCGCTCGACGCCATTGCCGAGAACGCGCAGGACACGCCGCCGCCGCGCACCGGCGGTCTCGACGTGCTGGCCCAGCACGTGCTCGGCTGCGCCTGCGGCGAGCCGTTTTCGGCCGATGAGCTTTACGCCGAAGTGACCGCCGCCGCGCCCTATGCGGCGCTGAGCCGCGCCGACTTCGACGCGGTGGTCGATTTCGTCGCCACCGGCGGCTACGCGCTCAAAGCCTACGATCGTTTCGCCCGCATCCGCCAGGGCAAGGACGGCCGCTGGCGCATCACTCATCCGAACGTCGCGCAGCGCTACCGGCTCAATGTCGGCACCATCGTCGAGGCCGACATGCTGAAAGTGCGGCTGGTGCGCTCGCGCGCCTCGCACGTCATTCCGCGCGGCGGCCGGCTCCTTGGCGAGGTCGAAGAATATTTCGTCGAGACCATGGTGCCGGGCGACACCTTCGTGTTCGCCGGTGAGGTTTTGAAATACGAAGCGCTGGTCGAGGACGAGGTCTATGTGTCGCGCGCCACCGCGCAGGATCCCAAGGTGCCTGCCTACGAGGGCGGCAAATTTCCGCTTTCCACGTATCTGGCCGAGCGGGTGCGCGGCATCATCTCGCAGCCGCAGACCTGGCGGCAGCTTCCGGCGCAGGTGCGCGAGTGGCTGGAGATCCAGGAATGGCGCTCGCAGCTGCCGGGCCGGCGCGAGCTCCTGGTCGAGACCTTTCCGCGCGCCAACAAGCATTATCTGGTCTGCTATCCGTTCGAGGGCCGGCTCGCACACCAGACGCTCGGCATGCTGCTGACGCGGCGGCTCGAACGCGCGCGATTGCGGCCGATGGGTTTCGTCGCCAACGAATATGCGCTCGCGGTCTGGGGCCTGGGCGACGTGGCGCGGCGCATCGAAGGCGGCACGCTCAGGCTCGCCGATTTGTTCGATCAGGACATGCTGGGCGACGATCTCGAAGCGTGGCTCGCCGAATCGGCGCTGATGAAGCGCACCTTCCGCAACTGCGCCATCATCGCCGGACTGATCGAGCGCCGCTTTCCCGGCCAGGAAAAATCGCGCCGTCAGGTCACGATCTCGACCGATCTGGTCTATGACGTGCTGCGCAGCCATCAGCCCGACCACGTGCTGCTGCGCGCGGCGCGGGCCGATGCCGCGACCGGGCTTCTGGACGTGCGCCGGCTTTCCGAAATGCTCTCGCGCATTGCCGGCCGAATCGTCCATAAAGCGCTCGACCACGTGTCGCCGCTTGCCGTGCCGGTCATGCTGGAGATCGGCCGCGAGGCGGTGTACGGCGAAGCCGCCGATGTGCTGCTCGCCGAGGCGGCCGACGAACTGGTGAAGGAGGCGATGCAGTGAGGGGGCGTTGTATGTCCTCCCCTGAAAGCGGAGGGTCGAAGCGCCGTAGGCGATCCGGGGAGGGGTCATGCTGCGTGGACTGACCACCCCCCGGCGTGCTTCGCCCACCGACCTCCCCCTTTCAGGGGAAGGTAAAGAACACGCTATCGCTATTTGTGGCACCGCACTTGTCGCCGATGCGGCCGGTGCGCTGTATTGGCCGGAAGAAAAACTCCTCGTCGTCGCCGATCTGCACCTGGAAAAAGGTTCGGCGTTCGCGGTGCGCGGCGTGTTGTTGCCGCCTTACGACACGGCCGAGACCCTGGCCCGGCTGGCGTCGCTCATCGCGCATTTCGCGCCGCGCCGGGTCGTCGCGCTCGGTGACAATTTTCACGACGGCGGTGGGCCGGCGCGCATGGCCGACAGCGATCGCGCGGCCCTCAAGGCGCTGCAGCGCGGCCGCGACTGGTTCTGGATCGCCGGCAACCACGATCCCGATCCGGCCGAAAACATCGGCGGCGAATTCGTGGAGATGCTGGCGCTCGGTCCGTTCATCTTTCGCCACGAACCGACCAGCGCGCCGCATACAGGCGAAATCGCCGGCCATTTGCATCCAGTGGCGCGCGTGGCGCGTCGCGGTCGCGCAGTGAGCCGGCGCTGTTTTGCCAGCGACGGCGAACGTCTGGTGATGCCTGCATTCGGCGCCTTTACGGGCGGTCTCAACGTCCGCGACCGCGCCTTCGCGCGCTTGTTCGGCGCGCAGGGCTTCATCGCGCATATGCTTGGCGACCGCCGCATCTACGCGATCGCCGGCGCGCGTTGTCTGACGGATTGAGCGGTATTACTTCGCCGGCGCTTGCACGTTGGCCGGCGCCTGCCACGCCGCCGCGGTCTTCACGTTGACCGCCTCGTCCGGCTGCGGCTCGGGCTTGAAATTCTGCACCGTACTGCGCGCGGCAGCGAGCGCTTGGGCGTCGAGATGGCCGGCGACTTCGTCACGTTTGGCGGCCGCGTCCTGATCGCCCTGGTTGGCGGCGAGCGCGAACCATTTGTAGGACTCGGCGTAGTCCTGTTTCACGCCGATGCCGCGCGCGTAGAGAATGCCGAGATTGTACTGGCTGTCGCTCAGCCCGTGATCGGCGCCGCGCCGAAACCACTCGGCGGCGCTCGTGTAATCCGGCGCGCCATCGACGCCTTCGGCGTAAATCACGGCGAGATTGTGCATGGCCTTGCCGTTGCCCTTTTGGGCGGCCGCGAGATAGAGGTCGCGCGCGCGGGCGAGATCCTTTTTGACGCCGATGCCTTTTTCGTAGAGGCCGCCGAGGCGGAATTGCGCCGGCGCCAAGCCCTGCTGGACGGCGCGCTCCAGCCAATGCGCGGCTGCGGCGCTGTTTTTCGCCACGCCGCGGCCTTCGGCAAAGCGGGCCGCAATCTCATACGCGGCCGCGGGATCGCCGCCGATTGCCGCCGCGCGCAGTGCCGGATCGCCGATCGCCGCCGGCAAATCGTCGTCGCTCGCAACGAAAGCAGGCGCAGCCGCGCGCGGCTTCGCGGGACCGGCGATACTGCGAGGCAAGGTGCCGGTGATGTCGGGCGTGGCCCACAGCGGCCGCTCGTTGGCGGCGGGTTGTGCGCCGGCCGGCGGCGCCGCATTGGCAACGGTTTCGCCGCCGCCTTGCTGCAGCGATTGCTGTTCCGGCTTCACTGGTTTGGCAGGTGCCGGCGCCGGCGCCGGCGCTGGCGTCGCGGCCTCGGGCGGATTGGGCAGGGGCAGCGCCGGAGCTTGCGCAGCCGGAGCATTTGCCGGCGGGCCTTTTTGTGCCGGCGGTGGCGGCGCCGCAACAGCGGGCGCGGGACTCTGCTGTGATTGCACGGGCGCCGCGCTGCTGATCGTGCGGCCGTCATCCAACAGCCGCATCGCGATGCGCGCGCAGCCGACGACGATCAACAGCGCGCTGCCCGCGACAATCAGCTTGCGCAGGCGTTGCGACAGCTTGCTCGGCCGACCGTCGCTCGCGTTGAGCTCCGGCTCGCGTCGGGCTTTCGCGGTGGACGGCTCCCACGCCGCCGCCTGCGCGGCGCGTCGCGCGGCGGCAATGAAATTGGGCCGGCCGGCATCGGCAATGACCGGCGGTTTTGCCGATCCGATCGCCGCCTCGGACGACGCGATCCGTTCGGCGGCCGAAGCGTTCGGCCGCGAAAGCGAGCTGGTAAAGCCCACTTCGAGCGGATGGTCCGGCGGCAGTGTGGGATCAAGCGGCGGCCGTGTGGCCGGCGGCGATGCTGGCGGCGCAATCGCAGTGGCCGGTTCGAGCGGCGCGGCCGGCGCCGCGGCCAGCAACGAGACGATTTCGTCGGCAACGATCGGCTCCGCGGCGGCGTGCTGCGGCACCTGCGGCGGTTTGGCAAAGGTCGCTGTCGCGGCCGGCGCGGTGGCGCCGCTGTCGTAGACATTGCTCTCGATCATCGCCAGTCGATCGGCCACGTGTTCGACCGTATCTTGCATGGTTGCGGACGAATCGTAGCTGCGCGGCTCGCTGTGCTTGATTTCAGCGATGGTCTCTTCGAAGGCCGGCGCGGCCGGCGCCTGCCACGCCGGCGGTGTGGCCGCAGCCGCGCGATCGGGGCCGCGCATCTGCTCGACGTGGACCAAAAGATCGGCCAGCCCGCGCTCGATCGCTTCGAGCTGGGCGAAACGCGCCTCGGACGCGTCGAACCGCTTCACCAGCATGGCGATGCGGTCCTCCAGGTGCCCCAGCGCCGCGTGATCGGTGTGGGTGAGCTGCACCCGTTCGAGCTTGTCGATCAGCCCCGCCAGCATCTTTTCCAGATCGTGCGGCACCGCCTGGCCGGCTTCACTCGACGCATGCAAAGCCGCCGCCAGCGCGTCGATGCGCTGCTCCAGCGATGCCACCGCGTGCGCGGTCGCCGCGTTGTCGGCACTATCGCGCGGCATTGTCTGAGCGGCGTCGCCTGACGCCTGCAGCGCCGCCGCCAGCGCGTCGATGCGCTGCTCCAGCGATGCCACCGCGTGCGCGGTCGCCGCGTTGTTGGCGATGGCGTCGACCTGGGCGGCGAGCACACGCACGTCTTCGGCGACTTTGTTGAGCGTGTCGTTCGAGGCGACGTGCGCCACCACTCCGCGCAATCCGCCGATCGCCGCTTCGAGCTGCTGCAGCATCGCCGGATCGTCGCGCGCCAGGATCATGTCGACCTTCTGGGCGAGTGCGCTGACTGCCGCGTCGGCCCCGACCAGATTCTCCGCCGGCGTGAGCCCGCGCAGCGCCTCGCCGACCTCGGCGAGGCCGTGCTCGAGGCCGGCCAGCGCGGTCGGATCGACGCCGGCTTGCCGGCTGAAATCGATGCGCGCGGCCAGTGCCTTGATCTCGCTCTCCAGCGATTCCACCGCGCGGCGCGGCAGCGCCTCGTTGAGCTGCTTGCCGATTTCGGCAAGGTCGCTGCGCACCGCGGCGATCGCTGTCTCGATCTCGTTCGACGGCTGCAGCGCTTCGATGCGCGCGGTGATCTGGCGCAGCTGCTGCTCCAGGCTATCGAAATCGAGCACCGCGCTTGGTGCCGATGCAGCCGCGAGCGCGGGTTCCGGCGTCTGCG
>Ga0209166_10002730_pt1 | contig 13080 bp, 10 predicted proteins | sample Coa_R1_3_FD_187151 | JGI IMG/M metagenome (GOLD analysis project Ga0209166, IMG submission 187151) | Surface soil microbial communities from Centralia Pennsylvania, which are recovering from an underground coalmine fire - Coalmine... | ecosystem: Environmental > Terrestrial > Soil >... | reverse complement strand
CGCTGCTCGGTTTTATTCTGCTGCTTGCCTGTGCTGCTTCGTTTGCTCAATCCCAGGCAGATGTTGCTGATACCACAGCGCTGTTCGGCTATGACCCTGCGAGCCAGAGCAAATGGAAAGATACCTGGCCCACTTGCGGCGGCACGAAGCAATCGCCCATTGACATCACGACACGGACCGAGAACCCCAACCTGCCGCGGATCACTTTTCAGTACAAATCAACCACCCTGAAATTCACCCCCAATCCCTACAATATAAAAATCGATTGCAAAGATACGGGCAATCAGATTGTGATCGATGGCAAAACTTACAAGCTGAAGGAATTTCATTTCCATCGTCCGGCGGAAGAAGTGGTGGCCGGTGAGCGGGCGGCCATGTCCATTCACTTCGTGCATTACGATCCTGCCTGTCCGGAAACCAATCCGTGTTATGCGGTCGTGGCGGTCCAGGTCCTCGAAGGCAAACCCGATCCCGAGATGAAAGATCCCATGAGCAAAGCCGTAAGAAAATTGCTGATAACCTATGGCCCTCCCAGCGGGGAACCGCTCGATCTCTCGGAGTTTCTGCCGGCGGATAAGACTTATTTCCGCTACCAGGGGTCGCTCACCACGCCGCCGTGCGGTGAAAACGTCACCTGGTATGTGCTGCGGCGCGGAATCTATTTTCCTCCGGAGCAAATCGCCCAGTTTGCGGCCCGCTTTCCCTCGCCCAACGCCCGAGAAACACAGCCAGCGAACCGGCGCGTCCCTGAGTGGTCGCGATAAGCATGGATAATGCGAAATAAGTGACCGCCCAGCCGCCGCCTGCAACTGCGAGTGAAATGCCAAGCCAAACGAACCATCGTATGGACTTGCGCGCAGGGAAGCTGAGAAAGGTACCCGGTATCCGCATAAGAAAGAAGCGCGGGACCGCGATGCTTTGCTGCACAATCGTGGTCCTGCGCCGCACGTTTATGTGCTGTAGTCCGCGTTGATGTGGACGTATTCCGCCGTGAGATCGCAGGAGAGAAAGTCCAGCTTCTGCTTGCCCTGGCCCAGCTTGATGCGGATTTCATAAGCTGGCTGCTTCATGTATTCGTGGGCCTGCTTTTTATCGAAGCTGGCTGCGGCGCCATTGCGGCAGATTTGCTGTTCGCCCAGGTAAATGCTAATGCGCTCGGGTTGCACTTTGATTCCCGAGTATCCAATCGCCGCCAGCATACGTCCCCAGTTGGGATCGGAGCCGGCCCAGGCGGTCTTGACCAGCGGAGAGTTGGCGATGCAGCTCGCAATCTTTCGCGCGTCATCAGAGTTGCGGGCCTGCTCGATCTTCAGCGTGACTACGTGCTTAACGCCTTCTCCATCCGCGATGATCTGCTGGGAAAGCGACTGGCAAATACCGGTCAGCGCGCTCTCGAACGCCTTGCTCACTGATTTGAAGGCCACGCCGCTTTTGCCGCTGGACATGAGCAGCGCCGTGTCATTGGTGGAGGTATCGCCATCAATGGAGATGTTGTTGAAGCTCTGCTCCACCGCATTTTTCAGGCTGCGCTGCAGGTCGCGCGGGCTGGCGGCGACATCGGTGAAGATGTACACCAGCATGGTCGCCATATTGGGATGGATCATGCCCGCGCCCTTGGCGACTCCCACCATGCGGATTGGTTGTTTTTTGAAGACCAGTTCTTCAGCGGCGATTTTTTTGCGCGTGTCCGTGGTCATAATGGCCGTGGCGAAGGCGTCCAGCGCCTCTGGACTGGCCTGCGCACCAGCGATCAGATCGGGAAGCGCGGTGAGAATTTTTTCGACCGGCAGCGGAACGCCGATGATGCCGGTAGAAGAAGGGAAGATGCGGTCCGACTTGGTTCCCAGTACTTTCGCCGTCTCCGCGCAAACCGTCTTTGCCGCGCGCAGCCCGTGCTGGCCGGTGGCGCAGTTGGCGTTTCCGGCATTCACGATCAGGGCCGATATTCGCCCTTTCGACTTGCGAAGGTGGTCGCGTCCCGTGACTACCGGTGCGGCGGCTACCTGATTGGTGGTGAACATGGCCGCGGCGGAAGCGCCTTCCGGAGCCAGCGCCAGCGCGAGATCAGGCCGTCCGCTGGCCTTGATGCCGGCGGTGCGTGTGGAGAAGAGAAAACCCTGTGGAATATGAAAACTCATGCGCCCAGCCTCACCAGAGGAATCAGTATTTGTGGATCGCGCGGCCCCGTTTGCTGTGGAATACGGCCACGCACCATGGCGACCTCGTCACAGGCAAACAGGTTCGGGCAATGCACACAGTCTTTGTATATCTTGTCCGGCAGCTCTTCGCGCCGGGCCACGGTAAATCCCAAACGGCCAAAAAAATCGGGAATGCGGGTAAACAGGCATACGCAGGCCACGTGCTGCCGCGTGGCTTCTTCGAGCAGGGCTTCAACCACCTTACGCCCCGCGCCCCGGCCCTTGGCCACGGGGTCCACGGCAATGGTGCGGACCTCGGCCAGGTGCATTCCGTAAAGATGCAGGGCGCCGCAGCCGATGATCTTTCCCGCATCCTCGGCTACCACGAAATCGCGGACGTTTTCATTCAGCTCCGCCATGGCGCGCGGCAGCAGCGTCCCTGATTGCGAGTAGGGATGAATGATGCTGTAAATCTGCTCCACGTCGGGCAGAATAGCGTTACGCGTACGTACCATGGACTCCCTGCAGTTCGGCCAGGCTCTGGCGCGCCGCCTTCAGTGCCCGCTGCACCTGAGCGGGCGCGGTGCCCCCGATCACGTCATGGCAGGCCAGCACGGCTTCAATGGTTAAATGCTGGTGTGCGTCCTCGGCGAACGCAGGGCTGAACTCCCGCAGTTCGGCCAGCGAAAGGTCGCCCAGTTCGCATTTTTTCTCGATGCATTTTTGCACCGCGTGGGCCACGGCTTCATGCGCCAGGCGGAAGGGAACACCGCGCTGCGACAGATAAGTGGCCACCGCCATGGAGTTCATGAAACCCTTCTGGCAGGCGCTGCTCATGCGCTCGAAATCGAAAGTCACCTGGCGCATAAAGCCGGCGGCGATCTCCACGCTGTGCGTAATGGTCTCGGCGATGTCGAACAGCGGCTCCTGCGTTTCCTGCATGTCTTTGTTGTAAGCCAGAGGCAGAGCTTTGACCGTGGTGAGCAAACCCATTTGCGCGCCGACCAAACGGCCCGCCTTGCCGCGAATGAGTTCCAGCGCGTCCGGATTCTGTTTCTGCGGCATGGCGCTGCTGCCGGTAGAGTAGGCCTCCGGCAGGCGGACAAACGCATACTCCTGGGTGGCAAACAAAATGAACTCTTCCGCCCAGCGGCTCAAATGAATTCCCAGTTGCGCCGCGGCATTGGCAAATTCCAGAGCAAAATCGCGGTCGCTGGTGGCGTCCATGCTGTTGGCCGTGGGCCGGTCAAATTCAAGCTGGCTGCTGGTCAGCTCGCGGTCCAAAGGCAGAGTGGCTCCAGTCACCGCACCCGAGCCCAGCGGACACTCGTTGAGCCGTTTACGGCAATCGGCGAGGCGTTCGCGGTCCCGCCGGAACATTTGAAAATAAGCCAGCAGCCAGTGGGACACCAGCACGGGTTCCGCCCGCTGAAGATGGGTATAAGCAGGCATCACCGCCAGTTTGGCCTCTTCGGCGCGATCAACCAGCGATTCCAGCAGACTGGCCAGCAGGGCCGAAGTCTCGTCAATCCGCTCGCGGACAAAGAGCCGCAGGTCGGTGGCGATCTGTTCGTTGCGGCTGCGTCCGCTGTGCAGCTTTTTGCCGTGGTCGCCAATCAGCTCGACCAGCCGCTTTTCCACGAAGTGATGGACGTCTTCGGCTTCCGGATCATCCATGTAGCCGGGTACGCTCTCGCTCTTCTTTCCGATCTGGTCCAGACCGGAAAGAATGGCGTTTCGTTCGTCCGCGTTGAGGATACCGGCCGCTCCCAGCGCCTGAGCATGGGCGCGGCTTGCCGCCAGTTCATGCAGCAGCAGCTTCTGGTCGAAAGGAAAAGAACGCTGCCACTGCTCGAACTTTGGATCAAGAGGCTGCCGAAAACGGCCGGACCACATCTTCATTTTGCGGTCTCCTGCAGCTTCGTCGCCCGGTTGCGCAGAGCCAGAGAGCGCGCAGGCAGGCCGAGAATGCGGATGAACCCTGCCGCGTCCTTCTGGTCGTAGCTTTCGCCCATGGTGAAGGAAGAAAGGTCGGTGCGATAGAGCGTGAACGCGGATTCGCGGCTCGCGACAATCACATTGCCCTTGTACAGATGGAGAGTGACCGTGCCGGTAATCTCTTTCTGCGTGTCGTTGATGAATGCGTCCAGGGCTTCGCGCAGCGGCGTGAACCACAGGCCGTTATAAACCAGGTCGGCGTACTTGAGTGCGAGCTGCTGCTTGAAGTGCGCGACTTCGCGTTCCAGGCACAGAGCTTCCAGTTCGCGATGCGCGGTGAGCAGCAGCGTGCCGCCCGGAGTCTCGTAGCAGCCGCGCGACTTGATGCCGACAAAACGGTTCTCCACCAGATCCACGCGGCCAATGGCGTTGCGTCCGCCGATCTCGTTGAGCAGTTCAACCAGAGAGACGGAATCCATCTTTTTGCCGTTCACGGAAACGGGTGTGCCCGCTTCAAAGCCAATGGTGACGCTCTCGGTTTTGTCCGGCGCTTCCTGGGGCGATACGGTCATCTGCCAGGTTGAGTCGAGAGGCGCGTTGGCCGGATCTTCCAGCTCGCCGCCTTCGTGGCTCAGGTGCCAGATGTTACGGTCGCGGCTGTGGATCTTGGTGCGGCTGGCCGTCACCGAGATGCCGCGCTGCTCGGCGTAGTCCAGGCAGTCCTCGCGGGACTTCAGGTCCCACTCGCGCCACGGCGCAATCACTTTCAGTTCGGGCGCCAGCGCCTGGAAGGCGTGTTCAAAGCGCACCTGATCGTTGCCTTTGCCGGTGCAGCCGTGCGCCAGGGCGGTTGCGCCCTCGCGCAGTGCGACTTCCACCTGATGCTTGGCGATGACCGGCCGGGCCAGCGAGGTGCCCAGCAGATACTTGTGTTCATAAACCGCGCCGGAGCGCAGAGCAGGGAAGACGTATTCAGCGAGAAATTCCTCGCGCAGGTCCTCGACTACGACTTTGGCCGCACCGGTCTTGTGGGCCTTTTCAATCACGGCATCAATGTCGTCTCCCTGGCCCACGTCGGCGATCATGGCGATCACTTCGCAGTTATAGTTCTCTTTGAGCCATGGAATGATGATGGAGGTATCGAGACCTCCCGAATACGCCAGTACAACTTTCTCACGCATGAATTACTCCTTGAAGGTTCCCGGCGAGGGTTTGCCGCCGAGCAGTGAAAGTAGAATTGCTTTTTGTATGTGCATGCGGTTCTCCGCCTGGTCAAAGACCACGCAGCGGTGCGAACCGATGATGCCGTCGGCGACTTCCTGTCCGCGATGCGCGGGCAGGCAGTGCATAAAAATGGCGTCAGGCGCGGCGTGCGCGAACAGCGCTTCGTTCACCTGGTACCCGGCAAAGATCCTGGCTCGCTCCTGCGCTTCGTCTTCCTGACCCATGCTGGCCCACACATCTGTGTAAACCGCGTTTGCTCCCTGGACCCCGGCAGCCGGATCATGCGAGATGTGAATTCTGGCTCCGGTGCCAGCCGCCATCTCCAGCGCTGCTGCAGTGATTTCCTTGCTGGGAGCGTGCGTGGCCGGGCAGACAATGGAGATCGTGCTGCCCAGACTGGCCGCTGCCAGCATAAGCGAATGCGCCATATTGTTGCCGTCACCGACATAGGCGAGATGCACCTTGCGCAGGTCGCCGAATTTTTCCCGCAGAGTAAAGAAATCGGCAAACGCCTGGCAGGGATGCTCCAGATCGCTCAGCGCGTTGATGACCGGAATGGACGCGTACTTCGCCATCTCGGTGACCGTTTCGTGGGCATAGGTGCGCAGGACTACGCCATGCACCCAGCGCTCCACGTTGTGGGCGATATCGGAGAGCGGTTCACGCTCTCCCAGCCGCGCGCGTGTCTGGTCCACAAAAATAGACGTGCCACCCATGCTCATCATGCCGGCTTCAAACGTAAGCCGCGTGCGCAGGGAAGCCTTCTCAAAGAAAAGGACGATCTGCTTTCCCTTCAGCGCAGAATGGAAGCTCTCCGGAGTTTTCTTGACTGCTTCGGTCAACTCAAACAATTCGTGGATTTCTTCCGGAGAGAAATCGAGAATAGAAATCAGGTCCCGACCCGTCAGCGAGCATTCTGCCGCCGCGTCCTCCACCATTTTTTCGTGCATCGTTTACTTCCTTCCTTTGGCGGCGGCTGCGGCGAGTACGCCGGGTTTGGCAAAAATCCTGCCCAGTTCGCGGACAACCAGGTCCACGTGCTGTTTCCGAATGATATAAGGCGGCAGAAAGCGGATGACCGTCTCATCCGTGCGATTGACAATGATTCCGCGCTCCAGCATTTGCAGATGGACCGATTTGGCCAGGTCGGCTGATTCCAACTCCATGCCCAGCATGAGTCCCATGCCGCGAATGGTCTTTATTACCGGATATTCCTGCTGCAACTCTTCCAGCTTTTCGACCATGTATCTGCCGGTCTTCTGGATATGGCTGAGCATCTTTTCTTTTTGCATGGTGGTCAGCACCTGCAGAGCCACGGCGCAGGCCAGCGGACCACCGCCAAACGTGGTGCCGTGCATTCCCGGATGAATGCACGCGGCCACTTTCTCGCTGACGAGCAGCGCGCCCAGCGGCAGCCCGCCGGCGAGCGGCTTGGCCATGGTGACCAGGTCCGGCTGGATGCCGAAATGCTGATAAGCAAACCATTTGCCGGTGCGTCCCAGACCGCTCTGGATTTCATCGGCAATCAGCAGAGCGTTGTATTTGCGCGAGAGCCTGAAGGCAGCCTCTGCGAACTCTTTGCTGACCGGGCGAATTCCGCCCTCGCCCTGCACAAACTCAAAGCCGATGGCGCAGACGGAATCGTCAAAATTGCGCTCCAGATCGGCAATATCATTGAACTTCACGAAATGTACGCCCGGCAGCCCTGGTTCGAATGGCGTGCGGTATTTTTCCTTGTGCGTGGTGGCCAGCGCGCCAAAGGTGCGTCCGTGGAACGCATTTTCGAGCGCCAGAATCTTCCACTTGTAAGCGTTGTTGCCGGCAGTAGTGCGGGCATAGGCGCGCGACACCTTTAAAGCGGCTTCCCACGCTTCAGTCCCGCTGTTGGAGAAGAAAACCCGGTCCATCCCGGAGATTTTGGTGAGCACCGCCGCCAGCCGGGCCTGATATTCGTGATAAAAGAGGTTCGAAGTATGCACCAGCAGCTTTGCCTGGCTGGCGATCACCCTGGTCACTGCCGGATGGTTATAACCCAGCGCGTTAACGCCGATTCCGCTCAGCATGTCGAGGTACTTGCGGTTGCGGTCGTCATACACATGAACACCCTGGCCCTTCCGCAAATGCAGCGGGTAGCGGTCATAGGTGGAGAGCAATAGTTTGGATTCGAGCTTTCTGACTTGCTCCAGCTTCACGCCAGGACCTCCGTACCGGATTCGATTTTGGTGAAATAGAACTTCGGCAATACCTCGACTTCCATCGCGGGAAGAATACGCACCCGCTTCACGCCATGCTGCAGGGCGTTTTTGCACGCCGCCAGTTTGGGCAGCATGCCGCCGGCGATCACGGACTGAGCGGTCAATTCAGCCGCGCGATTAAGTTCGAGCCAGCGAATCACCAGGCCGTTGGCATCTTTCACGCCCGGAACGTCGGTCAGGAAGATCAGCGCATTGGCATGGCAGGCCACGGCGCAGGCCGAGGCCATTTGGTCGGCGTTTACGTTGTAGTACTGGCTGTCGGAGCCCAGGGCAACGCTGGAGATGACCGGCACGCAGTTCTGCTGCCAGATGGTTTCGATCCAGCGCGGATCAACGGACGAAATCTCGCCCACAAAGCCCAGATCATGGCCGTTGGAGGTTTTTTTGCGCGCGCGGAAGGCCATGCCGTCGCCGCCGCACATGCCCACGGCGGGCTGGTTCACGCTGCCCAGCGCCGCCACCAGTTTCTTGTTCATGTGGCCGGCGAGAACCATCACGGCAAAGTCGCGGGTCTCCGCATCCGTCACGCGGAGGCCATCCACGAATTCAGTTGTCTTGCCCACCTGGGCCAGCATGCGCGTGAGCGCGGCTCCGCCGCCATGGACCACGGCGACCTGGTGTTCGTCTGCCAAAAGTTTAATCGACTGCGCGGCGCGATAAAGCAGGGCGGAGTCCTCCAGTGCTGCACCACCAATTTTTACAACGATTTTCATCTCAGCCCCTCCTCTTCATTCCAGCCAAAAATTAAGTTCATGTTTTGCACCGCTTGTCCGGCGGCGCCTTTCATCAGGTTGTCGAGACAGGAAACGATTACGATGCGCCGCTCGTCCGGCGCCAGGGCAAAGCCAATGTCGCAGTAGTTGGTGTACAGCGAATACTGGATTTGCGGCAGCTTGCCCACGGGGAAAATTCGCACCCAGGGCGATCCCGCGTAGAATTTGCGCAGAACGGCTTCAACTTCCTCTACCTTCATCGGAGATTTCAGCCGCGCATAGATAGTGGAAAGAATCCCGCGGGGAATCGGCAGCAGATGGGGCGTGAACACCAGTTGCTCCGGCGCAAGACCCAGCTGCTCCAGTATTTCTCCCGTATGCCGGTGCGAAAAGACCCCATAGGCGGAGAGATTGTTCGCCGCTTCCACAAAATGCGTCTTCTGCGTGGGTTCCTTGCCGGCTCCGGAGACGCCCGATTTGGAATCGCTGATGATGCCATGGTCGAGATCGAGCAGACCGGCGCGGACCAGCGCCGCCAGCCCCAGAATCACCGAGGTTGCGTAACAGCCGGCGTTGGCGACCAAAGCCGCGTCCTGTAATTTGTCGCGATGTAGTTCGGGCACGCCGTACACCGCGCGCTGGGTCAGTGAGTCCGCCAGTTTCGGGTCGGCATCGCTGAATTTATAGACGGCGCGATATTCGGGACTCAGCAGCCGCCATGCGCCGCTGAGATCGACCACACGTATGCCCTGATCGAGAATCTGCGGCACCCACTTACGCGAAAACTCATGCGGCGTGGCCAGAAAAAGCACGTCGATGCCTTTCTGTTTGAGGGTGTCCCAGCGCAGCGCCTCCATGGGCGCGCCTCCATTGCCACTGATGTGGGGATAGACGTCATCCAGGCGTGCTGGACCCTTTTCATCGCCTTCGCGGGTAAGCAGCAAAGGCTTCTTCATACGCGGATGACGAAGCAGAAGTCGTGCCAGCTCAAAACCGGCATACCCCGTCGCTCCTGCGACGGCGGGCTGAATTGTTTGCGGCATTAGGCGCGCATCTCCTCAAGTTGTGATTGAATCTGTTTGGCTGCTCTGCCGCTTGCCGTTACAACCAGAACGGTATCGTCGCCGGCGATGGTTCCTACCACGCTGCCCCAGGCTTCGGCGTCAATGGCCACGGCCACGGGCTGCGCGCTGCCAGGAATGGTCTTGATCACCAGCAGGTTCTGCGCCCGGCGTATATCGCGGACAAACTCATTCACTACGCGTGATACTCCCGGCGCAGGCTCTGCCGGCACATCACCATTGCGGAGAATATAACCTTTTGAAGTTCTAACCAGCCCAAGCTCGGTCAGATCGCGCGACAGCGTTGCCTGGGTCACGGGAAAGCCACGCCGTGAAAGCACCGTAGCCAGCTTTTGCTGGCCGGGCAGAGGACCGCTGAGCGCAAGATCGATTATCAACTGTTGGCGGGCCCGTTTCATCATCTGAATAATTATTCGCTGGTATGTATAAATATGCAGCCGTTGTTTGCCTGTGTCAACCATAAACCGGCCGCGAATGTAAAAATAATGTGACCAATAGTTTAGGGCGTGGGCGAGAGAAGTCGTGCCTGGAGATGGCCCGTGGTACCATCGTCCCGCATGAAACTCAGAATAGCTTTCATCTTTCTTCTAATGCTGGGCGTGACCGGGGTTTACGCGGACGGTCCGGCTGACTTCACCATCAAAAAAATCGGCGAAGGTGTGTATGCCGCCGTAAGTCCCGACCGCAGCAAAGCCGGGAGCAATGCAGGTTTTATCGTCGGCAGTAATGGTGTGCTGGTGGTGGATACCTTTATCTCCGCTGAACCGGCGAAAGAGCTTTTGGAGCAGATTCGCGCCGTTACCAGCCAGCCGGTGCGCTGGGTCGTCAATACCCACTATCATCTGGACCACACGGGCGGAAACCAGGTGTTTGCCGATGCCGGCGCCACCATACTCGCGCACCGCAACGTGCGTGGATGGGTACGCACCGAGAACCTGAAGTTTTTCGGCCCCAATCCCAAACCGGAGCAGAAGGCCGGAGTGGAATCGCTGGCGCAGCCGAATGAGGTGTATACGGATGCCGTCGACATTTATCTGGGCGACCGGCTGGTGCAGGTGCGCTTTATGCCCGGCCATACCGGCGGCGACTCCGTGGTGATTGTTCCCGATGCCAATGTAGTTTTTGGCGGCGACCTTGTTTGGCAGCGTCATCTGCCGAATTTGATCGATGCTTCCACCCAGCCGTGGATTCAGACCCTTGATCATATGCTGGCCGAACATCCGACAGCCACTTATGTTTCCGGCCATGGTGACGTTGCCACGCCGTCCGACGTGCGCGACTTCCGCAATTATCTGATGACGCTGCGGGATGCCGTCGCTAAAAGCCAGAAAGAAGGGAAGACAGGGAAGGACCTGACGGACGCTGTCTCGGCTGAACTCAAAACAAAATATGGCGAGTGGGGATTCTTCAGCTATTTCGTGCAGCGCAACATTGAGCAAACCGCGGACGAGCTTACCAGCAAAAAGAAGATCCCGTTGCCGGTTGCTGATTCAGGGAAGGACAGCGGCGCGAAAGGCCCTGCCGCACACTGAGCCGAGGCTGGCATATTCCGTGAAATATCGAGGACCGGGCCAAATAGCTGGTTGCATATAAAAGCCCACACAGTGGGCTGTGCTGCACGCAGGTGGAGATTGGGACATGCACATTGACGGGCTGAGGTTTTTGAAATCCGGTCTTCTGACTGTGATTCTGCTGGCGTGCCTGTATGGAACTGATTGCCTGGCGCAGATTGCCGAGGGGATTCCCCGGGAGATGGCGCGGCAGCGGGCGCTGCGGATTTCTGACGTCCGGTACGGGCTGCGTTACACGCTGACGCCGCACGCTGCTGGAGCGGCAGGGCACGAAGAGGTCAGCTTTCATCTGGCCACGACGGGCGATGTGCTGCTGGATTTTCGCGAGGGGCAGGCCGAACACCTGGTGGTGAATGGTTCGGGCCTTGAAGTGAAGGTGGACAGCGGACACATTATTTTGCCGGCGAGTGTGCTGCGGGTGGGCGAGAACACGGTCAGCCTGGACTTTGCCGCGCCAGTGGCTCCGGCAGGGAAGGCCCTTACCCGGTTTGAGGACAAAGACGATGGCAGCGAGTACATATACACCCTCTTTGTGCCCATGGATGCCAGCATGGCTTTTCCGTGCTTTGACCAGCCGGACATCAAAGCGAAGTTCCACCTGGAGATCAGCGCACCGGATGGCTGGACGGTGGTTTCCAATACATCTCCGGTGAAGAACCTGGCCGAAGCCGGGGAGCCCTCGCGGAGACGCACCGAGTTTGCCGAGACCCGTCCGATCAGCACATATCTTTTTGCCTTTGCCGCGGGGCCGTTTCGGAAGGTACATGACACGCCCGGTCTTCCTGGCCTGTATGTGCGCCAATCCAAGGTGCAGCGGGCGGAGGCGGAAGCAGCCGAGGTGCAGCAGATTACCGCCGATGGCATGAAGTATCTGGCGGACTATTTCGCCCAGCCCTTTTCTTTTCCCAAGTACGACCAGGTGTTGATTCCGGGCTTTGCTTATGGCGGTATGGAGCATGCCGGATCCACGTTTCTGCGTGAAGAGTCCATTCTGTTCCGCACCGCGCCCACACACAGCGACCGGTTGAATCGCGATGTTCTGCTGCTGCACGAGCTCACGCACCAGTGGTTCGGCGATCTGGTGACCATGCGCTGGTTTGACGATCTGTGGCTCAAAGAGGGCTTTGCCCAGTACATGGCTTATTACGCGCTCGATGCGCTCAAGCCAGAGGAGCACATATGGAAGCGCTTCTATCAGGCGATCAAGCCGGCGGCCTATGCCATTGACTCGACGCAGGGGACCACGCCCATCTATCAGGACATTCCCAATCTGAAAGATGCGAAGTCGGCGTATGGCGCGATTGTGTATTCCAAGGCTCCGGGTGTAATCAAACAGCTGGGATTTGTGCTGGGCAGCGACAAATTCCGCGCGGGGCTGCGGCTGTATCTGAAACAACATGCGTATGGCAATGCCGAATGGAGCGATCTGGTGGGCGCTTTTGAGCGGGTATCGGGAAAGCCGCTGCAGGCGTGGGCAGATGTTTACATTAAACGGCGGGGCATGCCGCAGGTGGACGTGGAGAGAGTGTACTGCGATCATCCGGACCGAATGGAAAGCCTGGTGCTGCGGCAGCACGATGTTTTAAGCGAGGGCGGTATCTGGCCCGTGACCACGCAGTTGCTTTTGGGATATGCGAATGGCAGGGTAGAGCGGCTGCAGGTCCGGCTGGAATCGGAGACGGCCGATTTTGGTCGGGAAGCTCATGGCGCGGCTTGTCCGGAATACGTCTTCGCCAACGATCAGGATTACGCCTATGGACGCTTTTTACTGGATGAGAACAGCCGCAAGGCAGTGATGGAGAACCTCGGACGTATTCCGGATGTATTCGAGCGGACACTGCTTTGGGGTTCGCTGTGGGATTCGGTGCGCGAGGCGGACCTGGATCCGCGCAGCTATCTTGATTTGTGGCTGCGCGACATTCCGGGCGAAGCAGACGACTCGCTGACCGAGAGCGTTGTAAACCATGCGGTGACAGCGCTGCATCATTATGTGAGCCCCGCCTTCCGGGCCGAGTTTGTGGGCAAGGCCGAAGTTCTGGCCTATGACCAGATGCTCCATGCCGCGAGCAAGGATAAGAGGATCATCTGGTTTCGCGGGTTCCGAAACGTGGCGGAGACGGAGACGGCGCGCGGACATCTTAAAGACATGCTGACCGGTA